>Ga0326727_10007581_pt1 | contig 28528 bp, 15 predicted proteins | sample MB2enrmetagenome_FD_207643 | JGI IMG/M metagenome (GOLD analysis project Ga0326727, IMG submission 207643) | Lab enriched peat soil microbial communities from McLean, Ithaca, NY, United States - MB29MY | ecosystem: Environmental > Terrestrial > Soil > Wetlands > Peat | place: USA: New York... | reverse complement strand
AGCACGGGCTCGCGGCTAATGGCAGCCGCGCCGGAAAGCCCTTCTCCGCAATGGACTCGGCGGCCCAGCAGTTCCGACCCGTAACCCGCCTCAGCTTCCACCACCAGTTCCTTCTTATTAGGATCCAGCACTTCGATCCTGGCAAAGTCGCGATCGAAAGCGCTACGCACCTCTCGGCAAATGTTGGCAAGAAGCTCGCTCGGATTGAGGACTGAGGCGGCCTTCTGCGTTAGTTCATTCAGCAGCGCCAAATGGCTGGCGCGGCGCCGCTCGTTTTGAAACAGCCGCGCGCTTTCGACAGCCGCGGTGATCTCGTCGGCAAGAACCTGCATCAGCTCGAACTGTTCCTGGTTGATGCTGTTATCATTCTCGAAGTCCGCGACGGCCAGAACGCCCAGGGCGCCGTCGGGGAAGTGAATGGGCACTCCGCACCAAGTGCGCAGCCGTCCATCTACAGATTTAATCCCCAGGCGGTGTGCTTTAGCCGGAAGGTCATGAGTCAGCAAAAGCGGGCGGCGATTCTGGCAGACGAAGTTCGCCAGTCCGTCCGTCTCTGCCACTCGAAGGAGAACGTCGGCCGCGGCGGGTTCGAAGCGCACGGCAGTTTTGAGAGGCCCATCCGGGGAGTCCTGCAAAGCAAGGGAGAAGTTCGTGGTGCCGAGTACTCCTTGCAACTCCTGGCGCAAAATCTCCACTTGTGATTCCAGATCAAACTTGGCGCGCAACAATTCGCTGACACGGTGCAGCAACCTCAGCGCCCGGTTGTGCCGTTCTGCGGCCCGGTGCAGAGACCAATTCTCCACGGCCACGCCGAGTTGGTTCCCCATCGCCAGCAGCAAGCGCAGTTCGTTGGGGCGAAAGTTCCTCGGCGTGCGGCTCCCCATCAGCAACGCGCCATAGGAACTCTCGCGCACCTGTAATCCGACCACCACCAGGGTCCTCAGCCCTTCCCGCACACAGAGCGCGCGAAGCTCGTGGAAGAGCGCGTCGCGTTGCCAGGCTACTTCCAGCGAAGGACGGGACAGATCGGGAAAGATCAGTAGATTCCCCCACCTTTCGCCGCAGGAGCCCAGGTAGGAACGTAAGGGTTCGCTGGACAACTGCTCAACCGCCTGCGCGCTGATTCCTTGGGAGCAGGCATGGTGAACCGCGTCCGACCCGCTGGTTTGCACTAAGACGTAGCAGCCTCCGCTCCCAAACATTTCGATGCTCCGCTGCACGGTCAACTCGGCCATCTGTTGCGGATCGGAACTTTCGGCAAGCGCATTGCCGAAAAGGTGCAGCCCCGAAAACCAGCGCAATTCAGTGTTCTTGTTTTCGTGTTCTATGCGTTGTTGACGAAAATAGATCAGGAGCAGAACGAGCGCCAGAAGAATTGCCAGGCACGCGTACAACGAGCCTTGGAAGTAGTGGAAAGAGACGAAGTCCATCGCGGCCATTCTCCAATGGAGAGCGCAGTACAACTGTCACCGCCAGTCCCTCATCGAGTTCGTTATCGCGAACCCGCGACTGGCGCCGGCTCGAGGGACAAAGAGGCATGAATGAAAGGTGAGACCGATCGCCCCTACCGCCAATCAGTCACACGATTCAAATCGGACAGAATATACGAAAATCCGATGCGGATGTCAATCCGATAATTAGGCAATGATTAAGCAATCATAGGGGTCGGCCAGGGCAGCGGGATACGACAAAGTGTCACTGCCACCCCTGGAGTATTAGTTCACGGGACTTTGTTATTGTGCGAAAATTTCTTCTCCATCTTCTCTGCGCCTAGAAAGACTGAACACAGAGTTCACTGAGACCCTTCGTGTTCTCTGCGTCGAGGCCTTAAAGGCACAGAGGACACGGAGAAGTTTGTTTTGGATGCGGCCCTGTCGAGCTCTGCTACTCTTGGCGAATTCCTTCGCAGCGCGCAAAGATCATTCCCGGGAATCGTTCCGCATTTTATCCTCTTGAATTTGGAATCTTGAATTTTGAATCGCGGCTCTGCCGCGCTACGCCGCCCGTGAATAGTTTACCAAGACGTCGAAAAACGGTGTTAGCATCTCTCGCTACGGCCTTCATCCTTTGATGGGCCGAGAGGAGGAACTATGGTTCGTCGAGATTTTTTCATTCGTATGGCTGGTGGTGCTGCGGCATTGGCTCTGGGCGGTGAGCTACAGGGACAGACGAAACACCACCCTGCCAGCGTCAATAGGTTCGACAAACGAGATCGTATTTCCATTTCAACTTGGAGTCTTCATAATTATTTTCAGTCCACGCGCGAGAAGGAGTTCACCCTCCCCGGGAATATGCTGGCCTTGCTCGATTTCCCGGAGATGATCGCCGACCGCTACAAGGTTCACAATATGGAATTCTGCGCTCCCCACTTTGCTTCCACCGAAAAGACTTACCTCCAGGAAGTCAAGGGCCGCCTGGTGCGAGCCCACTCGCGCGTCGTCAACATGCCGGTTGACATTGATGAACTCTGGACGGGCGGCGGGCTCTCCGACACGAACGAGAAGGTGCGCGATGCCGCTGTGAACGGCTCGAAAATATGGATCGATGTGGCGGCGGCCATCGGCTCGAAGTCCGTCCGCTGCGATCCCGGCAAGTTGAATCCGCAAGATTATTCACCCACCATCGACTCCTACAAGCGCCTGGCCGCCTATGGCAGGCCCAAGGGCGTGCGTGTGATCATTGAGAACCACGGCGGCGTGGGCTCGGAACATCCGGAGGAGCTAATAAAACTTTTCGAGCAGGCAGGCCCGGACGTGGTCGGGGCGCTGCCCGATTTCGGCAACTTTCCGGATGAAGAAACGCGCGAGAAAGGGCTGCCGCTGCTTTTCCCTTACGCACACGTGGTGTGTCACGCCAAAGGATTGGAGTTCGACGCCGCCGGGAACGAGACCAAGTTTGACTTCCCCAAGTGCATCCAGATCTCCAAGAAGGCCGCATTTACGGGGGTATATTCGATTGAATATGAAGGCCCCGGCGACCCCTACGAAGGCGTGCAGAAAACTCTGGATGAGTTGCTGAAGTACTTGTAGGGAGGGCACATGCGAAGCGTGTCCGTATACGCAGTGATCCTCGTTACCTTGCTTTTTGCGCGGCCACTTTCCCGAGTAGCACAAGCAGCCGGCGTTAGCGCGCCCTCGAGCATTCAGTTGACCGGCCCCTTGACAATCACTCAGAGCACCAGGATCGAGCCGGGCCAGTATCGCGTGGATGTTCCCGACGGCCATGCTGCCATTGAGATCGCGGCGGACAATGTGGTCTTAGACATGCGCGGTGTCACCCTCGAAAGCGCGCCTCGCGCGCCGTGGGAGCGAGTGGGGGTAGGAATCCACGCCAAGGGATACAGTCACATTTCCATTCTCGGCGGCGCGGTGCGAGGCTATCGGATCAATGTTTTTCTGGAGGGCGAAGCGGGGACTGGTTCCGTAATGAAAATTCTCGGAACCGACGTGAGTGGCAGCCGCGCGCAGCGGCTGCTTTCGACCGACACTCACTTTGAGGCGCAGGATTGGGTGAACATCTTCGATCTGGACGCCTGGGAAGCCTACGGAGCGGGACTCTACTTGAAAAATATTGATGGCGCTTGGATCGAAAACGTGGCGGCGCACGAGGCCCAAAACGGCATCATGCTGGCGCATACCACAAACGCCACGGTCTATAAGTGCGATCTTTCGCACAACTCCGGCTGGGGTATCGCACTATATGGTTCTTCAGGGGACGATCTCTTGAACAATCATGCGGATTGGGACGTCCGCTGCGAAGGCAAGACCTATTCCGCCGGATGTGATTCCGCCGGAATTCTCCTCATGGAGGCAAGCAGCCACAATCGCATTCTCGGGAACTCGTTTACGCACTCGGGAGATGGGTTTTTCCTGAGTAAATCTCACACCGGCGCCGCCAGCGAGGCGAACTATGTGGCCTTCAACGACGGCAGTTACTCACCGCACAACTCGTTCGAGGCGGTCTTCACGCGCGGCAACCAGTTTTACCACAACTCCGCCGACCACAGTGATTACGGTTTCTGGGTGAGTTTCTCGCGGGAGTCAGCCATCATCGATAATCATATCGAGGGCGCCAAGCATGACGGCATCGCCGTCGAACACGGCGAAGCAAACGTCTTCGCGCGCAACCAGATTCGCTCCAGCGGCGCAGCAGGCATTCACCTCTTCCAGAATGGGCCCGCCCTCGACCCCAGCCGCGACTATGCGCTCCTCGAAAACGATTTAGAGATGAACCCGATCGGGATACGCATCCAAGGCACGGAGGAGGTCACGATTACAGACAATACATTCGTGAACGATCAGACCGGCATCAAGGTTGAAGCGAGGAGCGCGGTTGTGAGAGTCCATTACAATCATTTCTCACCGCCCTCGGGAGTCACCGTCGAATCCCAAGACCCAAAGGCGGTGATAACGGATCAATAGGCAGATCGGGTGATCGGGTGATCCGATGATCGGGAGATCGGTTGACCAGGTCGGGTGATCGGCGGATCCGGCACGCGTGCAGAAGAGGGGACGACCAGCATCTGTTGTTCACCCGATCTCCCGATCTCCTAGTGGTGTCCACCAGCGGGGGCGCCTGAACTGTGCGAACTGTTGCTGGTGGGGCTGCTCGCGGCGGGTGACGCGGCGCTTGGAATGCCACCCTGAGGGCCGGCGTTCATCATTCCGCCGGTATCGGCCCGCGCCGCTGCTACTTGGCCGTGGGGCAGGACGTTCAGCCTGTGCTGGCCATTCTCGCCCGAGTTAGCGGCGTTCGGAAATCCGTCCATTCCATTCCTGCCGCCCATCCCTTTGAAAGCATCACCGTGGAATTCACCCACGGTTCCGCCCACTTCATACCGGCCCCCCAAAGTGGTGCCCAAGCGCATTCGCAGGGCTTCGCGAAGCGGGCGCCCGCCCACGAGCGCGCTCTCTTTGTCTCCTTCGACTCCCATCAAAATTGAGGAAGGCGCCAGCGTATGTGCGCCCGCTGCATGCGCCCCAAATGAGGTCGCGGCTGCCAAGGGGGTTCCCGTGAGTGTAGCGCCGGCGGCAGGCTCAAAGGGCAGATGCTGCGTTAAGGTCCCTTCTTTAATGTCGGCGCGGCCGACGCTCTGGGGGCTAATTAACTGCCCGGTCTGAATCGCCGTCGCGGACATGGTCATCACCGGCCTGGCGAGGCCCGGTTGAGGAGTCAAACCTAACGGCGTCCAGCCGATCCATCCCGGTCCCATGTACCAGGAGACCAGGGCGGGTGACCAGAATCCAAAATCACCCGGCATCCAGAACCAGCCAAACTCAGCGGAATAGTTCCACATGCCATAGTGGTAGGGCAACCAGCCCCACGGTTCGCCGGAGATCCACGTGTAACCCATGCCCGGATACCATCCCCACATCCCCATGCTGTACGGAGACCATCCCACCGGCGCATAAGGTGACCAGCCATAGCCGAAACCAGGCAACATCGCCCACTCGCCATACGCATCCAGATCGCTCCACCCGTAGACCGGCCCATGCGCCGCAACGGCCTGATCGCTCAACGCCAGATTCGCCTGCGAATCCCGCGATTCGGTCCACTTATCCCAGGAGTCTTTCACCATCCCGTGCCGCGTGTTGAAGGCCACCTCACCTGTCCCCGTGTCGAATTCCAGAGTCTTGTCCTTGCCGAGTTTCTCGGACCCGGAGCGTGCAACGATCTCAACCGAGCCATTGAAAACCTCCACGCGAACATGGCCTTTGTCAAAGTCCGTCCGAAACACGCTCTTGCCGCTGGGAGTCAGGGTTGCGTCGGCAATCTTCACGGTGTAGGCGTCATGTTTCTCGGGCAGGACATGAAAGGTAGCGTACCCCTGGTCAAACGTGATGCGATTGAGCTTGTCGCCGTCAGCATTCAAGGCGAGTTGGTCGAAGGTCAAGTGGGAGAGTTCACCCAGGCGAGCTGTGGAGCCATTTTCAAATTCCACCTCTGCAAAACTATCAGCCGACGTCGATATCTCGAAGCCCTCCTGGATGGGCGTATTCACGAGCGCTTTAGACCATTCCGTCGCGCCCTGCCGCTTCACGCCCACCGTGCCGCTGACGTAACTCAGCCTCACCGCGCGTACGTGCGAGACGGCTTGGTCAGCGACCAGGGTCATTGGCAGGCAAGCCAAGCTTGCGACACAAACTGTTAGAACTTGCCCCAGAGATAGATTTTTCACGGGTGCCCTCCACCGCAGGCTTTAACGATAACACAGTTCTTGGCGATGCGGGCTCGAATTCTATTAGTTCGCCCTGCGCCCACTGCGTTAGATGATTCAGCCAGATGAGCGGTTGCCTCCTCCACAAGTTGTATATAATCAGTCAGACGGTTATGCGGCTACTCAAATCAAAATGGCCTCTTTACATTGGTCTCATCCTGTTCGTCCTTCTCGGGTTCGCAGGCGTGGCCATCTGGAAGGCGTCGCGAGTTCTCAAGCGCGCCTCCCGCGAAGTGCTCGCAGAGGAAAACCTCAAATTCACGGCGTTGCGCCTGGATCGCGCGGCCCCTTCGGGCGTCGAATGGATCAGCTCTCCGGCGGTTTACACTGACGCCGTCTTTTTCGAGGGCCGCCTGTATCTTTGCGGCCCCACCGGCCTCAGCGAGTATTCCCAGGACGGCAAGCTCACGGCCCGCTACCGAGTGGGCCTGGAGTTGCCCGCGGCGCCGCTGGTGGGCATGTCCGTTGGCCGCGCCGCAGACGCAGCCCAGCCGGAACTCTACCTGGCCACGGCCGGCGGAGGGCTTTTGGCTTTCAGCCGGAAGACCGAGATTCTTCCTGACGCCGGTCCCCTTCGCCAACTCACTGCCGTATTGCCCCTGCCCACCGGCCGGGTTCTGCTGGGCACGGAAAACAGCGGCGTGTTGGTTTACGACGGCACACACCTCGCGCCATTCCATCCGCAGCTAGCAAACCTCCATACCACGGCGCTCGCGGGAGACGACTCGAGCCTCTGGGCCGGCACCCTCAATGACGGAGTCATTCATTGGCACGCCGGCGAGGCCGATCGCTTTCGTGAGGCCGAAGGGCTGCCTGATCCGCGCGTTCTTTCGCTGGCTGTCGACGGCGATCGGGCCTTTGTGGGTACTCCCATGGGCGTGGCGGAATTCCGCAGCGGCAAGTTCACGCGCGTGCTGGCCCCGAGTTTCTTCGCCAATTCCCTGTTGGTTGAAGGGGAAACGCTCATCGTGGGCACGCTCGACGAAGGCATCCTCGAGGTCCCCCTCGCGGCAAGCTCAGGCGCGGGCCCACGCCCTCGCGGCCAGGAAATCCCAGGCCGCGTCATGCGCCTGCTGTCGGCGCAGGGAAACCTCTTTGCCTTGACGGATAGCGGCTTTTTCTCGTTCAACCCCCGCGGTGGCGCGTGGCGCCCGGTCTTCGAGCACGAAGATACTTTGCTCGCGGACCGCCACGTCTCCGCGCTCGAATTTGACTCCTCCGGCCGCCTCTGGGTCGGCTACTTCGATCGTGGCCTCGATGTGCTCTCGCCGACCGGCGAGCGCGCCTCGCACCTCGAGGACGAGCACGTCTTCTGCGTCAACCGCATTGTCCATGACCCGCAGCACGACACTACGGCCGTGGCTACGGCCAATGGCTTGGTACTGTTTGACGGCGCTCTGCGTCAGCGTGAAGTGTTGGGACACAACCAGGGCTTGATTGCCGACCACGTGACGGATGTGGCCCTGACGCGCGCCGGCATGACTTTGGCCACGCCCGCCGGGATCACTTTTCTTACCTCCACCGGCGCGCGCAGCATTTACGCCTTTCACGGCCTCGTCAATAATCATGTCTATACGCTCGCCGCGCAGGGCGCCCGTTTGCTGGCCGGAACTCTCGGCGGGCTTTCGGTTCTCGACGACGGCCAGGTGCGGATGAACTACACCACGGCAAACTCCGGGCTGAAAGCCAACTGGATTACCGCCCTGGCGCGAGTGGGCGACGAGTGGTTTGTGGGAAGCTATGGCGGCGGAATCTTCCGCCTCGACGCCACCGGGCGTTGCGAGAGGTTTCCCGACGCCACAGGGAACTTCGTGGTGAATCCCAATGCCATGCTCGCCACCGCCCAGCGCGTTTACGCCGGTACGCTGGAGAGAGGATTGTACGTTTACGACCGTTCAGTGGGACGCTGGAGCAACGTCACGGCGGCCTTGCCCTCGCCCAACGTCGCGGCTCTCGCCGTCCGTAACGGCTACCTCTACATTGGCACGGACAATGGCTTGATTCGGATTCTCGAGCAGAACCTCAGGTAGTGCGTGCAGTGGTTAGTGGCTAGTGGTTAGTGGCTAGTGAGGAGGGGGGTGGTACGCCGCGTCTGGAAAACCAAGTACAGCTACTCACGGTTCACCACTTCGCGGTGACAACATGCGCGTCAGATGGCAAATTTCAAATGCTTTTCCATTTGCCATTTGCCCTTTGCCATTTGAATTTTGAATTTCTTTTGGGCTGCCTCCGCCTGGCCTTTTGAGTGACTCATGAAGCGTACCTGTTTCCTCCTGATCTTCCTTGTCCTCCTCTCCACCGCCGTAAGGTGTCTGGGCGATGCCGGCGTTATCATTCCCATCGGCGAGGAGCGGCCCAACCCTTCAATCCTGTCGCTGGAAGAGATGCGCATCACCGTCTATATCGATAACGGCGACGCCCGCGTCTTCATCCAACAAATTTACTGCAGCCATCACGACGGCGTCCTCGAGGGCAGTTACGTTTTTGCCTTGCCCAGCCGCGCCGCCATCTCCGATTTTGCCGTGTGGGACGGCGTAACGCGCATCCCGGGCGTCATCCTGGAGAGGAAGCGCGCCGAGGAGATTTATAACGCCCTGAAATGGCAGTCGGTTGACCCCGGTTTGCTCCAGATGGGCGAGCGAGGCGCGGAGGAGGCGCGGCGCAGTCAAGTGTTCAGCGCCCACATCGTTCCCATACCGGGCTATGGCGCCAAGCGAGTTGAGATCGAGTATCACGAGACCCTTCCGGTTGAAAACCTCGAGTCGCTCTTCGCCGTGCCTTTGCACCCCGATGCTTACCAGGCTCAGTCGGCGGCTCATCTCAGCATCGACTTCGAATTACACAGCCGGCACCCCATTCGTGACTTCCAGGTGATTGGCCAGACGTTTCCGCTCAAAATCACGGAGCGCGGACCCACACTGATAAAAGCCGGTCTCGAAGCCAACAATGTTCTGTTTAAGGAAGACTTTGCCGTCCGGTATGCCTTGGACGAAGCCAAGGGCGACTCGCTCGAGGTCTTGACCTATCGCAACCCGCGCCCTCAGCAGCCCGATGCCGCGGCCACGGAGGCCCCACCCGCCAACGCTCTCGAGCCGGGCTTCTTCGAGGCCTCGGCACTGTTCGCATCTCACGCCCATCCTCCCTCTGCCGCCGGCGCAGTTTCTCCAGGGCCGTCGCGAACCATGTTGGTATTGTTTGACACTTCGCTCTCCATGCAGTGGGAAAAGCTGGAGCGCAGCTACCGGGCCATGGAAGCTTTGCTCCGCTCGCTGCGCCCTGCCGACCGCTTCAATCTCCTCCTTTTCAATACGGAGCTGAGCTGGTTCGAGAAGCAGGCCGCGATTGCAGACAAGCCCACCGTGGAGCGCGCCCTGGAATTTGTGCGGGCCAGCGGATTGCGCGGTGGGACGAATCTTCAGCAAGCCCTCGAGGCCGCGCTCGAGCAGGCAAAGGGCTCCACGAATGAGCCCGCAGAAAGCTCGACGGGTGAGACTTACATCGTCCTTTTGAGCGATGGCGACGCTACGCGCGGCCTCATCAGCACGGGCCGGCTCGCTGCCTGGTATGCGCAGCAGTGGAAGTCCTTGCCGGAGGTCTCACGCCCCCGGACTTACGCTTTCGGCGTGGGCGACGACGCCAACCAGGTTCTCCTCCGATTGCTCTGCCAGAATCGCGGCTTGATGGAGTGGGTCCGCTCAACGGAGCCGATCGATTTCAAGCTGGATGCCTTCATCAGCAAGCTTGGGCGCGACCCTCTGGCGCAACTGAAGTTCACCTCGACCCCGGCGGCGAACTTCGACCTTGTTTATCCGCTCCAGGACACCGTGTTCCCCGGTTCGGTTGCCACCTGGGTGGGCCAATACAAGAAGCCGTTGCCTTCTTCCCAATTTGACGTTCAGGCTATTCGCGAAGGCGCCTCCGCCCGGATGCGCTCGAGCGCGCCGCTCCCTGAGGAGAATCTCGAGCACCCCGGCCTGCCGCGCACTTGGGCCAAGGCGCGCGTCGATGCGCTGCTGGCCAAGATCGAGCGCGACGGCGAGGACCGCGCCTCCGTGGACGAAATCATTCGGCTGGCGCGTAAGTACAAATTCGTCACGCCTTACACTTCCTTCCTGGCGGCGCCCCGCAGCCTGCTCCGGCCGCGCGTCATTCGGCCCGGCGATCCGGTGGTCCGTGTCAAGACAGATCCCTCCATTAATTCCGTGGTGGCGCTCTTCCCCTTCGGCTTGATCAAATCGCTGCGCTACCTGCCGGGTGAGGACATTTGGCAAACCCGCTTCTTGGCTCCTCGAGACTTGGCCGACGGCACATATGTGGTGCGACTCATCCTGCGCGATCGCGAAGGGCACGTCTATCGCGAGTCGAAGAGTTTCGTCATCGTGACCCAGCCGCCCGCCGTGCGGGTCCGCCTCGAAAAGAAACAATTCCGGCGCGGCGAGCTTATTCCCCTGCGCGTCAGCGCGTCGTCATGGACGCGCACCGTGCTGGCGCGCATGTATGGCGCAGAACCCGCTTATCTCACCTGGAACCAGGACGCCGGCGCCAACACCGGCAATCTGCTCGTCCCCGCGGATCTCCCCGCCGGCTCCTACACGCTCACCGTAACGGCGGAGGATATTGCTCACAACATCGGCAGCCAGGAAGTGACCATCGAAGTCCTGCCGTAGGCTGAAGTCAGGAGTCAGAAGTCAGGAGTCAGAAGTCAGAAGCGAGCAGCGCGGAAAGTCTCCTTCGTTTAGGCTGGCAGCGATCGTAAGCACGTTCGAGCGGCCCTTCCTTCAAAATTGCACGGCTGACTCACGCATGAGTTAAGCCCCATTCGAGCCGTTTTAGCTTTATGCGGTCGGCGCGGACGCGTGCAAGGTCGTACTGGGCCTGCTGCACGAGCCAGCTTTGGGCGCTGCCGCCGAAGACCTTGGACAGCCGGACCGCCATTTCAGGGGAAACGCCGCGCTTCTCGTTCACCAGTTCCGACAAGGTGGTGCGCGTAACTCCAAGGGCGGCGGCGGCGTCCGTGATGGTCAAGCCCAAGGGTTCAATGCACTGGCGTAGCACCAACCCGCCGGGGTGGGGTGGATTCTTCATCGGCATGGTTCAGCCAGTTTAGAGGTCGTGCCCGGCTCTGTCAAACGGGCGTTTCCTGTATGTCTTCGCCACCTGTTTCGGTGCACCGCCGCGGACAAAGCGAAAAATCACTCGCTAGTCAGCGCGGACCGTCACGGTCTTCTGGGTCGTTCGAGTTGAACAGGTTCCGTTGCCGAACACGCCACCCGGACTTCGGTAGTGGCGTCATTTGCGAGACATCGCCGCTCCACGCGTCGTCATTCCCGCGAAGGCGGGAATCCACTCCGCAAACCTTCGGGAACGTCCCTCTCTACAGGCTGGATTCCCGCCTTCGCGGGAATGACGAGTGGTTCGTAAGGAAGGTAATTCCAAACGATGCCACTACCCGGACTTCTTGTCTCTTGACAAACCAATCGCAATAGGCTAGTATTGTCACGGAAGATCAGGGGTCACGCGCCGGGGGCTGGCGCAAAGAATGGTGAATGGTGAATAGTGAATGGTGAAAGTGTGTCATTCCGAGCGCGGACCCCATGATCGCGCCGAGAAGATTCCCCTCCTTGCTAAGGAGGGGTTAGGGGTGGTTGGCCGGAACGCGACGCCGCCACCCACCACCCCTACCCCCTTCTCGCGCTGATGAGGGGAGTCATTGTCATGGCGGCGAGGAATCTCGCTTTGGTTCTGGCCGGAAGAAGAGACAACAGGGCGAGATTTTTTGCTCGGCTCGGGATCACAACCGGCTTGGGGAGTTTCCGGAGAGCGTGCGAGAGCGTAGCGGCAAGGGGGAACAGAACGCCAAATTGGGAAAAAGATACTATTTCGACGAAACGAACTCAACAATGTATTGCAATAAAGGGACTTAGCCATCATGATGACTGAAAACGAACTCATTTTTGACTGCAAACGAACTCAAAACGGAGCCAAAAATGGCGCCAAAGAGCCACTTGTTTGTGCATCTTCGAACCACAACCAGAGCTTCGCGGGATAAAAGGCGCCCGCCTAACAAAAATGAAGGAACAAACCGGGAATGTCATTGAAAACAATATACAGAAGGGTAGAGAGACATGACCCTCAGCATCAAAGACCCGGAAGCCCACCGCCTCGCCCTGGCTATTGCCAAAGAAACCGGCGAGACGATGACGAGAGCCGTCACGGAAGCATTGCGCGAACGCTATGAACGTCTACAAAGCCGCCGGGGCAGAGCTTCCGTCGAGGAACTGCTGGCGATCGCGAAGCGGGCTTCCGCCCAGGTCAAACGACCCTACCTCGATCACGCCGAATTCCTCTATGACGAACGAGGTTTCCCCAAATGATCTTGGACACTTCTGCGGAGGATTTCAGAAAGACTAACATCACAGCCGGTAGTGGTGTCGTTTGGAATCGGACCTCTTTCGATCTACGAGTCATTCCCGCGAAGGCGGGAATCCAGTCCGTAGGCAGTGTATTCCCGATGGCTTGCGGAGTGGATTCCCGCCTTCGCGGGAATGATTGTACCCATGAGTGTGCGCGTCTCGCAAATGGCAGCACTACCATCACAACCGCTCTTTAGTCGGTGGTGTTCAATTTGAAGGCAAACTCGCTGCTAGGAACAAACCGGGAATGTTATTGAAAATAAAGGATCATCGTGTAAAACTGGGTAGCGAAGCGGAAATGTTGTTGATAACAAATGCAGTTATGAGTCGAAGGCGGGAATGTTCTTGAAAACACAAGCACTTGCTAAGTAGGAGCGGTACCGGAGCCGCCCGTACCCCCAGCGGAGTAACATTGCGATTCTACCATAGATTCCATTCGCGAGTTTTGCTGGCTCTCCCTTTGCTCGCCCTGTTCCTCGCCGGCCTGACGGCGCGCGGCGAGCTTGTCGAATGGCTGCAGAACCTCGAGGGTAACGGCCGGTTCGAGGCGGTGTTCTTCCGCACCGTGTCGGTGTTGGGCGGCCCTGTAAGCGTTCGCCGCCTGCCGGGCGAAGCGCGCAACGCCCTGAACGACCTCGTCGCGAAATCTCCGAGCGACGCCGAACTCTACCGCATGCGCGCCCGCGCTGACGAGGCGCAGTTGGATTTCACGGCTGAAGAGTCGGACTGGCAGAAGTATGCCCAACTCTCGAGCGATAAGGCCGACGCCGAATTGCAGCTCGCCGACTTTTATCATCGCCGCCTGCGCCCCCTGGACGAGGTCAAGGCGCTGGACGCCGTTACGCAAGCGCCCCCCTCTCCCGCGGATAAACTGCGGCCCTCGAGTCAGCAGCGGGCTTGGCAGGCCTTCGAACGCATCTTCGAGGTCATTCGCCTCCAGGCTTTGCCTGGCACGCTTGCCCTCGAGCAATACAACGCTTGGCTGGCGCGCTACCCGAGGGAGCCGGCAGCCTATTCCCGGTTCTTTAATTTTCTTGTTGCCGGTAACCATGAAGTCGAAGAGTCAGGAGGTGGGAGAGCCAAAGGTCAACCGGACTTCTCGACTTCTCGACTCTCGACTCCTCGACTTTTCTCTGAGGCCGAGCGGCTCATTCGCCGTTATGAGAAGGCGTTTCCACGCGACAAGGTGTTTCCCATCCAAGCTCGCGCCACCCTGGCCTACCAGCGCGGCTCGACGGACGAGGCGCTGGCCCTTTACGACCGCAGCTTCCAGCCGCTTTGGCCGCCCGCGCTCGTCCAGGACTACTTTGATCTGCTGAAGCAAACCCACCGCTTGCGCGACTTCCTCAGCCGCGCCCACGCCGCGGTCACCGCCCATCCCAACGAGGTGGCCGCTGCGGCGCGCCTCTTCTACTACTACCAGCAACAGGACAATTCGGGCGAAGCACTGCGCGCGCTCATCGAATATCGGCTGCGCATGGAGAAATCGAACGCCGTCTGGAGAGGCGACCAACTCTGGACGCTTTCCCGTCTCTTCGCTGGCGTGCAGGCCTATAACGAAGCCGCGCGCGGCTATTACGCCCTTTACAGTTTGCCGGGCGTCGAGCCGGCGCTTCAAGAGAAGGCCTTGGCGGGAATCGCCAATCTGCTTCTGACCGCCCCCGAGCAGCCTATCGAATTCGGCAGCAACTCGATTTCTTTCCTCCGCGACATCGGCGCAATGGATCCCTACCCAGGTTTCCTGAATGGGATTCTCTCCCTACTGCTCAACTCCCAGTCGCCCGCCTCTCAATACTCGCAGGCCGAGGGGACCGCCGCGGCGTATTTTCACCGCGCCCGCGCCTTCGAGCTGGTGGCGCTGTTCGACGAGCGTTTTCCGAAATCCGTCGAGCGTAGCGAACTTCACGCCAAGCTGCTGGATGCCTATGCCGTCTATGGAATGAATGAGGCCATCCTCCGGGCGGGCCGCCAGTTCCTTGATTCATTCCCCAGGGCGCCCCAGCGCGTCCACGTGGCGATGTTGATGGCGGATTCCTATGCGCGCAAGGATATGGTGAAGGAAGAGCTTGTGCTCTACGATCAGCTTCTGGCCGAGCTGGCCGCGCGCGCCGAGCACGTTCCGCTGGGCGAGCCCGGCAGCGCGAACACCGCGATGGCGCCAGAGGCCGGGACCACAGAGCAACCCGAAGGCGAAGAGGCCGGGGCAGGGCAAGCATCTCGATCCCTAAGCGTGTCTCCCGTCGTGGTCGGAGTGTACCGGGCAGGCGAGCGCCGGCATCCGCGCCGCATGTTCTTCCCGCCCGGTGCGCAACCGGCCGAGACTCAGCCGGGGCAGCCGTCCGGGGCGCGGTCTCCCGAATACTCCCAAGTGCTCGAACGTTACATATCGCGCTTGGTTGCCCTTGGCCGGCCGCTCGCGGTCCTCGAGCTTTTCCGTCGCGAGATGGATCACAACCCTAACGACCCCGGCCTCTACGAGCGTCTGGCCACATTTCTCGACCAGAATCACATGGACGATCGCATCGAGGCAGTTTATAAAAAGGCCCTCCAGCAGTTTCCCGATCGTTCCTGGTACCAGAAGCTGGCCCGCTGGTATTTGCGCCGGAAAGAACGGCAGCAGTTCGAGGAACTCACACGACAGGTCATCCAGACCTTTTCCGGCACGGGGCTCGAGGAATACTTCCAATCGGTGGTGTCGAGGGACCCGGTTGCGCCTCAACTCTATGTACAGTTGAACCTCTATGCGCGCCAGCGCTTTCCCCACAATCTCACCTTTGTGAAGAACTTGCTGGATGCGTACCGCGCCCGGCCGACCTACAACCGGCAGGCCTGGGACGCGCTGATCCGGCAGTATTGGTTCTATGACGACACGATGCGCTCGGTGTTCTTTGCTTATTTGTCCAGCGGCGGCCAGCTCGATTCGGAGCTTCAGACGGTGCGCGCTTCCGTCTTCTGCATGGGCGCGTTGCCATGCGCCCCTGCGACACTGGGCTCCCAGGGCGCGCCCGGGAAATGGACCGAGCTGACCGAGGCCAATCCCGCCGCCGCCGAGTTTATCGCCGAGGCGGAGATTTGGCGCTGCCACTTTGAATCCGCGGCGCCCGTCAGCAAGGCAATCGCGGAGTCCTATCCGGCTGACTTCGAGATGGGCCGGCGCGCTTCCTCGCTCTTCCGGTCGCTTGCCCCCTTCAATCCTGAATACACGGAGACCGCCGTAACGATTGAAGAAACCCTCGCGAAATGCAGTCCCGGCGACCGCGACCTCCCCATCCGTATCGGCGATATTTACGCCGATCGCGAGATGTTTGCCAAGGCGCGCCCGTACTGGAATCGCGTGCCGGGACTCGAGCCCGGCAACCCGGATTCGTTTCTCGAGTCGGCGACGGTTTTCTGGGACTACTTCCTGTTTGGCGATGCCTTGCGTGTGATCAATGACGCGCGTAAGAAATTCTCGAATCCCGCTCTTTTTGCTTACCAGGCCGGCGCCGTCTATGAAGGCCGGCGGGAGTATGGGCGCGCGGTAGGCGAATACCTGATGGGGGCCCTGGGTTCAGGGGGCGACTCCGCGTCGCGTGCGCGGCTGTTGCGCCTCGTCAAACGTCCGAGTTTGCGTGGGGCCATCGAGCAGGCGAGCGAGAAGGCGGCAAGCGGCGACAATCCGGACTTGAATGCCGTTTCCCTGCGCATCGACGTGCTGGGGGCGCTTAACCAGCGCGCCGCGCTCGAGACCTTTCTCACCCATCTCGCCCAGGGAACTCCTTCGCTCGATCTTCTCGCGCAAATCCAGCCGGTGGTGGAGCTCTACGGTTTCGACAACGTTCGCACCCTCATCCTCGGGCGCCAAATCGCTCTCCTGGCTGACCCGGTGGAGAAGTTGCAGCTCCGCCTGCAACTGGCCCGTTTTTACGAATCGAAGAATCAGCTCGAGCAGGCTCGCGCCTTGATGGAGAGCGTCTACAACCAGAACCCGCTGCTGCTCGGCGTGGTCCGCTCGAGCGTGGATTTCTACTGGCGCAACAAGTTGTGGGACCCTGCCATCGAGATTTTGATGAAAGCGGCCCAATCCGCTTATCCCGAACTCAGCCGGCAATTCAGCCTCGAGGCGGCAGGGAAAGCGGCGGAAATCAAGGAATACGCGCGCGCCCGCGAACTGCTCACGGCGCTGCTCCAGGTCGAGCCCTATAACGCCGAATATCTCGCGGCGATGGCGGACACCTACGCCCGTGAAGGCGACGACAAGTCTCTGCGCGATTTTTACCTGGCCAAAATCCAGGCCTGCCGCGACTCCAATCTGTCCCGCGAGGAGAAGACGGTTCGCATCGCGGCGCTTCGGCGGGGACTCATTCCGGCGCTCGTGCGGCTGAAAGATCTCGCCGGCGGCGTCGACCAGTACATCGAAATCCTCAACCAGTACCCGGAAGACGACGGACTGGCGCAGGAGGCCGCGGCTTTCGCCGATCGCAACGGCCGGCGCCAGCAACTGCTCGATTACTACGCCAAGGCCAGCGCCGGTTCGCCCAAGGACTTCCGCTGGCCCATGGTCCTGGCGCGAATCGAGACTTACTTCGAGGACTATTCCGCGGCAATCGCGGCCTACGCTCGAGCCCGCGCGGTGCGGCCTGACCGCACAGACTTGCTGGCGGCGCAGGCCGGCCTGGAAGAACGCTTGACGCGCTTCGACGACGCCCTGAAGAGCTACTCGCGCCTTTACCAGCTAACCTTCCAGAATCCCGCCTGGATGGAGAAGGTGGCGGAGCTCGAGGCGCGTCAGGGACGCGCCGATGCGGCAGTCGCGGCGCTCGAGAAGGCTTTGGTGGAAGGCCGTCCGGAAAAGCCCGAGCTCTATTTCGCTGTCGCTGATCGCCTGGCGGGCTGGAATATGCTCGCCCAGGCCCGGCCATTCGCGGAGCGCGGCGTCGCACTCGCGGGCAAGGATCTGCTGCTCCGGCCCGAGAATCTTAATGGAGCGCTCACCTACGTCACGGTCCTCACGCGCCTGGGTGATTACAGCACTGCTTACGCGCGCTTGCGCGAGGCCGCGAACGCGCTACGAAACCAGAAAATCGAGCCCAACTTGATTCCGCTCCTCTCCGCCATGGGCAGCGTGGTGAAAGAATATTACACGCCGGAAGAAACCAGCGCCTTCGCCAACTTCCTTCTTAAACAGAAGGAAGGAATGGAAGCAACCGACTTCAACCAGACGCTCATCCCCCTGGCTCAGTACGCGGGCCTCGCGGACCTCGAAGCACGCTGGCGTTATGCGGTAATGATGGCCAGCCCCGGCTCGCCCCAGGCCCAAGCCATGGAAACGCGCCTGGCCGAGCTGCAAAAGCAGCGTATGCGCTTCGACGAATACGGCGCGCAGCTCGAAGCCTACTGGAAAGTTTTCCCCTCCGGGACTGAGAAGGACTTCATCCTTCAAAGGTCCGCTGATAGTTACGGCGCGGCCGGAAATAGAGTCGCGGAATTCCGCGTGCTTCAGGAGGCCTTCGATGGGCAAGACCTCTATGCCGAGCCCCTCCGCCGCTATCTCGATCTGTTGTCCATGAAATCGCCTGAGCTGCTCGTAACCATCGCCGGCGGGGCGCGCCCGGATCAGGTGCGCGACGCCGCAGCAACAACGGCGCTCGAGACGGGAAAAGTCGGCTTGGCCCTCCAGGCCATTGCCGCGCGCGGCACACGCCTGCCGCCCGTTTGGACTCGAGCCTACACGGGCCTGGTGGGCCTCTATTATTCCGACTCTTCGCCCACCGTAAACTCTGCTTTTCAGCAGGCGCTCGACACACGCACGATTGGCGAGCGTGTGGCCCAGCCGCCGAACCGCGACGATACTCTAGCCGGCAATGTGTGGTTCTATTATGGAACGCGTTACGGTGAGTATCTTGCGATTACTCATCTTGGTAATGCCGAGGATTACCTGCCGGCCACGCTCGAGGGTACTCCGGCGAATTCGGATGCCTACTTCACGCTTGCCGATTACTACCGCGAGGCGGGCCGGCCCGACGCCGCGCTGGAGGATTTCGCGCACGTTCTCGAGCTGAGATCTCATCGCGGTGATGCCCGCGACCGCAGGGCGCAGATTCTTTGGCAGCAGGGCAAGCAGGATGATGCCGTCAAGGAATGGCGGTTGGCGCTTGAGGCCTTCCGCGCGCAGGAGGACAGCCCCACCGTGCCGCCGGATTTCTGGACGGCTCTTCCCGCCACGCTCGCGAATATCGGCGGGCGCAAACTGCTCCCGCAATTGCGCGACGAGGCCGATCGTGTCGTTCGCGCCTACGTCCGGCGCAACGGCAGTTACCGCGTCGATCCCATCCTGCGAGGCGCTTTGGCTGCGGCGGGAGATCCGGCGCAGGGGGCGGATTGGCTCGTGGACCTTTCGCGCGCCGCCCCATCGCCCATCCCGTTCCTCTCGGAGCTTGTCGCCGCCCGGTGGTTTCCCGAGGGCCGGAAGGACCCTGTCTATCGGCGGATCCTCGCCCTTGCCCAGGAGCAAGCGGCTAAGACGTTTGGGGCGGAGCACTCCACCGCGCTCGAAACTTTGCACCACTGGCAGCTTGGTTGGATCGAATTTCTACTGGACAACGGACGGGTGGCAGACGCCCAAAACGCGTTGCAGAATCTCCCCGAGGATGTCCGCGACCCGCGCCAGCCTGAGATCGCGTCCCTGATGGTTCGTCTCGCGGTCCGGTCGAACCAGCTCGAGCAACTACTCCAGCAGTTTCAGCAGGCCCCCGAGAAGGCTCCCGCCCTGGATGTCCTGCGCAATATCGCATTGAGCTTGGAAGAAACGGACCAGGATGTTGCGTCTCGCCCGGAGGGAGCGCGGGCGTCTCGCCCACTGTCGCCGGAGCGTCCCGCTCCTGCCGCCGCGCGCGGGCAGGATACCAGTCCCTCAGGCGCGGCAGGCGTGACGCCGGCGCTCGAGAGTGCCCGCCGGCTTCTCGAATACGTTTATACCGCCGCAATCGACGCACACGATTTTGCGCCTGCGAATTTTCTGGGGCTTGCCGAGCTTCGCTTGCAGCAGGGCCCTCTTGCGCGGGCGGTGGCGCTGCTCGAGCGCATGAATCGCGTGGCCGGCGAACCCTTTGAAAACCTGGCCGCTGCCGGGGACCTGCTGGTGAAGATGGGACACCCTGCGGAAGCCGCGGAGTTTTACGGCCTGCGCGTGAAGGCTGTCCCTTGGGATAACGACGCCCGTCTGAAACTCGCACAGGCGGAAGCAGCGGCGAACATGCAGCGGAATGATGCCATCCAATTGTTCACATCGTTGGCCTCCTCTCCTGATGCCGGCTATGCCACGCGCGTGACGGCCGCCGAATCACTGGGAGGCCTCAAAGCTCTTGCGGCAAGCCCGGGCAGCGCCGAACTCGAATGGTTGATTCGAGGCGGCCCCGTGGCCGGCGCTGAGTCACCGGGCTTTTACTATGCCCGCCTGCGAGCGGCGCGTGAAGCCGCCGATCCGGCAACCAAGATCCGCCTCCTGCTCGATGCGCTCGCCCTACGTCCCGAGGACTCCACACCGGGCTTCGCGGCCTCTCCGCCCAACGCCGCGAATCCTGAGGGCGTGTCGCCGCGCATTCTGCTGGCGCAGGCGGCAGCCACGGCCGATCAGAACGAACTCGCGGTGTCAGCGATAACACCGCTGCTCGATCAGAGCATCACGATTGGTCAGGGGCGCCCTTCGCCCTCCAGTCGAGCCGGCCGCCGCTTTTGGAATCCGCGCCGAGCCCGCATGAATGCAGGGGAAGAAACTGGGCAGCCCGAATATCCCGATTACATGTGGAAGTCATTTCTTGCCGGCCAGGAGTTGAGCGTCAGCCAAAAATCGCAGCTTGCCGCCCAACTGGCCGGCGCTTTGGCGAAACTCAATCGGCTGGCAGAAGCGGCGCGCCTCTGGAAGGTAGCCTCCATGCTCGCCACGGATGATTCCCTCCGCTCCGAAGCAAGCCGTGAACTCGAGCGCGTTCAGGCGCAACTTAAGCTCCAGCAGGCCGACCAAGAGCGGCGCCCGGTGATCACCAACCACCTCGAGCAGGAAGGTCTTGTCAGGCCCCGACTGCTCAGTGGAAACGGGCCATCGGCCGGCGGAGGTGGGTAGCGCGGACCCCAACACCGGGGGTCCGCGCTACCAAGTTAGGACGCAGGAGGAGGTGCAGGGCAATGAAGAACTTTTCTCTGTCCGTTCTTTGCTTGCTAAGTTCGTCTCTCGCCCTTGCCCCGCCCGGCCAGGCGCCCAAGCCATCTTCTTCCAGCCTCGCCGCCTTCATGCCGGCCGGGTCGCTTCTCTACATCGAGTCACCGGATTTCGGCACCCTGGTACTCGACTGGAATGGGTCGAAGGAAAAGCAGAGGTGGCTCAAGAGCGACAATTATCAAGTCTTCTCCCGTTCACGCCTCTTTCTGCGCCTTGAGGAAGCTCAAGGGCAATTCGCCGTGGCAGCAGGCGCCCCGCCGGACATGCCATTGCTCGAGTCGCTGGCGGGCCGAGAGTCGGCGCTTGCAATCTACGATATCGGCAACCTGGAATTTCTCTACATCACCCGCATGCCCTCCGCACGCGCTGTCCAGAACGTGCTGTGGAGCAGCCGGGAGAAGTTCGAGCCGCGCAAGGCAGCGGACATACCTTATTACGTTCGCACGGAACCGGAGAACAACCGCCAGGTCGCCTTCGCGATTTCGGGCGATACCCTGCTGCTGGCCACTCGCGAAGACCTGATGGCCGGAGCGCTCAGCTTGCTCTCCGGCAAATCACAGGTCGGGCTCGAGGGGGAGAGTTGGTATAAGAGCGCGGTTGGGGCGGCAGGGCCACAGGGTGATTTGCGCCTGGTATTGAACTTGCCGCTCTTGGTCAAGTCGCCGCACTTCCGCAGCTACTGGATCCAGCGCAACGTTTCGGCGCTGAAACAATACTCCGCCGAAGTCTCGGACCTCCACCGCTCGGCGACGGAGATTCGCGAGGATCGCGCCTTGCTCAAGGCCAATCCGCCGCATGACAATGCGGTGGGAGCCAGTGCCGCTGGCCCCGCTATCACTGAGCTGCTTGGCATGGTCCAGGCGCAGCAGGGAATTTACCTTGCCTGGAAAGATCCCTCGCGTGACAAGGTGCTCGACTTATTGCAGCAGAAGATACTGATGCCCCGTGCGGGACCGGGCGTGGCTTCACCTATCGCCCCGGGGGTCGTCTTGAATCCAGGCCAGGCGGGCAGCGAAAGTGACCTCGAGACGCGCATTGACGTCGCACCGCTCGAGGGAACGGGGGGAGCCCTGGATGTCGATGCCCTGAAGAGACTGCTGGATGCGGTTCCGCTCCAGGCTGTTCTTGAGTTTCACTCGCTTCAACATTCCGGGCAGCCGGCCTTTATCGAGCCTCACTCCGCCATCCTCATTCGCAGCTCGGCGGACTGGGATTCGCAGGCGGCGCGCGATGCCCTCCGGGCGGCCATTCGTGAACTTTGGACGACTTCACAAATCGGCGTGAATTGGGTGGAGCATCACGACGGGAATGTGGACTACTACCAACTCGAGGGATTGGTTCCACTCGCCGTTGCGGCCCAAGGACCGGTTCTCCTGGTGGCCAACTCCGCCGAAATGCTGAGGTCGCTGCTGGGCCGCGCGCCGCTAGCGCCCACAGCGAATTCGCAGCGCGCCGAGGCAGGTCGCAACGTGGTTTACGCCGCCGGCTTTCGCCATTCCGCCGAGCGCGAAAACATCGTGAAGATGATGCGCCTGATTGAAATGCCATTGCCCAGGGAGAATGTCGGCCTGGCGGACGAGCAGGGGCGCGAGCCGGCTTTCTTTTCCGAGAACCTCTCGAGCCTCAGCCAGTCGCTCGAGAGCATCGAGTCAGAGTCGCTCGTCGTCGAGGACCGCGGCCCGCTTTTGGTGCAGACGGCCATCTATCGGTTGAAGAAATGAGCCGTTCGGAACTTCAGGCTTCCCTTCAAGTGCAAATTATGGGAGTATAGTTTTGTAACCTGAACTTGTCCCCTGCAAAACCAGAGTGGGCGTTTCGACACCGAAGGGACGAGGGGAAATTAATCCTTGGCCTCCGTCAACAGCCTGACCAGCAAAGAAGTCTTCGACTTGGTACGCGCCGACCTCCAGAAAGTGGAGGAAGACTTTTGCAAGCAGAGCGTCTCCAGCGTTCAGCCCATCACCGAGATCGGTCAATACCTGCAAGGCAGCGGGGGCAAGAGGCTGCGGCCTGCGCTCGTGCTCCTCTCCTCCAGACTATGTGGTTATGAAGGGCGGGCGGCGATTCGCCTGGGCACCGTGGTCGAACTCATCCACACGGCTACACTCGTTCATGACGACGTCATTGACCAAGCGGACACGCGCCGGGGGCGGCCTTCTACCAATTCCCGTTGGGGCAACCACTTGAGTGTGCTGGCTGGGGATTGGCTTTACATGCAGGCTTTCAACATCGCCTTGGGGGAGCGCAATTTCAAGATTCTGGATCTCTTTGTCGCCGTAACCCAGGCCATGGTCGAGGGCGAGTTGCTGCAACTGACATGGCAGAGAAGGGTCGAGGTACCCGAGGCCGTCTATTTCGAGTTGACTTACCGCAAAACGGCTTACCTGTTTTCCGTTTGCCTTCGCTTGGGCGCGGTGCTGGCAGGAAAGAGTGAAGCGGAGGAGAACCAGTTGGGGGCCTATGGTGACAACCTTGGCTTGTCGTTCCAGCTTATCGACGATGTGCTCGATTTCACTTCATCTGAGAAGATACTGGGAAAGCCTATCGGCAATGACCTTCGCGAAGGCAAGGTTACTCTCCCGCTGATCTACCTCTTGCAACGCTGTACCAACGGAGAAGCTCAGAAAGTAAGGTCGGTGCTCGAGGAGGGCGGGTTTAATTCTCTACGATTCAGCGAGATTCTGGATCTGATCGACAGGCACAATACCTTGCGGGCCGCGCGCGAAAAGGCTCAGGAATTTGCTCAGAAGGCCAAGCGGTGTCTGGAGACATTTCCCGACACACCTTTTAAGGATGCCCTGCGGTCCCTGCCTGATTTCATGTTGGACCGTGAGTTCTGAGGACGGCTTCTCACCCCGGCATGATGCACCGCCGCGAAACCGAAATCAAGCTGCTGGCCCCGGTAACAAATCGCGGTTGGGTTTGATTGCTAACTGAGTTATAATACTCTGGAATTGTCGCGCCGCTGACCTTTGGCCAGCGGGCGAGGAGGATATGTTATGGAGGGTTTGCTTCAGCCAACCCATTTGATTTTCATTTTGCTCATTGTCTTGATCCTGTTCGGTCCCGGAAAGTTGCCGGAGCTCGGAAAGGGCCTGGGAAAGGGAATTCGCGAGTTCAAGGATGCCATCAGAGGTGGCATGGACGGCAGCGCGGAAAAGAAGGACGAAAAGAAAGATGAAGAGAAGAAAGCCTAAACCGTCCTCCGCGTTTCCACTCTTCCACAGATCTTTCTTTGCCCTCGTTCCTCGTTGTCCAACGGCAAACTAAGCAAAAGCGGGAATCCCCAAGAGTGGTATGGTCGCATATTCCTCGGTAGCTCAATGGTAGAGCGTTCGGCTGTTAACCGAAGGGTTCCAGGTTCGAGTCCTGGCCGAGGAGCCAACTTTTCAATGACTTACAAGCCAAAGACGAAAACCGCGAGTACAACTTGGTACAATGAGTCATTTCAGTTTGCCCAGTAGCACCTTCACCACGCCGCTGTTTGCTTTCCGGTGTGCAGGGGTGAGGTCCGGGTCAAGCCCGTAAATTTCGGAAATCGTTTTCAGGTTGGCGTGCCGCATCAATTCCTTTTGAGTTTCCAGCGAAGTGCCACAGCGTTTCAGCATTGCGCGGTACGTGTGCCTCAATTTATGTTCTGAGTTGAAGTAACTTATTGCGAGTCAATGAGTTGCGGAGAGATGCGCGGTTGTCGGATAAGCTTTGTGGTTTCAGCGATTAAGGTGCTCGGGCGCTAAAAACTCAGAACATTATTTTTCGACGTGAGAAAGAGTTGTGCGCGGGCGTAGTTTTGATCCCGAGTTTACAAGGACTGCAGGTAGCTCAACAGATCCTGGTGAACACTCCAGTCAATCCCCGGAGCAGTCGGCGGTTGGGATGATTGAGTGAAGAGATAGTACTTTTCGAGTGCCTCACGCTTGGCGTCGACGGGAATCACCTTATAGCGGCAGGTCGTATCGATCGACGCGTGGCCCAGCCACTCCTGAATCACCGTGATATCGACTCCGGCCAGCAGCAGATGACTGGCGGTGGTGTAGCGCCAAAGATGGACTGGGTGGAGTTTTTTGTGTTCGAGCGTCGGGGCTTGGGCGCGTGCTTGGGCCAGATAGTGTTTGCAAAGCGCGTAGAGTCCGGAGCGGGTGAGGCGCGTGCCACGCTGATTGATGAAAAGAAAATCGCGGTACGAGAACTTGGGAGCCCGCCGCTCCGATTTCAAATAAGTGCGGAGAAAGGCCAGCGTGGAATCCCACAAAGGGACCGTCCGTGCCTTGTTCCCTTTGCCTTGGAGGAGCAGGCGCTTTTGATAAAAATCCAGGTCATCCAAACGCAAGGCACAAAGCTCCGAAGCCCGCGCTCCGGTGTTGTAGAGGGTGCGGAGAATACAAAGATCACGGTAGCCATCCCGCGTCTGGGTCTTCACGCTGGCGAAAAGGGCATCGACTTCTTGTTGCTCCAGGCAGTCGAAGGGCCAGCGGGGTGAGCGTTTCAGGGGAATCAGGAGAATCTGCCGGCAGGACTTCTCGTAATCCGGCCGGAGCAGAGCCAGCATTCTGAAAAAAGACTTCAGCGCCGCCAGACGTGTGTTGCGCGTCGCCGGGGTGTTGCCGAGATCCTTCTCCAGATGAGTCAGGAAGTCGAGCAACAAGGGCACCGAAAATTGATCCAGGCGAGGATGGGGCGAAGCCGGGAAGCGGTTTTTCCAATAGCGGAGGAGTTGCAGGAAGGCGTGTTTGTAACTGAGCCGGGTGTGGAGCGAGACCCCGCGCTGCTGGGGCAAGTAGGCGGTGAAGAAGTAATGCAGGTAAGGCGCGAGTTGATCAGAGTTGGGGATCATGGCTCACCCAGTCGAGGCGGTCAAAGCGGCGGGCGAAGCGCTGGCCCGCTTCCCGCAGCAACTCTTGCGTCAAGGTCAGATAGGTTTTGGTGTAGCCGAAGTAGCCGTGTCCCATGTACGTGGCCAGGAGGGGCAGCTTGGCATCCACGTTGGCGGCCTCGCGGTACCAGCGCACGAGGCGATGAACGGCGAAGGCCCGGCGCAGCTCGTGCAAGTGGGGCGTGCCGTAGTAGCAGCCCTGCTGACAAGTCTCAGGGCGGTAGATGCCCAGATGCTGCAGCACCTCGCGAAAATGCTGGCTGATCCAATCGCGGCGATAAGGTTCCCCCTGCGGCAGCTTGAGGAAAAGCGCACTGCTGGTTGCTGATCGCCCCAGGTCAGAGCGTAAGCTCAACAGACGTTCCAGATTGGCAGCGACCTTGGAGCCGATCGGAATCAAGCGATCCTTGTGAAACTTCGACGGCCGGATATAGAGGGTGCGCTGCTCGGGGGAATAATCCGCCACGGCCAAGTGCACAGCTTCGGAGACGCGCAGCCCGCAGGCGTAGAGGAGATGGTAAAGGGCGTAATGACAGTGCGCGCGGTAATGAGCCCGCGCCTGAGTCGCGCGAGCGATCCGCTGCCGGAGATGATCGAAGAATCGCCGCAGTTCCCCTGACGAAAAAACATAAGGACGATACGGTTGCAGGCGAGGTGCGGGAAAAGCAGCCAGCGGATTTTCCCTCATCCACCCGCATCGCACCAAGTAACGGCAAAGCCCCTGAAAGGCCCGTTGCCATACTTGGAGAGTCCGGGCTTTGAAGCGGCTTTGGTATTGATCCACCATCCGGGTCATCACCCAGCGGGGATCGTGCTGGCGGAAGCTCTCGATGCGATGCTCGACCGGAAAACGGTCGAGGCGTGCCAGGGCATAGGCCGGAGTGACCACGCGGAAGCCGAGGTGATCGAGATAATCCAGATAATCCCGGATGGCTTCCGCCAAAAAACTCTGATAGTCGAGTTGGGGTGGTTCAGCCATTTCAGCAGCCCTCGCCATCGTTGTCGGCCACTTCCCGCAATTGCCGGAGGTCGATTTTGGTGTAGACCTGGGTGGAACTGATGTGGGTGTGGCCGAGCAACTCCTGGAGTGTGGAGTAGGGTGTACCCAGGCGTAACAACTCACTGGCGAAGGCATGACGCAACTGGTGGCCGCTGGCCCGCACGCTGGCCTGCCGCATTCTTCTGGCGATCAGGATGGAAACAGTTCGCGGAGTGAGAGGCCGGCGAGGAGCCGTCCGCCCCAGGAAGACCTGGCGGTAAGGGCTGGGACGAGGCCGCTCGTTTTTCAAGTAGTCCGCCAAGGCTTTCACCAGGGACCCGGACAAGGGTAGGTGCAGGACGTGACGGTTCTTAGGCTGCATAAAGCGGGCCACGCCTCGTTTCCAATCCAGATCTTCCAGGCGTAGGCCGGCGGTCTCACTGGCGCGCACCCCCAAGCTGGCGGCGAGCAGGACGATGGCAAAGTCGCGTTTCCCACCTGGAGCCTGACGATCGATGCTGGCCAGAATGCGGAGCACCCGGGCAGGTGCGAGAGCCCGCGGCGTATGAGCCAGGCGGTAGTCGGGAGGTGAGCGGAGAGCTGCCGCCAAATCACGCTCGACGTAGCCCAGGCTGAAGAGGTAATGCAGCAGGCCGCGCAGGATTTTATGAACGCGGTGAATGCGGCCGATGTTGTGGGCGGCCTGTTGGCGGACGAAGCGATCCAGATGCTGCACCTGGAGCTGGCGCCAATCACTCACTTGCTGCGCGTGGAGAAACTGGTCCAAACGCCGCACGAACAACTCAATCTGCACGAGGGAGTTTTCCGCCAGCCCCTTGTGCTCCTTCACGAAGTACAAGTACTCGGCCACCTGCGGGAGGCGATAAGGGCCGCGCACGGGCGGGCGCAGGGGGAAAGCGTTGTGCTGCAATCGCCCGCTGCCGTGAGCCCAACGCAGAAAGGAACGTAAGCTGTGCTGCACAGCGATGTGGTGGTGAGGGGTAAAGCGGGAGGGGCGCTTGAGGCCGGGACTGGTTTTGGCCCACGGTTGATAGTCGACCCAGTAGCGGAGAAACGGGGCGACGTGCTGCTGGCCGAATTCCTCGAGTGAGTTCATGGCGCCCCGGGCAAGGAAACGTTGCAAGGCGCGGAGGTGCTTTAAGCGGAAACACAGGGTGCAGGCCGCGTACCCGTGCGCCTTCAAATAGTGCAGGTAGTCTGCGATCCAAACCTCGAAATCCATACGGATCTCCCGGACTCAACCCTTCGGCCCGCGGCTCCAGCGTTCCAGCAACTGCCGCACACTCTCAAAATCTGAAGTGGCCTCGCGCGGGGAGGTTCTTTGCATGGGCGGTGAAGAACCACTCGAACTATAACGACGCTGAGGTGGCGAGGGAGAGGCGATGCGCGCCATGCGCCAGGTCGCGGATAAATATCATCTGCCGCTCCATCTGGCTCTGCTTGCTGATCTGAAAGCAAAAGAAGGGAACTTCGCAGAGGCGCAGGTGTTCTATGACCAGGCTGCGGACGTGACTGAGAGCCTCCTCGCGAACAGTCCGAGCGAGCAAGTGAAAAGTTCACTCATCGCGACCATGAGCGATACCTACAAGGGTAGTTTCACCCTGGCCGCTAAGTTGGGTCAGACAGGAGATGCGTTCAGAATAGTCGAAACAGCGCGCGGACGGTCCATCGCCGATCTGCTAAGGCGGCCAAGACCACGGGAGGGCGAGCTTTCGCAGGGGGAAAAGGCCGCCAGAGCCGAATTCAATAGCCTCCAACGCACTTTGATGGAGACTTCTGATCGAGTCCAGCGAGGAGCACTCCTGGATAAACTGTTGGTGGCCGAACA
>Ga0326727_10007580_pt1 | contig 28532 bp, 26 predicted proteins | sample MB2enrmetagenome_FD_207643 | JGI IMG/M metagenome (GOLD analysis project Ga0326727, IMG submission 207643) | Lab enriched peat soil microbial communities from McLean, Ithaca, NY, United States - MB29MY | ecosystem: Environmental > Terrestrial > Soil > Wetlands > Peat | place: USA: New York... | reverse complement strand
ACTCGCCCTCATGAAAATGGATTCCGTAGTAATCGCGGGTCAACATCCCGCGGTGAATGTGCCCCTGCTCTTTGCACACACCGCCCGTCAAGTCATCCGAGTTGGGTCGGAGTGAGGGTGACTCATTAGGGTCGCTCGAACTTCGGTTCAGCAAGGGGGACTAAGTCGTAACAAGGTATCTGTAGGGGAACCTGCAGATGGATCACCTCCTAAGAGCGCCTCCCTACGAGGGAGCTCGCTCAAGGTCGGGTCCGGTTCGCTGAGTACGCTCTCCTCTTCGTCCCCTCCCCTTGGGCCATCAACCCATTTATTGGTAGTTACGCTCTCCTTAAGAGGGCCGACCGGGTCGGTCCTCCGATGCTTCAGTTGGCACCTCACCGAGCGCTCGCTCCCGAGGTGCTGCCGGCGCTCCAGGCGCTCGCCGCCGGCGAGCCGATCCTCGTCTTCGACGGCCCCGAGCGGGAGGGAGAGACCGACCTCATCTTCCTCTCGGAGACCGCGACACCCGAGCTCGTGCGCCTCGCCCGGAAGGATGCGGGGGGTCTCATCTGCACGGCGATCTCGGACGAGCTGCGCGGCCGGCTCGACCTCCCGTTCTTCTCGGACCTTCTCGCGCTCGCGCGGGAGGAGTTCCCGGGCGTCGCCGACCTGACCGAGAGTCCGCGCTACGACCGACGATCTGCCTTCGGGATCACGGTGAACCACCGCTCGACGTTCACGGGCGTCCCGGACAACGACCGAGCGCTCACGATCCGTACCGTCGGAGAGGTGGCGCGGGCCGCTCCCGAACACTCGGACGCGGAACTGCGAGAGCGGTTCCGGGCCTCGTTCGTCTCCCCCGGCCACATCCCCCTCCTCTACGCCGCCCCCGGTCTCCTTGCCGAGCGAAAGGGCCATACGGAACTGGCCATCTCGCTCGCCCGGATGGGGGGTCTCTCGGAGTCCGCGACCGTCTGCGAGATGCTGGGAGACTCCGGAGGCGCCCGGGTCCCGGACGCGGCCCGGCGGTACGCGGACGAGCACGGGTTCGAGTTCCTCGAGGGCCGGGTCATCACCGAGGCGTGGCGGAGATGGGCGTCCGCGTAATGGCCACGGGGGTCTTCGACCTCCTGCATCCCGGTCACGTCTACTTCCTCACCGAGGCGAAGAAGCTCGGCGACGAGCTCGTGGTCGTGGTGGCCCGCGACCAGACCGCCCGGCGCCTCAAGCGCGAGCCGTACGTCCCCGAGCACATCCGTCGGGAGATGGTCGAGTCGCTGAAGCCGGTCGATAGCGCGGTCCTCGGCTCGGCCACGGACATCTACGAGACCGTGCTCACCGTTCGCCCCAACATCATCGCCCTCGGCCACGACCAGGTCTGGAACGAGCGAGAGGTCGAGCAGGAGTGCGAGCGGCGCGGCGTTCCCGTGAAGGTCGTTCGGATCCGCGCGTCCCCGCACAACGACCTCGCGACCCGGCGCTTGGTCGAGCGGATCCTCGACCGGGCGAAGGAGCCCCGGCCGTGAAGAAGATCGGCGTCCTCGACACGACGTTCGCGCGCGTCGACATGGCCGAGTACGCCGTGCGGGCGCTGCGTGCACGCGGCACCGGCTTCAAGGTCGTTCGCTCCACCGTGCCGGGGATCAAGGACCTCCCGGTGGCGTGCCGGAAGATGTTCAAGGACGGCGCGGACCTGTGCCTTGCCCTCGGGATGCCGGGAAAGGCGGAGTACGACAAGACCTGCGCTCACGAGGCATCCCTCGGGCTCATGTTCGCCGGAGTCCTCGAGGCGAAGCCGGTCGTCGAGTGCTTCGTGTTCGAAGGGGAAGCGTCGGGGCCGAAGGAGCTCCACGAGCTCGCCCGGCGCCGAGCCGAGGAGCACGCCCTCAACGCCTACGCGCTCCTGTTCCGCCCGGACGACCTTGCCCGGCATGCGGGCGAGGGTCTCCGGCAAGGGTTCCGCGACGCGGGGCCCGCGCGCCGGACCCGATGAGGGAGGCACGGCGCAGATTCGAGGGCCTCACGTTCCGATCGTTCAAGGAGGAGGAAACCACGATGCCGAAGAGGTCGAAGGAAGGGAATGGGGTGACGGTGGCGATCGTCGCGAGCGAGTTCAACTACGACGTGACGATGTTGATGCTCGAGCGGGCGAAGGAGGAGGTCTCCTTCCTCGGAGCGACGTTGGGACCCGTGATGAAGACGCCGGGCGTCTGGGACATGCCGCTCGCGGCGAAGAAGCTCCTCGCGCGGAACGACGTGGACGCCCTCGTCGCCCTCGGCGCCGTGATCGAGGGCGAGACGCAGCACGACGAGGTCGTGATGGGCCAAGCGGCCCGGAAGCTCACCGACCTCTCGGTCGAGTACGGGAAGCCCGTGGGCCTCGGGATCTCGGGGCCCGGCGAAACCCGGCTCCAGGCGCAGGACCGCGTCGAGAACGCCGGGAACGCCGTCCGCGCCGTCGTCAAGATGGTCCGGCGGGTGCGGGAGCTCGGCTGACGTCGGGTCGTCCCGGGCCTATAGGCCGAGGCGCCCCCGCAGGAAGTCGAACGCGGTCTTTCCCTTCGACGTGTGCGGGGTCACCTTCAGCGGGCCCCCCGGCACTTGCGCGCGCGAGCGCGTGCGCAAGGCGGCCTCGAGGCGGTCGTGGGCGGTCTCGATTGTCACGTCGGGGTGGGCGGCCGCCCCCACCGCGACCGAGATTGTCCCCGCCCGGTCGACGGTGAGCGAGGCCACCTCCTTCTCGGTCTTGAACACCCACGTCTGTGGGAGGTAGGCGCGGACCATCCCTCCGAAGAAACCGCCCAGCTGGGACCGGACTTCGGGCTGGACATCGTGCGCGACCCGCTCGAGGAGCGGAACGAGCGTGGGCATCGACCTTCCACGTTCCCAGGCGGTTAATTAACCCGCGCTCCGGACGCGGGCGCGGCGGGAATATCTTCGCCGAGCCTTTATCGCGTCTCCGAAGGATCGGGCACCGATGAAGGTCGCGGAGTCTTCCGGAGGCGGAACCGACCCGGTGGGGGTCGCCAAGGGGCCGTGCGGGCCGACGCGAGCGCGCGGACCCGTTCGGCGCCGCCGTTCGACCGTCAGGGTCGTCAGCGCGGTCGCCGTCGCGCTCGCGGTGGTGCTGATCGTCGGGCTCATCGTGCCCTCTCTCGGGAGACCCGCGGTCCCGGTACCTTCCGCCGACCGCTCCGACGCGTCCAGCGACCTCCTCTGCAACGGCGTAAACTGGCAGACCACGCACCTCGCGGTGTACCTAAGCGGATGCCAGGCCGTCTTCGAGGTCCAATACGCCGAGAACTTCAGCCAGCCGGAGAACTCGACGAACCAGTACAATTTCAGCTTCGCGATCCCGTGGGTCGCGGAGATCACCCCCCAGGGCGCGCTCGTCCGTGTGGCGGAAGGGCTCGCGCCGGTCTCGGCCATGGCGAACCTCACTGTCCTGCCCGGGGAGGTCGTACTCTCGTCGTTCGAGACCCTGAACGTGACGAACGCCTCGGGGAATTGGAATCCGAACGATACGGGATTCGGGACCGGCGCGCCTTGGGACCTTTCGAATAGCACGGTCGGGAACACGACGGTCGGGTTGAATTTCTATCTCTTCAATGCCAGTGCCGACTCCGGCGCCAACATGACCGAGAACACGTCGCTCTCGGTCGAGTTCGACTTCACCGTAGGTTCGTGGCCGTGGGTCAGCTCGACCGACCTTCTCGGCTTCGGCCTCGATTCGCTGGGTGCGTGGGGCTCACACTTTGTGTTCAACCCATCGTCCCGAACGCTCCAGGAGGAGTGGAACTCCACCAACCGCACGTTCGCGAGCCTCGTCTTCGGGACGGCCGCGAACGTCTCGTATCCCTCCGACCAGATCGTCCCAGCGACGGTCACCGAGCAGGCCGGTGTGTTCGATGCCGGTACCCCGGCTCGGGAGTCGGTGGTCCTCGCCACCTTCGGTGCAGTCACGGGCGGGTACTCCTTCCTGGTCTACGACCCGTGGGTGGTCTTTTCTCCCGGTGGAACCACGATCCCCCCGAACCTCGGCCCCCCCGGTCCCTCCGGGGGCATTGCTGCCTGGGTGCCGGTCGCGCTGGCCCTGGCCGCGGTGACGACCGGCCTTGCGCTCATGGGGACGTACGTAATTCGCGCCTCGGTCCTTCGGCGCGAAGGTGCGGAGCTTATCGAAGGCATGAGAGAAGCGCTGTCGAGGGTCCCGCCATCGGACCGACCGAAGTGACCGTGCCGGGCCGTTCCGAATCGAGGGCTCCATGTTGAACGAGCCCCCCCGGCCGGCCTCTCCCGCCGAGGACGAGAACCGTATCCCCGCATGGGAGCCCCCGCCGTCCGTTCCGAGCGGACCGCGCCATTCGAAGGACGCGGCCGTTCGGCTCTCGCTGCGCCTGATTGTGCAGCTCAGCCGCTGGGGGCCTCCGGCCGACGGGGGGACCGCACGCCCGGAGTCGACCCAGCAGGGCCTCGCGCAGGACCTCTCCACGACGCAGGGAGCGGTCTCGAAGGTCCTCGCCCGCTTGATCGCCGCGGAGATGGTACGACCCGAGCGACGGCACGTTCGCGGAGTGGACCGACGCGTCCGGGTGTACTACTTGACCGCGAGGGGCGAAGCGTTGGCCCGCGACGTGCGGGAACGGTTCGGGCTTCCCCCGCCGTTTCCGAATCTTCCGTAGTTCCGCCTCGGCCCGAGACGGGGCCTCAAAATCCTTCTCGGGAGCCCCAATCGTTATGGGGTTGGGGACTTCGCGGAGCCCGGAGGAACGCCGGCGTGGGTCATCGCGAGTTCCACGATTCGCTGCCGTCGACCCAGGACCGCGCGCTCGAGCTCGCGCGAGCCGGCGCGAGCGAGGGCACGGTCGTGGTGGCCCGCGAGCAGACCCGGGGCCGGGGCCGTCTCGAACGGTCGTGGGCGTCTCCCGCGGGGGGCCTCTACTGCTCGATCGTGGTCCGGGGCCCCGTCGAGCACCCGGGACTATTCCCCCTCACGGTGGGCGCCCGTTTGGCGGCCGCCCTCCACGAGCGGTACGCGGTGCCGGTCGCCCTCAAGTGGCCGAACGACGTCCTCGTCCCGGAGCAGGGACGTCCGGCCCGAAAGCTCTCGGGGATCCTGACCGACGACGTGGCGTCGCCGACGCTCCGCCGAACCGCGGTCGTGGGCATCGGCGTGAACGTCCGCCTTCCCGATGGGTCGGTTCCGGGTCCGCTCGCGGACCGCGTGGCCAGCCTGGAGGAGTTCGTTTCGCCTCCGCCGGACCTAACGGAGGTCGAAACGGTCGCGGTCGGCGCGGCGCTCGGCGCCTCCGAGTGGCTCGCGAGCCCGGACGGGGTCCGCGAGGCCCGGCGTCTGTGCCGGACGTGGCTCTACGGAGTGGGACGACCCGTCTCGGTCGACGGCCAGCCGGCGGGCACCCTCGCCTCCCTAGGGGACGAGGGGGAGCTCTACGTCGCCACCGGGCCGGACCGAGTGGCGATATGGGCCGGTGATGTGCGCGTGGAGGAAGTGCCATGAGCGAGGCGTTCGACCGCTGGGCGGTCCTCAGAAAGAGAGCGAAGGAAGGCGGAGGGCCCGAGCGCGTCGAACGACACCGCGCGGCCGGGAAGCTCACCGCGAGGGACCGGATCGAATCGTTCTTCGACCCCGGGACGTTCACCGAGCTCGACGCGTTCGTGACGCACCGCGTCACCACCTTTGGGATGGACGAGCGCCGCGTCCCCGGGGACGGGGTCGTCACGGGGTGGGGCGAGGTCGATGGGCGGCCGGTCTGCGCGTTCGCGCAGGACGCCACGGTGTTCGGCGGAGCGCTCGGAGAGGCGCACGCGATGAAGATCGTGAAGGTGATGGAGACGGCCCGCAAGGCGGGCGTGCCGATCGTCGGGCTCGACGACTCGGGCGGTGCCCGCATCCAGGAGGGAGTGATGAGCCTCGCCGGGTACGGCGAGGTGTTCTTCCGGAACGTCCTCCTTTCCGGAGTGGTCCCCCAGCTCTCGCTCATCCTCGGGCCGTGCGCGGGCGGGGCGGTCTATTCGCCGGCGATCACCGACTTCGTGATCATGGCCCAAGGGACCGGCCAGATGTTCATCACCGGCCCCGACGTGGTGCGGGCCGTCACGGGCGAGGAGGTCTCGATGGAGGCGCTCGGCGGGGCCGAGACGCACGCCTCGGTGAGCGGGGTCTCGCATTTCACGGCCCCGAACGACCGGGAGGCCCTCGCGCTCGCCCGGCGGCTCTTGAGCTACCTTCCGCTCAACAACCTCGAGGATCCCCCGACGGCTCCTCCGGTGGCCCCCGCCCATGCGGCGGCGGCGGAGCTCGCCCGCATCGTTCCCGAGGACGCGAACGCCCCGTACGACGTCCACGCGGTGATCGAGCGGGTGGTCGACCCCGGTTCCGTCCTCGAGGTGCAGTCGGCCTGGGCGGCGAACATCGTGATCGCGCTCGCGCGACTCCACGGACGAAGCGTGGGCGTCGTCGCGAACAATCCCGCGGTCCTCGCCGGCACGCTCGACATCAACGCCTCGTCGAAGGCGGCCCGGTTCGTGCGATTCTGCGATGCGTTCAATCTCCCTCTGCTCACCTTCGTCGACGTCCCGGGCTTCCTTCCCGGGACCTCCCAGGAGCACGGTGGGATCATCCGGCACGGCGCGAAGCTCCTCTACGCTTACGCCGAGGCGACCGTCCCGATGCTGACCGTGATCCTCCGCAAGGCCTACGGAGGCGCCTACGACGTCATGTGCTCGAAGCATCTCGGCGGCGACGTGAACCTCGCCTGGCCGACCGCCGAGATCGCCGTGATGGGCGCCGACGGGGCCGTGAACATCCTCTTCCGACGGGAGATCGAGGCCGGCACCCCCGAGGAGCAGGAGACGACCCGGGCCCGTGTGGCCGGCGAGTACCGCCGCGAGTTCCTGAACCCGTACCTCGCTGCGGAGCGCGGGTACATCGACGACGTGATCGACCCCGCCGAGACCCGGGCCCGCCTCGTCTCCGGTCTCTCCCTTCTCTCCTCGAAGCGCGACGATCGACCGGGCCGAAAGCACGGGAACATCCCTCTCTAAGGAAGACCGAGGGGCGCGCATGGTCCAGATCACCGAGACGGTCCTTCGGGACGGGCACCAGTCGCTGATTGCGACCCGGATGCGCACGCGCGACATGCTTCCGGCCGCGGAGCGGCTCGACGCCATCGGCTACCGTTCGCTCGAGGTCTGGGGCGGCGCCACCTTCGACGTCTGCCTTCGGTTCCTCCGGGAGGACCCCTGGGAGCGCCTGCGGATTCTCAAGCGCGCGATGCCGAGGACGCCGCTCCAGATGCTCCTTCGGGGCCAGAACCTGGTCGGCTACCGACACTACGCGGACGATGTCGTCGAGAGGTTCGTTCAGGAGTCGGCCCGGCAGGGCGTCGACATCTTCCGCGTCTTCGACGCGCTCAACGATCCCCGGAACATGGAAGCGGCCCTGCGAGCGGTGAAACGCGTTGGGGCGCGCGCCCAGGCGACGATCTGCTACACGGAGAGCCCCGTCCACACCCTCGAGGCGTTCGTGGAGCTCGGAAAACGTCTCGCCGCCCTGGGCGCGGACGAGCTGTGCGTCAAGGACATGGGGGGGTTCATGCCCCCGACGCGCGGCGGCGCGCTCGTCCGGGCGCTCGTGAAGGAGGTGGGGCTCCCGGTCGTCGTCCACACGCACTCCTCGAGTGGGATGTCGACCCTCACGACCCTCGCCGTCGCGCAGGCGGGGGCCGTCGCCGTCGACACCGCGCTGAGCCCGTTCGCAGGAGGCACGAGCCAACCCCCCACGGAGACGATCGTGGGCGCCCTCCAGGGCACCGATCTCGACCCGAAGCTCGACCTCGGCGCCCTCGCCGAGCTCGCCGAGTACTTCGGCACCGTGATGGACCACTACCGCCCTCTCCTCAACCTGCGCTCCTTGCAGACCGACCCCGGGATCCTCACCCACCAAATCCCCGGTGGGATGCTCTCGAACCTCCTCTCGCAGCTCGCCGAGCAGGACGCCCTCGGTCGCCTCACGGAGGTCCTTGCCGAGGTCCCGCGGGTCCGCGCGGACCTCGGGTATCCTCCGCTCGTCACGCCGACGAGCCAGATCGTCGGGATCCAGGCGGTCCTCAACGTCCTCACGGGACACCGCTACCAGCAGATCACCGGCGAGGTCCGCGACTACGTACGGGGCCTCTACGGCACACCCCCCGCGCCCCTCGACCCCGAGCTCGCACGACGGGTCACCGAGAACGCACCGGCGATCGCCGGGCGGCCGGCGGACCTGTTGCCCCCCGAGTTCGAGAAGATGCTCGGAGAGGTTCGTGCGCTCGTCCCCGCCGCGGACACCGCGGAGGCGCTGTCCTACGCGCTATTCCCGGCCGTCTACAAGTCGTACCGACGCGCGGTCGACCGGGCGCTCAGCGCGGACGTCCTCACCACGGCCGCTCTCGGCGTCGTGGGAGCTCTCCGAGCTCCGAAACCAGCGCCGTCCGCACCCCCAGCCGCCGCGTCCGCCGCCGCGTCGGGCGGGGGGCCCAGCCCTTGGGCGTACGAGGGGCGTTCCCGGAGCCATTCGCAACGGAGGTGGATCGATGCGGCTCGTCGTCGAACGCGCGGGTAAGCGGGAGGAGGTCGAGGTCGCTTCCGACCTCTCCTCCGTGACCGTGAACGGTCGCAGCTACCCGCTCGTGGTCGTGGCCACCACGGCGAACCGGGTCGAGCTCGAGATCGACGGCGAGAAGGCCGTCGTCGAGAACTGGCCCGAGCACTTTGCCTCCCCGTTCGGCCCGGTGGATGTGAACGGGGAGCGTTGGTCGGTCAGCCTCGAGGCCCGGGAAACCGAGGGACCGCCTTCCGCTCCGAGGGCGGCGTCGACCCCCCCTTCTTCCGAGCTCGCCTCCGCGAGCCCGGGCGCGGCGGCCGGAACGGGACCGGTCCTCGGGGCCGCCCCGACCGCGGGAGATGGGATCCCCGTCGTCCCATCGATGCCGGGCCGCGTCATCGAGCTCAAGGTCGCCGAGGGCGACCGGGTCCGCAAGGGAGACACGCTTCTGATCCTCGAGGCGATGAAGATGCGCGGCGAGGTATCGAGCCCGGCGGACGGCGTCGTGAGCGGTCTTCGGGTCTCCGCGGGCACGAACGCCCGAGCGAAAGAGCCGATGATGTGGATCCGCCCCGAGGCGCTCGAGCGCCGCTAGGTCACTGGGGTCGGGAAGGGGTCGTTGGCCCCGTGGAGGGCGCGTCGGTCCCCCCGCCCTCGGTCGATGCCTCGGGTACCTTCGTCTCGTCCTCGACGGCGCCTAGGCGGTCGGCTTCCTCAACGGGGTCCTCGAACGGCTCCTCCAAAACGGGGCCGGTCGGTGGCGCCGGGGCGGCCGGGGGTGTGTACGGCAGGGTCCGGTACCAGGCGAGGTACGCGATCGCGAGAGCGATCGGGATGGCGAGCAGGTAGAGCGCGCGGTCGCCGAGGCCCCACGCCGACCCGAGCAGGATGAGCGCGAAGGTGAGAGCGGCGAGGAGGATCAGCACGATCGGGTACGCCAACCAAGAGAACGAACGGTCCGTCATCGAATCTCACTCCTTTGGTCCAGATTTCCTTCCCCTTCACCATCCGGGCAGCGCGTGGCCGCAGGCCGGGCACGACCGGGTGCCCGGTGGGAGCGCCGTCGCGCAGTAGATGCAGAACCCGACGGACGGGCTCGGGTCGGAGCCGCTCGGGAGCGGTGCCCCCGAGGACGAAGAGGTCGAGGGAAACGGGGAAGGGTCCGACGGCAGGTTCGTGGCGCCGGAGGGGAGCGGGGGGCGGAACGCGAACAATAGGACGAACGCCACGCCCATCCAGAGGATGAGGAAGTAGAATGCGTAGTCCGAGTACTGAGGGTAATCGATGAGGATGACGAACGCGACAACGATCGCCAAGAGGTTCGCGATCGAGACCAGGACCCGTCGGTTCATTCTCCCCTTCCGTCGAGCGTATCGAAGGAAGGTTACTTGTCGTTTTGTCCGGACGGGCTCGGCCGACCGGACGGCGGCGGGAAGGGCAACGTAAATACGCGGCTCGACTCGCGGCGCGCCGTGCCGCAGATCCCTCGGCTCGTCGCCCGGGACGAGTTCACGTACGAGATCCCGCTCGGGGAGGTGCTCGGGATGCGCGTTCCGGGGGTCCTCTTCTCCGACGCGGCCTTGCTCTCGGGGGTCGAAGGCGACCCGTCGCTCAACCAGCTCGCGAACGTCGCGACGCTTCCCGGCATCGAGCGGAGCTCCCTCGCGATGCCGGACATCCATTTCGGCTACGGGTTCCCCGTGGGGGGCGTCGCCGCGTTCGACCTCTCGGACGGGGTCGTGTCGCCCGGCGGGATCGGCTACGATATCAACTGTGGGGTCCGCCTCATCCGCACGAACCTCTCCGCGGAGGAGGTGCGTCCTCGAATCTCCGACCTCATCGAGAGGTTGTACCGCGAGGTCCCCTCGGGCGTCGGGTCCCGCGGGGGCTACACGCTCAAGGCGGGTGAGCTCGACGAAGTGCTCGCGAACGGGGCCGCCTGGGCCGTGGGCCAGGGGTACGGCCGGCCCGAGGACCTTCCCGTTCAGGAGGAGGAGGGCCACCTCCGTGGGGCTCGCCCCGAGGAGGTGTCGGAGACCGCACGCAAGCGCGGGCACCGGCAACTCGGCACGCTCGGCTCGGGGAACCACTTCCTCGAGGTGCAGACGGTCGACGAGGTGTTCGAGCCGGAGTTCGCCCGGGTCCTCGGACTCGAGCCGGGCCGCGTGATGGTGATGCTCCACACTGGCTCGCGGGGCCTCGGCCACCAGGTGGCCACCGATTTCATCGCCACGATGGACCACCGCCTCCGCGAGGAGAAGGTGGAGCTCGTGGACCGGCAGCTCTCCTGTGCGCCGGTCTCCTCCGACCCGGGGCAGCGGTACCTGGGCGCCATGGCCGCGGCGGCGAACTTCGCCTGGGCGAACCGCCAGGCGATCACCCATTCCGTCCGGCGCGCGTTCTCGACCGTCTTCGCTCGGAGCGATACCTCGCTCGACCTCTCCGTGGTCTACGACATCGCCCACAACATGGCGAAGATCGAGGAGCACGCGACCGAGGGCGGGCGGAAGAAGCTCCTCGTCCACCGGAAGGGCGCGACCCGCTCGTTCCCCGCCGGCCGGGAGGAGGTCCCCGCGGCGTACCGGCCGTACGGACAGCCGGTCCTCATCCCCGGGGACATGGGCACGGCCAGCTACGTCCTCTGCGGCCTCCCGACCGCGATGGAGCGGTCGTTCGGCTCCTCGTGCCACGGCGCCGGGCGTCGCATGAGTCGCCACGCAGCGGTCCGTGCGTTCCGCTTCGAGGAGGTCACGCGGAAGCTCGCCGAACGCGGGATCGTCGTGCGCTCGAGCTCGCGCGAGGGCGTGACCGAGGAAGCACCCGGGGCGTACAAGGACGTGGAAGAGGTCGTGCGCGTCGCCGAGGGTGCCGGGCTCACCCGGCGCGTGGCCCGGCTCGTGCCGCTCGGCGTGGTCAAGGGGTAGTCGTCCCCCTGCGGGACCGGCGGCGGGCGAGGACCGCCCCGAGCGCGACGACCGTACCGACCGCGGCGCCCGCGCCGAGGAAAAGGAACGGCGCGACGGCGCCGAGCGACGTGGACACGGTCACGGTCCAGGTCCTTTCAGTGGACGTTCCCGCGACGTCGGTGACGTTCAGCGTGATGGTGTAGGTGCCGGTCGAATCGAACGTGTGCGTCGCGTTCGCGCCGGACGCGACCCCCCCGTCGCCGAACGACCATGCGTAGAGGTAGGGGGGGCCGTGACCTCCGTACGCGTCGGCTTGGAACGTCACGGTGAGCGGAGCGCTTCCGCTAGTGGTCGAGAGCAAGGTGGTCACCCCGAGCGGCGCGAACGCCGTCACGGGGAAGACGTCGGTCGCCGTGTCGGACCAGCTGTCGTTTGCGGCCAGCACCACAGTGTGGAGCCCGACCCCGAACGAGGTCTCCACGTTCGGAAAGGAGAGGTTGGGACCGTTCCCGAGATCCCAAACGACCGATCCGCCCCCAGGGGCCGTGACGTTCGAGCGTCCGGTCCAGTTGAGCGGAGCGCTCCCGTTCTCCGGCCCTGCGGAGTCCACTAGAGTGAGCGCGTTGACGCGGGGCAGGAACCCGCCCGCCTCGCCCGCGCCGAACCCCGAGAGGCGGAACGAAAGGTCCATCGGGACCCCTCCCTCCGGTCGGTCGCTCGCCGTGTCCGCGGCGACCAGGGTGGCGTTGAGGACCCCGTTCGTGCCGGCGCTCAGAGGCGTAGCGTAGGTCCAGTTGAGAGAGGGCCAGAACCCGCCCGATTCCGCCCCGATCGTCCAGGAGACTGTGGACGCGATCGGAACGCCGCTCGCGTTGACGAGCCCGGCGCGGAAGCTCACGAGAGAGCCGAGCGGCACATCGACCGCGGGATCGATCGAAGCGCGAAGGTACGGGGTCGAGGACATGGAGCCGTTCCCCGGACCGACGACGTCGATCACGATCGCCTCGCTCGCGTTCGCGTGACCCGCGTCCGAGAGGTGCGCGGCGGCGACGTACAGTCCGGGAACGGAGTACGTGTGCGACACGGAGTCCCCGGTCCCTTCCGTTCCGTCCCCGAACGTCCACCCGGTCGTTGAGGCGTGGGCGCCGTCGCCCCCCGACGCCGCCGCGCGGAACAGGACCGCAAGAGGCGCCACACCGTAGGAAGGAGTGGCCGTGAAGTTCCCCACGAGGGGCGGCGCGACCGTGACGTTTCCCACCGCGGTCGCTTCCTCGTTCTCGCTATCGCTCGCGTACGCGCTCACGGGGTAGACCCCCGCGGAGCGGAAAATGTCGCAACCGCACGCCGCGATGTACGGGTCGGTCGAGGAGAGCTGGATGCTCGGAGGGAACGTGCCGGCGGCCGTCGAACCACCCGAGACGCGGAACAGCTCGCCCGAGAGGTCGGGGAAATCGGCCGGAGCGTCGCGGACCTCGACGGCGTGGGTAGGGGTCATCACGAGCGGAGCGGTGTCGTTGCGGCAATCGGGAGCCGGGGCGGTTCCCACGACGATCGCCGCTCGTGCGCTCGCTCCCCCATTCATGGGAGAGGCGGAGTCGTGGACCACGACCTCGGCGCAGAACCCGCCCTCGGCACCATAGACGTGGGAGGTGGAGGGGACCGTCGCGTTGTCAAGGTACGTCCCGTCCCCGAACGAGAAGTTGTACTCGTACGGGGAGGTCCCGCCGCTCGCCAGGACGGACAGGGTGACCGGCGACCCGACCGCCGGGGTCCGGGACGACGCGGTCAGCGCGACCGAGAGCGCACGACCGCCTCCCACCACGACCACGACCGGTGGGGAGACGGAGGTGTTCCCTCCCGAGTCCGCGACGTACCCCTGCGCGGAGTACACGCCCGGGTACGAGTAGGTGTACGTCGCACTCCCTCCGGCGGCGAACGACGCGTTCCCGTCCCCGAACGAGACCCCCTCGAGCGGGTACGATCCTGAACCTCCCGTCACGTTCAGGTGGAACTGCACCGTGAGCGGGGCGGGCCCGAAGCGAGGGCTAGCATACACGAACGACGCGAGGGTGCTGGTGGGCAGCGGGACCCGGTGCAGGAGGTCGGGAAGAAGGTTCGAGACGAGCGGCGACCCGAGCCCCGTCACCGGGTCCCATCCCATTCCGGCGGAGTAGCCGTTCGACCCGGTGGTGACGTCGTGAAGATCGCGCGAATAGTTCGTCCCGGCGGCGATCGCATAGAGGGTGGGGTTGAGGAAGCCGAGCGAGGTGCCAGCGTACTGGTCGGCGATCGCTGCGATGCCGGCCCACACGACCGTCCCGAGGCTCGTGCCGTAGACGGCCTCCTCTTCTCCCTGTTTCACCAAGTCCGCGGGAGTGGCCCCATCGATCGCGACGTCGGGAACAGCGCGACCGGTCGTGCCCCGGGGGAGCCCGGTCTGCCACGCGGGCCGGGGGAACGGGGAGTATCCCCCTCCCGAGCCTCCCTGGTTGTTGCATCCGGGAAGCGTCGCGCCGGTCGCATTTCCGCTCCACCCCTCCTCCGAAAGGTAGGCTCCGGTCGCGCTCACGTTCAGGAGAGTCCCTCCGACGCCCGTGACGTACGGGTCCGACGCCGGGAAGTTCGTGGAGAGCCCGGAGGTCCCGTCGGACGCTCCGCAGTCGCCGCTCGCCGCGAGAACGGTGATCCCCTCAGCCGCGGCGAAGGCGAGCACCGGGGAGAGCACGCCGTACGACCCGTCCGTCGAGGCGTTGCACTCGAAGTAACAGGGGCCGTTGATCGCGTCGAAGACCCCGACGTCCGGTTCCCCCCAGCTCAGAGAGATGACGTTCGCGGCCTGGTGGGCCACGAGCCAATCCACCGCCGCGTAAAGGCCCGGGCCCGAATCGGGGGAGAACGTCATCTCGAGGGAGGCGCCCGGGGCCATCGCGCGGGCCCATTCGAGGTCCAGTGCGTCCTCGACCCCCCAGCCGAGGTTCGTGCTCACGTTGAGGTCCCCCGGTGGAGTGTCGGGGTAGAGGTAGGTCACCGGACCGGGAGAGAGTCCGTACCCGTTCTCGAACGAGAGAAGGTCGGAACCAAGCTCCGTCTGGTTCTCCGCGGAGCTGTAGGCGTCCACGGGGGCGAGGCGGATCCCTGAGCCGTTCGTTCCCCCAGAGATCAGGGAGCTCACGTCGTAGGCGTTCCAGAGCTGACAGGGAAGGAGCGCGGTGACCACTCCAGAACAGCTTGCCTCGGGGGTCAACGCACTGCGAGGCCCGAAGGAGCTCGAGACCGCGGGCACCAGGGGCGTGACGTTCCCGAGCCCGTACACTCCCGACCAGGGCGCGACCGAGGGAAGGACCGCCTCCGTCGGGTGGCTGAAGAAGGTTCGACCGTCGGCCCCCCGGTACATCTCGAGTGTGGTCCCGAACGCCGAAGCGATGCGGTCGGCCGGGCCGGTGACCGTGAGCAGGAGGTGGTCCGGGCCTCCTTGGACCGAGAGGTGGAGCTGCTCGAAGTAGGACTCGGCGGCCAGGATCGCGGAACCCGAGGGACCGAACCTCTCGGCGAGCACCGAGGTCGAGAGGAAGTGACGGTACTCAGGGGTCCCGGGAGTGTAGAGAGCGGAGACCAGGGCGGCGAGTGCGGGGGGGTTTGCCGGAGCGAGCCCCACGTCCACTGAGACGGTCCTCGCGGCCGGTACCGGTCCGAGGGACGTAATGCCGGGGGAGAGGGAGAACGCGGGGGCGACCTCGACCACGGAGCGGTCCCCCGCGGGAGTCGAGAGCTCGGGGCCCGCAGCGATCGAACCGCGGTCGCTCCCCGAGGCAGAACCGGCGCCGGCGGGACGGCCCCCGACGGTCGAGGGGGAGCTGAAGACGACGATCGCTACGAGTGCGACCACGAGAATGCAACGCCCGATCGACCCGCGCGGCATCCTTCCCAAGAGCCCAAGCGAGGGGCGAGCATAACTCCCTTCCCGGCGGCCCGGTCCGCAAGACCCTTTAACCACGCCGCGGCGTAGGGACGCCGGAACCACCCGTGGACCCGTACCTCGGTTACGAGATCGCCGCGGCCCTCGTCGTGCTGTACGTGGCGGTCGTCTACGCGCTCCACCGGACCGGGCGACTTGGTCCGGACCGGCCGCTGTCGATGTTCGGCCCGGCCCTCATGACCAAGACCCAGAGGGGTCGGTCGGCCCTCGAGCGGTGGGGCCGGTTCAAGCGGTTCTGGACCGTGACGAGCGATCTTGGAATCGGGCTCGCGGTCGTGTCGATGGCGGCGATCCTCGCGCTCCTCGTCCTGGGAGCGATTGCGTCGTTCCGGATCTCTCCCGCTCAGGCTCCGTCCGTGTCCGAGGCCGTGGGGCTCCCCGGGATCAACCCGTTCATCCCCATCGGGTACGGGCTCCTCGCGATCGTCGTCGGGATCGTCCTGCACGAGCTCGCGCACGGTGTGGTGGCGCGCTCGCAGGGGATCGGCGTGAAGAGCCTCGGCATCCTCTGGTTTGTCGTACCGGTCGGGGCGTTCGTCGAACAGGACGATGCCGAGATGCAAGCGGCCTCGCGCCGCAAGCGCGACCGGGTCGCGGCCGCCGGCGTGCTCGCCAACTTCGCGCTCACGATCCTCTTCTTCTTTCTCTTAAGCGGTCTCGTCGCCTCCACGGTGGCGCCGAACTCCAACGGCGTGGGGATCAACTACGTGCAGGGGAACACGCCGGCCGCGAACCTCTCGCTCGCGCCGGGCGACATCATCAGTTTCATCAACGTGACCCACAACGCGACCACGACGAGCACCCACACCACGAGCGCTTCGCTCTTCGAAACCGCCCTCGAGAACTCAAAGCCCGGGGATTCGGCCACGATCGTGTACTATTCGTCCGCTCTGGGCCGAACCGTTTCCGCTTCCACGGTCCTTGCGAAGAATCCGAACAACGCGAGCCGGGGCTTCCTCGGGGTGAGGGTGTTGACCCTAACGCCCCCCGAGCTCAAGCAGGCGCTCGTCTGGCCCCTCGGGAGCGACCAAGGCCCGCTCGTCGGCGCGGTCTACTGGCTCATCCTCCCGCTCGCCAGCATCGAGCCGGTCGGGGGGTCCACGACCAACTTCTTCCACCTCGCCGGCCCCCTCGCGGGCCTCGGCACGAACGGGTTCTGGATCGTGGCGAACGTCCTCTACTGGTTGGCTTGGATGAACCTGCTCCTCGGGCTGTCGAACACGCTCCCGCTCGTCCCGCTCGACGGCGGTCTCCTCTTCCGAGACTTCATGGCCTCGGTCGCGGCCCGGTTCCGGCGCGGCTGGAGCGCGGCCCGCGTCGACGAGTTCGCCGGGCGCGCGGTCACCGTCTCTTCCCTTCTCGTCCTGGTGTTGTTGGTATGGCAGTTCGTCGTGCCTCGTCTCCTCTAGACGAGCGGTCGCTCTTTGCGGAGTACCCGTTCCTCCCGGGAGCGGAAGCGCTCCTCGGGGAGATGGCGGTCTCCGTCCGCGCCCTCCTCTCCGACCCGGCGTTCTCCGCGGCGCGCTCGCTCGGCCGCTCCCGGATCCTCGCCGCGGCCGACGACCCGCGCGGGGCCCGAGACCTCGAGGAGCTCGCCCGGGCCGACCCGAGCGTGCGGCTCCTCTCGTTCCTCTTCGCTCGCCTCGTCCTGTCGGCCGCGGCGCCGCCGGCCGCGCTCCGCCGATGGGCCGTGGCCGAGGCGAAGCGCAATCACGCGCGCCTGCGGTCGGTCTCGGTCGAGGAGCTCATCGAAGTGGCGCGCCGTCTCGGTTTCTCCCTCAGACCCGGGCCCGATTCGGTCGAGGTGCCGCTCGTCGACTACCTCCACCTCTCGGTCCCGATCCGGGAGGCGGAGTTCCGCCTTCCACGGCAGGCGCTCTCGAACGGGTCGGTCTCCGTGCGGCCCGTGCGCGCCGCCCGCCTCCTTCAGGAGGCCGTGCGGCTCCGGCTCGCCGAGCCGCTCCCGCTCGCGGACGAAGTGGTCCGGGAGGTGCGGGAGCGGGAGGTGGAGCTTCTCGAAGAGCTCGCCCGCCGCACGCCCGCCCCCGTCGCGCGCGCCGACCTCCGGGGAGGACCGCTGCGCCCGGAGATCTTCCCCCCCTGCATACGAAAGATGCAACGCACGCTCCAGAAGGGGGAGAACCTCTCCCACTCGGGCCGTTTTTGTCTCGCCGCGTTCCTCCACCGGGTGGGAGCCGATTCCGAGACGATCGTCGACACCTTCCGGGGAGCCCCCGACTTCGACGAGGCGGTCACCCGGTACCAGGTCGAGCACATCACGCTGCACGACGGGGGCCGCGGGTACGAGCCACCCGAGTGCGAGACCCTGCGAAGCCACGGTCTCTGCGCCCGCGAGGGGGACCCCGGTGCCTCCGATGCGCGCGAGCGGGGCCGGGACCCCCTGTGCTTCGAGGAGTACCTCCGTCACCCCCTCCAGTACTACCGAGTGCGGGGGGGCGCGGTGGTGGAGCGACCGGACGCCGCTTTCGAGCCCGCGACGCCTACGGAGGGTTCGGGAGCGCCCGGTAGGTCCGACGGGCGCGCTCGTACGCGGTCCACTGCCCGGCGATGACGAAGTAGACGAGCGCAACGTCGATCACGGTGAAAGAGATCCCCGCGACGTGGAAATGCGCCCAGGGCGCCGAGGGCGCCCAGGGCCACGGAAGCGACCAGTCGAACTCGAGGAACGCCGCGAGCGTGAGGACGACGAGTCGGTCGGCCCGCGAGAGAAGACCGCGATATAGGCGACCCTGGCCGACCGCCTGCGCCTGCGTGCCCATGTAGCTCGTGAGGAGCAGGCTCACGAGGGCGAACAAGGCCAGAAGCGGGTAGACGTACCCCGAGACGGCGATTCCGACCAGGAGGAGGACGTCGGCGTAGCGGTCGAGCACGTGGTCGAGGAAATCTCCCCGGACGGACGCACGTCCGGTGGCCCTCGCCACCTCCCCATCGAGCACGTCGAAGAGCCCGGAGAGGAAGATGGCCGCCGCCGCGGGAAGGAAGAGGAGGGGGGTCGTCCACCGAACGAGCGCGCAAAGGGCGGCGGCCAGCGCCGCCCAGCCGAGGGCGATCCAGCTCAGGCGGTCGGGCTGCCAGCCCAGGAACGGGTGTGCGAGGCGGGATACGTAGGCGCTCACGCGCTCCCGGAACGCTTCGAGCACCATGCGTCGCCCCTACGGAGACCAGTCCAAAAGATGCTCGCTCACCCACGCATCGGAAAGCCAATCGACCTTCCCATAGGAGGACGGGCCCCGGACGCGGATCCGATGGGCGACCTCCCGGGCGACCGCGGCGGGGGACCGGCCGGTGGTGTCCACCTCCCAGATCCGGCGACGCAGACCGACGGCTTCGAGGAGGATCCCATCGGTCGCCTCCACGACGAGGTTCTCGTGCCGTTCTGCCACGGTGTGCCGTCGGGAGCGGCGAAGGCGTCGCTCGAGCTCTCGCGGGTGGCAGCGCAGCACGATCACGTCCCGGACCGGGAGCAGATGGGAAAGGTGGCCCACCACCACCTCGGCGGGCGGGACCTTCCGGGCCCGCCAGAGCCGGGCCGTAGCGGCGAGGTCCACCTGCCACCCCCGAGCTCGATGGCGCCCCGTCCCCCATCCTTCGGCGAGCTCTCCCACCTCGATCGTGCGAAGCGAACCGCTCAACCGGAGGGCGACCTCCGTCTTACCGGTTCCCGGGGTCCCGGTGAGCGCCACGGCCCCCATGCGTCCCGGTCGAGGACGCAGAGTAGATGAACCCACCTCCGCGCAACCCAGACGGGTCCGACTCCCCCGCAGGGGTCCGACAACGACCGGTCGGGGCTCCGAGCGTGCCGCCCTGCGTTGGGGACGCGCCGGAAGGCCCTGAGATGAGCTTCGACCGCCGAGAGACGGGCCATGTCCAAGGGCGGCGAATCCTCGCTGGATTTAAGTACGGGAAGTCACTCGCGAAGCCCATGCATCGGGTGTCCAGGGCCACCTTGGGGACTGTCGCGATTGGGCTTGTTGCCGTCTTCATCGTGGTGGGGTTGGTTGGCGGGGGAATGTTGGGGTCCCATTCGGCAGCGGGATCCAGTTCCGTGGGGAAGAACGCGGCGCATCTGACCCCGGCGGGGATTGCTCCGGCCGCGGGCGGCGCGATTGTCATTACGAGCGCGTTCACAGGGCCTACGCCGTTCCCCGCGTACGAGACGATTCCGTTCTTGGTGAACTTCACGATCGGAGTGGTCAACGCGTCCATCGACCCGGCCGATACCACCCTCTTCGTCAACATCACGAACTCGAACGGACCCGTCACCTCTACGGCGATGGCGGTGACCACGGGCCAGACTGCGTACAACTTCACGGTCGACCCGACGAGCTTGGACTGCTCGGTGGCCGCATGCACGGGCCTCCCGCAGGTCGAGTACTCGATCGTGGTCTTCATCGGTGAGATCAACACAGCCAACGCCACGCACGCGAAAGCCTCGAACACGCACCCGTTCTTCCTGATCACGACGCCGTTGGTTGCGTCGCTCATCTCGCCGATCAACGGCACTCAGGTCCCGACCGGCAACGTCTCGGTCTCGGTGGCCTACCTCGGGTCGTGGATTTCGGGAATCAACCTCAAGATCTACAGCCAGGCCGGGATCCTCCTCTTCCAGCACAGCATGATTGAGCTGACCCCGGGCGTGCCCGTCGTGGCGAACTGGATTGCAGGAACCGCCGGAGTCTACCCCTACCAGATCGTGGTCCAAACGACCTACGTGCCGAACACCCACGTCTTCTTCGGGAACATCACGGTCTCGTCCAAGGGCGGAACGGTCTTCTACAACGTCACGAAGTGGTCGAACCAGACCGTCATCTCTGGGCTCAGTGGACCGGTCGCGGGAACTCTGCTTCTCGTGGTCGGGCTGATCGTGGGGATGATCGTGGCCCTGGTCCTCGCCCGCGCCGTGATGGGGAAGCCGGCCCAGGCGCCTCCCCAGCCGTGGGAGAGCAAGCCGGGGGCGGCGGCCGCACCGAACACGTGCAGCGTCTGCGGGAAATCGTTCTCGACTCCTGAGGAGCTCGCTGCCCACGGGAAGAGCGAGCACGGGATGCAGTAGTCGGCGACCGAGGGAGCTTCCTCGGGCCAACCCTTTCCTTCCTTCCTTTTTCTTTCTTCGAGCGCGAGCTGTTCTCGACCCCGTGGCCGGGGCGTCGGGGTACCGGCGAGGGTTCCGCTCGGGCTAGGCGAATCGCAGGTTCCGGTAGGTCCGGCGCCACGCGAGCACTTCGCGGGCGACCCGTTCACGGGAGACACCGGCGCGGACGAAGAGGTCCGCGAGCCGAGGCATCTCCGCGGGAGTGAGGCCGAGACGGGTAACCTCGGCCGTCCCGACCCGTCCGACGAGGTCGATGAGCAGCCGCTGTCGCTCGAGCCGTCGCGCCAGCTCCCCGGCGCCGAGGTGCAGCTCTTCCCGGAGCCGCGCCCGGTCGAGATGGAGCTGGTGCGAGCGCGTGTACCCCAGGGATTCTCCGAGGAGCGGGAGCTTGCGGCCGGCGAGCTCCCGACCGAGCGCCTGCCCGTTCGCGACGACGGTGCGAGCGTACTCCCCCCCGCAGCGTTCGAGCTCGAGAAGGGTCTGGCCGAGGGCCGCGATCCGGTTCCAGTGGGCGTTGTCGAAGACCCTCCAAACGAGCGCGGGGTCGATCTGCCGGAACAGGTCCTCTTGGTCCGTGACCAAGAGACCCCCTTGAGGGCCGGGGAGCGACTTGTGGGTGCTTCCGTAGAGCACGTCCGCCCCCTCGCGCAGAGGATCCTGGAACTCCCCTCCCGCGATGAGTCCCAGGACGTGGGACCCGTCGTACAGGACGAGCGCGTCGACGGCGTGCGCCGCTTCGGCGATCTCCCGAACGGGATAGGGGAACAGGAAGAAGCTCTGACCGAGCACGACCGCCTGAGGGTGTTCCCGACGGATCGTGTCGGCCGCCGCCTCGGCGATCACCCGGTGCTCGGGTCCCTCGGTGGGCAGCGGTCGGACGGTGTAGCCGAACAGCGCGGGGATGAAGCCCGGGGCGTAGCCATCGTAGCCCCCCTCCTCGGGGGAGATCGCGAGGATTCGCGACTTCGGCGGAAGGAGGGGGACGAGCGCCGAGAGAGCAGCGATGTGACCGGAAAGCGGCCGAGTCGTGGCGTACCGACCGTGGAAGAGGCGGGCGGCGGCGGCGTTCGCGAGCGCCTCGACCTGATCGGTGTACCGCGTCCCGGTGTAGCTATTGTCGATCGTCTCCCCGTGAAAGTCGGTGGTGATGGGGAGGGTGTACCGGCCGGCAAGGTCGCTCGAAAGGTACCGGCGAGCCACCGGGGAGACGACGTTCTCGCTCGCGAGGAGGTTGAACACTTCCCGGCCGCGCCAGCGGTCGTGCGCCCGAACGAGGGCAGCGAGTCGCTGCTCCTCCTCACCGGGCATCCGCGTTCTCCCCGACGGGGGCCGGGAAGGCCGGACCGTGGGCGAGCTTGCGGCTTTCCCGGTGGCCGCACCGAGGGCATTCGAGCCCCTTCGGGCGGCGCGCGAGGAGGTTGTGGCAGACCTGGCAGCGCGCGGAGACGACGCCGAGCGAGGACGGGGCCGTGGTCAATTTCACGGACGGATGGGATTGGAGGACCTTCGCGAGAAGGATGTCCCCGACCGCGAACTCGCTCGCGAGGGATTCCGTGTACCCCTCCTTCGCCTTCGAAACGTGGACCGTACCCTCCGGTTCGCCAGGGACGGGACGTCGGCTCGCCGACGTGGTGAGGATCGTACAGATCGCCATCGCGGTCTTGATCTCGTCCACGCGCGCATAGACGATATCGCCGTCCTGGATTTCGGGCACGGCATTTCGCGGCTCCACGCGCACCGTCCGGTCCCGCGCGTCGACGTGGGAGGTGCCGAGGACCGATGCGTAGATGCGCCCGCGGTTCTCGTACGTGCCCCGACCGGGAAGGAACTCTTCCGCGGTCCCAAGGTAGTCGCCGGGAAGGACAAACTTCGGCTCTTCGGTGGAGGACGTCATGGCTTCGTTCCGGGTTCGATCACCCACCGGTCGACGGCGAGCCGAACGTTCGCGGCCCGATGATGGGGGAACGTTCGAGGAAGGTTCCAGGGAACCGGCTCGACCTCGACGACGTGGGCGCCGCGGTCGAGCGCGAGTCGCGCTATAAAGGTTCGGGAGGGCTCCAGCGCGAACGCGCCGATCGAGAGACGGGCAAGCGCGAACGCGCGGTCCCAGAACGGTCGGTCCGCGTGTCGTGTTTGGGCGCCGAACGGAGGGTTCATCAGGACGACGTCCGCCGACCTCCGCCAGGTCGCCACGTCCCGAACTTGGAACGACACGTCGACTCCGAGAGCGCGGGCCGCGGCTCGTGCGGTTGCGACCAGCGACGCGTCCACTTCGACTCCGGTGACGGAACCGGCTCCGAGGAGCGCGGCACCGATCGAGAGACGCCCCGTGCCGCTCCCGAGGTCGAGCACGGAACGACCGGTCAAATCGACGTACCGGTCCAGCGCGAGGAGGAGGTCCGCCGCCGCCTCGGCGGGGGTGGTCACCTGTTCCAGCGGCGCGGCCGGCGCGCTCGGAAGAGGGACCGTTTGGATCCGTCGGACGAGCTCGTCCCGTCGCACGAGAGGTCGATGCGCGCCCGGGGAGAATACGTTGGGGGCTGGAAGGCGGGCGAAGCGGGGAGCCGGATTTGAACCGGCGAACGCCTGCGCGGCAGGATCTCTTCGGCGGAGACCGCCCTTTAAGTCCTGCGCCGTTGACCGGGCTTGGCTATCCCCGCAGCACTATCGTGCGGGAGCGACCGGGGCCTCTTCCTTCGCCGGGCGCGCCGGGGTCTTCTTGACCGAGATCCGGCGGGGGAAGTACTTCAGGAGGACCACGTCGTTGACCGCCGACACCCATCGGTACGGGACGTTGGTGGGTCGGGAGTCCTCGACTAACATCGGGCTGGTCTCGTCGACGTAGAGGCCGTCGATCTTGGCCGCGTCGACGTCGACGACGACGTTGTCGACATCGCCGAGCAGTCGGCCGTCGGGCGTGTAGATCTGCCGTCCTAGGAGTTCCGTCATCTCGACCAGCATGGTCTGTTACCGTCGCCGAGCGACGGAGGCGGCCCTTCTTATGCCTTTGGGCCGAGACGAACGCGACTTTGCCCCCGAGCGCACCACCCGGACTAGCGGGCGTCGGAGGCGCTCTCGGGCGTCTCCTGGCGGACCTGGGTGCGGTAGAGGCGGAGGAGCTCGTCGGCGGTCGTCGCTTCGGTCGCGCTTCGGTCGTCGCGGAACCGACCTGTGAAGCGGGGGAACCGAAGCGCGAGTCCGGCGCCCGAACGGATCGTCCCGAGGGCCGCGCGATGGACCGGGCTCAAGGTGAGCTCGGCGCCCCGGACCTCGAGGACAACGCCGGGCCGGATCCACCGGTCGGGGGTCACACCGGTCTCGACCTCGGGAGGTCGCTCGCTCGTTTCGTAGCGGTGGAGTCGGGCGGGCATCTCGGCGAGCTGGGCATCGTCGAATCCGGAGCCGACCTTGCAGAAGCTCTCGAACCGGTCCCGCTTCGGGTTGTACACCGCGAGAAGGAACGCGCCGTACCGGCCCGCCCGCCGGCCGCGTCCCTGGAACGCCCCGACGACGACCCCATCGATCGAGTCCGAGAGGCCGGTGGTGTACTCTCGCTTGTACTTGATCCACCAGAACCCCCGAGCCCCGGCCCGATAGGCGCTTCCTTCGGCGAGGGATTTCGCCATGATCCCCTCGCCACCGGCGGCGATCGCCTCCTCGAAGAAGCTCTGCGCTTCCTCTTCGCTCGACACGATGCGTTGGACCGCGAGGCGCACCCTCTCGGTCGGGGAGAGCGCCTTCGTGAGGAGCGCGCGACGTTCGGGGAACGATTTCGAGTAGACCGGGGTCCCTCCGAGGAGGAAGAGGTCGAAGACGAACAGGCACACCGGCACCTCGTCCCGTACCCGCTCGAGGTCGTGCTTGCGACCGCGCCGGCGCGACACCTGTTGGAACGGCTGGATCTCGTCCGTGTCCGGGTCGATCGGAACGCACTCCCCCTCGAGGATCGCCGGGGTAGAACGCACGGCCCGGGGAAGCTCCTCGACGAGCTCGGGGAACTGAGCGCTGATCTCCTCGAGCCGACGCGAGAAGAGGCGGACCGGGCCCTTCTTGGGGATATGAGCCTGGACGCGGAGCCCGTCATACTTGTATTCGAGGGCCGCCCGCCCGTCCATCCGCTGGAGAACGTCGGCGAGGGTCCGCTCGCGCTCCGCGAGCATCGCTCGCATCGGTCGGCCGACCTCGAGCGAAACGTCGTGGAGGCCGTCCACGCCCTTGTCGACCAACACGCCGGCAACGAGCTCGAAGTCGCTCGTCAGGTTGAACGCCGCCTCGATCCTCTCTCGGGCGATCTCCGATCCGTCGGCGAACGCTCCGGCGAGCGCGTCGAGGATCGACATTTCCCTTACCCCGACCCGCAGCGTACCGAGGACGAACCGAACGAGGAACTTGCCCTCCGAAGGGGAAGCCCGGACCAGGAGGTCGGAGAGGATCTGGACCTTGACCTCTTGCGAGCCCGCGCCCTTCGCTTCCGCGATTCGCGTGAGCTCGGAGTACACCTCCGCGACGGTTAGGGGCGGCGCCTCCTCGAGGCGGCGCACGCCGGCGAGCAGTTCTCCGGCCGTGGTGCCGAGGTCTCCCGAATCCTTTGTGCGGCGGGCCACGAGTCCATCCTCGGTGTGGGTGGCCGTCGCGACCGCCCGTCGGGCGAGCGAGTCGGCCATTCCGAGCTCGACCCCCTCGTACTCCGGCCGAAGGAGGCCCTGTACAAGGTAGAGGACCCTTCCGAGCTCTGGGGGCCGAAGCGGCCGGATCATGTCGACCAGGGTCGATCGCATCTCGAGGCGCTTCGAGGTCGACTCGAGCCGCTCGAAGGTGGCGCAGAGCTCAGCGAACCGCACGGCCCGCCCCTTCTTCGACGCTCGTGCGCAGGCGACGAAGGTTCTCGCCGATGTCTCCACCGACGAACGCCGAGTTCCCACAGACGAAGAATGTGGCGCCGGCGGCCGCGGCGACCGTAGCGGTCTCTCGCGTAATCCCGCCGTCGATCGAGATGTCGGTGCCCGAGCCCACCTTGTCGAGCCTCTCGCGCGCGGCGCGGACCTTGGGCAGAACTTCGGGGAGGAACTTCTGGCCGGAGAACCCCGGATGGACGCTCATCACGAGGACCTGGTCGATCCGGTCGAGGAGAGGCTCCACGGTCGAAAAGGGAGTGTTTGGTCGGATCGCCGCCCCCACTGCGACGCCGAGGCGCCGCGCCTCCCGAATGACCTCCATCGGGTCCGAGCGCGCCTCCACGTGGAACACGAGGGTGTCGCCCCCGGCGGACCGGAACGCCTCGAGGTACCGCAGAGGGTCCTCGATCATGAGGTGCACGTCGAGCGGAAGCTTCGTCCGGGCTCGCACCGCTGCGACCAGCGCCGGCCCGAACGAGATGTTGGGCACGAAATGGCCGTCCATCACGTCCAAATGGAAGGCGTCCGCACCCCCTGCCTCTGCGGCCCGGAGGGCGTCCCCTAGGGCTGCGAAATCGGCGCTCAACAGCGAGGGCGCCAGGCGAAGCCTCCGGCCGCCCTGCGCCACGGCCGTCCCATTCCGTAAGAGTATATATAGCGGCTTCGAGGTCGGGGGAACGTCTCCTAAAGGGGACGTGAGTGGGTAAATGGCGAGTGAAGACGAGAGCCCGGCCGGAACGACCATCCGGCGGGGCGGACGAGGGATGTCGATGACGATGGCCGTCGTGGTGATGGTCGTAGTGATCGTCATCATCGGCGGTGCCGGATATGTTGCGCTGAACGCGGTCTCGGGGAGTGGGACGAGCGAGAAGACCTCGTGTACTCCGCTCTCCAGCCCCGTCTGTCAGTCCACGAATGGACTGACGGATGTCGTGCTGAGCGTACCGTTCGCTGCCGGCTTTGGGCAAGCGGTGGCGTCGACGACTCAGGGAACGAGCATTCCGGGAACGGTCTCGGTGTTGAACGGTGAGGCGGTTTCGAGCTATCAGATCTATTGGGGCGATGGTTCGAACTACACGGGCGGCAGCCCGACCTCGAACCACGTCTACACCACCCAGGGTTGGTACGTGCTCAGCGCTCAGGCGCTGGTCGGTTCCAGCTGGCACACGGGTCCGAAGTATCTGTTCCCGCTCGATGTCGAGGCGAACTACCAGACCACCTCCTCGGGATACTACCCGACCCTCTCCACGACGTTCGGGAACGGCAGCACGGCGACCACCCAGTTCGGGTGGCTGTCCGGCTCCGGGAGCGTGAGCGTCTCGGCGACCTACACGGCGAACTCGACCGCCGCGGGCTACGCCGACGTGGCGCCGATCCTGACGGTCAGCCCGACGGCGGGCACCACGCAGTCGAACCTCGTGTCGACGTCGACGAGCGTCGCCTCGACGTATGCGTTCTCGGCGGCGGGGCTCTACTACATCACGATGGTCGGCCAGGTGAACGGCCCGCACAGCGCGGTGCTCTACGAGAACTACACCTGGACGGTCTACGTGGCCCCGGCGGGCGTCCATCCGGGCTGCGGGAGCTGCTCGAGCTCCAGTAGCTCCTCGGCGACCAGCCCGCACCCCGGGGAAGTCACCTACCAGGAAGTCGCTCCGGGCGGCGCGACCTCGGAAGACCCCTCGGTCACCTACGACACGGTGAGCGCGGAGGCGGTCTGGAACGTCTACCAGACGCTCGTGGCGTACAACGGCAGCGCGACCTCTTCGTTCGTGCCAGAGCTTTCGACGTGCGTCCCCGGTGACGCGGGCGCGGACAGCTGCCAGGCGATCTACGGGACCCCCCTGATCGTCGACAACACGACGACGGGCTCCCCCCAGTACTGGACGTTCCCGATCGACAAGGTGGCTCGGTTCTATGACTCCTCCACCGGGAACAGCTGGCCGGTCTACCCGTCCGACATGATGTTCTCGATGTCTCGGACGTGCAGCTTTGCGAACCTTCCGGGCTTTGCGACCGAGCCGGGCTGGATCCAGTGCCAGGCGCTCCTGAACGTCGGGAGCTTCACGTGGGACAACGCGTACCACTCCTACGTGAACAACACGCCAGGGAACGTACTCTCCTCGATGCTGATCAACGACAGCACCTACTGTCCCGCGAAAGTGATGGCGGCCTCGAACGGCTGCATCACGTATGACGCGTGGGGCGGCGGCGCGGCCTGGTCGTTCTTCCTCGAGCTGATGGCGGACCCGATGGGTGGCGCAGCGGAGCCGTGCGGCTGGTTCACTGCTCAGAGCGCCGGAGTTCCGGGCTTTGCCGGGACGAACGCGGCGAGCGGGGACGGGCCGTGCTACCTGCCTGGTCCGGGCGACTTGACGACCACGAACACCTCGGCGTGGACGAGCTACGTATCGAGCCTTGCTCCCACCTACTGGGACAGCTTCCAGGCGCTTGCACTGAACGCCCCGGCGATCCAGCCGAACGTTCGGTGGAACATGGTGGGCTCGGGCCCGTACTACCTCGCGAACCCGCCGTTCCAGCAGTCGGTGGGCTACACGCTGCTCGCGAACCCCGACTACGCGGCCCCGACGGGCTGCGCGGGCCAGCCGAACTGTGAGCCGCTCGCCAACACGGCCACCGCGACGCACTACGTGAAGAAGATCTCGGTGGTCTACCAGCAGACCGACACGGTCGGGATCGAACAGTACAAGGCGGGACAGACCGACCTCGCGACGATCCAGCCCGGCGAGACCCCACAGATGCTCTCGCTGATCCAACAGGGCAAGATCGGCGCGTTCACCGTCCCGACGTTGAGCGTGTTCTTCCTACCGTTCGCGCTCGAGTTCGACCCGGCCGCGGCGAGGACGCTCGACCCGAACGTGCTGACCATCCCGGGCGACTTCTTCAACTACGTTGGGCTCCGAGAGTTCCTGGTGAACGCGTTCCCGTACGCGACCGTGGAGAACACCATCTTCACGACGGACGGGATCCAATACGGGTTCAACTACGGTGGCGCGATCCCGCAGTACATGGGCAACTACTACCCGACCAACATCAG
>Ga0326727_10007578_pt1 | contig 28541 bp, 28 predicted proteins | sample MB2enrmetagenome_FD_207643 | JGI IMG/M metagenome (GOLD analysis project Ga0326727, IMG submission 207643) | Lab enriched peat soil microbial communities from McLean, Ithaca, NY, United States - MB29MY | ecosystem: Environmental > Terrestrial > Soil > Wetlands > Peat | place: USA: New York... | reverse complement strand
GACGGCAGGCATTTCTCCGCGTATCTACGCATGATACTCAAGGGCGAGGCAGTATGGACGGAGGACTAGGCCGCGCTTCCCTCGAGAATGCCGTCGCAGAGCTCGCCGAGGCCCTCGGCGAGGCGCCGCGCGACGGCGGTTTCGATCCAGCCGCACGGATTCTCGAGCTTTCGCAGAAGGCGCGCGAGCTTGCGGCCGGGGAACGTCGCTCGCGGCAGGCCGCGGCGAGCTTTCGCGCGGCGAGCCTTGTCCTGAGCCGTAGTCCCGATTCTGGATCCCTCCTCGAAGAACTCCTCGATTATCTCAACTGGATCGTCGCCTACGATGCCGCGCAGGTCTTCCTCGTCGATGGGGCGCTCTCGCGAGCCGAGCCCCGAGCGGCCCGCGAATGGAGATCGGGCGTTAAGCCCCCCCTTGCGGAAGAGGCGGTCGCCCTGGCCCGCCGCGCCGGGGGACGGACCTTGGTGGAGGAGCGCGGCGGCGGTCGCCTGCTCTATTTGCCCCTGCGCGGGCCCGACGGCATCCTCGGGGAGGCGGTGATAGTCCGCGAGGGCGATCGCACTTTCGACGAGGAGGAAATTCGCGAGGCCGAGGCCTTCGCCGGCCAGGCCGCTGCCGCCCTTCGCAACTCGTCTCTTTATGAACGCCTGCAGAAGGCCAACGTCGAACTCGTGAATTCCTATGAGTCCAGCATCGAGCTCCTGTCCAAGACCCTGGACCTGCGGGACCACGAGACCGAGGGGCACAGCCTTCGCGTCGCCGACATGTCGACCGCCCTGGCCCGCGCCTTCGGCATGGACGACGAGAGCGTCGTCCTCATGAGGCGCGGCGCCCTGCTGCACGACATAGGCAAGATCGGCATACCCGACGCGATATTGCTGAAGCCGGGCCCCCTCGACGATGAGGAGATGAATGTTATGCGCAAGCATCCAGCTATAGCGCGGGAGCTGTTCGAGGGCATACCCTTTCTGCGCGATGCGATCGACGTGCCCTGGTGCCATCACGAGAAATGGGACGGCTCGGGCTATCCTCGGGGCATTGCGGGGAATGATATTCCGCTTGCGGCCCGTGTCTTCGCCGTGGTCGATGTCTGGGACGCCCTCACGCACGACAGGCCCTACCGCAAGGCGATGAGCGAAACCGAGTCCCTCAAGATCATAACCAAGGATACGGGGAGCCACTTCGATCCCCGCATCGTCCAGTTTTTCCTGGGATCATTCGACCTGTTCTAGAGTTTCATCCCTCGCTGGAGGGGCGGGGACTCTTCACCGCCAGGACCCTGAGCATGCCGGGCCCCGCGTTCTTCATCCCGTGGGGAACGCCGCGGGGGCTCGGGATCAAGGTCCCTTCCCCAGCCTCGACCGATTCCTCGCCGAGGGAAAAACGGCCATGGCCCTCTATCACGAAGAACTCCATGTCGACGGGTGTGACGTGCGGCGCTACGAAGCCGCCCGGCTGCACCGCGATGTGCACGATCATGGCTTCCGGGGCCGAGTACATCGCCTTCGCGAGGACGCCCGAGTCGTTCTTGAGTATCTTACCTTCGCCCATAGCTACCGTCTTCATTGAAGTCGCTCCTTGTGATCCCGCGTTATTGGATCCGCAATCGCATTCCGTCTGTTCGGATCTTCTCGCAGAACTCGACGAAATCGCCAGGCGCGAGGGGTTTCGCGATGAGGTAGCCCTGGAAGCCCTTGCATCCCATGGCCCAGAGCATCTTCAATGCGGTGGGCTTCTCTATGCCCTCGGCCACGAGGTTGAGGCCCAGCCCGTTTGCGATGGCGACGAGGGAGCTCACGATGATCTCGTCGTGGCGGTTTGAGTCGAGATTCTCGATGAAGAGCCGGTCGATCTTGATTTCGTCGAGGGGAAAGCGATGAAGGTGGCTCAGGGAAGAGTATCCGGTCCCGAAATCGTCGACCGATATCTTCACACCGAGCTCGGAGAAGCGATCGAGGATCTTGCGGGTTTCGTCGGGGTTCTCGAAGAGGCTCGTCTCGGTGAGCTCGACGGTGAAACGATCGCCGGCTATCCCCGTGGCCGCAAGGGCCGAGGCGATGGTGTCCGCCGCATCGTCGGAGCGGAACTGTCTTGCCGAGAGGTTGATGGCGAGGTTGATCGACATGCCCATGGCACCGCGGCCCTCCGCATCCCAGGTCGCAAGGCGCCTGGCCGCCTGGTAGATGAGCCACTTGCCAAGGGGGAGTATGAGTCCGGTCTCCTCCGCGAGGGGGATGAAGGCGTTCGGGCCTAGGAGCCCCTTCTGGGGATGCTTCCAGCGGATCAGGGCCTCGGCCTCGATCCGCTCGACGCCGACGAAGTCGTCGCCGACCGAAGAGAGAAAGACCTTGGGCTGGTAGTAGAGCGTGAACTGCTCGCCCAGGCCGTCGAGCCCCGCCCCCTCCAGGCCCTTGATCAAGGCATTCTGCAGCTCGACCTTCTCGATCGCAAGGGAGAGGAGCTCGGGTTTGAAGAGGACGAAGCTCGTGTGCTGCTCTATGGCCGTGCCCGCGGCTATGTCCGCGTGGTGGAGTATGTCGGAGCGGTCCTCGCCGTGCTCGGGCCAATAGGCGGCGCCTGTGGCCGAGTTGATCGCGATATTGAAACCCGAGAATATGTGCGGCTCGTCGAGGCGCTCGACGAGCTGGCGCAGGAAGTCCTCGAGCGCCTTGCCTTTGCGGCCGGGCAGTATGAGGACGAACTCGCTCTCGTGCGTGTGGAAGAGCTTGTCGCCGGGACGCAAGATGCTCTGGATGCGGCAGCCCGTCTCGTAGAGGATCCATTCGCTGATGCTGGACTTGAGGGTCTTGCGCACCGTGGCATAATGGTCTCCCAGCTGGACTATGAGGAGGGTGAAGCCCTCGCGGTCGCCGCGTTTGCGATAGTCGTCGATCATCTCTTCAAGCTCGAGCTCGAGCCTGAAGTGCGTGGGCAGGCCTGTCTGAGGTTGGAGCGAGAGCATGCGCTCGAGCTGGGCGACCCGGCTGCCGAGCCTGGCGTTTTCCTGGCGCAACTTGGAAATCTCGTCGAACGACGCTTCGGCCTCGGGTGTTCCATCGGTGTCTTGCACGTTGCTCTTTGACTCCCCTCGTATCGCTTACACTATCGGCATGCACGCGATTTTTCCGCGAGGAAAAGGAGCGAAAGCTAAGGTGCGCTCTTGGCGTCCTCGGGTGCAGGCGGAGGGCCTCCGACCGGCAGAGTAATCGTGAACAGAGCCCCGCCCAGATCCGAGGTTCCGAGGGAGATGGTCCCGCCGTGCTTGCGGGTCACAATATCGTAGGAAATCGAGAGGCCGAGTCCCGTTCCTTTCCCCGGCGGCTTGGTCGTATAGAAGGGATCGAAGACCTTGAGCCTGCTCTCCTCAGGGATGCCCGGTCCGTCGTCGGCGATCGCAAGGATGACCCAATCTCCCTCCAGTCTCGTCGTCACGAGTATCCGCCCCTTGTCCTTGCGTCCCTGCGCTTCGATCGCCTGGGCCGCATTGACCAGAATATTGAGGACGACCTGGTTGATCTCGCTGCCGAGGGCGCGCATCGGCGGCATAGGCTCGAGATCGAGCTCGACCTCGGCCACGTACTTGAGCTCGTTGCGGACGACCACCAGCGTGCTCTTTATACCCTCGTTGAGGTCGTACTGCCCCATGACGGGCTTCGAGTCCACCCGAGCGAAGGTCTTGAGGTTCTGCACGATGTCGATGATGCGCTTGAAGCCCTCGTCCGACTCGGAGATGAGCGCCTCGATCTCCTCGAGGACATATTCCAGGTCCAGGCGCTTGGCGATCTCGGCGTGCTCCTCGGGGGCCATAGCCGTCGCCTCGGTCCAGGCTTGGCGGAGGAGCCTGAGAAAGCCCGAGATCGTCGTCTGGTTGCTGCTCAGGAAACCGAGGGGATTGTTGATCTCATGGGCGATGCCCGCGGCGAGTTGCCCGATCGAGGCGAGCTTCTCGTGCTGGATCATGATCATCTGCGTGCTCTTGAGCTTCTCGTTCGCCTCCGCGAGCTCAAGGTTGGCCTTCCACAGCTCCCGTTCGTCGGCTATGCGGTCGGTGATGTCCTTCACGATGCCTTGAATCTCGACGAGCCGGCCGTCCTTTCCCCGCACCGCGCTCGCCGTCTCGAGCCCGAAGAGGGTCGAGCCGTCCCTCCGCTGGAAGACGCACTCGTAGTCGGTCACGAAGCCGCGCTCCTTGAGCTTTACGAGGAAGAGATGCCGGTCTTCCGCCGAGAGCAGGTGGTCGGCGAAGGGGCGTCCCACGATCTCGAAGCGATCGGTTATCCCAAGCAGCTCCAGCCCCGCGTTATTGATCGATGCCACGATATCGTCGGCGTTCGAGAAGTAGATCATGTCCTTCGACTCGGCGAAGAGGGTCGAAAGCCTCTCCTCGCTCCTGCGCAGGGCCTGATCGGATGCCGCCTGTATCGTCGCGGTTCTGGCCTGCTCTTTCCTCGCCTTGGCGTGGATAGAAAAGCTCGCGAATACCTTGGAGAGTATGCCCCGCTCCTCCTCGGTGAAGTCGGCCTCCTTTCTCCCGATCGCCGTGAAGCCGCATTGGTCGCCGTCGACCTCGAGGCTGATGACGACCGTATGTCGTATCCCGGGGCCGAGGAGCTCGATATCGATGCCCTCGCCGCTCGAGGCGCGCCTTAAGAGCTCTATGTTCGCCTGGCCCAAGACGGTGCATTCGAGCCCTCCCGTGCCGCGGGAAACGCATCTCAGAGCCTGCCAGCCATCGTAGTAAGCGATGAGCATGGCGTCGGCCTTGAATAGCCCGAGAATGGCGTCCATTGCGGTGAAGTAGGCGCCCTCCTCGGCGAGCGGTGAGCTCAGTATCCGTAGAAGGGCGTTGCGCAGCTCGAGCTCCATCGTGCGCTGGGCTACGACGCTCTCAAGCTCGTGCCTGCGGCCTCGCTCCTGCTTTATTCGGGTGAGTACGGCCTTCGGCTTGAATTCCATATGGGAGCTTCGCTTTCCGCTCATCTTTCTCCGCCCGAGTCATCAAGGAATTCGAAGAACGAGGTGAAGCCGAGCAGGTCGAAGACCGCTTTCGTACGTTCGGTCATGCCGCGGAGGAAGAAGGGGATGCTGTGGCTCTTGGCCTCGGCGAGGATGTTCGCGAAGGCTCCCACGCCGGTCGACGATATGTAGTTCACCGATGAGAGCTCGATGACGAGGCCCCCCGAGGCTCGCGACTCGCGCAGTGCGATCGAGGCAAGCTCGCGGAAGTCGTTCGAGTTGTCGCTGTCGAGCCCCCCTTCTATCTTCATGACAAGGGCGAGGGGCTCCGAGCTTTCCTCGAAGGATATGCCTGTAGGCGCGTACTTTGAAGAGAAGGCTGCGCTTTTCCCCTCGACCGCCTTGGGCACGGCCATCACAGGATCCTGGCCGTGAGTATGGTCACGTCGTCCTCGAAGTCCCCGGAGCCTGAGGCCTTGAGCGCTGCCTCTAGGATGCGCTTGTGGTAGTCCCCCCCGTAGGGCTCAGCCTTGAGGATGTCCTTCAGACAGGGTCCGGAGACGCAGTTACCCTCTTTCGCCCCGGCCTCGATGAGCCCGTCGGTGAAGGCGAAAAACGTGTCGCCCACCAGGAGGTCCTCGGTCCGGTCGACGTATGAGGCTGTGGTTGCGAAGCCGAGCCCATGACCGGATACCGGCAATTCGCGGCTCTGGCCGCCCGAAATGATGAAGGGATGGGTCTGGCCCGCATTGGCATAGGTTATCGTCTGCGCCTGCGGGTCCAGGAGGCCCGCGAAGAACGTTATTATGAGGTCGGAATTCTTGCGCAGCTCGAAATTCATCCGACTATTGAGCCAGGTGAGGAATGCCGAGGGCGAGAAGCTCTTGCCCCCCGTAGCCTGAAGGTACTCCGGATAGATGATTGCCTTGAGTATGCCGGTGACGAAGGCGGCCTTGACCCCGTGGCCCGCGACGTCGCCAAGGAGTATGAGGAAACGGCCGCTTCCCATGCCAATGACGTCGTAGTAGTCCCCGCTGCAATATAGGCCAGTGACCGGGCGGTAGCTCGTGCGGAACTCGACGCCCTCGGAGCTCTGGAGGCTAGGCTTGAGAATGGCGCGCTGCATCTCGCCCGCCCACTTGAGCTCTTCCTCGATCGTCTTTTTGCGCGCCTGTGCCTCGAGCATCAGGCGCCTGACCTCGAGGGCCTTTTCCAGCTCGGTCTTGAGGTACTCGGGCTCCCAGGGTTTGAGGATGTAGCTGAAGATGCCGGCCTTGATCGCCTTCATGAGCTCCTGGGGTTCCGAGAAGCCTGTGAGAAGTATGGTGATGATCGAGGGAAAGCTCGCGCGCACCGTGAGGAGAAAATCCGAGCCGAGCATTTCGGGCATTTTGAGATCGGATACGATGATTGCGACCTTGTCGCCGCCCTCCGCGTATAGGAGCTTGAGCCCCTCGACCGCCGAAGGCGCGGTGCGGATTTCGATAGACCGCTCTCGCGCCCACTCGTGAAGCTCGCGTTTCAGGGCCGAGAGTATATTCGGCTCGTCGTCGACGAAAAGTGCCACACATCCTTCGTTCTTTCCTTGCGCCATGTAAATAGTGTAGTACTCTCCGCTCCATTCGCAAGGCCGAGCCTTGACCCCTGCGAGGCCCTGGGCCCATGATCGGCCATGCCCCGACGCAATTTCCTTCTTACGCTCGCCTATGACGGAACGGATTTCCATGGCTGGCAGAGACTTGGCGGTGTTAAGCCCGGCGCGAATCGCAGCGTACAAGGCGAGGTCGAGTCCTGCCTAGCAAAAGTCCTGAGTCTTCAAGCGCCGCTCGAAGTGGTAGGCGCGGGGCGCACCGACGCCGGGGTCCATGCCGAAGGCCAAGGCGCAAGCTTCCATGCCTTTACCTCCCTAAGCTGCGATGCAATCAAGGCTGCGCTTAACGCCGCTTTCCCTCCTGATCTGGAATGCCGCGCCTGCGCCGAGGTCGACAGCCGTTTCCATGCCAGGCTCCACGCGATTTCAAAGACCTACCGCTACCGCCTCTTGGTCGCGAAGGATGACGATCTCCGTCTCAAGAGGACAAGCCTGCGCGTGGAAGGGCCGCTCGACCTGGATGCGATGCGCGCTGCCGCCGGGCTTATCGTCGGTGAGCGGGACTTCCGCTCCCTTTCCAACGCCAAGGGCGGAGATACGGTGCGTCGCCTCGACGAGGTCAGAATCGAGGAATCGCCGAACCCGCTCGGAGGGACTATCATCGATCTTCTATTCGTCGGCCCCGGCTTCATCTACAACCAGGTGCGTGTGATGGCGGCTCTCCTTTTAGAGGTAGGGAAGGGTACGATTGAGCCTGAGCGGTTGAGCGCGATCATCGCGGGCCGCGACCGCCAGGCCGCGCCCGGAGCGCTCGGGGCCTTCGGGCTCTGCCTTGTCGAGGTTCGGTACCGCGGCGAATATTAATGATCCGCTAACGATTTACAAACAATCACTATCTATTCTGACTTTCTGTCGTTTCAAAACTACAAGAAGGAGACCCTATCATGAAACTCAAACCTGCGCTCGCGCTGTTTGCCTGCGCGTCGCTCGGCCTCGGAGCCGCGATGGCCCAGGCCAAGCCTGTGGAGCTCTCTCTCTTCTTCCCCGTGTCGGTCGGTGGGCCGATCACGACCATAGTCGACGGCCTGTGCACCGACTTCAATAAGGAAAATCCAGACATCAAAGTCTCCGCCGTCTACTGTGGAAGCTACGCCGACACCATGGTTAAGGCTCAGACGGGCATCAAGGGCGGTAATCCCCCGGACCTCGCGATCATTCAGGCTACGGAGCTGTATACGCTCCTCGACATGAACGCCGTCCAAGGCCTCGACCAGTTCGTCGTCAAGGACAAGGAAAAGGGTTTTATTGACGATTTCTATCCCGCCTTCATGGAGAACTGCCGCGCGGAGGGCAAGCTGTGGAGCCTTCCCTTCCAGCGCTCGACGATCGTTCTCTACTATAATAAGGACATGTTTAAGAAGGCGGGTCTCGATTCAAACAGGCCGCCGAAGAATTGGAAGGAGCTTGCCGACGACGCCAAGAAGCTGACGGTCAAGGACTCGAGCGGCGTCGTAAATACATGGGGCATCGAGATTCCCAGCACCGGTTTCCAATATTGGATGTTCCAGGCTCTCTGCCTCCAGAACGGCCTCCAGATCATGAACGACGAGGGCACTGAGGTCTATTTCGACAAGCCCGCCGCCGTCGAGGCCCTGCAGTACTGGCTCGACCTCGAGAAGGTCCAGAAGGTCATGCCCGACGGCATCGTCGAGTGGGCGACCGCACCGACTGACTTCATCCAGGGCAAGACTGCGATGATGTTCCACACGACCGGCAACCTGACCAACGTCCGCAAGAGCGCGACCTTCGACTTCGGCGTGGCCTTCCTGCCCGCCGACAAGAGCTACGGTTCCCCGACCGGCGGCGGCAACATCTACATGTTCTCGGGCATCAGCAACGAGCACAAGGCCGCGGCCTGGCGGTTTATGCGCTATCTCACGAGCGCGGCCAAGGCTTCCGAGTGGAGCATGAAAACCGGTTTTGTCGCGACGCGGAAGTCCTCCTTCGAGGCCGAGCCGCTCAAGAGCTATGTAGTCGGTTTCCCCCAGGCCGCGGTCGCCCGCGACCAGCTGAAGTACGCCAAGGCCGAACTCTCGACCCACTCTAATAGTCAGATCTATCAGATCATCAACGACGATCTCCAGGCCGCGCTGGCCGGGACCAAGACCCCCATTCAGGCCCTGTCGGACGCTCAGTCGCAGACCGACGAGATCCTGGGGCGATTCAAGAAATGACGAGGCGAGGCGCCAGGGAAGGGCTTCTGGGCTGGGCCCTGGTGTTCCCGGCCCTGGCGCTCGTCGGCCTGTTTACGCTCTGGCCTCTGGTACAGGCCGGGATCTCCAGCCTGTACCGGAACGATCTATCCACGACGGTCCCGCAGTTCATAGGCTTCGGCAACTACAAGGCCCTGCTGGGCGACCGTGTCTTCTGGAAGGCGCTCTGCAACAACCTCGTCTTCGCGCTGGCCACCGTGGTCCTCAGCATGGCGATCGCGCTGTGTTTCGCGCTCCTCGCCCACCATGCCCGCTCAGGCCTCAAACCGAGTCTTCAACTCGCCTGGTTCCTCCCGACCGTCATACCGATGGTCGCCGCGGCGAACATCTGGCTCTTTATCTATACGCCGTCCTACGGCCTCCTCGACGGCACCTTAAAGGCAATCGTCGATCCCGTCGCGGGCCTCGTCGGTCTGCCGGGCTATAAGGACGGCAACTGGCTTGGGAATCCGACTTCGGTCATGCCGTCTCTGATCGCCATGTACGTCTGGAAGGAGGCCGGCTACTTCATGCTCTTTTTCCTCGTCGGCCTCGAGCGGATCGATCGCCAATATTACGAGGCCGCGCGTCTGGACGGGGCCGGGAACTGGACAGTTTTCAGGCGTATCACCGCTCCGCTCCTTATGCCTACGGCGCTCTTCGTCCTCATTATCTCCTGCACGACGGCCTTCAAGACCGTCGACCATCTGGTGATCATGACGCAGGGCGGGCCCGACAACGCCAGTAACCTCCTACTCTATTACACCTACCAAACGGCCTTCAGCTTCTGGGACATCGGCAAGGCCTCGGCTCTGACAGTCTGCCTGCTCGCCCTCCTATCCGTCCTTATCGCCCTCAATCTCCGGTATTTCGACCGGAGAATTCATTACTCGGACTGATCTTCATGAAGAACGGGAATAAAGTCTTTCTCACAATAGTCTCATGCGCCATCGGGCTTCTGTGGGTCGTTCCCTACGTATGGATCATCGTCACCTCGGTCGCGCTCAGGCCGGACGCGGCGCACCCCTTCGCACGGCTCGGGATAGACCATTTCAGCGATGTTCTCTCCCAGGCGCCCTTCGGCATCTATTTCCTCAACAGCCTCGTCATCGTAGCCGGCGTGCTCTTCCTGCAGTGCGTCACTACGACGCTCGCCGCTTACGCCGTGGCTCGTCTCAAATTTTGGGGACGGGACTTCGTGTTCCTTCTCCTCCTCTGCCAGATAGCGATACCGAACGACATTCTCCTCGTGCCCAACTATCTGACGGTCTCCAAGCTGAGGCTGACCAACTCGCTCCTGGGTATCATGGTTCCTTTCTTCGCTTCGGGCTTCGGGATATTCCTCTTGCGGCAGACCTTCAAGTCCATCCCCCGGGACTTCGAGGAAGCCGCCGAGATCGATGGGGCGGGGCTCCTGCGCAAGCTTGCCTACGTCTATCTGCCGATGTCCAAGCCGGCCTATGCCGCCTTCGGCCTCGCGTCGGTCTGCGCCCACTGGAACGACTTCCTCTGGCCCCTCATCGTCACGAACTCAGATCGCGTCCGGCCGATGACTGTGGGCCTCGCGATGTTCGCCACGAGCTTCGAGACCGGAGCGCGCTGGGGCGACGTAGCGGCGGCCACGATACTCGTGACCCTGCCGCTCGTCCTGCTCTTTGCGGTCTTCCAGAAGCGCTTTGTGGAAAGTCTCAGCTTCTCGTCCGGGATCAAGTGAGCCGGCGGGCGCGCTAGCCTGCTATGCTTACGCCGATGAGGTGCCCGATGCCGAAGGTCGCGGCCGCCGCGAGGAGGCCGATCGCCACGTGCCTGAGCCCGTAGATAACCGGGTTTTTCCCCGTCATCACCGTGGTGATGGCGCCTATCGCGAAGAGACCGACGACGCTCGCCACGCTGCTCGCGACGATGCCCGCGACTCCTGAGAAGAAGATGTAGGGAAGCACTGGAAAGATAGCGCCAAGCGAGAAGAGACCGAAGGAGGTGAGGGAGGCTTCCCACGCCGAACCGCCGAGCTCCTTCTGGTCTATGGCGAGCTCCTCGCGCACCAAGGTGTCGAGCGCGGTCTCGCCGCCGCCTTTGATGATGCGTTCGGCGGTCGAACGCGCCTGCTCCGGCGACAGGCCCTTGGCGCGGTAGATGAGAGTGAGCTCCTCCGTTTCCTCTTCGGGGTTGTCGTTGAGCTCGTCTCGCTCGATGTTAATCTGCTTTTCGTAGAGCTCGCGCGAGCTCTGCACCGATATCCACTCGCCCAGGGACATCGAGAGGGCGCCTGCGAGGAGCCCTGATATGCCCGTAAGGAGTATCTGCCGCGTGCCCAGTCCTGCGCCTGCTACGCCCATCACGAGGCTGTAAGTGGACAAAAGCCCGTCGTTCGCGCCCAAGGTGCCCGCGCGCAGGGCGTTGCCGCCCGCACGGTGGCGGCCCTCGAAGCGGGCGACCTCGCCACCGCCTATGCCGACCTTCGAGCTGGCCAGGGCGTCGAAGATCCGCGCGTGCGACCGCTCCTCCGCCGGCATGCCGACTGACTCCGCGTCGCTCTGGCCGAGATAGCCGCCCGCCGCCTTTGCTTCGACCTTGGCTATAGAGCCCACTACCGTCTGAGCGCCATAGCGCGAGGCGTGGCGGGCCATCATCCGCGACTTGAGTGTGGGCTTGAAGGGCGGGACCTTGCCCCCGTCCGCGACTATACGTCCTTCCCAGAAGGCGACGTGCTTGCCTTCGGTCTCCGCGAGCTTGCGATAGAGCTCGGCGAGGTCGGGGTTGGACTCGGCGTCGGCAAGCTTTCCGTACAGGAATACTGCATCGCGCTCGCCGTTCAAGTTGGCGACGAGGCGTTTCATATCGGTGGTTTGCATAAGACTAAACTATATGGTGACTCCTATATTGAGCAAGGTACTATCTTATTATGCCGACGAAATAATCCGGGGATTGAGGCTCGAAAAAAAATATATTGAGACTGAGAACATAAAATTTTAGGCTGAAAACAAAAAAAATTGAATTGAATATGGATTGTTTTCAGACTGGAAACGAGTGGATAACCGGCGATTGACGGCTCTGGCTTAATACACGAGGATAAAAATATGAACTTAAAAGCATTGGTGATGCTGACCGCAATGTCCCTCGTGCTCGGTTTGGGCTGTGCGCCCAAAAAACCGGCGAGTTCTGCTCCGGCAAGCTTGCCGACCGTGGCCACGCGCGGATCAGTGGTCTTTTTTGAAGGAAACGTGAAAATCGACGGCACGGCCGTCGAAATCGGTCGCGAGCTCGGTTCTAAGGTCGACATCGAGACTGGACCCGGCGCCTCCTGCGAAATCGTCTTTGACGGCAAGAACGCCATCCGCATCGAAGAGAATACCTCGGCTCTTCTGGACTTTTCCAGCATAGTCAAGGAGGTGTCGCTCAAAAAGGGCGGGCTCTCCGCCGTGCTCAGGAAGCTCGCACAGGTTGCAGGCTCGGATTCCTTCCGCGTCTCGACGCCCACGGCGGTTGCCGGCGTACGGGGTACCTCATTCTCGATCTGGGTCGATGACAATTCGACCTATGTATGCGCTTGCAATGGCACGGTCAGGACTATCGACGCCAAGGGAAGCAACGAGCTAACCATCGCCGCCACCCACCATAGTGCGCGTAATTATGTAAGGACTGGCTCGGCGATCCATATCTCGCCCGCGGGTCTTGCTCACCACAGCGATGCGAGTATGGAGTCCCTTGCTTCTCGCATCGGCGAGAAAATCGACTGGACAAAGCAAGACTGAAAGGCCATGCCAGCCAAGAAGTCCGCAGCGTCTAAGAAAAAAGCCGCGCCAAAGCCGCGCGCGGCGGAGATCGTACGCCGCATCCGCGCCTTGCTCGCCCGAACATCCCCTACCAAGGCATAACTGCATAAAAATGCGGTCATCTCTTGACTCATCCTGTTTTATTACGCATTATACGCATAATTATTCGTGTCAGGAGTCAAATATGAGCCACCAAAGCCATGGTCTCCCACCTGAGAGCACGTTTACAGCTAACGCCCTCTCCTCTTTTCTCCCTCTCTCCCTCCTTTCCCCTCCCCGCCTTCGTCGTTAATTCCAACCTTTAACATTAGAATCATAGATGCGATAGCAGGCGCTCTTCGCGCTTGATAGTTCGCGCCGTCGTCGCGCCATAAGGCTCGGACGTCGCGCTCGACTGGAGTTTTCTGCATGATCAAATGCGCTGTGATCGGGGCCACCGGCTACGCCGGGGCCGAGCTTGTAAGGCTTCTCCTAGGACATCCGGAGGTGGGTGGAATATTGGTGAGCTCGTCGAGCTCCGCGGGAGAGCCTCTCACCTCAACCTACCCGAACCTTTTCGGAGGCTTCGGTTCGAAGACCGGCTCCCCCCTCTTCGTGGACAAGACCGAGGCCGTCGCCGCCGCGGACGTAGTCTTCGCCGCCCTGCCCGCGGGCCACGCCGACGAGGTCGCGGCCTCCAGCGCCGCAAAGGGAGCGCTTTTCATCGACCTTTCGGCCGACTTCCGCTTCGGTCCCGACGAGGCTACCTACACTAAGTGGTACGGCAAGAGCTATGCCCACCCCGAGCTCCATGCGGCTTCGGTCTATGGGCTCGTGGAGCTCAACAGAGCCAGGATCGCCGCGTTAGGCGCTTCCAAAGGCCCGAAGTGCATCGGCAATCCCGGCTGCTACCCGACCGCTTCCACGCTCGGCCTCTTTCCCGCTCTGCATGGGAAGTTATCTGAAACCTCCGGCATCGTCATCGACGCCATGTCCGGCGTCACCGGCTCGGGTAAGGAGCTCACCAAGAGCTCGCACTACGCCGAGTGTGCGGACTCGACCGCGCCCTATAAAATCGGGGAGCACCGTCATATCCCCGAGATCGACGCCGTGCTCGCCCAGATGGCCGGCTCCAAAGTCGGCTCGGTCTTCACGCCCCACCTCGCCCCGATGAACCGTGGCATCGTCGCCACGATCTACTTTCGCCTCGCCAAGAAGGGCATGAAGGTAGAAGAGTTGCGCGAGGCTTACGCGAGCTTCTACGCGAAAGAGTACTTTGTACGCGTTCTCCCCGCGCCCTTGGTCGCTACGAACCGCAACGTACGGCTCTCGAACTTCTGCGACATCTCGGTTCACCTCGCCCATGACGGAGCGACGGCGATCGTCGTCTCCGCGATCGACAACATGGTGAAGGGGGCCGCCGGCCAGGCGGTCCAGAATATGAACGTAGCGCTCGGCTTCGACGAGAAGGCCGGGCTTTCAATGTTCCCGCCGGCCTTTTGACGGCGAGCCAATTTCATAAGTTGGTTACTTATGAAATTGGCTTTGCAGTTTCTCGCGGCTCCTAGTATTTGTGTGAGCCGCTACGAAATCTGCACAAGGTTAAGGTATCTTTTGCAAAACTCGTCCGAGTTTTGCAAAAGCCTCAGGTTATAGCGTAAGGAGAAGGAAATGAAGCAAGTCCGGGGCGGAGTCACCGCTCCTCAAGGTTTCCTGGCGTCGGGCATCCACGTCGGCATCAAGAAGTCGTCGCCGGTCGATAAGAAGGACCTCGCCCTTATCTATTCCGAGACCCCCTGCTCGGCGGCTGCCTGCTATACGCGCAACAAGGTCTTCGGGCAGCCGATAGTCGTCACTCGCGAGCACCTGGCGGACGGCAAAGCCCAGGCGGTCATCGTCAACTCGGGCAACGCGAACACCTGCAACGGCGAGGTCGGCGTTGAGGCCGCGCGCCGCATGGCCAGCCTCGTCGCCGAGCACCTTCCCGTGAAGGCCCAGGACGTGATCGTCGCCTCGACCGGGGTCATCGGCGTCCAGCTCGACGTGTCTCCCATCGAAGCGGGCATGGAAGCGCTCGTCGCGGGCCTCTCCAAGTCCGGGTCTATCGACGCCCGAGAGGCCATCCTCACCACCGACACGATGAAGAAGGAGCTCGCCATCCAGTTCGACCTGGGAGGCAAGGCGGTCACGATCGGCGCCATGGCCAAGGGTTCCGGGATGATCCATCCGAACATGGCCACGATGCTCTGCTTCATCACGACGGACTGCGCGATCACGAGCGGGCTTTTACAGGCCGCCCTCTCCGCGAGCGTGAAGAAGAGCTTCAACCGGGTGAGCGTCGATGGAGACACGAGCACGAACGATATGGTCTCGATCCTCGCGAACGGCATGGCCGGCAACGCGATGATCGTCGCGGAAGGCGCCGACTACCGCGCCTTCGCCGAGGCTCTCGACTTTCTCACGATCTCCCTCGCGAAGATGATCGCCCGCGACGGAGAGGGCGCGACGAAGCTCATCGAGTGTATCGTCTCCGGCGCGGCCGAGGAGGAAGAGGCCGAGGCCCTCGCCAAGGGCGTCATCACCTCGAGCCTCGTGAAGACGGCCATTTTCGGCTCCGACGCGAACTGGGGCCGCGTGCTCTGCGCTTTGGGATACACGCCCTCGAGCTTCGATCCCAATAAGGTGCAGCTCGCCTTCGAGAGCCCCCGCGGCTACATCGAAGTCTGCAAGGACGGCGCTGGAGTGGCCTTTAGCGAGGAGAAGGCCAAGCTCATCCTTGGCGCGCAGGAGATCACTATTCTCGTGGAGCTCGGCGAGGGAAGCGGCCAGGCCACGGCCTGGGGCTGTGACCTCAGCTACGAGTATGTGCGCATCAACGGCGATTATCGAACTTAGCCGATCGGTTATCGGCTAAGTTCGATTTGCGATTCCATTCGGAATCGCGGGAATCAAGGTAGGAGCAGAAAGCTGAAGCTTTCCGCTCCGCGGGAGATGATCGTGGACATTCCGGCGAACGAGAGGGCGGCGATACTCGCCCAGGCCCTGCCTTATATACAACGCTACGCAGGCAAGACTATCGTCGTGAAGTACGGCGGAGCGGCGATGGTCAACGAGAGCCTGCGCGCCGCCGTGGCCGAGGATCTCGTCCTCATGGCCGCGGTCGGCGTGCGCGCGGTCCTCGTGCATGGCGGGGGCCCCGAGATCGATGCGATGCTGCGTCGTCTTGGCAAGGAGCCGGTCTTCGTGCAGGGCCTGCGCTACACCGACGAGGAAACCATGGAGGTCGTGCAGATGGTCCTCGCCGGCAAGGTGAACAAGGAGCTCGTAAGCCTCCTCGACCGTGCGGGCGGCAAGGCTCTCGGACTTTGCGGTCTCGACGGAGGGCTTTTGCAGGCTGAGCGCAGGACTGAAGGTCCCGACTTAGGCTTGGTAGGCGATATACGCAAGGTAAACGCCGACGTGCTCCGTGCGGTCCTCGACGGCGGCTTTATCCCCGTCGTCGCGACGGTGTCGGGAGGCGTCGGCAACGACCCCAAGTCATACAACGTGAACGCCGACACTGCGGCCGCGGAGATTGCCGCCGCCCTCGGCGCCGAGAAGCTTGTGCTCCTGACCGATGTGCCGGGGATCTTGCGCGATCTGAAAGACGAGAACACTCTCATAAAGGAGCTGCCGCGGTCCGGCATCGAGGCGCTCAAGAAGGAAGGCATCCTCTCCAAGGGGATGATACCCAAGGTCGCCTGCTGCGCGGCCGCCGTCGACGGCGGTGTGGCCAAGGCGCACATCATCGACGGGAGGGTGCCGCATTCCCTTCTCGTCGAGCTTTTCAGCGATGCGGGAATAGGGACGATGATAATATGAGCAACGACAAGACGATGAACACCTACAAGCGGATGGGTCTCGTGCTCGTCCGCGGCTCGGGCTCGACTGTCGAGGACGAGCGCGGCACGAAGTATATCGACTTCACAAGCGGCATCGGCGTGAACAGCCTGGGGCACGCGCATCCGAAGCTCGTCGCCGCAATCGCGGAGCAGGCCGGCAGGATAATCCATACCTGTAACTACTACCAGAGCCGAGAGTCGATCGAGCTTTCCGATTCCCTGTGCGCCCGCACGGGGATGGATGCGGTATTCTTCTGCAACTCGGGCGCCGAGGCGAACGAGGGCGCGATCAAGATAGCGCGAAAATACGGCGAAGCCCGGGGAGCCTCGACCATAGTGACCCTGCGCGGTTCGTTCCACGGCCGCACGATCGCGACGCTAGCGGCCACGGGGCAGGACAAGTTCCACGAGCACTTCGGCCCCTTCCCCGCGGGCTTCGACTACGTCGAAGCGGAGGACAAGGCAGCGCTTGACGCCGCCCTCGACAAGTCGGTCTGCGCCCTCATGCTCGAGCCCATCCAGGGCGAGAGCGGCGTCATTCCATTAAGCGAGAGCTACCTCCGCTACGCGGCGAAGTTCTGCGCCGAGCGCGGTATCCTCCTCATCGCCGACGAAGTGCAGTGCGGCGTCGGCCGTAGCGGAAGCTTCCTCGCCTCATCTCGCGCGGGCATTAAGCCCGACATCGTCACCCTCGCCAAGGGCCTCGCGGGCGGGGTGCCCGTGGGCGCGGTCCTCGCCAGGGGCGAGGCCGCCACCATCTTGAAGCCTGGCGATCACGGCACTACCTTCGGCGGCAACCCGCTCGCCGCGGCGGCCGGACGGGTCGTCCTCGCCGAGTTGGGGAGCCCCGGTTTTCTCGATGGCGTAGCTCAGAAGGGCGAGCATATCCTCGAGACGGTCCGCTCTTGGAAGCACCCCGCGGTAAAAGAGGTCCGCGGCGCCGGCCTCATGATCGGCATCGCCGTAACCGTATCGCCGGACAAGGTGAAGGAGCTCTGCATAAAGCATGGGCTCCTCGTTCTCACCGCGGGCTCAGACGTTGTGCGGCTCCTTCCGCCCCTCGTCATCACCGATACGGAAATTGACCGCGGCCTCGCGATCCTGAAGGAAGTCCTGGACTCAGTCGGTCGTTGAGCAAAACCGCGAATATATTGTTCGAGCTCTATTTCCATAAAAACCTCCGATGCACTATAGTTTGCCCCGAACAAGATGTAGTCTCGTCTGGAGGTCCGAATGAAGAAATCGACGTATTTATCGATATGTACGTTAGTTATCGCAATCAATGCCCTTGCCGGATGTGCTACCCCGGGAGCTTCTCCCGCAGGGAAAGCCAAGGAAGCGACCGCGGTTCAGAAAATCGCCAAACAGCGGACGGTCGTCACCAAGGTTCCGGTTCTTGTGAAGGAAACATCCTTCTACTCCGATGGCCTCGTGGATCAGTACATTACTTACAAGTTCGACGACGCCAAGAAGCTCCTCCTCGAGAAGGCCACCTACGATACCTCGAGGTCCGATCCTGTCGAGCGTCTCGCCTTCGAGTACAAAGACGGCCGCGAGACGGCCGAGACCCTCTACGAAAGCGACGGTAAGGTTCGTAGCCGCCGCGAGCTCTCGTACGACGCCAAAGGCCTCTTGGCTTCTGAACGCGTTCTCGATTCGAAGGGCACAGTTCAGTCTTCTTCCGCCTATGCCTTCGACGCAAAGGGTCGAAAGACCGAGTGGCGCGTGCTCGACGCTTCGGGTTCCGCCAAGGCGTTGACGAGCTACGTTTATGGAACGGACGGACTTTCCGCCATCGAGATGAGGGATATAGGCGGCAAGGTCACAGGCACCATCAAACTCGAGTACGCTGCCGGCAAACTCGACAAGCGCTCCTACTTCGGGCCCGACGGTGCCCTTCAGAAGTACGAGGCTTACGTCTACTCCGGCGAGCTTCTTTCCAGTCTCGAAAGCCGCCGCGCCGACGGCTCCCTCGAGGGGAAGACCGCCTACGACTATGGAAGCTCGGGCGAGCTCGCCAAGGCGAGCGAGTACGACGCTTCGGGCGCCCTGCGCTCCTCCACGGGCTACGAGTACATGTTTCGCGAGGACAGCTCGATCGAGACTTATTACGAGTAACAGGAGAACCATCGCATGAAGCGCATCGCATCAATCGTCCTCGTCCTCGCCCTAGGCGTCGTCTTCGGCTTCGCGGACGAGACGACCGAGATCTATAAGATCCTGTATCAGCAAGCCGAGGGGCTCCCGCAGAAATACGCGGCCGCCCTCAACCTCGTCGGGCTCAACGACAAGAGTACCGCGCCCGTCCTCGCTTCCGCCCTCGATGAGCTCATCGCCACGCAGAAGAACTACCAGGCGGGCGTCGACCAGGAGCTCTATGCCCAAACCGTCCGCCTCCTCTGCCAGGCCCTCGGCGACTACAAATACGAGGCTTCCGCCTCGTCGCTCTGGACTGTCGCGCAAGACGTGGCCGATCCCCTGGCCGAGGCCGAGGCGATCATGGCGCTGGGAAAGATTCGCGACCTAGACTACGCCGAGCGCATCGCTCTCAAGCTGCGCGACCTCAACTTCCAACCCACCGCGGATCGCGACGCCGGAGAGAAGGTCGCCTACGGCTGCATCGTGGCCCTCGACAAGCTCAAGGATTCGCGCGGCTTCTCGCCCGTCTTCTTCGCGGCCGACGCCTGGTATTCGCAGCGCGTGCGGCAGCAGGCCGCCCAGTCGCTGCCCAACATCGCCGACGATCCCACCGACGCGATCAAGGCTATACTCGGCAGCGAATCGCCCGATCGCCAGCTGCGCGCACTTATGGCCGAGACCGCCTCCAAGGCCAAGAGCGACCGCAAGATCGAGGCCGCGATCCTCGCCCTCAACCTCGGTCATCTCAAGGTACCCCACGACAAGAGCGAGGCCAAAACGCTCTCCGACCTGCGCAAGCTTGCCCTGCGCAGTTTCATCGCCTACAAGGCGACCGGCGCCGATCCCGTCGACGGCTGCTCTTCCTCCTACGCCAACGGGCTGGACGACGAGGAGAGGCTCTTTGCCCTCGCGGCCCTCGGGGTCAACGGCTCCGATCCCGCCGCCTCCGCGTTGCGCGACATACTATTGAAGCTCAACGAAGATCAGCAGGCGGGCGTGACGGACGAGACCCGCAACCGCATGGCCAAGGCGGCCATCGATGCAGCCTCTTCTTCCAAGAACAAGCTCGTGAAGCCCGCCCTCGTCGCGATATCGATCGACGAGAAGTGGTCCGGCGGAGTGATCGCCGCCGCTCAGGTCGCGCTCAAGGCGATGCAATGAGCGATGCGTACGCTGCGCGCCGCGGCCGCGTCGCCGAGCGGCTCGCAGCGGACGGCATCGGGGCCGCCTTCTTTGAGGATGCCGAGGGCAGCCGCGACCTCTCCCTCCGCTACCTATCCGGACAGCCTGGGGATGCTCTTCTCGTCGTCGGCGCCGACGGGCGCACCGTCCTCGTGGCCTGGGACGTCAACCTCGCCCATCTCATGGCGAGCGCGGACGAGATACTCGCCTACACGGACTTCGGCCGATTGTCCGCGCGAGCCTTGTGCGCCGCGCTCGAGAGGATCGGCGTGCCGGCGGGGTCGAAGGTCGAGCTGCCCTCGACTTTTGCCTATCCTCGCTACGTCGATTTCGTCGAGCTTCTGCCCGACTACGACTTGGTGTGCCGCTCAGGCGGCGTGGACGCGACCGTGCGAGCCTCGCGATCGGTCAAAGACTCGGCCGAGCTCGAGATATACCGCAGGGCCGCCGACATCACGAACGGCGTCATGGACGAGATCGAGGCCGGAGTGCGCTCCGGGGACATCAAGACGGAGATCGATGTCGCGCTCTTCATCGAGCGGGCGGGACGCCAGGCAGGCTGCGAGGGTACGGGCTTCGAGACCCTTGCGGCGGGGCCCTCCCGCAGTTGGGGCATCCACGCTTTTCCGCCTTACGGCGCCGGAGCCTTCGGTACCGAGGGCATGTCCATCCTCGACTTCGGCCTCAAACTCGAGGGCTACACCACCGACGTGACGATGAGCTTCGTCCGGGGCAAGCTCGGGCCCGAGCGCGAGAGGATGATCAAACTCGTCGAGCGCGTCCACGATGAGACTATCGCGATGATGAAGAGCGGCGAAAGCTGCCGGGCAATAGCGCTACGCGCCGACGATATCTTCGCGGAGGCCGGCCTCTCGATGCCCCACGCACTAGGCCACGGGGTGGGGTTGGAGACGCACGAAGCCCCCAGTATCCGCAGTCGCGAGGACAACGCCGACCGCCTTGAAGTCGGGCAGATCGTCACGAGCGAGCCGGGGCTCTACGATCCCGAGCAGGGCGGCGTGCGTTGGGAAGATGATATACTTATAACATCGACCGGCGGCGAAGTCCTAACCAAATCTCGCATCGTCCGACTGTAACGCTATCGGGACGGTCCGCGCTTCGGCACTACGAACGAGAAGCGCACGCCCGCCGGCGCATCCCCCTCGGCTTTTATGTTTGTGACCGAGCATTGCCCCTCGTGGCGCGCGATGATGCCCCGCACAATGGCGAGCCCGAGGCCGGTTCCTCCGAACTCCCTCTTGCGCGCCGGGTCGACCTTATAGTACGAGTTCCAAATCAGCTCGAGCGATTTTTTTGGAATCCTGGGCCCCGAGTTGAAGATGGAGAGCTCGGCGACCTCGCCCATGCCCTCGTCCCCCCTCGTCGCAATGGATATCTCGAGGGCCTGATGCTCGTCGATATGCGAGATGGCGTTCGAGAAATAATTCACGAAGGCTCGCCTGAGCATGCGCTTGTCGCCGCGCACGGTCGCCTTCTCGAGGGATAGGATGGGTTTTATTCCTCGGGACTCTATAGTCCTGCCGAAGGACGATAGGGTCTCGGTCACGATGTCGCGCAGGTCGAAGTCCTCGAGGGCGAGAGGGATGACGCCCGATTCGATCTGCGAGAGGTCGAGGAGGTCCCGGACTTGCTCGTCCATCTTCCTCGCCTCGTCGATGATGACCGCGAGGTATGCGTTGCGCGACTCGAGATCGTTCGGCACGCCTTCCTGGATGCCTTCTGCGTAGCCGAGGATGAGGGCGATCGGCGTCTTGAGCTCATGCGACACGCTCGATATGAACTCGCGGCGCATCGTGTCTATCCGCTTCTCGCGCTCGACGTCCTCGCGCAGCCTGGCGTTGGTCAGCTCGAGCTCGGAAAGGGCTCGCTGGAGATTGTCCGCCAGCTCGTTCATCTCGCTTCCCAGGGCGGCGACCTCGTCGTCCCTGCGCGAGACGAAGCGTCGGGTAAAGTCGAGGGAGGCTATCGATCGGGACAGCTCGACGAGCTCGCCGAAAGGCCTCGTTGCGCTTTTCGCGAGGAAATAGGCGAGGAAAGCGCTCACGGCGAGCGCCAAGACACAGGAGATGGAGAGGAAAAGGATGGCGCTTCGCGCGTTCTCTGCGGCCTGGGCTAAGGGGAAGCTGAGGACGAGGGACACTCCGGAACTTTCCTTGCGCGAGAGGAAGAGGAGATTCACGCCGAGCCTAGGATCCATAGTCTCGAACATGATCCAGTTCTTGCCGCTTTCCAGCACCTTGACGCCCGCGTCCTTCTCGGCGTCCAGTCCGAGCTCGTGCGGAGGGGGACGACCGCGATCGCCTTCATGCGCCATTCCCCGTCCGAGGGGACCCGCCATGCCCGGCCGCATGATGGGCGCGAAGGGCGGGAGTCTGCCGCGATCGGGATTCGCGGCGGGGCCGTTCTCGTTCCGGGCCCTGTCCGCGGGAGAGTTGGAGTCGTAGGCGACCGATCCGTCCCTGCCGACGACCGAGATGTGGACGGTCGTGGAGCGCTCGAGCGCGGCGAACTTGGCGTACATTTCCGATACGGATGCGGGCAGATCGCCGATCTCGCCGGATATCTCGACGAGCTGCCTTCGCTTGAGCGAGAGGTAGTAGGGCTCGAGAAGGGCGAAGGACAGGCCCCAGGTCATGGCGGTCACGCCTACCGAGAGCGACGCCATGCCTAGAAATATACGGGTGCTTAGCTTCACGCGCCCTAGGCCTTGGCGAACCTATAGCCGAAGCCTCTGACCGTCTCGATGGCCGCGCCGGCGTCGCCGAGCTTGAGCCTCAAGTTCTTTATGTGCGTATCGACCGTGCGCGGATCGCCGGCCCAGCCGATGCCCCAGACCGTGTCGAGGATACGATCTCGGCTCAATACCGTTCCCGCCTTGGTCGCGAGAAGGACGAGGAGCTCGAACTCGAGGGGCGTTGCGGCGATCTCCTCACCCTTGGCCAGGATGCGGTGGGCGCTTGTGTCTACGGTTATACCCGAGCCCTCGAGGTTGTGGGCGAGGGACGCGTCGACTTCGGGAGGCTTTGGCAATGACCGCTTGATGACGGCGGCGACGCGGGCCACGAGGACGCGCGGACTCACCGGTTTACGGATGTACTCGTCGGCGCCGAGGCCGAAGCCGAAGAGTTCGTCCTCCTCCTCGGACTTGGCGGTGAGCATGATGACCGGGACGGCAGATTTTGCTTTGAGCTCCCGCAGGACGACCCAGCCGTCGAGGTCGGGCATCATCACGTCGAGAATGACGAGGTCTATCCCCGGCTTAGAGCTGAAAAGGGCGATGGTCTCGCGTCCGTCCGCCGCCTCGAGGGTAGTGTAGCCCTCACGTCTTAAATAATCGCAGACGAGCTTTCGCATACGCGCTTCGTCGTCGGCAACGAGGATCAATGGCTCACGTGCACTCATGCCGAGAACTATAATGCCCGCGACCATCATTCGTGAAGCGCTTCCGCGCCGTAAAGGGCGGCCTTCACCTCTGCCGCAATAGAAGCTTCACTGTACCCTCACCGCCGACCAGGCAAGGCTCTTCCCCGCGAGCATCGGCACGGCGCCGTCTGCTTCGCGGGGGACGAGGTAGGGCTGCCTTTTTAGTTCGAGGATGCCCTTGGTCCGAGGAAGGCCGTAAAAATCCGCCCCCCTGAGGGAAAGGAAAGCCTCGAGCCGATCGAGCGCTCCGGCCTCGTCGAAAAGACAGGCGAGGGCCTCCACGGCGCAGGGCGAAGAGTAGATGCCCGAAGCGGGGTGGGCACATTCCTTGGCCGCGCGAGGATGAGGAGCGGAGTCCGAGCCGAAGAAGAGTTTCCTCTCGCCTCGGAATACGGCCTCTCTCAGGGCGTCGCGATCGGCCGCTCGCTTAAGCGTGGGCTTGCAGTAGAGATGGGGATCGAGATTGTCGCCCATGAAGTCGTCGAGGCTCAATACGAGGTGATGCGCCGTTATTCCCCCGGCCACTCGCTCGGGAGAAGCGAGTACGAACCCGAGGAGCGCGGCGGTCGAGATGTGCTCGACGACCATCTTCAACTTCGGGTGCGAGCCGATGATCCGCTCGAGGACGGGTATGAACGCGGCCTCCCGCTCGAGTACCGGCGAGGCCGGGTCCTCGGCGTGGATGGAGAGGACGATGCCCGCTTCCTCCATCGCGGCGAGCGCGCCTTCGATCTCGGATGGGTCCGAGACGCCGTCTTGGGCGTTCGTCGTGGAGCCCGCGGGATAGTACTTGCCGGCGATGGCTCCCGCGGCCGCGCAGTCGCGGACGGTTCGGGCCGACATGCCGGGGAGGAGCTTGAAGGTCATGAGCGGTTCGAGAGCGCTGCCGGTCTCGCCTATCGCCGCGGCGATCTCCGCGCGGTACGCCGCGATCTCGGCTCCCGACGCGATGGGCGGAACTGTATTGGGCATGACCAAGGCGCGAGAAAAGCGTAGGCAGTGGCGGCGGGCGTAGGCGCCCATCGCGGGCCCTCGCCGTAAGTGGACATGGAAGTCGTCGGGTGTCGCGATCCTGATGCGATCGATCAAGGCGCGCCCTCCATTAATCAAGGCGAAGCTCCAACAACGAGACATCGTCCGAGAAGCGCGCGGTGCCTGCCTCCTCGCGCGCTCTCGCGATGAGGCGCGCAAGCACGCCCTTGCCGCCCTGCGGTGCGCAGGCAATCTCGGCGAGGGCTTTCTTGAAGCGGGAGATCCCGAAGATACTGCCGTCCTTGGCCTGAAACTCGTAAATGCCGTCCGAGAAGACATAGAGGCCCGTGCCGCGAGGTACGATCGCGCGCGCGGAGTCGTAGCTCGAAGCGCTATTCATGCCGACGATCGCGCCGCCCGTCGAGAGCTCCTCCGATGAGCCATCGGGCAAGACGAGGAGGGCTGGCGGGCTGCCCGCGCTCGCGTAGGTCAGCTCCCGTGTCCCGTGGTCCCAGACACCGTACCATGCGGTGAAGTAGAGGTTATTCTGTTCTTCCATCTTGAAGGATGCGTTGAGCCTCGCGAGGACCGAACCAGGGTCCGCGAAGTCCGCCCCGGGCAGGACTTGGTTCTTCAACATATTCATGAGGGTGACCGAGAAGAGGGCCGCCTCGATGCCGTGGCCGCTCACGTCGATGAGGTAGAGGGCGAGCCTGCCCGTGCCCGGGCCGCCGTTCTCGCCGCCTAAGAGGTGATAGCCGAAGACGTCGCCGCCCAGGGAGGCCGAGGGCTCGAACTCCCAATCGATCGAGAGCTCAGGGAAGGCGAGCCGCCCCGGCAGAAGGCTGCGCACGTAGGCGGCTCCACCGCGCAGCTCGGAAGAGAGTTTTTCCTGTGCGTCGACGAGGGCGCGGACGAAGAGCTCCTGCTCTTCCTTCATTAGCTTCTTCTCGAGGCAGGACTCGATGCGCGCCTTTAGGATTACGGGCTCGAACTCGCGCGGCAGGTAGTCCTCCGCGCCGAGCTGGATGCACCGCGCGATGATCCGTGTGTCCTCGAGCGCCGAGATCACGATTGCATGCACGCCTTTCAGCGCCTCCTCGGCCCTGATCCGCTCAAGCAGCTGGTAGCCGTTCATGCCGCTCAGCATTACGTCGATGATCGCCACGTCGAAGCTCTCCGAGCGCAGGAGCTCGAGCGCGGCGAGCCCGTCGGCCGCAGCGCGGACGATGTGGCCTTGACGCTCGAGATTGCGCGCGAGCATCTCCCGGTTGAAGAGGTTGTCGTCCACGACGAGGATGCGGCCCTGCAGGGCCGCTACGGGAGCTATCGAGCCCTCGAGCTCCTGCCGCGGGAGACAGGCTATAGCGGGCTCAACCTCCGGGATCTCGCCCTCGGCGGCGATGATCTCGAGGATGGTATTGCTCGCTTCGAGGAGCCGCTCCGCTTCCGCCGATAGGTCCTTGAGTCCGCTCGTCTGAGCCTTGCCCTTCGCGTCCTGGACTAGGGCGATGATCGCGTAGAGAATGCCATATATCTCGTGGTCGAGATTGGCGTCGTGGAGGGGAGGATGGCCCTCCTTTCCCAGAAGCGCATCGAGGGGCTCCCTCAGTGCGAGGGCTGAATCGGCTATCGCGCCGAATATAGACGCCAGATCCCCGCGGCGAGCCTCGACGGAGTCCTGCCGGAGCATGTGGCTGTAGCCTACGATATGGTTGAGCTGCGTCCGAGTGCTGGAGCCCTTACGCCGGATATCCGACGCTTCAGTCTTGCTTCTCGGCATGCTCTTCGGCGTATTTCCTGAACTCGTCCTCGGACATCCGATCGGCGTAGATAGGATAGAGGGCTTCGATCAATTCCTCGAGAGAGGGGAACTTAGCCCCATCGAGCTTATAGGTCATGTCTTCCTCGAAGGAGAAGGATAATCCGTAACCGCCTGAGGCGCAAGGACCGCTGGAGCCTAGTCCCATGTGGACATTTCTTGAAGGCCGGACTATACTAAGCAACAACTAATTCCGAATTCGTAAATCAAGGAGTAACCGTATGGAAGCCAGGAACGGTCTCATAACTTTCTTCATCTTCGTCCTGCTATCCGCGTTCACCTTCGTCTTTTGCCTAGACGCCATCGCTCTGCCCAACATGGAGTATGGCATCCTCGCGCTTATCGGTTACGTAGTCGTCATCTCCGCTTCGCTCTTCAACGGCTACACGGCCAAGCAGAACGGCGAGTCCCTCAGCATCTGGTTCAATTGCTGGGGTGTAATCGTCTCCATCGTCTTCGTCTGGTACCTTACGCGCTGCGGTACCGCTTTCAAGTGGTGGTGATCGCTCAAAGGGAACGTCGATAAGAAAGGCCGCCCGGCTTTCCGCTTAAGCGGAGGCTAGGCGGCCTTTTTATTTTACGTGCGATCGCAGTTGTCGCCTCGTCACTCTTTTTTCTTCGTTTTGTCCGCGATTGCCTGGAGGACCTTCTTGGTCAGGATAGCGTATTGCTGCGGCAGGGAAGCTCCATCGGGGCCGTCGAACTTGGCCAGGAGAAGCTCAAAGCTTTCCTTGGCCTGAGCGTAATGCCCTTGCTTGTAGGCGATGAATGCTAGTTCGTAGTCCGAGGTCGTCTTATACAGGGGATCAGTCGCGAAGCGCTCTCCCAGGGCCTTGTAGTAGGCGACGGCGGCCTCGTAGTTGTATGCGTCGCTCGCCTCCTGGGCGCGTTGCACGAGCTCTCTCGCGCTGAGATCGTCGGGGATAACCTTGGGCGCTCCGGCGCAGGATATGAAGATACTGGCGGCGATCGTCGCCGCGGCGATTAGCTTGAGTTTCATTTGGCCTTCCGTCAGGATGAATAGAGTTCGTCGGTAGTAGGCAGAAACTTGCGGAGATCCTTGATGAACTCCGTGGTCTCGCCCATGTCCTCGTACGAGTCGCAAGATTCGATGCTTCTTCGGGCGACGGTGAAGTACTTGTAGATCTTCTCCTCGCCGAGCTTCTTGCGCCATTTGCCGGCATCGCAGCGAACGCGCAGGCGGTAGCTGCCTTCCGCGTCAGCGGGTGCAGGGACTAATTTGCAATGGATGCAGTTCGCGCAGAAGACGGGCCCCGACTCCGGGACAAATCCGTCTATCGCGGAAGCGACCTCAGATTCGGCCTGGTGGGCGGTCGAAAGAACGACGCGACCAGAGTCTTCCATGCCCGCTTGCCTCCTCGCGAGAAGATTATGCTATACTCTTATCGGTGCGGTCAAGCGCGGCTATTAGCCGCGACCTGCTATTAACCCGTTTTTGATCGGAGTGCTCTCGATGCTCGCGACTATCATCAACGCCCTCGCAATAGTTGCGGGCTCTCTCATTGGTCTGCTTTTTAAAAAGGGCCTTCCAAAACGCTTCGAAACGGCGATATTCACCGCTGCCGGCATCTCTACCCTCGTTATCGGCGCGCAGATGGCCTTAAAGACCACACATATCCTCGCCTTCGCCCTCGCCCTCATCTTAGGGGGGCTCGTGGGCACCGCTATCAAGATCGAGGACGCCGTCCTCTCCCTCGGAGAGAAACTCAAGAACCGATTCGCCCAAAACGACGAGAGCGGCAACTTCGCCCTCGGCTTCCTCAATGCATCGGTACTCTATTGCTCCGGGGCGATGGCTATCATCGGTTCTTTCAAAGCAGGTACCGAGAGCGACTATACCCTCCTTTTCACCAAGAGCATTCTCGACGGGACTCTCTCGATCCTCTTCGCGAGCGCCATGGGGCCGGGCGTCATCTTCGCCTCTCTTTCGGTCCTCGTCTATCAGGGGCTCCTCACCCTGGTGTCGATCTGGGTGAAGCCCTTCGTCTCCAACCTCATGCTTGCCGAGCTGACCGGCATAGGCGGTGCCCTCGTGCTCATGATCGGTTTTGGCCTTCTAAATATCAAAAAACTCAAAACTGGCGATTTTATCCCGGCTTTGCTTTTTACTATTCTCTTCGTGCTCGCTATGCCTTATGTAACCTTCCTTTAATAAAGAGGTTACATCTATGTTGGGTTTATAATGCTGACGCGAGTGGAGGGATTTGCTTGTTTTAACATCTATTGACATATCCCTTCGTTTTCTGTAGATTCTTCCTACCACGTCGCAGGGTAGAGCAGTTGGCAGCTCGTCGGGCTCATAACCCGGAGGTCGCAGGTTCGAGTCCTGCCCCTGCTATAGGTCTTTGTACGGCATCCCGTTCTACATCAATCAGGGTAATTCCTGATGAGACCTAACTTAAGCCCCTGGAGCAATCCGGGGGCTTTAGTTTTTCTTATCCGTTTTTGAGTCTCCTCTAAAAAGTCCGGGACCGAAAGTCGCCTGATTCCAGTCCGCGAGGCGTCTCCTTCGTCCACGACTAAGAGGTC
>Ga0326727_10007577_pt1 | contig 28543 bp, 22 predicted proteins | sample MB2enrmetagenome_FD_207643 | JGI IMG/M metagenome (GOLD analysis project Ga0326727, IMG submission 207643) | Lab enriched peat soil microbial communities from McLean, Ithaca, NY, United States - MB29MY | ecosystem: Environmental > Terrestrial > Soil > Wetlands > Peat | place: USA: New York... | reverse complement strand
TCCATGACTTTTGCCGTGGCTTCGGGGTTGTTGTAGTAGCCGTTCATCACCAGGTAGCCGCGGGTGCACAGTTCGCCGGTGACGCCGCGCGGCACGATCACCCCGGTCTTGGGTTCGATGATCTTGACCTCGGTGTGGGGCTGCGTACGTCCCACCGTGCTCACCCGTACCTCCAGGGAATCGTCGGTGCGGGTCTGCGAGATTACGGGCGAGGCTTCCGTCAAACCATAGGCGATGGTCAATTCCGAACAGTGCATTTGCTCGGTCACCTGGCGCATGAGCTCCATAGGGCAGTTCGACCCTGCCATGATGCCGGTGCGCAGGCTGCTCAAATCGAAACGCTTAAACTCGGGATGGTTCAGTTCGGCGATAAACATGGTCGGCACGCCATAAAGCGCCGTGCACCGCTCTGCCTCAACGGTGGCCAGGGTTTCGATCGGATCGAAGTACGGCGACGGGATCACCATAGCTGCCCCACTCGTCAGGCAGGCCATGTTGGCCAGCACCATGCCGAAGCAATGATAGAAGGGCACCGGGATGCAGATACTGTCCTGATCCGTCAACTTCTCGCACCGGCCGATGAGCAGCCCGTTATTGACCACGTTGCGGTGGCTCAGGGTCGCGCCTTTGGGCAGCCCGGTGGTGCCGGAGGTGTACTGGATATTGATCGGATCGTGCGGCTTCAGACTGGCCTCGCGTTCCCGCAATTGCGGCTCGGTCACCTGGTCCGCCATGGCCACCAGATTCTTCCAGCCCAGCATCTGGGGCGGCGTGGCCTCGCCTACGAACACCAGCTTCGACAAATGCGGCAGCTTCGGGGAGGCCAGTGCGCCCGGCCGGCCTTCGCGCAACTCCGGCGCCACTGCAAACAGGGTTTCCACATAATCAATATCGCGGAAACCGCGGATCAGGATCAGCGTCTGGCATTCCGATTGCCGCAGGGCATACTCCAGTTCGTGACTGCGGTAACGCGGATTGATGTTCACCATGATGGCGCCCATCTTGGCGGTGGCAAATTGGGTAAGCACCCACTCGGTGCAGTTGGTCGCCCACATGCCCACCCGGTCGCCTTTGCGGATGCCCAGCGCCATCAGGCCGCGCGCCACCTGCTCGACTTCGGCACGCAGTTCCGCCCAGGTAAGGCGTTCTTTGCTCGCGCGCACGATCAGAGCGGGGCGGTCAGGAAACAGCGTGGCGGTGCGGTCCAGAACCTGGCCGATACAAAATGGCAACAACTCCGGGGTGGTCTCTCCCTTCGCATAGCTGGGGGGCGATATCACTGCAGCGGGTTTCATTTCGGTCTCCTTAAAATGGGCCCAGAGTCGCCACCGCCCCGGCAAACGAGTGCCGGCGCGGGTCTGGTAAGAATGAAGCTGGATTGGCATATAAGTCAAAGTAATTTATGTTTTATTGATAATAACGTAGGCTAATACTATTACCCGGCGTCGCAGTAGCTATTCGGCGCCCGAACAACACCCAACACAGAGCCGCAGAAACGCAGAAGATGACGGGAGAACGGTTCGCAACCTGGTCCTTTCTGCGGTTCTGCGCTTCTGCGTTGGGTGTTAAATCAAAATTCATAAATCGAAATTCTGCAGCCTGCGGTATGCTCGATCACGGTCATGCCCGAGGTAATCACGATTCCCGCCGCGCCGCCGCCGGCGCGGACCACGCAAACTTGGTTGGCGCCTCTGGTGCTGTATTGCCTGGGCCATTTCCTGGTGGACCTGTATCAGGGTTCCATCGGGGTGCTGCAACCGATCCTGGTGGATCGTTTCCGCCTGAGCTTCACTGAGGCCGGCATACTGGGCGGCGCATTTGTGTGCTCGTCTTCGATGATGCAGCCGCTGTATGGCTACTTCTGCGACCGGTTTCGTTCGCGTCTGTTTTCCGCCCTCGGCCCCATCGTGACCGCGGCCTTTATCTGTTCCCTGGGCTGGGCGGGCGGATTCGGCTCGCTGCTGCTGATGCTGCTCGTGGCCGGAGTCGGCGTTGCCGCCTATCATCCCCAGGCCGCGTCCAACGCCATAGCCGCGATTCAAAGAAATCGCGCCCGCGCCATGGCCATTTTTGTCGGGTGCGGTTCGCTGGGCTGGGCCGCCGGACCGGTCTTCCTTTCCTTCACGCTCAACCGGGTCGGGCTGAACCGGTTGTTTTGGGGCATTATTCCCGGAGGGTTCGCGACTTTGCTGTTGCTGGGACTGCTTCCGCCGGTGGTGCAGAAGAGCCACTCCCGGGAGAGAGCGGACTGGAATTCGCTGCTTGCGGTTTGGAAACCGATGACAATCCTGCTCCTGCTGGTGATGATCCGGTCGGTGGTGCAGGTTACATTCGGGCAGTTCTTGCCCCTATATTTGCACACCATGCGGCAGTACACGCTGTCCGAGGCCAGTCTCAGCCTGACGCTTTATCTGGCGTGCGGGGCCATTGGCGGATTTGCCGGCGGCAGTCTGGCGGACCGCTTCGGAGGGCGTCTGATCATCATCTTCTCTATGATCGGCTCGGTACCTTTGCTGGCCCTGTTTGTGTTCGGCCACGGCGCCTGGTCCGTTGCCGGTCTCATGCTGGGCGGTTTGGTCCTGTTGTTTACCATGCCGATCAACATCGTCATGGCCCAGGAACTGGCGCCCACCCAGGCCGGAACTGTTTCCGCGCTGATGATGGGTTTTGCCTGGGGCAGCGCCGGCTTTATTTTCATTCCCCTAACCGGCTGGATCTCCGACCTCTTCTCCATGCAGTGGGCCTTCGTAGGACTGAGCCTGATTCCCGCATTGGGATTCCTGCTGGCCTTGACGCTGCCCCGTAACCTGGATTGGAAGAGCAGAACGTAGGAAGAACACCTACCACAGAGACACAGAGACCCAGAGAATTTGGGAATCAGGAATTTGGATTTTGGATTTCAACCTCTAATACGCCGTCCGCCGTAACGGCTAAAATCCCAAATCCAGAATCCACAATCCCAAATTTTTCTCTGTGTCTCTGTGTCTCTGTGGTAGGTGTTTTCTGGAAACTGGAAACTGGAAACCGGAAACTCACAACTTGTCCGATCGCGGCAGGGGCCGCATTGCCGGGGAGGCGGGGGTGTGTTTCGGCCGGCGCATCAGCAGTACGAAGCCGGTACATAACAGGAACAGGATACCCATAATGCGAAAGGCCTCGACGAAGCTGAGCAGGGCGGCCTGGCGTTGGACGGACTCGTAGAGGGCCGCGATGGCCTGCTGGCCCGCCGTACTCCAGTCGGTGCCGCCCTGGAAGAACAGGTTTCGGGCCTGGGCCAGCCTCTGGTGCAGCGCGTCATCGTAGGGCGTCACGTGCGCGGCTAACACCGATTGATGAAATTGCGAGCGGCGGGCCACCAGCGTGGTTACGAACGAGATGCCCATGCTGGAGCCGATGTTCCGCATCACGCTGTACAGGCTGGTGGCGTAACCCATCTGCTGCCGGGGTATGGGGGCCATCGTCAAGGTGGTGAGCGGCACGAAGACGAATGCCATCCCCGCGCCCTGATTGATCTGGTGCCAAAAGATATCCCACGTGCCCGAATTCAGATTCATGGTGGAATATCCGAAGAAGGCGAGACTGGTGGTCACGAAGCCGAACACCAGCATCCAGCGGCCGTCCCAGTTCTTGCCTAAGAGATACCCGACCAGGGGCATTAAGATGGCGGTGCCGATGCCTCGGGGGCTGGTCCACCAACCCGCGGTCTCCGCCGTCCAGCCCAGCAGGGTCTGCATAAACAAGGGCAGCAAGACCAGGCTGCCGTACAACACAAAGCCCAGCATCCAGGCCAGAATGATTCCCGCGGTGAAGGTCCGATAGCGGAGGAGGCGGAAGCGGACCAGCGGGTCCGGGACATACAGTTCCCGCAGCACAAAGCCGGTAAGGAACACCACCGCCAGCACGGCCAGGGTGAGAATGAAATGAGAACTAAACCAATCTTCTTCCTGGCCTTTGTCCAGCATGATCTGCAATGAGCCCATGCCAATTGCCAGCATGGCCATGCCGATCGCGTCCAGGCGCAAAGCCCCCCGTTTGATATAAGGCGGATCGTAGACGAAGAGGTAAATCATAACCAGGCTGAAGATGCCCACGGGAAGGTTGATATAGAAGACCCAGCGCCAGGTGTAAGCGTCGGTAATCCATCCTCCCACGGTGGGACCCAGAATCGGCGCCGCGACAATGCCCATTCCCCAAAACGACATGGCCTTGCCCCGCTCCCGGCCGGGAAATTCCTCGAGCAAGACTGCCTGGGACAAGGGCTGCAGCCCGCCGCCGGTAGTCCCCTGCAGTACACGAAAGAAGATCAAAAGCGGGAGGTTGGGCGCCAGGCCGCAGAGCACGCTGGAGACGGTGAAGCCGGTAACTACGGTCAGCAGCAGACGCTTGCGGCCGAAATAGTTGGCCAGCCAGCCGGTGATCGGCAGAATCACCGCATTAGCCACAATATAAGACGTCAGCACCCAGGTGGCTTCGTCCACGGTTGAGGAAAGACTCCCCGCAATATGCGGCAGGCTGACATTCACGACGGAAGTATCCAGCACCTCCATGACCGCGCTGGACATCACCGCCACCGCAATCAGCCATCGCCGGGAAAGCAGACCGTTATGGGGCGCGGGGGCCATTTTCAGACCAGAACTAGCATAGCAGTGAGGAATCAGCACTCAGCCGACTCAAGGCAACATCCAGCGCAGATCACATGCGCCGCTGGCGCACCACCGAGCATGAAAACAGGGAGCGCTCCGGGTGTGGTAGCGTCGCCGTCCTCGGCCAATGTCACTTGTTTTTCTCCGGTAACTCGGCGCCTCACCCTCACCGCCGCGTTGTTTTTACGCGGTTAAGCGGAAGATTTTCCTGACGGCCGGTTGCAATAATCAGGAGCCATAAATCGCCACCCTTAAAGCCTGTCATCCTGAGCCGCGCGCCCGACCCGATTTGGACAATTGCTACTCCGTCCGGGCGCGGGGCGAAGGATCTATGCATTTCGGCCCTATGTGCAAGTGCCTCTTGTGGGTGACGTGAAGATTACGGGTGCGCTGGGTCTGCTCCCTAGCCGCCTCCTGAAAAACCAAGTGACATTAGGCGCGGACGCCGGCGCTACGTATTTTCATGGCAGAGACACCAGCCGCACAGAGCAATTCGGATTGGGGAATCCGAATTCCGAATTCCGAATTCCCAAATCTTCTCTGCGGCTCTGCGTCTCTGCGCTGGGTGTTAGTTTGGCTGAGTGCTGACTGCTGATTGCGGAGTGCTGCCCACATCACAACTTAGCGTGACGGACCTCACTGCGTGCCCACAGGGGAAGGGGAGAACCTAGGACACAGGTCAGGTTATCAGACCAATTTGCGGGCCCCGGGGAAGGGCGACTGGGTTTCTCCGGGGGAGGCAGGAGCACCTTGGGGACGGCAGCCAAGCCGGAGTTCGAGGTTCTGCGGCGGAACAAGCTGTACGAGCAGGTCGCCGGGCAACTGGAGGACCTGATCGTGCACCGGTTGAAACCCGGCGATAAGCTTCTGCCGGAACGCCAATTGGCAGCCATGTTCAAGGTCAGCCGCAGTTCCATCCGCGATGCTATCCGCCGGCTGGAAGCGATGGGCATGGTCGAGCCGCGGCAGGGCGCGGGCACGGTCGTCCGCGACTTTTCCGAAACGTCGGTGGCCAACCCCCTCACTACCGTGTTGTTGCAGAAACGGAAACTGGTGGACGAACTGTTGGAGGTCCGGCAGATGATCGAGCCGGCGCTGGCAGCGCGGGCCGCCACCCGTTCTTCTCCCGCAGCGATTGCCGCCATGGCGGCCATCCTGCGCCGCCAGGGCGAAAAGGTGCGCCGGGGCGAATTGACCATGGAGGAAGATTCCGCATTCCACTACGCCATTGCTCAGGCGGCAGACAATTCGGTAATCCTCAAGGTCCTCGACGTTCTTATGGACCTGTTGCGGGAAACGCGGGAACGAAATTTGCAAATGAAAGGGCGCCTGGAACATTCCTATGCCAATCATCTCCGCATCCTCTCCGCCTTGAAACGGAAGGATGCGGCGGCGGCGGAGCGCGCCATGCGCCATCACTTGCAAGATGTCAAGCGAATCGTATTCAAACAGCTCTAAAAAAGGAAATGGAGGTTGTCAATGGGCCAGCTATTCGCGGTTGAGATTATCTACCGTGGGGTCTTTCAAAAGACCCTGGCCAAAAACATTTGCCGCGGGATCGTCCTGGCTGCCCACACCGAGGGCAAGCAGGGCATCTCTTTTGGCCGATATAGCGATAGTCCGGAGCGTAATGGCATTCCTGCCAAGAGCTTCGCTATCGTTGCCACGGATGCGCAAACCCTTGAGGAAGGCATGTCCCAGTACGAGCCGAAACAGGTCGATGTCTCGGTAGTACTGGATGACACCCTTTGTGGAGGCACGGAGTCGTGGTCCTGGTATGGGCTGCAACCGGTGAATCGCGGCGTAAAACCCGGCTGTACCCTGATCGTGAACACGATGCAGGACGCGCCCGCCCTGCTCAAGATGATCCATAAGAAGGAAACGCCCTATAAGCTGGGAACCGTTAAAGGGATGGCCAGCTTCTCCGGCATGTGGAACTACAAAGACGACCACACCGATGTGCGCATTCTGGGCGCCATCGCCAAGGTCCTGCCGGGGTTGATGAGCATCGCCTCCGTCGAGAAGTACATCAACGAGAAGCTCAAGAACTCGCTGAAGGTGACCTCCGCCCGCAACGCCCATGAGCGCTTCACCGCGGTCGAGGTAAAAGCTGGGCAGGGCAATCCGGAAGTGCCCAGGACCTACGATCTGCCTGGGTGGCAGAAAATGCGCAACGCCGTATCCATTAAAGGACAGCCCCAGGGCGGTCCCATGACGGATCCGGTGAGCAAGCAGAAAGGCGGACACCAGCCGGCGCGCAACGATCTGTTCCAGAAGTACGCCACCCGCACCCAGCGTCCGGTAATAAATTTCGATACCTGCACCAAGTGCACCTTGTGCTGGCTGAACTGCCCGGATGGCTCGTTCGATGTCACTCCGGACGGCACTTACGACGTACATCTGAATGCCTGCTCCGGTTGCGGCGTCTGCGAATCGGTTTGCCCGGTCAAGAATTGCATCACCATGGTCAACGAATCGGCATTCCAAGGGAACGCCAGCCAGTGGGAGCTCTCGAAGAAGGACAAGAAGGCTTACCAGGCGATGCTGAAGCTGGCCAGTACTGCTCCGCCTCCGGCTGAGCGCTCGTTAGGTTTCCGCTATCGCGGTCAATACAAAGAGCAGGTTCCCGCAGCCCTGGAAATTGCCCAGAAAGGCTAGCGCCCGAAGAAGGAGATTGAAATGGCAACAATGGCGGTAAAGGATCAAAAACATACCGAACAGGAAGCCCTGATCACGGGCGCGGAAGCCATTGCGGTCGCCTGCAAACTGGCCGACGTGGACGTCGTCACGGCTTATCCTATCCGGCCTTACGACACCGTGATGCAGTTCATGAGCCAGCTCATTGCCGACGGCGAGATGGACTGCGAATTCATCGTGGCGGAAGGCGAACACTCACAATTTGAAATCGTCAAGCACGCCTCGGTGAGCGGCGCGCGCGTCTTCTGCGGCAGCAGCGGCGTGGGTTGGATGTACGCCATGGAGTGCCTGACGGTGAGCCCGGCGCTGCGCGTGCCCATGGTTTGCCTGGTAGGCAACCGCGCCTTGGACGATCCCGGTGCTTTCGGCACGGAACACAACGATGCCCTGGCGGTGCGCGATCTGGGCTGGCTGTTGAACTGGGTGGACAGCGCGCAGGAAGCGCTGGACATGGCCCTGATTGCTTATCGCGTGGCGGAAGACCGCCGCATGTTCGTGCCTTGCGCCATCAGTTGCGACGGCGCCTTCCTCACCCACTCGCAGGCGTTGGTCAAGATTCCGACCCAGGAACAGGTGAAACAGTTCCTGCCGGCTTACAACCGTGGCGACCTGCTATTTCATCCGGATAACGTCATTACCATCGCTCCCCAGTGCAACGAGGACTGGGTGATGGAAATCCGGCGCCAGAACTACGCCGTTACCGAGCGGGCCCAGGGTGTCATCCGCGAGGTCTATGCCGACTTCGAGCGGATTTTCGGCCGCAAGTACGGAAATCCGTTCTTCGAAGAGTACATGACCGAGGATGCCGACGTGGTCCTGCTGGGTATGGGAACCATGTCCATGCCGGCGCGGGTAGCCGTCCGCAAGATGCGTGCAGAAGGCAAGAAAGTCGGCTTCGTGCGCCTGCGCTGGTTCCGTCCGTTCCCGGCCGAGGAACTGGCCAAGTGCCTCAGCCGCTTCAAGGCGGTCGGGGTTGTCGATCGTGACTTCTCGTTCGGCTCACCGTACCTGAGCGGCGTGGTGGCCACGGAAGTACGGACTGCTCTGTATCCGGGTCCGGGACCCAAACCTCCCGTCCTGGGTTTCATCTGCGGTCTCGGCGGGCGCGAAGTAACCGTGCCCGACGTCCAGCAGATGACCGACATCACCTTCCAGGCGGCGCAAGGCAAGTCCGTACCGCTGACGCAATGGATCGGAGTGCGGGACTAACGCCCGCCGCGGCGGGCTGTTCCCAGCGCCGGAAAGGATATGCGACAAATGAGTGACGTAAAGTTAAGTCCCTTTATGAAGACGGAGCCGACTCAGGACCTGGAATCGTTCAAAGGGGTAAAGAAGGTTCCGTTCGAGGAATACTACACTTCCGGCCATCGCACCTGCCAAGGCTGCGAATCGGCGCAAATCATGCGGTTGGTGGCCAAAGCCGCCGGTCCCCGGTCTGTCGTCCTGACCGCTACCGGCTGCATGTACGTGGCCAACACCTCCTACTATTCCACTCCCTGGGGCGTCCCCTGGATGCACACCCAATTGGGCAGCGCCGGTTCCGCTGGGTTAGGGACCGCGGCCGCCTACAAATGCCTGCAGCGTAAAGGCAAGATCAAGAACGAACCAATCAACGTCATCTCCATCTGCGGCGACGGCGGCGGCGCGGACATGGGCCTGAACGCCATCTCGGCCACCATGTGCCACCCCAACTACAACCTGCTGATCCTCTTGTACGACAACGAAACCTATGCCAATACGGACATCCAGATTTCCGGTACCTCTCCGTATGGCGCCCACACCTCCTTCAGTACCCCGGGGAAGGTGAAGAGGATCATGAATGCCCGCTGGAAAAAGAACGTGGCGCCTCTGATGGCCACCGGACATCCCACGGTAAAGTACGTAGGCACCATTTCTACCTCCTACGCTTTACAGGCGATGAACTGTGTGCGTAAGGCGCTGACCATCGGCGGCCCCACCTTCATTCACTGCCTCAACCCGTGCCCGAAGGGCTGGGATTTCGATCCCATCATGGCGCACGAGTTGGGCGAGTTGGCGGTGAACACTGGCATTTGGCCTCTCTATGAGATCGAAAACGGCGTATTGAAGCTCTACGGCAAGACCGAACAGATTGCCAACGGGAAATTCAAGCGCCTGCCGGTGCGGGATTACTTGCTCAAGCAGGGCAGGTTCGCCCACTTCACCGACGATGACATCGAATACTTCCAAAGCAAGATCGATGAAATGTGGAATGACTGGCTGGTTCCAGGCGTCATTCCGCTTCGCAAAGGCTAAGCGGTTCATACTCACCCGCCCGTGTCCGGGCGGGTGAGCTTTCTTTGATTTTCACAGCTTCACTGGCTGCGATCGGGACCTAGGAAGAAACAAGACAAGCCAACCCGCGGAGGTAGGCTTATGCGAACCGCAGTCCTCGGGGCCCAGGCCAAGCTTTGCGTGGCCAACCGTCGGGTTGGACTAGCCACGGCCGCTATCGCCATCCTGCCGATAGCGCTTCCGCCCTGTGTCCCTGCGCTGCGCAGCCAACTATTTACGCTCCATCTCTTCGCCCGTCTCCCGGTTCTTCAAGTCGCATTCCTGGTATTCATGCTCGCCGGGACCGGACTGGTTTTCCTGGAAATTTATATCGGTGATCGCCTTAGCCTGGCGCGCAGCCCACTCCTCCCCCAGTGCGCTCGCCGGCAGGGGCTGGGTCAAATCTTAGCTTGTTCCGAAACAGAAGCCGCATTGGATCAAAGGAGGGTAGAGGCATGACGGGCGGGTTTGTGGCTGCGGACCAAAGTGGCATCGCCAGGGAAAGCTACGGCAAGGTTGCCGGCAACCGCTGGATTCAGCTGGTCTGCGGTGTCATCGCAATGATCGTGATTTCCAACTATCAATATGCATTCACGCTGTTTACCCCGGGCATGAGACAGACGTTTACGGGAGTGCCCTACGCCAAGATCGCGGCGGTGTTCTCGGCGTTCATCCTGTTTGAGACTTGGCCGATGCCCGTAGCCGGATACTTTGTCGACAAACTCGGTATCCGGAAGCTGATGACGGTAGGCGCTGTTCTGATCGGGCTCGGGTGGCTGCTGGGAGGAACCATCGCCAAGTCGCCGTTGGACTTGTACATCTATTATGGCGTGATTGCCGGAACCGGCGCGGGCATCATTTACATTTCCTGCGTCGCCAACGCGGTGAAATGGTTCCCCGACCGGCGCGGATTGGCGGCCGGACTCACCGCCGCAGGCTTCGGCGGCGGAGCCGCGCTGACCATCATGCCCATCGCGGCCAGTATCCATAGTCTGGGATGGGGCAAGGCCATGGCCGCTTGGGGAGTTGCCCAGGGCGTGGTGGCCTTCGCGTGCGCCCTGATCCTCCGCCATCCGCCCGCGGGTTGGGTTCCTGCCGGGTGGAACCAGAAGGCCAAGGTCCCGAAGGCGGTGGTCCAGTCCAAGATAAACCTGGCTTCGAATCAAATGTTGCTAAGGCCCGAGTTCTATCTGCTTTACCTGATGTTCTTGTTTGCCTGTGCCGGAGGCTTGATCGCTACCGGAAACCTCGCTCAGATCGCCCGCTCGCTGAATGTGAGCGATGCCAAGGTATGGGGCCTGGCGATTGTTCCCCTGACGGCAACTTTGACGTCGGCCTGCAACGCTTTCTCCCGCATCCTGTGGGGCCGGGTCTCCGACCGCTTGGGCCGGGAAAATACCATGTTCGTGGCGTTCGGGATCGAAGCTGTGCTGGTTTTCCTGGTGACCACGATAGCGGGCAACCCGATCGCCTTTATGGTGCTGTTCTCACTCGTGTTCCTCTTCTGGGGTGAAATCTATTCCTTGTTTGCCGCTACCACGGGGGATGTGTTCGGCCCGAAAAACGCTTCCGCGAATTACGGCTTGGTATACACCGCCAAGGGCTTGGCTTCCATTTTCGCCGGCTTCGGGGCGGCGGCCATGGCGGCGTATTTCGCCGGCTCTTTTACCGTGCCGTTCTACATCTCCGCCATATTGTGCGGCATTGCGGCGGTAGTGGCTTTGTTTGTCCTGAAGCCTTTGGTGAGGGCCAGAATCGCCAGGGAAACGCCCGTGGTGAAAGCAGCCCGCACCGGGTCTTAACAGCCGTTCTCCGTTGCCCGTTCTCCGTTTCCCGTTATCGATTCGAACCATTTCGAATCGATAACGGGAACGGCCTTACCCCGTTACCCGTTTCCGGTTACCCGTTTCCCGTTTCCAGAAAACACCAAAAGCAACACTCTCCGCCGTGTCGTTAGGAGACCCGCGCCCGACAAAATCTGGATAGTTGCAATGACGCTGAGGCCGACCCTTCACAACCAGCAGGAGCAATAAATCCGCCCTCCCACAATACTTGTCATTCCGAGTCCCGCGTCCGCCATGATCCGGACAGTTGCCATAACGCCAGGGCGCGGGGCGAGGAACCCATGTATTGCGGCCCTATCTGCCGAGGCCATTTCTGGCGACCGAGAGATCAAGGGCCACACCCCTCAGCCCCTGTGACCCGAAAATCATGTCTAAACGAGACTTTGTCCGCAGCCTGTTTAGCCCCTGTCCATCGGACGTCGACGGCGGCGCAGGGGGTAAAGCCCAGCTCTACTATGCGTTTTTCGGCACGACCAAAGTCGTGGGTGGATTTCATCCCATGTGCAACTGCGCTAGCTAGGTGTTTTGGGCAATAGGCAACGGGTAACGGGAAACGGGAAACGGCGAACGGGGTTCTACGCTTGTCCCGCGCCTTTAGCTTGAGGTGCGTGGCGGGCAAGTTGGGCGAGAGCATCGGCTGCGTAGATCACATCTTCCTTCGTCAAGAAGGGCCCAAAGCTGAAACGGGTAGTGCCGCCTTTGGCGAACGTTCCCAGCGCGCGGTGAATCAGCGGCGCGCAATGCAGTCCGGGACGGGTAAGAATACCGAAATCTTCCTCCAGGCGGGCGGCCAGCTCCAGCGGTCCAAAACCGGCCAGGGTAACCGAGAAAACCCCCACGCGGCCTTCCACTCCGCGCGGCCCGTAATAGGTAAGTTCCTCTATGCCGCGAATCTTTTCCAGAAAAGCTGCGGCCAAGGTGGTGTCATGCGTGGCCAGCTTCTCAATGGTTTGTTCGCGGTGCCAACGCAGGCCTGCCAGCAATCCGGCAATGCCGATGGCGTTGTGACTGCCCGGTTCGAACTTGTCCGGCATGAAGTCGGGTTGCCAGTCCTGCTCGCTCACCGATCCCGTTCCGCCCTCGCGGATCGTCTGGAGTTCCTTCTCCAGGCCTGGGCGAATGTACAGGAAACCGGTTCCCAACGGGCCCAGCAACCCTTTATGTCCCGGCGCCGCGAGCAGGTCGATGTTATCGGCCTGCAGATCAATGGGCACATGGCCCAGCGATTGCGCCGCGTCGACCAGCAGCGGGATGCCATGCTCCCGGGCAATCATGCCAATCTGCCGCAACGGTTGCAGCGTGCCAATCACGTTGCTGGCATGGGTGAGGGCGATGAGACGCGTGTTCGGACGGATGGCTCGGCGGATATCGGCCGGGTCGATGAAACCGGTAACCGGCTCGACCGGTACCTGGGTCCGCTCGATGACGCCTTGCTCCTCCAGAGCGTTCAGCGGGCGCAGAATCGAATTGTGGTCGATCTCGCTGTTGATGACGTGGGCGCCGCGATGGCCCAGAACCATCCCCTTTTGCGCCAGGTTCAGCGCGTCCGAGCAATTCAGCGTAAAGATAAAATGTTCCGGCTTCTCGCCGTGCAGCAGCCGGCAGAGCTGCTCGCGGCATTCGGCGATCATCGCACCCGATTCGCGGGCTTCCCGGTATGCGCCGCGCCCCGCACTCGCCCCGATGCGGGTGGCGTAATGTACCATCGCGTCGGTCACCGCCTGGGGCTTAGGAAAGCTGGTGGCGGCATTGTCCATGTAATAGCGGCGGGACATAGGTGGATGCGTTAATAGTAGCTGTTTTTGCGGCCCCCAGGCAAATACCGCAGAGCCAGAAAACACCTGCCACAGAAACACAGAGGCACAGAGAAATTCGGGATTTTGGATTCGGGACTGGGGATTTCCAGCTCCCGGTGCACCACGACGTCTGTGCGGCCGCGATGAAATCCAGAATCCGAAATCCACAATCCCAAAGGTCTTCTCTGTGTCTCTGTGTCTCTGTGGTAGGTGTTTCCTGTGTTTTCTGGAAACTGGAAACGTTCCCCCTAGTCCTGCCGCAGCCAGATCACCCCACAACTGCCGGGAAAAGAATTGTCATCGTCGTGCGGGCCTTTGGGGCCGCCACGCCGCGCCTTGGCGCTCCACGCGTCGATTTGAAACTCCAGGACCGCGGTACCGTCGAGATCCAAGCGTGTGGCCGGTTCATAGTCGCGGCCGGCGGTGCGGCCGGGAAAATAGCGGGCGACCATGGCGTCAAAGATGCTCGCCTTCTTTGCCGGATCCTCCACTTCCAGAGCCTTGCCGTAGCAGATCACGCTGCGATAGTTGTTGGAATGGAAACGGTGAGTCTTCGAGAATACCAGGCCATCCACGATGGTGACGGTGACGCAGGCCCGCGCCCCTTCCACCAGCGCCTGGAACATGCGGCTGTCATAACTTCCGTGTAAATAGAGGCTGGACGGTTCGGCAGGATCGTACTGATAGTTCACCGGAATTACATGGGGTACGCCTTGATGGACAAAGCCGACGTGTGCCACCAGCCCTGCCGCCAGAATGCTGGGCGCCTCTTCCGGGACGGCGCGTTCCGGGTGGCGGCCGATTTCGACGAGTTTAGGCTGCATCGTTCCTCCATTCGCAAATTCTTTAAAAGCGGGTCGTCCCTCTTCGGCCAACAGGGATTTGTTGGCCGAGAGCCAACGACCAACGACCAACGACTGCCTCCTAAAACCCAACGCAGAATCGCAGAACCGCAGAGCAAAGGCCAGATTAAGAATTGTTCTTCGTTGTGTTCTGCGTTTCTGCGTTTCGGCGTTGGGTGTTACCGGCTGGCCGGCGGGATGATTCCGTTCATGCGCAAATATTCGACTAATTGGCCGTTGTGATCGAAAACATGGCCTATCACCATGGTGGCCAGGCCCAAACGGGTGGTCACATTCCCGGAAGGACTTTTGATGGGAGCGACGACGTTCTGCTCCGTAATACTTCCCATGGCGCGGTGGCCCAGGGCAAACGAGTCGTGCAGATATTGCAGAATATCCGCCTTGCTCTTCAGGGTGGCCTCCCGCTGCTTGGCGTTGGGGACGGGTTCTCCCAAGATCGTGGAAAACACGGCGAAATTGACGGAAGCCGCGTGTTTCACCTGCTCGGCAAAGTTGCGCACACCCTTGAACTCTCCATTGACGGGCGCAAAGCTGTACTTGTCTTCCGGCATGGCTTCGACCAAGCCGGTAAACAGGCGCTCCACCCCGGAAAGCTGGCGGTCCAGCACTGAAGAGATGGTGGCTGGGGCTGGCGACGGCGCTGGCGCTTGCGCTGCCGATTGCGCGGACATGGAGCCGGCAATCGCGAGCAACAAGAAAAGAACAGCAGCAAATCTCATAGTTGAATCCTCCTCCGGCATTGGGCTACGCCCGTAATTGTAAAACTCAGCGCAGAATCGCAGAACCACAGAGAAAAAACAAATCGAGAATTATTCTGGGTTTCTGCGGTTCGGCGTTGGGTGTTCGCTGTCGTCGCCGCTGCCCGCGCCGAAGGGCCATTCGGTTCCCAGGCGCCAAGCGCGAATCAGATACAGGATAGTCCCCAGCACCAGAATGGCCGCGGCGTACCGAATCTCACGCAGGAAATTCGTGCGGGAAAGCGCGATGAAAAGGAACCCCACAGACGCCAGCAGCGCCGGGGCGGGGTACAGCCACATGCGGAAGGGACGCGGCATTTCCGGACGCCTTGTGCGCAGCACCATGACTCCAACCGCCTGCAGCAGGAACTGGATCACGATACGAATCACCACCAGAGCGGCGATGGCGTCGGCCAGCCGGAGCAGACAAAACAGCGCGGCCACCGCTCCCAGCGCCAGTAAGGACACATTTGGAAACAGGTGCCGGGGATCGACCCGGGCAAAAATTCGAAAGTAATTGCCATCCAGGGCCGCGGCGTACAGGACGCGCGAATAACCCAGCAGGAGGGAGAATACGGAACCGAAGGCGGTCCACATAACCAGTGCGGTTACGGCATAGCCCGCCCAGCCGCCATAAATCCGCTGCATAAAAAGCGAAACCACATGCAAGCGAAGATTGGACCTGGCGGCGGCATCCAACTCCTGCCAGGGGATCACGCCCAGAATACTGAGGTTCATCGCCAGATAGAGGCACGCGACCAGCACGATCGACAGCAGCAGAGCCCGCGGAATATTGCGTCCGGGATTCTTTACCTCGCCGCCGAGAAAGCAGACATTGTAATAGCCCCAATAATCATAGGTAGCGATCAGCATGGCCATTCCCAGGCCGGTAAAAAACTGCGGCGAGAGGGTGAATGCTCCGGCAGGGAAGTCGAACGCCCGCGCCGGGTGGAAGTGAGTCAGGCCGGCCACGATGATCCACCCCAGCGTGGCCATTACGCCTGCCCACAACCAGGTGGAAAGCCGCGCCACGTCGGTGATTCTGCGGTATAGCAGAATCACCGCGCACCCGCACACGCCGATGGCAACCCCGGTCCCCAAAGTGACCGTGATGTGAGCTTCCAGCGCGCCCAATCCGGGGATCGGCAACGCCAGATTGCGGTCCAGGTAGGTGCGTTCCAGCGCCGGCCACAGATAGGCTGCGTACTGGGACAAGCCGATGCATCCTGAGGCAATGGACAAGGGAGCACTGAAGGAAAGCTGCCAGACGAATAAGAATGAGATCAGGCGGCCCAAACCTTTGGCTCCGTAGCATTCATTCAGGTAGCGGTAGGAGCCGCCGGAACCCGGCAGGGCCGCGCCCAGTTCGGCCCATACCAGCCCATCGCACAAGGCGAACAACGCACCCAGCACCCACCCCAGCATTGCCTGCGGACCGCCCATGGCCGCCACCATCAGCGGGATCGTGATGAACGGCCCCACGCCGATCATGTCGATCATGTTCAGCGCGGTGGCGCTGCCCAGTCCCAGCCCGCGGACCAGCGAAGGCGTGGATTGCTGACTAGAAGGCTCCATGCACTGGTGTTATCTCAGCCCCGATTCGTTCCAGCGATTCCGTCCTACCCATCACATAGGTGCCCCACCCTCCGCCCTGGTGTTGGGCGGTGGGTGGGTTACTGACCACTGGCCACTGACCACTGACCAAATTCACGAACAACCGAATCGCTCCCGGCACTCCCGCCGGCAACTGCCGAAAGAAGCTGTACCCGGTATAAACATAGACTCCCTTTCCGTACCGCGCATACAGCAAGCCGCCTTGCAACGGCGGTTCGCCCGGATCGTGCGCGGCCAGCAGCGGCTCAAAATGCGGATCCCACTCGCTCATAAAATACAGGCCGCGCTCCTGTACCCAGCCGGCGAAATCCGCGGGCGTGATCCGATTGGGGAACTGAAAGATCGGCTGTTGCGGGTTCAGTATCTCTACCGGCGCCTGCTCCAGGCTCACCCGGCCGCGGCCGAGCTTGGCCGGATACGGGGTGAAATTGCCGGCGTTGAAACCTTCCATCCCGCTGTTGTATTGCACCAGCAATGTGCCCCCGGCGGCGACGTAATCGAGCAAGCGCGAATTGTACTGGCGCACTTCCGGGCGGGTGTCATAGGCGCGAATTCCCACGACGATGGTGTCGAAGCGCCGCAAATCACCCGTAGCTAACTCCTGCGGCGAAATTGTGGCCACGTTGATTCCGGTTTGGCGCAGAACTGTGGGAATCTCGTCGCCTGCCCCCGCCACATATCCCACCCTGAGGCCGCTGGGGACGTTTACCTCCACCACGCTGACGCGCTGCGATGCCGGCTGAGAATAGAAGAAGGCGCCCAGGTCGGGACGGGACACCACGGTGTACCCGGCCTTGTAGACCGAGCCGTCGTATTCCACGATCGCGTTGATTTGCGCGGGCCCCGGCTGCAAGGCTCCCGGCACAACGTGGAAATCCACCGTTGCTTGCCTGCTTTCCGCCGTCATGCGCAATCGGGCGATGCCAGGCTCGGCCCGCCAGCCCGCCGGCAACTGCAGACGAACCTCCGGGTTGGCGGCGCCGCTGAAATTCTTTTGAATTGTAGTGCACAATACAAAACCATATTTGGCCAACAGCGGAACAATCTGGGTGGCGGGTTGTAATGCGACGGAAAACGCGCGCTCGACCGCGAGCGGCATCTCGTGCAACTCGCCGTCGGTGTCCCGGTAAGCGACCGCAGCGTTGGCGGCTATCCGGCCTAGTTCGCCCCTGAGCTTGTATTCGGCGTGGACGCGAACCGCTGGTGGCGGAAAAGGCAGGGTGGCAAACTGCGGCTGGTCGAGAGTGTAAATTGTGTCGCTCTCAGGATTGGTCCGATGCCAGTAGGGACGGGTGATTTCCGCATTGGCGGGAACTTGCACCCGAAACTTCACGCTGGTCTCTCCGCCTGCTCTTACCGTCCCCGGTGCGCTGGCGCGGCCATTGGAACTCTCAAGCACACGCTGCGCGCGCCAACCGGGTGGAAGATCGAGTCCAATGTGCAGCGGGGTGATCGCTTGCGTCCCGCGATTGGAAAATGTTGCCAGCAGGGTAAAGCTTTCTCCCGGCACGGCAACGAATGCCCTTTCGGGTGAGGGAGCCGGCTCCGCCTCCACCGTTGCCTGCAGGTCTACACCGAGCGCGAGGTTTGCGGCTTGCTGGAGTTGATCCTGTTTCGTCCGCAGAGTCACCAGCAAATCGGCTTTGCTCTCTGGAGAGAGATGGGAATGTTCGATTCTTCCGATCACATCGCCGGTAATCTTCAAACCCGCCAAGAGCGGAGTTCCGGCTTCGGCCGATCCGGTTTCGACGGCCTCGGTCGCTTGCTGAATCGCGGCTTGCAGTTCAAGCAACGCCGGGCGCAGAAAGGGAACCGTCGCTTCTTCCTTGCCCATGCGCGAGGCCAGACCCGGCAAGCTGGTATCGATCCCGTCAAAGAAATCCTGCTCGCGTATTTCCGGTTGTTCTCTGTGTCTCTGTGTCTCTGTGGTAGGTGTTCGGCCGGGTAATTCCGATTCCAATAGCCGGTAGTAAGAAAGGTGGCGCTCCGGACTGATTTGCCAGGTGCCGGCTCCTTGGGAGAGCTGATGCCTGAGTCCCTGCCAGGCATATTGCAGATACGAAGTGCCCAGTAGCGGATCGGCGGCAGTGGTATCCAGCACCAGCGTAAAATTCTCCGGCGGATGCACGTTGCCGACATACAGCTTCCTGGCCTGCCACGGCGGCAGGCCGGCCTTGATCTGCTCCGGGAAGCGTTGCGGATCGGCGGCGGCATGAAAAGCTTCGCGTGTAAGTATGCCCGCGGCCGAATGCTGCCCATGCCCGTCCTGCGCTGTGCCCTGATAGCGTGAGGCCACCACATCCGGGCGGAAAGTGCGGATCACGCGAACCATGTCCTCCAGCGCCGCCTCGTGCCCGTGCCACTTCTGGAAAGCCTGCTCGGGATTCTTGGAGAAACCAAAATCGGCGACGCGCGTGAACCGTTGCTCCACTCCGTAATACCGGTCCGCGGCTAGCAATTCCAGGGTACGCAGCACGCCCAGCTCGTCGAGCAGGTTGCTGCCCATGCGGTTCTGGCCGCCCTCGCCGCGCGTGAAGGTAAGCAGCATGACGCTGGCGCCCTTTCCCCGGGACTCCAGGGTGAGCATGCCGCCGTCTTCATCGTCGGGATGCGCGGTGGTTTGCAGCAGTCGCGCCGTGGTATGCAGCTTGCGAAGCAGTTCGCGGAGATCGGTCTGCCGGCTGGCGGCAACATCCTGCGCCTGGCTGCAAACAGAGAGCAACAAGCTGCAAGCTACAAGCAACAAGCGTACGGCGGCGCTCTTACCGCGCCGGTTTGCCGGCTGCTTACAGCTGGTCTCTTCCTGTCGGCTCTCGGCGGGGCTCGGCCGCAAGCAGAAGCCACTCCTAGTCATACGCAGAATCACCTAGTACGATACCATGCGGGCCTGAGGGGCCTAAAACCTAACGCAGGACCGCAGAAACGCAGAACCATGCCTAATTCCGATTCTTTTCGCGGTTCTGCGATTCTGCGGTTCTGCGTTGGGTGTTTCCTGGAAATTTGAAACAGGGCCTTCTCTGTGACTCTGTGTCTCTGTGGTAGGTGTTTTCTGAATGAAGATTCGAATTGTAATATTCGACGGCGTTGATGAACTGGATTTCATTGGCCCTTACGAAGTATTGCGCCGGGCCGCCAAGCTGGGCAAAGACGCCGATGTCGCCCTGGTAACGCTGGCGCCGCAACCGGAGATCACCACCGCTTACGGATTGAAAGTTCGATCCGAGGGCACGCTCGACGACGCCGATGTGCTGGTGGTGCCGGGCGGAGGGTGGGCCGCCCGCGCCGCCACCGGGGTGCGCGCCGAAGTCGAACGCGGCGAACTCCCCCGCAGAATCGCGCAACTCTACGAACGCGGGGCGGTAATAGCGGGCGTCTGCACCGGCGCCATGGCCATCGCCGCCGCCGGTCTGCTGCGCGAACGTCCCGCCATCACCCATCATCGCGCCATCGAAGATCTGCGAACGGCGGGCGCCGCCATTCGCTCGGCCCGCGTGGTGGACGCCGGCGACATCGTCACCTCCGGGGGCGTGACTGCCTCGATCGATCTGGCCTTGTGGCTGGTGGAAAAATTCTGGGGCAAAGACGCCGCCGACCAGATTGCCGCCGATCTCGAATACGCACGCCGCCCCGACGTTTATGTTGCCAATGCCTAACCACGAGCACGGCACTCAACCAACAGTAACCTATTCACCACAAAGGACACGAAGGACACGAAGGTGCGCAGAACCGAGGGCGGGTCACCTTGGCTGTTTCTTTCGTGTACTTTGTGTCCTTTGTGGTGAATAGCTTGGATCGTGTTTTTGCGACCGCCGAGCGGGCTTGCTCATCTACTGAAGTGAGTAGTTGATTATAGGAAGGAGCAAGCAATGACAGACAGTGAATACATCGAGCGCTTCACCGAGCGGGACAAGTCCGGCTCCATGTGGGAACGAGTTAAGGATTTTGCTCTTCGGTTGTTGGACAACATGGGCACGGGCGGCCTCTACAACTAACTAATCGATGCTTGGCTCGCCCTCCCTTCGCCAGGCATATGCATGCCGTTCGGCGAAGGGTGGGGCCGGTAGCCTAACCTTCAGGCCTGCCCCTTATTTCCGCTTCTAAATCCCAAATCCACATTCCCAAATCCGAAATGCTCTCTCACCCCCTCGCATTCGGAGGCAGGGAATTTCTGAAATCCTAAATCCGAACTCCCAAATTTTCTCTGCGTCTCGGCGCTGGGGGTTGCCGGCTGAGTGCCCGCGCGTGACTTAAGCTACTCTGTTGTCGGACTTGTTGTTCAGATTCACTATGTTCTCTATACGTACTCGCGAAGCGACCAGTCGCTGGAGATCAGCAATCAGGCCTTTAAGCCTGGGCGCCATGCTGGGATGGGTTACCGCAAAGTTCTCCGATGCTTCCGTCAAGGCATCGCAAAGATAGGTTTGCAGCCGATCATAGACCCTGACATACTTCGCAGCGACATCTTGCAGTTTTTTTGCGGCGTCGCGTGCTTCCTGGGCGGCGCAGGCAAATTCGTTTTGCGTATCGAGCGCTTCGGCGTGCATTTGTTGAATCTGCTTGAGGGTTGCATCCAGATCAATGGGCATTACCGGCACCTTTCACACATAAAGATCCATAGCGGGGGAGGGCAATTCGTCTTCCACAAGGTTTTTCCTGTGAATCCAGGAACTTGCGAGGACGGATAGAGAATAATGTGCAAGGGTTTGCATGGATTTAGCACGGAATGCTTTCTCCTTGTCGATCCGCTTGCGGAGCCCGCGGATGGTCTCCTTTCGCCCGGTTTTCAACCCGCCCGGAGCCGGAGAAGCTGTTGAGCCGCTGATTAACGCTGATTCACTCCGGCACACGCGTGATTTTACGATCACTGATTATCCGCGCCGGGGATAAGTTGCCTTCGCGGAAAGGTCCTGCGTTGGGAATCGAGCGCACTGGGACAATGCTGCTCAAGCCGCGGGTTGTAGGCTGGAAGCACCGGGCTTCAGCCCGGTGACAAGATGTTCGCCAGACGCAGGCTTTCAGGCCCGGTGTATGCTACACCCACTCTTCGTACCCTCACGCCTGTCATTCTGAGTCCCGCGCCCGAAACAGCATGGGCAATTGCCCTTCCGCCGAGGCGCGGGGCGAAGAACCTATGCATTTCGGCCCTATCTTCCGCCGCCATTTGTGCCTAACCAAGAGCTCAAAGGGGCACGACTCGCCCCCAGGACGCATTTCTCTTTGCCCACAGACTGCAATGAAGCAAGGCATACGTATTCCCTCGCTACGCGTTCATTTTGACCAACTGGTATTAGGCGCGGACGCCGCCAGAGCCTGCCCCGAGCAGGGCGAGGGACCGCCGGCGGGGCGCCAGCGCTTGTAATCTTTGCGATTTCCCTGCGGTCGCTGGTAGATTTGTTGCGCGCCTGCTCGGCGGCTGAAAGGGGAAGACATGACATTCAGGATGCACTTAAGAGTTGTAGCGCTCTGTGCGCTGCTGTCGTTCCAGGCTAGAGCGCAGTCGGCTACCGATATGGCCGTGCTGCAAGGACTCGCGCCCGTGATGGCCTTGTCCAACACGAACGCGGGCAGAGCCGCGCTGGGTGGGAACTATACCGTCACCGGCGGGATTCAGACGGGTGTAATCGCCCAGCCGACGCTGCTGCCTTTGCCGGAACAACAGCAGCAGGCACTGCGCGATGCTTTCATTACCAGCGGCAATCTCGCCCAACTGGCAGACGGGCTAGGGACCACGCTGGGCGCCGCTTACCTGGCGCGTGCTCACTACATTGATCGAACATCTTTCACGCAACTGTCTCCCGCGGTGGCGGAGGTCATCGCCTACGCCAATGCCACCACTTCTTTGAATGCAACTTCCGGCAAGTATTTTTTCGCCAACGCCACGACCGATGGAAAAACGCCGGTCTCGGCCGAGGCGACGGCGATCCTGCAGAAGACGGGCGGCGCTCCGGATATGTTCGGCAGGGGCTACGGGCTTACCGCAGGGAAGTCTGGCGCCGATGTTTATGGCAATTCCCGCCCGTTCCAGACGGAACCAAGCGTTACCCGGATTGTTGGCCCGGACTATTTCAACGCTCCCGCGGACAACTGGGTGTACAACCGTGGGCCGATCATGAACTTGATCGATAGTCCTTCGTATCCGAGCGGTCATACGACGTACGGCTATACGGGTGCGGTGCTGCTGGCGATCCTGGTGCCGGACCGGTATCAGCAGATGATCGTTCGCGGCGCGGAGTATGGCAACAGCCGCATCATCGTAGGCGCGCACTATGCGATGGATGTCCTGGCTGGGCGGACCCTGGCCCTCTACGATATGGCGCACCTTCTGGCCAACAGTCACGACTATGTGGGCCAGCCGTTGAAGGGAGCTCCGGTCATCAAAGATTTCCGGGAGGCGGTGAGAAGGGCGCGTGCCGACATGACTGCGGCGTTGCAGACAGCGTGCGGCAAGACGATTGCAGTTTGCGCGCGTGAGGACACTGGGCGCCTGAGCAATCCCGCGGCGAACGACGCCTTCTATGCCGCGACGCAAACTTATAACTTGCCGGTCGTCTATCCGGCCAATGCCGGTGTGCTGGAAGATGTCGGCAAACTCGCTCCCGAAGCCGGCTATCTGCTGAAGGCGGCTTTCCCGTCGCTAACCTTAGAGCAAGCGAATAAAATCCTGACCGAAACCGAAGGGCCGGGCGGCGGTTTCCTGGATGATGGCTCGTCGTTCGGAGTGTACTCGCGCCTGAACCTGTATGCCGCCGCCGGACGCGCCGCGCAAGTCGCCGCCGGCAGATGATTCAGCCGCTTGGCGGAAGCGCCGCAGGCGCGGTAGAAAACAGCCCACCGCGAGCGGTGGGAAGGCGAAGTGGAAAATCCACGAGTCCCGCAGGGACCCCCGGCACGCGTTCCTTTCGCGTGCTGGGGTTGGAGGGACGGCAGAGGGGTTCTCACACAAGCTCTTTAGGCCCCGGTGTAAGCTGTTCCCAGTGATTGGTCGGTGGCCCAGGTATGCGCCTTCAATGCACATGACAAACTCAACAGCGCTTCGGCGCATACCTGGGAATGGCAGTGGTGACGCCGCCCAGCTCACGGCGGTTATAGTACAGCCACTTGCGGGGTAGATTCCGGAGGCCTTTCCGGGGTGCGATGGCCTGATACTGGTTGCAAGGTTTTTGCCTTGGCTGAATGCTGAATGCTGGGTGCCGCTGACCACTGACCACTAACCACTGGCCACTGGGTCAAAAGTCCGTCCAAACCGTACACCGGCGCGGCGGGGGAAAGCAGCTACTCTGCTGCTACGGCCCTGTCGGTACCCTGAGCAACCTCAGTAACCTGCTGAATACTGAGTGCTGAGTGCCGCTGGCCACTGCCCACTGGCCACTGGGTCAAAAAAAAATCCGTCCAACTCGTCCAAACCGTCCACGCTCGGAGTCCGGGGTGCGATAGCCTGCTGTCGGTTGGAAGGTTCTTACTCTGGCTGAATGCTGAGTAGAGGTCAGATTATGGTAACCGCGGCTGACCTTGCCCTAAGATGCCCGCCAGGAAGTTACCGGCCTCTAGCCAGCAGGAGCAGAGCTTTGGGGCGAACTGAGATATCCGGCGATGAAGCGCGGCATCCCGTTACATCCCGCCGCATCCCGCCACATCCCGCCTCCGGCGATGAAAAAAAAGAAAAAATGTGCTCTGTGTCCCAACCGCCCCGGAGCGCAGCCGCTTGTTCAGCCGCTCACGCTGCGGTTACAGGGCGGGTTGCCGATCTTTCGCCCGGGTCCGGAGGGTGGGGCGCCTGGTGGGCCATCCGCCTTCTTGCTGCGTATTGACGGGACTTCCAATCTTCGTTAAGCTGGAGCGAAGAAAAAGCGAATATACTCTGGCTTCGTACGAGGCTCTCATGTCCGCCTTTCCCCTGTTCGACACCGCTGCTCCGGTTTGCTCTTCCACGCAGGGCGCCAATGGTACCCGGCTGGTTGGTATTGCCAAGCTGGCGGCGGCCGGCGAACGCATCCGCGAGGGACATAAAGTTGAATATCTCACTCTCCCTACGCGGTCCTTGCTCAATCGCTGTACTTCAAGCCGCGTGCCGTTCACCTGGACCATCAATCCCTATCGCGGTTGCGAATTTGCCTGCAAGTACTGCTACGCGCGCTACACCCACGAATTCATGGAATTAGGCGACCTGGAATTTGAGCAGAAGATCTACGTAAAGCAGCAGGCCGCCTGGTTACTCCGCCAGGAACTGAAGCGAGTCAAACCGCACGAAGAGATTGCCATCGGCACGGCCACCGACCCTTATCAGCCGGCGGAAAAGAGATATGAAGTGACCCGCTCCATTCTAGAGGTATTCGCCGAACAGCGCGGATTTTACCTGGGAATCGTCAGCAAATCCGATCTGGTGCTGCGCGACCTGGAGCTGCTGCAGCGTATCGCGGCACGGAACCAGCTATATGTGAATCTCACGGTTACCACCGTAGACGCCGCCCTGGCGCGCATCCTGGAACCGCGGGCGCCGCCGCCGGATTTGCGGCTGCATGCGACGAGCCAGTTGGCGCAAGCCGGCATACCCGCCGGAGTGATTATTGCGCCGGTCATGCCGGGCATTACCGATGCACCGGAGGCGCTTAAGGCGATAGTGCGCGCCACGGCCGAGGCCGGCGGAAGGCACGTTTACGCGAACCCGCTGTTTCTGAAACCGTGTTCGGCCAGCGTCTTCCTGCCCTTTCTGGAAGCGGAATTTCCCCAACTGGTGGCCGGCTACCGCAAGCGTTACGAAGGGCGCGCCTTCCTCTCCGCCAGTTACCGCAAGCGCCTGGCGGCGCTCATGGCCAAATTCGCACAAGAGTACGGATTTCCCGCCCCCGCCCCACCCGGACGCCGCGATCCCGTTGCCGCCAACCAGGGCCCCAAGCATCCGCCGGAAGCGGAGCAGATGGGGTTGTGGTAATCAGCCAAACACCCAGCGCAGAGACGCAGAGACACAGAGGAAAGTTGGGAATTCGGATTTTGGATTTCAAAAATTCTCGCGTGCCCGGAGTGCGAGGAGGTGGTTAAATCCCAAATCCACATTCCTAAATCTGAAATTTCCTCTGCGGCTCTGCGTCTCTGTGCTGGGTGTTGGCTCGGGGTTTCCGGTTGCCTGATTGCTGAATGCGGAGTGCTGCTTGGGGACTGGAACCTGCATCGAATAGGATGTACGTAGGGTGATCTGGTCGAACGAAATCTCGCGACGAACCTTCTTCAAAGCCGCCACTGGTCTGGCTGGGGGCGCCGTCTTGGGTTCGTTCGGTCTCGCGCTTCATGAGCCGCATGAATTACAGGTAGAGCACGTCGAAATCCACCTCTCCCGCCTGCCTCCCGCCTTGGACGGCTTCCGGGTAGCGCAGCTTAGCGACATCCACTTCGGCGAATACATGGGCGCGGACTATCTGCGGAAAATCGTGGCCGCGGCCAACGCGCAAAAACCCGATCTGGTATTGCTTACCGGCGACTACGTGACCGCCCCCAGTTACTCCCACCGCCGGGAACACAACCAGTATGCGCTGCAAATCTGGCCTTGTGTGGAAGTGTTAACCAACCTGCAAGCCCGCTGCGGACGGCTCGCCATCCTGGGCAACCACGATTGCCACACCAATCCGGCAATCATAAGCGAGGCCCTGCGCGAGAAGGGAAACGCCGTCTTACGCAACCAGGCCATCCCGATTGAGGCGAATGGCGCTCGTGTCTGGTTTGCGGGGCTGGCGGACGTCTTAAGTCAGTACCCCGACCCGGAGGCCGCGTTTCGCCCGGTCCCGCCCGGCGAATGCATCGTCACCGCGGTGCATGAACCCGACTATGCCGACGAGCTGCGCAAGTATCCCGTAGACTTTGTCGTCTCCGGGCACTCGCATGGCGGACAAGTGCGGCTGCCGGGAGTCGGCGCCGTGTATTTGCCGCGAGGCGCGCGAAAATATCCCATGGGGTATTACCGGCTGGGAGATTTGCAGTTGTATACCAATCGCGGGGTGGGGATGATTGGGCTTCCCGTGCGCTTCCTGTGCCCGCCCGAGCTGACGGTGTTTACGTTACGGAGCAGCACTCAGCACGGCACCTAGCATTCGGCACTCCGCACTCAACCCAACCAACACCTAGCGCAGAGACGCAGAGCCGCAGAGGAGATTTGGGCAGTCGGACTTGGGATTTCAAGAATCCTTGAGCACCTGAATGCGAGGAGGCGGTTAAAATTCAAATCCACATTCCCAAATCCAAATTGTTTTCTGCGGCGCTGTGTCTCTGCGCTAGGTGTTTGGCTGAGTGCTGATTGCTGCGCCCACCGTTCAGACTGGCCACTGACCACTGGCCACTGTCTTATTTCGCCAGCTCGTAGCCGGCAAAGAAATAGCTCAATTCGAAGCGCGCGGTGTCGTCGGCATCGCTGCCGTGAATGGCATTGCGCTCGATGTTGGTGGCATACAGCTTGCGAATGGTGCCCGCAGCCGCTTTGGCGGGATCGGTGGCGCCCATCAGCTCGCGCAAGTCGGCGATCGCGTTGTCCTTCTCCAGCGCCAGCACCACAATCGGCCCGCTCGACATGAAATTCGTCAGCGATTCGAAAAACGGCTTGCCCGCATGCACGGCGTAAAAACCTTCGGCCTGGTGCTTGGTGATGTGCAGCATCTTCATGCCTAAAATGCGGAAGCCCTTCTTTTGGATGGCGGCAATAATTTCGCCGGTGGCGTCCTTTTCGACCGCGTCAGGCTTGACGATACTGAAGGTTCTTTGCAACGTCTTCATTCTTCTGGCTCCTGGACTCGAAGCGCGAGATAGAAGACAGAAGCCAGGAGTCAGGAGTCAGAAGCAAAACTCCGGACCGCTGCTGCACTACCCCTATCTCTATCCTTTAACTTCGGCTTTTGAAATGTAGTAATTAAGACAATATGGAATTTGTAATTTGCCAAGTTCCGACTTCTGTATTCTGACTACTGTCTTCTGACTTCTGACTCCTGACTTCCGGTTTTTACTTCTTACTTTTTACTTTTGCCTTCTTACTTACTTTTGCCTTCTTCTTACTTTTTACTTTTAACTTGGGACTTGCGACTTTTGACTTTACTGCGCTTCTTCCCGCTTTCGCGTTCAGCACCTGGGCCAGGGTCTCGCCAATGGTGGCCGGGGAGCTGGCGACGCGAATATTTGCCGCCTCGAGCGCGCGAATCTTCTCCGCGGCGGTGCCTTTGCCGCCGCTGATGATGGCGCCGGCATGGCCCATGCGGCGTCCAGGGGGCGCGGTTTGTCCGGCAATAAAGGCCACCACGGGCTTGGTCAAATGCTTGCGAATAAATTCCGCGGCCGTTTCTTCCGCGTTGCCGCCGATCTCGCCGATCATGACCACCGCTTCGGTTTGCGGATCGGCCTGAAACAGCTTCAACGCGTCAACGAAATTCGTGCCGATAATGGGATCGCCGCCGATACCGATGGCGGTGGATTGCCCGATGCCGCGCAGCGTCAACTGGTGGACCGCCTCATACGTCAGGGTGCCCGAGCGGGAAACGATGCCGACCCGGCCTTCGCGATGGATCCGCCCCGGCATGATTCCCAACTTGCACTTGCCGGGGGAGATGATTCCGGGACAATTGGGGCCGATGAGCCGGGACTTCGTCTTCTTGAGAAAGTCCCAGGCCTTCACCATGTCCAGGGTGGGGATGCCCTCGGTGATACAGACGATCAGGGGCACGCCGGCATCGGCCGCCTCCATAATGGCGTCGCTGGCGAACGGCGGCGGCACAAAGATGATCGTCGCGTTGGCGCCGGTGCCGCGAACGGCCCGCTCCACGCTGTCGAAGATCGGCCAGCCTTCGTGCGTGCTTCCGCCTTTTCCGGGGGTTACGCCGCCGACAATTTGGGTTCCGTACTCGGCGCAGGCCTTGGCATGGAAAGTGCCTTCGCGCCCCGTTAACCCCTGTACCACTACCCTGGTCGATTTATCAACGAGAATGCTCATCGAACCCTCTCATGGAATTTGCCAAGTGCGATTTGTAATTTGCAAAGTAAAAATTCGACGCGAATGTTTTCCCTTTGCAAATTACAAATTGCAAATTT
>Ga0326727_10007576_pt1 | contig 28547 bp, 18 predicted proteins | sample MB2enrmetagenome_FD_207643 | JGI IMG/M metagenome (GOLD analysis project Ga0326727, IMG submission 207643) | Lab enriched peat soil microbial communities from McLean, Ithaca, NY, United States - MB29MY | ecosystem: Environmental > Terrestrial > Soil > Wetlands > Peat | place: USA: New York... | reverse complement strand
CTCGCGGCTTCGCGCTTGAATCCGTTGACGGAGCGGAGCTGAAAGACATTCTCTTCACCGACGTCCGGATGAAGAACATAAGCAGTTCTCCCATATTCATTGATCTGGCAGACCGGGGCCGCGCTCCTGTCACCGGCACAAGCACGGAGCAGGTCGTCATGCCCGTCAACAATGTCCGCTTGAACGATACCGGCTGGATACTGCCTGACTTGCCCGGCGTTTACGGCAGTTATCCTCCTCTGAGATACATACCCTCCTACGATAAAACGGCCCAGGTTTCGATCCCAGGGGCGGCGCATCCATTCACCATCGTCAATCCACTTACTCCTACCAGGTTGAACCCTAACTCCATCAAGCCGGACGACCCACGCTTTGCAAATGCAGTGGGCGTCCCCTTTGCCAGGATCCGTAACATCGCGATTCGAAATGTTGTGGTCGAGAACGCCGATTCCCGCTATCCTATTCTTCTCACCGGCCTGGTGGACCACCCGATTGAAAATGTCAGCATCAGCAATGTTGTTGTTGAGTATCGCGGCGGGCTGAAGATGGAAGATGCAGTCGAGCAGAGGCAATTGAACCAGACGTGGACGTACACGTCCTACCAGGGACCGCCCGCCACTCAGATGCTTCCCTGGCTTGTAAATACTTTCTTCGCTAAGAATGAAGCATTGTTACCGAGAGTTAGTTGGAACGCATCAGCAAACGACGGCAAAGGAGCGTGGAAAGACGATCCGTACAATGTCCCGGAGATGACTCGAGAATACCCCGAGCCAAGCATCATGGGAATACTACCCGCCTATGGAATCTATGCAAGGCATGTCAAAGGACTTAGGCTGACTACCATCAACCTCAAGTACAAAGTTACGGATCAGAGGCCTGCCGTGGTGTTGGACGATGTGGTGGATTCGCGCTTTTCAGGGCTCTCCGCGATGACCGCGCCCGGAGTTCCGGCCATCGTCGAAGTTACAGACACAAGAAAGCGTGAGCCGGATCGGGAATATGTCAAAGATACGCCGTACAAAACAACCACAGTGACCAATGTCTCAGTGCGGCCCGCGCTGCGCGTGGAGAAAGTCATAGTCGATCATCCGTCGCCGGGAACGCCTCCAGACTCTCTTTATTCGTATCCCACTGCGCCGTCGAAAACTTATCCCTACGCTTATGCGATTGCGGACGATAAGTATCCTCTTCCGTTGACGGTCTACAGGCCGGTATTTGAATACATCGGCGCCAAAAGTATCTCTGCGGGAAGACTGCTTCAATTTACAGTCACGGCTAACACCCCAGCTCCAGGTGCGAAGCTGAGTTATTCCGCATCCAATCTGCCAAGCGGCGCCGGCTTCGACGCGGAGACACGGACATTTTCGTGGACCCCAGGCCCGCGCCAGGCAGGATCGCATACCGTTACGTTCACGGTTAACGATGGCGTTTTTCCGGAGAGTACTTCAGTGACAATCAAGGTATTGCCCCCGGCAATGCCATAAGGAGTCACTAATTCAATGACGCAACTCTGACCGGGTCCGTCTACTCCACATCCGTCTTGGTAACGGCTTCGCCCGTTTTCACGTCCAGCAACAGGCCTTTCAGGTCCACATTCCAAAAGCCATCCTTCAGATTGATCGGTCTGCTGACGATCTGGATCTTAGCCGATCTCAGGCCGGGACGGCTGGCGGTGACGGTGATGGTTCCAGCCGATAAGGTCGAACGCACAGAAACGCGGTTGATGCCGCATTCGGTATTCAAATACAGATTGTTCGTCGAATCGATTTTGCCGCTGTTATAGCCGCCGCGCCATACGCCCGGGCCGGAGATTCCGAAATCGACCCTTGCGTCATCCGTCGGGCATCGCCGTCCCTTTGCATCCACCACTTCGAAGTCGATGAAAACAACGTCCTGCCCATCGGCATGCAATCCAAGCGGACCTACCGTCGGCGTCAGTTTGATGGCCGCGGGCGCGCCGGCCGTAGTTAGTTCCTGGCTGGCCACGATCCTGGCCCCATTTCTGCCCACGGCTTTCAGAGTCCCGGGCACAAACTCCACATCCGGGAATGCGAAGACGAATCCGTTCTCCGGTTTCGAATTCACGCCCAGCGACTTGCCGTTGACAAACAGTTCCACTTGCTCGGTGTTCGCGACAACGTAGACGGTCTTCACGGTCTTATGCGCGGGCTGAGCCGGGATTGCCGGCAGGTCTGGCATCGGGGGCCTGCCCTGAGCCGCGGGCCGACCCGGCACGGCGGGTTCCTCCGGAGTGGCGGGCTGTTCCAGCGGGTAACTCCAATGCCCCAGAATATGCAGATCCGGCTGTTCGTTCTGCATCACCCGGTGAGCGAAGTAAATCTCCTTGGGCAGTCGCACCGCATCCAGTTTGCCGCTCACCCGGCAGACCTCGCTCGAATCCTGGCGGCCGTCCGCATCGGAATCGGTGAAATAAATTGACGCGTAGCCTGACCACTTCGAGTGAGCCGGGTCGGAATTGGAGATGCGGTTCTGCCAATACGCCCAATAACGTTCGATGCCGGCCAGCGCGAAGCTCTCCGAAGTGAAGAGATACCGCGACCGGATTCTCCAAAAGTCGTTTGGTCCCTTCTTCGCTTTGTAGTAAGGCGGCGAGTCGTCGTCCCAGAAGCGGCGCGCGCCCTCCTCGCGGAAATCCTCGGCTTCGACCAGCGGCGCGCGGTCGCGGCGTTCAGCGCTGTAGCCGCGGAACATGTCGGTGGGCCCGGCCAGCGTATCCGTCTTCGCATCCTGGCCGATCATCACTTCGTAGTACTCCGCGATGGGAGTGAGCGCTTTGTTGGCGGCAAGGTCATCGTTGTCCCGATAGCCCATCACGCGGCCGCCTTCGGGATCCCATTGCTTGCGTAGCGCGACCATCTGCTTCATCTCGTCCGATGTAACTATGGTGTTGCCCGCCTCCCAGAAGAGGATGCTGGGGTTGTTGCGGAAGTAGATGATCGAGGCGCGCATCACTTCGGCGCGCTGATCCCACTGGCGCCCGGTGACTTCCCGCTCCTTGTCGCCCGCCGGACAAATCTGGATGATGCCGTAGCGCGCCAACGCGTCCGCATCCACCTTTTGCGGAGAGATGTGCATCCAGCGCATGTAGTTGCCGTGGCAGGCGCGAATAAGCTTTGCGGTATAGTCGTGCAGCCAGTCCGGATACGCCTGGCCCAGGCCCTCCCACTCGTTGCTGGAGCGCTGCGCAAAGCCTTTCAGGTAGACAAACTTGTCATTCAGGTAGACGCCGCCGCTGCCGGCGCCGCCTTTGAATTCAGTTTTGCGAAATCCGGTGACGATTCTTTCCGCGTCGACGACCTTCCCATCCACTTTGAGAATGGAGTAGACGTTGTAGAGGTAGGGATCCTCGGTGCTCCAGAACTGCGCGTTCTTCAGTCCGCCCGTCGCCTTCAGCAGCATCTTCTCGCCGCCAGCCATGCTAACTGGATCGCCTTCAAACCGCGCACGGGTCTGCCCGCGATGATCGACGATCACCACCGACAAGCCGACCTTGGCCCCGTCGCCCGATTCATTGCGCACTTCGGATTCGACGGTTACATCGGCGGTCTTCCTGGCAATATCGAATTTGGCGGCGTGTACGTAAACGCCCGAGGTCTCCAGCCCGTAATAAAGCGGCAGCGTCTGGTAGATCTTGCCTGTGACGTGCAACCAGACATGGCGGTTAATGCCGCCGTGGTCGGGGTTGAAATCGTTCGCGTTCCATTCAAACTTGGTTCCCGTGGCGCGTTCCGCGTAGTCCGTGCGGTTGTCCACCTTCACGGCCAGTACGTTCTCCTCGGAGCCGAAATGCACCGCGTCGGAGATATCCACGCCGTAAGCTGTAATCCCGTTCTCATACAATCCCACCTGTTTCCCATTCAGGAAGATATCCCCGGCCTGCCGCATGCCTTCGAATTCGAGAAAGATCTTGCGGCCTGAGAAGCTGGCCGGAAGCTTGAAATGTTTGCGGTACCACGAGAGCCCCTTGTACGTACCAACGTCGCCTCCGCTGTGGGAGATGATTTTCCTGAAAGAGTCCACATCGTTGAAGCTGTGCGGGGTGCTGATAGTCGTCCATTGAGAATCGTCGAAGGCGCGAGCTTCGGCGCCGGGCGCGTCCTGGCGAATAAACCGCCAATTGAGATTGAAGTTCAGCCTGGCGCGCGCGGATAGAGGCGGCGTGTAACGCGAAGCCGGCGCTGCTGCGAGCGCGGCGCGCCCCGCTCCGGCAAGGATGGGCAGTCCGGCTGCCGCTACCGCGGCTGTTGAAAGAAACTCACGGCGTGATATGGGAGGTGTTGACATGGGCATTCCTCATTTCTCCTGGTGCGCGACTCCATCGAGTGCAGAATCTCTTTTCCACACGCGGCACTCTTGCCGATTCATCTGGGGAATTGTATTCCGAATGAATTTCGCCTGTAAAGCGTTCTGCTGCTCCCTGCCAATTCCGGCGCGATGAACAGGAAATGCGTACGGCTCTTGCAGCGGCACGGGATCTCCTCTACCGGGCCTTCGGAGATCCGTCTTTTCCCCGTGTAGCTCTCGAGCGGCTGACCGTCCCAAACAGCACGCTCGCGCAATTCTGTGTTAACCTGCACTACGAATCCGGGACTCGCAGCAGAATATTCCGGCCGCATCCGGATTGTTTGTCACTCGTGCTCTGCTTGACGAGCGATTCCGGCACTCTGAAATCTCGAACGGGCGGGTATGACGACAGTTACGTTGAAAGACATAGCGCAGGCATTGGGGCTCTCGGTCATGACCGTCTCCAAAGTCATGCGCGATCGTCCTGACGTCAGAGAAAAAACGCGCGCTCGCGTGCTGGCTAAAGCCAAGGAGTTGAACTACAGGCCAAATCTGACCGCGCGCGGTCTGGTCACTGGGCACAGCCGCCAGGTTGGAATCATCGTCCCCACTCTGCTTCATCCCTTCTTTGCCGAAGTCCTTGAGGCTCTTTCTTCAACCTTGATTCAGGGCGGGTATGCTCTCATGATCTCTTCTTCGATGGAAGATCCAGCCGTCGAAGATGCAACCATTGAACAGCACCTGGGACATCGTCTCGATGGCTTGATTATTGCGTCCTGCAATACCTCAACGGCAAAGTTCGAGCAACTGAAGCAGCAGAAAATCCCCTTTGTTCTGATTGACCGCTATTTCCCCAGGTTCAAAACAAATTTTGTCGGGGTCGACGATGTCGCCGTCGGCCGCATTGCAACCGAACATCTGATCGCCATGGGATGCAAACGGATCGCGCATATCCGCGGCCTCGAGTTCACGACCGGGCTGGGGCGATTTGAGGGTTACAAACTGGCGCTCAAGAAACATGGGCTGAAGTACGACCCCCGCCTGGTCAGCCCCTACGTGACTGCGGATGGAAAAGACTGGCAGCAAAGCTACACCGCGATGCGCAAATTGCTGGCCACGGAAAACCCTGACGGGGTCTTCTGCTACAACGATCCGATTGCCATCGCCGCTATCGATGTCGCCCTGGAAGCCGGCCTGCGGATTCCCAAAGACATTGCCTTCGTGGGATGCGACAACCTGCACTACGATTCCAGCCTCAAAGCTCCGCTCACCAGCATTGACCATCACAGCGCCCTCATCGGTGTCCGGGCCGCGGAGATGCTGCTGAAACTTCTGAAGAACAAGAGAGCCGGGACGCCCCGCCATGTGGTGTTGCAGCCAACGCTGGTTGTGCGCCAGTCCTCACAGCGTAAAAACGGGACCGTTTAGCCTGGCAAAGTTGTTGAAATCGCTGCGTTTCCTGGATTCGCTCTGCTTTGACTTCGCCCCTCTGCGGGCGGCGGAATTTTCCATGTCTATGAATCGAATAGGTTTATATAACGTTAAACTTTCGTATATTTAACGTTACATTTTTTTCTTGACAAGTCTCTGATTTCTCAACAACAATCCGATTCGAAAGTAATTCAGCAGGGAAACGCTCGCACCGTTCCTAAATCTCCCTGCTCTTCCCTAACACCCAGCTGCTTTACAGCTTCTAACTTGGAGGTCACAGATGCTGCAGTTGAATTCACGTCCCCATGGCCTCGCGCCGGTGGGACTCCTGGTCATCGCGTTGCTGGTTCTTCTCACATGCGCTCTCCCCGGCGCATTGTTGGCCCAGACCGCCGGTGAAGGCTCCATCTCAGGCACAGTCACGGATAGCTCCGGGGCCGTCGTCTCCAATGCCACCGTCACCGCTACCAACTCCGCAACCCGCGTTTCCACCGAGCGTTCGTCGGATAGGGACGGCCTCTACACCATTTCTCCCCTGCCCGTGGGCACCTACTCGGTGACCGTAACCGCCAAGGGCTTCAAGGTTCTGGCACAAGAGCACCTGGTTGTCGATGCCCTGGCTCCGCTGGCTTTCAACCCCGTCCTGTCAGTCGGCGCGGCGACTGAAACTGTAACCGTAACCACCGCCCCACCGGTGCTGGATACGGAAAGCCCCATCCTCGAAGGGACGATGGAGAATCACGATTACGCCGCCCTGCCCATTGTCATGTCCACCACGCAGCAGCGCGACCCCACTGCGTTTGCGGTGCTTTTGCCGGGCGCCCAGGCCGGCTCCCGAACCCCTCTCATTGCTGGCCTCTCCAACTACCAGGGTTATCTCTATCTGGATGGCGTGCCTTCTGAAACCATCAATCAGCAGGGCGACAACCGCACCGTCTCATTGAGCATGAGCATTGAAGCCGTCGATCAATTCCAGATAACCACCAGCGTGCCTCCGGCCGAGTACATGGGCGCCGGCGCATCCAACTACACCATGAAGTCCGGAGGTCACGATTATCACGGCCAGGTTTCGGACTATGTTCGTAACACCATCCTGGATGCATGGAACTTCTCCCAGAAGGAAGCAACCGTAAAGAACGCCGCCGGAGTCACGATTCCCGCGCCGAAGAATATCGAGCATGCAAATGAGCTCTCCGCATCCGCCGGCGGACGCGTCCCTCATACCGGAAACAAGGTGTTCTTCTTCTTCGCCTACGACAAATACCATTCCCGCCTGAACGATACGCCTGGCCAACTCACGATTCCCACCCTCCAGGAGGAACAGGGCGACTTCTCCCAGCTGGCCGACGCCAACAACGATCCCTTCATCTACGATCCGGCGTCCAACAGCTGCGCCGGCTCTACCTGCACCAGGACGCCGTTTACCTATAACGGCAAGAACAACGTGATTCCTCCCGGCAGAATCTCCGCGATTACGCAGAAGATGGAGTCGTTCCTGCCCAACTATCCAAGCTCGCCCAACGCGAATCTGTCGGGAAACGTCAACACCGCCGTGCTTAACAATAACTACCTCGGTACGCAAATCAACGGCCGCGACAGTCATCTTTACGACTGGCGCGTGGACTATGATTGGACCGCGAAAGACCGCATATCTTCGGTCGGCGCGATGGGGCAGTTTGTGTATCTCAACAACTTCGGCTCCCCCTATCTTCCGCTGCCGTATGCAGTAGGCGATTATGCCACCATCGTCCCCAAACAATACAACATCGAGGAAGTGCACACCTTCACCGACCATCTGACCAATCAGTTCAAAGTCGGTTATACGCGCTTCTTCATGCCCATTACCAACCCCACTCAAGGCGTCTCGCAGTACGAAATAGGCGCAATGGGCGTTACCAATCTTCCCGGCGGGCAAGCGGGACAGGAGTTTCCCGGCGTATCGTTTTCAACCTCCGGCGCAACCACCGTTAACCCCACCACCTGGACCACCAACAGCAACTCGGCTTCTACACAGCTCACCATCCCCAACAACTATGCATGGGTCGACAACGTGCAGTGGCTGAAGGGCAAGCACCTATTCACCTTTGGCGTGACCTACCAGTTTGAAGGTCTCAACAACGCCAACCCCGCCACCTTCACCGGCGTCCTGTCTCTGCCTTTTGACCAGTACGCGACCGCAAACTACACGGCCGGCAGCTCCGCGATCGATACCAAGTCAACAGGTTATGGATACGCCAGCTTTCTGCTGGGCGCCGTGGGCGCAACCGGCAGCGGCGCCACGGGCATATCGCTTCCGCTCCAGAATGTGGCCACCATCTACAGCCGCATCAAGCAGATCGCACCGTTTGCCGAAGATACCTACAAACTCACTTCCAGGCTGACCATCAGTTATGGGCTGCGCTGGGACTACCTGCCCCCGTTGCACGAGAAATTCAGCCACTTCACCTTCCTCAATCCCACCGCCACCAACTCGGCTACTGGGACGCTTGGCGCGTTGGAGTTTGCAGGGAGTTACGGAGGGCCCGGCATTAGCTGCGGCTGCAAAACACCCTTGCAAACCTATTGGAAGGACTTTGGACCGCGCCTGGGCATTGACTATGCCTTGAACGACAAGACGGTGATCAGAGCGGCTTCGGGCATCGTCTACTCGCAGGGCGGAGGCACCGGCGGCGGCCGCACAAGCGGTGGCCCCGGCGCTTCAAATGGCGCGGGTCAGGCCCTCGGCTTCAACACCACAGCCCAGGCAGTGGGCGACACTCTTTCCGGTCCCAACGCCGGTCCGTCGTTCTACCTGAACAGTTCCAACTCATCGCTGTTCGGACCGGGATTTGCCTACCCCGCCGCTCCCACGCCCGGCGCGGCAAGCACCATCTTGAACACCGGCAACTATCTCAACAGCAGCAACGCAGTCGTGACCGCGGGCCAGATGGGGTACGACGACCCCTATGCGGGCGGGCGCGCGCCCATGTACACCTTCTGGAACTTCGGCATCGAGCGGACCCTCACCAGGGATATAACCTTGAACATCAACTATGTGGGAGACGAAGCCCATCACACCTGGGATAGCGGCGCGCAGAATGCGAGAGGTTACTGGAACAATGAGCCAAATCCCCTTTACCGTGCCCTCCTCGGCCCTGTTAACGGAGTGAACTCCAAAGGCTCAACAGTCTCTATCTTGACTGCGCCCGCGACTTCGGCAAATGTCGCCATCCTGAATGCGGCGTTGGCCGGATTGCCAAACCCCGCCTTCTTTATCGCTGCCGCGAACGCGGCGCCTTCCAATTCCAATCTAACCATCCAGCAAATGCTGACGGCATTTCCGCAGTACAGCGGCCTTCAGGACGGATGGGGCGGCGCTTTTGTTGAGAACTACTCCTACGAGGCAGTTCAGGCCACTGTGAGCCAGCGCATGGCCCACGGCCTCTCCTTCAACTTCAACTTTACGTTCTCCAAGAACATCGGAGACGACGGTAACTTCCGCAGCGGCTGGCCCATCCCGGCCTCGGCCATCGACGGCCACCTGCAAGCCTACAAGCAGGACCGTATCGATCGCTCCTGGACGACGACCTCCGCGCCTTACATCCTGAACACCTACGGCGTCTACCAGCTTCCCTTCGGCAAGGGCAAGATCGGCGGCAACAACTGGCTGGTCACGCAACTTGCCGGCGGCTGGTCGGTCTCCGGGGTCTACCAATACAGCTCCGGCGCGCCCTTTGGCGTCACCTGGAGTTCGGGCGGCCAATGCGCCAACGGATACACGACTCTGAATGCTTACACGTGCATGCCGTCTCTCACCTCGGGCTATACCAGCAGTCCCCGCATCAATGGCAAGTTCGGCAGCGGGCCTAACGGCTACGTGTTCGCCAATGCAAGCAGCATCAAGTACCTCGACATCAATGCATTTTCGCAGCCGGCGAACATTTCAACCACCGCCAACTCCGCCCAGTATCTGATCGGCAATGCGCCACGCACCGCGGCGTATGGCATTCGCAACCCGGGCAACCAAACCAACAACCTTTCAATCCGGCGCAACTTCCCCATCTGGCATGAGAAGTTGGCGTTGTTGGTACAGGCGGATTGCTCGAACTTCCTGAACAAGATGATCTGGGGAGGTCCCAGTGCAGGTTGGGGAGTGGGTTCCACCACCTTCGGAGAAGTCTCCGCGCCCGGCACCTCGCCGCGCGACTGGCAGATGTCCGGACACCTCACCTTCTGATCGAGCCGCTGCACTCGACCCGCGGAGGCGCCGCCTTTCCCGGCCGCGCCTCTCGGGTTCCTGGCTTCTCTACTTAATTTGCCGGCACGCAAACAACATTGAGAGTTCACTCGGTCTGAGCGCCCTGGCCCACGGCGCATTTAGGCCCTGTGCGCCAGGAATGGCCAACACCAACTCGCTCGCGGCAGCCGGCAAGCAGCTAAACAAAGAGCTTCCCGCCATGAGCCTGTCAATTAAGTGAAATACGTCCGCCGGCCCATGATCGCAAGTCAGAATGCGTCCGGTTGGATGAAGGTTATTCAACTGCGAAATCCAAACCTTACTCCCAGGGGAGAGAAGTTGGCTGACTATGGAAAAAGTTGCAGGGGTATTGGAAGTATCGCGAACCGAAGACACCCATGAAATCGTCATCATCCATCCGGATTTGAAGCCGGATGCCACCGGGGTTGGCCGTATTGTCTTTTCGCCGCGCCACGCGCGTCATCTGGCCAATCTGCTCATCGAGAACGCCACCGAGGCTGAAGCTGATGCAGCCCGCAAGTATCTGTCTCAGCGCCTAAGGGGCCGCTAAACCAAGCCGGGGCATGATATGTATAATTCGCGATACGCGTTTCCCGATGACGGATTGCGCTTGCTCCTGGACAATGACGTCGCACACGCGGTTGACAAGCAATCCCCTGACTTGCGCTGCTGCCTGGCAGCCACAACTCCGAAATTCCCCGGCGATCAGGCCCGCCATTCAGAAAAGAGGAAGCAGACTATGTCCATCACCCGGCGAACTCTACTCATCGGCTCCGCCTCGCTTCTCGGCTGCGAATCCATCAGCCGTCGAGGCTTCGCAAAATCGCTTGCCGCCGCAGTTTCTGCGCCCGACTTCGGTCCGGTCCCGGCTGCCGCCACGCCCGCGGCAAAAACCCTCTACGACCAGATCGGCGCCGGCAGTTGGACCGAGCTCAACCATCGCCTTCATGCCGTGAACGACGACATTCAGGCACACGGCCTGCGCAAGATTCCCGGCATCGATGCCGCCTTCCTCACCGGCTATCCCTATAACGAGTTCTACGACTGGGACCTCTACTTCGAGAACCTCTACCTCTCTTACTACGGCGTCTGGCCCTATTGCTTCACCAACCTGAAGGAGTTCCTCAATCGCGAACAGCCCGACGGCTATGTGAATCGCAGCCTGATCAAGCAGCGTGACCGCCAGCAGTTCAAGCCCTTCCTTGCCCAACTCGCCGTACTCGGCTGCAAGCAGAATCACGACGATTACGAGTGGCTCCGCGGCAACTACTACGATCGACTGGTCAAGTACATCGACAAGTGGTTTTCCTATGACGCAGACCACAACGGTCTGCCCGTCTGGAACTCCGCCGATGCCGCCGGGACCGACAACCAGTGGTCGCGCGCCGGCGCTCTCAGCTCCTTCGAAATCGAAGGTGTCGATCTGGCCTCCTATCTCATCCGCGAGCTGCGCGCCATGTCGGTCATCGCCACACGCCTGAATCTGAAAGCTGACAGCGCTGAATTCGACCGTCATGCCGACCAGGTCGTCGAGCTCATCAACTTCGCCTTCTGGGATGAGAAGCAGGGCATGTACTTTGACCGCAACGAGAAAACCGGCAAGCGCGTCTACGTGAAGTCGGCCACCAACTTCATGCCCCTCTTCGCCGGCGCGGCCACGCCTGAACGCGCCAAACGAACCATCCACGAACATCTCCTCAATCCTGATGAGTTCTGGCTCACTTACCCGGTCGCCAGCTACGCAAAAACCGAGCCCGACTATTATCAGGGCTCGCACAATGAGTGCAACTGGCGCGGCTCTACATGGGCGCCCACCAACTATATGATCTTCCAGGGTCTGCGCCGCTATGGGTATCAGGCCGAGGCCCGCGAGCTAGCCACACGCCTCTTCAACATGGCCCTGCTCAAGAACCCCGCGCTCCGCGAGTACTATAACGCCGAGACCGGCGAAGGCCTGGGCCAGACCCGTTTCTGGGGGTTTACTGCCTTGTACTACGGCATGCTCCTCGAATCCATCCTTGGATACGATGCCTCAACCCTCAACAGCCAGGTCGAACCCATTGTGACCCGCGATCTCGGCATTCAGTTCCAGTCGTGAAACTGGCTTCGATAAATGACGGCGATATTCTGCATCCGCAGTTGCGGATTGAGAATCCTCGCCATTCGACCGAAAAGCGCCAGAAGCAATCAAGCCTGCGCCGATCAATGTCGCCCGCTAACTCGCTGCAATTGTCTCAAGTCCCTTTACTGCCCATCCATTTGGACTGTTCGAGGATCTGCCGAGTCATTTTTGCAATACACTGTAGGGCTTCCCGACGGCAACCCGGCGCAGCCCATAAAGAGTGAACGCTCGAATACTCTGTAATTCCCTGCTCTTCTTTCCCCCCCAACACACCTTTCAGTGCGGTCGAAGTTTCTCATATGAAAAGAATTCAAAAACACTGCCAGGCGAGCCAGAACGGGTCTATACTGGTGCGTCACCGGAAAGTCGGAATCGAAATTCTCAATGATGCCGTCCTGCGGCTGTCAAGGGTGGTGACAGAAAGGGGTTGAGTCTATGAAATCGGACTGCTTCACTTCACGGAGGAATTTCCTGAGAACTTCAGTAGTCGGCGGCGCTGCTGCCGCTGCTGCCTTGCATCTCCCTTCGGCCTGGGCCGCAAAGACCGAGTCGCCTGCTACCGGCAGCTTCACAAGCCGCGTCTCGCTGGCCGCCGGCGACGATCGCGCCAACATTGCATTCAAATCTCTGGAACCCTTCAAGAAAGAAATCGCGGCTGCCATCGGCAACAAGCGGGTCGTCCTCAAGCCCAATAACGTCATCATCAACGTTCCGCTGTGCGCCACCCACGTCGACAACCTCGAAGGCATCGTCGAATTCCTGCATTCCATCGGCAAGAAGAACATCATCGTCGCCGAGTCGCCGGCTAACGGTTCGGCCCTGGATGGCTTCGCCAACTATGGCTATAACAAACTCGCCGCAAAATACAACGTCAAGCTGGTCAATCTCGACAACGAAGGTTTCAACATTGTTCAGTGCGTTGACGAAAAGGACTTCCAACCCCATCCCTGCCGCATGTCGAATCTGATGATGGGCCCTGACAACTTTGTCATATCCGCCGCCAAGCTCAAGACGCACGACCTGGTCGGCATCACGCTCTCGTTGAAAAACGTCATCGTCGGCTCGGCGATCAAGGATCAGAACGGGGCCAGGGGCGCCAGGAACGACAAACGCCTCACGCATGGCGGGGGAACCCACGGCATCAATTACAACCTCTATGCCCTCTCTGCGATTCTGCACCCCGACCTGGCGGTGATCGACGGCTACGAAGGCATGGAAGGCACCGGCCCGGTCCATGGCACGCCGGTCAACCAGAAGGTCTGCATCGCCAGCATGGATTGGCTTGCCGCCGACCGCGTTGGCGCCGCACTGATGGGTGTTGACTTCACCAAGATCGGCTACCTCAGCTTCTGTGCCCAGGCGGGCGACCGGGGCCAGGGAGATTTGAGCAAGATTGAGATCGTCGGCCCGCCGATCAAGGACTATGCGAAAACCTATCAACTGCCGAACGACTGGGACAAGATCATTGCCTGGCAGAAGCCGACGATGATCGCCTGACGGCGATTTGCATTTGCGTTGAATTGCGCTGATGCGAACCGGGCCTAAGCAATTGCTGCACGGACTACATCGATGGCTACGCGGTCTGACCATTCAAGGTCAGCCTGCGTAGCCGCGCGACCAGAGCCGCCGGGGGGCCGAGCGTCAGACAGAAGCGTTTGAGACGTTCTCGCGCTGCCCCCCTCAATGCATTCCTCTGCGCGTTTTGGCTCACATCTTGCGAAGGCCAAGCGCCAGCGCGATCCACGCCCATCCAGCGAAGATCAGATCGATTCCGATGAACAGGCCGATCGCCCAGAGCCCGGAGAGGGGCCATTGAACCAGTAATAGAACGCCCATCAGCGACGAGATGAATCCGGCGAAGGCTTGCCAGCCCCAGCCTGACATGTGGGTCCACGCAGAGGCGATCAACTGGTACAAGCCACCGATCAAAAAGAACATGGACATTACGAAAGTCGCGACCTCCGCGCTGACCACCGGCCTGATCACCAGGAGGAAGCCGGTAACGATAAACAGGATGGATGCGAGCAAGTGCAGGAAGAATCCTCCCCAGTGCCCCACCATAAACGCGTTGACGAACTCGACGACGCCGGCGAACAAAAGCATCCATCCGAAGAACATCATCGAAGCTACCGTGGCCGCAAAAGACCGGATCACGGCGGCAATGCCAAGCAACGCCAGCACGATTCCAAACGCCAGGAGCCATCCCCAGTTACGGATCATCTCCGGGGTAGCTTGAACTATAGTCAATGAGTCCAGCATTGTCTTTTCTCCTTTCACAGATTCCAGATTGATTTCTACCGCAGTTACTGAAGAATGTTCTTTCGGTGCGGATCTTAAGCACAATCTTCCCTAGAGAACGATGCGCGCACGGCGCGCCGGCACGCTCGACTCACGAACGGGCGAGCTTGCGGCAGGCAGGCCGCCTGGCATTGAAACCGGCGGTTGCAGCTCTCGGCCAGGTCTTGCGACACACGCGTTATTCCATCGCCCTCAGCAGCCGCTGCCCTTCGCGTGTTCTTCATGTCGCTGAGGGTTGAGGCCACAACAAGGCAGAGTTGCACCTCAATTGTCAGCACCGGAGGCTCTCCGCTCATGAGTTCAGTGCTTCCAGCGTCCTCCGGGCCGTCAGCGAATACATCAGCACTGTAAGGCCGCTGAAGATAAGGTTGATTCCCAGGATCGTTCCGATGGCCCAGGTCGAACTGGAAGGCCAGGGGCGCGCAATCAGATATGCAAGCAACAGCGTGACGATGGCGTCGAACAGGGCCCACCCTGAGCCCGGATAAACGCGGAACTGGAAAAACGTGACAAGCTCCAGCACGCCTTCGATTGCGAAGATCACCGCCAGAACGACAGTGAGAGATTGCAGCGCGAGTCCGGGATGGAAAGCCAGATAGCCGCCGCCGGCGACGTAGACGATTCCAATCAGCATTCTCCAGATGAATGCTCCGGCACTTCGGCCGGCAAAGGCGGACGCCAGATACGCCAGACCGGCAAAGACGATCAGCCACGAGACCAGGACTGAGACAGCAATGCCCGTTGCAAGTGGAAGGATCACTGCGAGAAGTCCCAGCAGGATCATGACAACCGCCCATCCAATGGATGCTCCCGTGACTTCCTTAAAAACGCTTTTGGTGTTTCCCATGAAGTTTTCTCCTTTTCAGTAGTCCGCGCAATGCAAGGCGCCTGAATCCTCACATCCCTGCGGGAGTTTGATTTAATCGGCCAGGTGAGGGCGAAGATCGCCTTTCGGTTCGCGGGGCTCACGAACATCTCTTCGCCCTCTTCACCAACATCGCAGGCGCTCCCTCAATCAGGCCGCGTGCGCTCCGGCCACGGTCGTGATTCAGTGTGCCTTGATCTTCGACTCGATGCCCTGTACCGACTTCTCGAATGCCGCGATCCGCGCTTCGAGCTCCGTCTTCGCGTGCTCCCACTTGTCGCCGCCCGACTTCTTCAGTTCCTGGAGCTTCTGATGGATCTCCAGTTTTTGGGTGGTCAGGTCGGCAATCGCCTTGATTTCGACGTTGGCCTTCGCGACCTCGGCCCGTGCTTTCAATGTGTCAAGCTTCGCCTCGGCGGTTTTGAGCTGGGACTCAAGCTTGTCGTGGACTGCGTGCTTCGCTGTCTTCACTTCGATGCTCATGTTCTGTCTCCTCATTTCTTGAGTTTGGGTTTGTGGTGTGATGTTAGTTGAAGTACATCCTGTCCTATTGCGATGCCAAAGCCGCACCTCAATCGTTGACGATGTTTGGCAAATGTCTTGAATGGCCGCGGTTCATTCGCTAATCCTCGATCATTCCAAAAGTGTTCCGCGGCAGCTACAGAGTGGCGGCTCAATGGCCTTTGCGTCCTCTGTAAAGCCGCGGACAGACGATGCGCTCAGTTCAGCGCGCAACTGTCGTGGCCGCAGTCGCACTGGATTTCGGTTTCTTCCACGTCGTCCGCGGTCGAACAGTAAGTACTGCAGTACTCCTGCGCCGGTCCAACCATGCACTGACAAGGCTGATGCGCGCATTTGTGAAGCCGTTCTGCATTCCTGGTGTTTTCCATAGCCAGCCTCATTTTTCCCTGTTGAACTGCGATAGTCATCCAGCGGCGAAGCGCGTCGCAGATTTTAAACGTGTGTCTCGGCCAGTTTTGCCTTCAAAGCGGCGGCCTTGGCCTTCAGTGCTTTCGCCTTGGCCTTCGTCTCGCGCTCCATTGCCTCGCGCCGCTCTTTGGCCTTCTCCAGCCTCGCTTGAATCTTGGAGTCGAGTTGGTTGATCTTTTCCTGGAGCTTTGCTTTCCGATCGGCGTGGGCTTTCGCGTGCTCCGCCTTCAATTGCGCCAGGTCGGCTTTCATCGCCTCGTTTTCCTCGTCGTTCACTGTGTGCCTGACGTTTGACAACGCCCGCCGGAAAACCTTTCCGCCGATGGATTCCATGCGCAGATCAACCGGGGTGGTCCAGTCTTCCTGAATCTCCGCAACCAATGCGAACTTGCCCGGCCGCAGTTCCTTGGTCACGTCGTCGATGAAGTCCGTACCGATCCTGGCGTTGTCCAGATCGGCAAAGCTACCGGTGAGCAACCCCACCGTGGCGCCAATCGCAAGGCCAGTCACGCCACCGAGAAGTCCGATGAGGCTTCCAAGCGAAGTCCCGATAAGAGTCCCGAGTGGTCCCCGGTCGTTGCTCTGCTTCACCGATGCGGAGCCATCCGCATTCTTGACGATTACTGCATCTGCGTAGACTGAGATGCTCCCCTCGTCATCCAATTGATGAAGGGCTTTCTTCCCTTCGTACGCTTTCGGTTCCGTGTCGAACACAACGACTAACATCCTGTCCATGGCTGTGGTGCTCCTTTCGATTTTGTCTTGCACCTCCTTCAATGCACTTCATATGCCAATAGGTAAGCGTCTCAAAACATTGAGTCGTGTGCATTGCGGATTCGTAGTCTCCTCGCGATTTCGCGAAGTTCGCGAAAAGCCTGACCGCGGTGGCTGTTTAGGCCGGAATTGACGCATTGACCCACTTCAAATCGCACCGGCGCCGCGTTCACGGTTAGCTGGGTGCATCGATGTGGCAAGACATCATAGGTTCCGGACTACAACCGGCTTTTCGCTGCATGGCGCGCCGAACACGGGGACAGGTGGCCGGTGCTGCCGGCAGGCAGGGACCCGCGACGCGAGACGCATCGGCTCAGAAAAGTTTTCCGACTGAAACGAACATCTTTCTTCGGCCCGCATCTCCTACGCTTCCGCCGAAGGTGATCAAGCCCAGAGGCGTGGCGGCAACCAGACCGGAAACGAAGTCCTGGCGGAGGTAGGCTGGCTGTTCCGGCGTCCAGACTTCTCCGCCTTCATATGCAGTCGTGAAGTAAAGCCCCTGGCCCAGTCCCGTTGGCAGAGAGGCCAGCCTGCGTAGGTATCCAAAGCGAACAAGGTAGTCATCTGTCGCACGGTACTCATCTATGGAGGAGGCTGAAAGACGCAACGGCCCGCCCAGCGTGAATCGCAGCGGATCGGCAATGTTGCGGCGGAAGTAGGTATCTATATCCGCACTTATGCCAAAGAGGTTCTTCTGCCGCCAGGTGAAGTTCTTGCCGGTGCGGAGCTGGAGGAGCGGTGCATTCTCGCTCCCTATTGTATTGAAGATGGCTCCGGCGGTCAGTTCGATGCGGCCTCCTTCGGGCGAAATGGTCCCCGACTGAGTGCTGTCGTAGACAAGATGGGCGACAGCAGTCTGCGATGTTCCGGATAAATCCTGGGCGGGAACATTGCCGGCAGTCAGGCGCCATCGTATTTGCTGTTGATGGAACTCAAGGGAGGTCTGGAGATTACGACTGAATGTGCGGCCTATGTCCAACCCACCGCCGGCCTGCTGTTCAAACCACTCAGAAACACGCCGCTGGTTGAGCCACTCGTAGACCGGTTCGCGGAGGATGTCGAGGTGCGGCTGGATATACCAGCCACGCGACGAAAGCAGGCGGTAGTACTGGCCAGAGGCCTGAGTAAGAAAACCCAGGCGAAGATCGCCGCGGAGTTCGGAGCCAAAGCCGCCCACGTTCTGGTCGATGACGCGGAGGTCGAGATCGGTGCGCGTGACGTTGGAGTTTGCAGCAGATACATCGGCGCCCGCCATGAGGAAGGGCGGACCGTTGCGGACCGGGGTAAGAAGGACCAGAACGCCGGTATCAGGAACGGCGACTGCGCCCGGTGCAGGTTTAGGCGTGGCTTCCGAGGTCGACGCGGCGCTTGTGAAGGTCTCAAATGCGGCTTCATAGCTGCCGTTTGCCTCGACCTGGTTAAGGTTGTTAGCGACCTGGAGCGGTTCGATCGGCCGTTGTTTCAGCGGCGCCAAATCGATGGCAACCTGACGCTCGGCGCCAGCCGCGCCGTGGGCAATTGCAGTTGTCTCGACGCGCAGAGCCTGCAGTAGTCCGGGTTGGGAATGGATGCGCGCCTTGCGCGTGGCCAGGTAGACGGCCCAGTCGGCATCGGTGAGCGCATAACGGATGAGTTGCGCGCGTTGCTTTTCGGCAGACTTGTAGCCGGCATCGATGAGTTGTTGCGCCTTGTTGTAGTCCATGGTGGTGAACTTCTCGGTTTCAGGCTGCACAAGGATGTCGGCCTGTTTCAGGTTCTCGTCGACATTGCTGGACGTGCCGGCGCTCAGCGTGCGCTCAAGAATAGTAACGACGGAGCTAACGTCCCCGTCTGTAAACGGTGCGTCGGCGAGGTGAACGGCAATGATGACCGAGGCCTGGAGATCGCGCTTGGCGGCGCTGACGGGCAGGTTATCCACAATGGCGCCGTCCACCAGGTAGTGGTGGTGATAGTCCACAGGCGCGAACACACCCGGAATGGAGATGGACGCGCGAATGGCTGTGGGAAGAGGGCCGCCGCGAAAGATTAGGGGTTTGAGCGCCGTGAGATCGGTGGCCACGCAGCGAAACGGGATGGGCAGTTGGTCGAAATCGATTGTCTCGCTGTTGTAGGAGGCGAACTCTTCCCGCAGAAAGTCGTCGAGTGCATGATCCGTCAGCATAGAGTTGCGAAGGCTCACGCCGCCCTTGAGTCCGAGCTGGATTGCCTGGGACAGGTCGCGTCGATCCTCGCGGCGGCGATAGCTAAGGTCGGTATACGGCACTTCGAGAGTGAAGATGGTCTCGAGGACGTTACCGCTGGCGATGGCGCGGAGTTCCTCAACGCTGGTTCCTGATGCATAGAGTCCGCCGACCAGCGCACCCATGCTGGTACCCGACAAACGGTCGATGGGGATGTGATTCTCCTCAAACCACTGCAGCACGCCAATGTGTGCGATACCGAGAGCCCCTCCTCCCTCAAGAACGAGCCCGATGACCGGCCGGCCGGCAGGCGTGACGGCGGGCAGGTTTGCGGTCACGGCGGGCGCGCTCCCGAAACTGGCTTCAGAGGCATCGATGCCATCGGTTGCGCTGGCGCTTCCGCTCCGCGGCGGGACAAGCTCGACTTTGTATTGCCCCAGGTCCCGGGGATCGGATGAGGTTGTCTGCGGCTGGGTCTGATCAACAGTTTGGGCAGGGGAGGTGGAGCGGAGAGCCAGCGCTGCCAGGAGCAGGGGAATCAAACTAGCGAAGCTGCAACGGAATCGTCTCATCGTTTTGTGCAATCGAGTTTCGGGATCGGGTTACTCAGCATGGTCTCCTCTGCGCACGAAATCCGTAGAGTGCATTACTGTTCCGACTCTGCCTTCCCAAACCCCGGGCGTTGTTCGCGAATTCGTTCTGAGAAAGCGGGGTCGTGATTGGCGGCTTTGGCGGCTTCGTTGATATAAGCGCGACGCTTGAGCTCGGTGAAAGACATGGGAGCAGCGGATGGGGACTGGCCGGGCAACCCGGTCGCCAGCGCGCCCTGCTCGTAGAGCATGGCGTCGGCCTTGCCGTTTAACAAGATGCGCCAGTCAAATGGGCGCCCCTTCATAACCTGGAAGGTAAATATCTCGGTGGTGCAGTTACGCGTGATGGCGTTGTACCACTGCGGGCGATTGTGGAGTTGATTGGTGAGGGCCACATAGTCGAGTAGCAGGGAACGGGCAAAGGCCGGCGATGCCGTGAGGTGATAAAGGTAGAGATCCTCGTTATGGCGATAGTCGGCCCGCAGCCGAACCAGGTCACGCTCATCGCTGATGATCGAGATGAGTGTGAATTGGCGAAAGAACCCGCGAATGGCGGAGTAATGCTGTCCAACCTGCTTGCGGGTTTCGATAGAAAAGGCGAGATGTCCATCGCCGTTCGCATCCGGTCCTGATGGATCGGGACGGAGATCGAAGCTCACGATAGTATGCGCAATCCAGGGCGAGCCCCAATAATCCATGAAGAGGTCTACGCCCAAGACATCATCGAGATCCACCTGACGTGTGAGCCACTGGCAGGTATAGTCAAACTGAGCTCGATAATCGCAACTGCGGACGTTATAGAAAGTAATCCGCGATCCGTGAATTTCTGCATATGCGGTGCGGGAAACGTCGGCCTGCCATTGGCCGTTGTCGGAGGGGGAGAGACTGAGCCACCAAAGAAGAACGACGCCAAAGCACAGAATAGAAACAAGCAACCGCTGGAGCGGGCGATTGAAAAAAATCAGCAAGGCCGCCAATACGATCAGATAGATGGTAACGGCGAGTAGCTTCTTACCCGAGGGATGAAGATCGAAAAGGATTGCCAGCACGGCCCATGCCGACAAAAGGAGGATAGAGAGGTAGCAGAGTGCGAGCATTGCCGCGCCGATCAGGCCCCGTTTGCGCGTCGTCGAAGTATGCGTCGGATGCATTGCTCCCTTCGATTTTGTCTTGCGGCCTTTTCAATGCAATTCAACCGCCGATCGGTAAGCGATTGAAAACACAAGCAAGGATACATCGCGGAGCCGCAATCTCTTCGAGAATTCGCGATGCTCGCGACTGCTGGTGGTTGGGTACTTGAAGGCAGTTCAGCTATCCCGTCTTGAACTGATACTTGTTGATGTTCATCGACCTGATCCTTGATTCCAGCGTTGATAGTGGAATGCCGAGCCGTGCTGCCGCGCCGGAGGCCCCGGCCGCCTGGCCTCTCGTTTCGGTCAGTGCCGCGCCAATCATCTCGCGATATTCCATCGAAGATCTGTTGAAAGAGATGTGGATGGACGGCTGGCTATGGACGCATTCGCGGTAAACCATGTTCTCTGAACGACTTGGACGGCGTGATACACCAGCAGGAGTTGCAATCGGGCGGCCAATGAGTCGTCCAAACTCGGCCTCCGCAAACGGCCTGGGTCGGCGCCAATCCTGGAGGCGCTCGATTCAGCTGGAAGTCGGATCCTTCCGGATCGCTCCCAGCAAGACTTCCAGCCAGTTGCCCCTCGCCAAAACACCGATCTCGTATCAAATCAATCAGCTGATTAGCGTTCCTGGTGTATTGTCGTCAAGCGGAAGCTTGCCGCGTCGCCAGTGGTGAAGAGTCCGGGCGTTCCCCGGGCTCTGGTCGCAGCTAACAGAAACGACATTAGTTAACATGCCGGCCGCGGACAGAGGATTTGAACCTATGCTCGCCGGCCTGGCCATCTGCTGTCGAATCAGGAAGATGAGGTCGCAATGTTTTCCCCTGGATCAAAGGAACCAGACTTGTCACCTCAAAGTGAGCAAAAACGAACAGTCCGGTTGTGTGGGGCTTTGAGACTCTTCAATCAATTTCATCTGGAAAGGTTCTGCGAACTCATGAATCTTAGACAAGTGGTGCTAGGTTGCTCGTGCCGAGGTGAAACGGATGGCAAAAAACCCAGACAAGACAGTTCTTCTGATCGAGAATGACCCCGAACAAACTCGCATAATTCGCGCAATGTTCGACGACCAGGGCTCATACCCTTTCGCAGTCACCCACGTCGAGTTTTTGGCAGACGCCGAAACGTATCTTGCAGGGCATCCGGTTGACATTGTCTTGCTGGACCTGGGATTGCCCGATCCAGAAGGACTGGAGTCGGTCAGACGGGCACGCGCTGCCGCGCCGCGCGTCTGCATTGTGCTCTTGTCCAGTCTGGACGACGAGTCGAAGGCAATTCAAGCCATTCATGAGGGTGCGCAAGACTATCTCATCAAGGGCCAGATCGAGCCGCACAAACTCATGCGAGCCCTAGGCAATGCCGTTGAGCGCAAGATGAACGAAGAGATCCTGTTCAATGAAAAGGAACGCGCCCAGGTCACGCTCAACTCAATCGCCGATGCCCTGATCTGCACCGACATGTCAGGAAACATCACCTTCTTCAATCCCATCGCGGAGAGCATGTTGGGCTGGCCGCTCACCGAAGCGGTCGGCCGACCCCTGATTGAGGCCTTCCGGATCGTGGACGCCACCACTCGAAAGGCAATCCTGGATCCGATGGCGAAGGCGGCATCGGAAGACCAGGCGGGGAAACTGCCGTCGAATTGTGTACTCATCCACCGGGACGGACATGAAGTTTTCATCGAAGACTCCGTTGCCCCCATCCACGACCGTGAGGGGAAGGTCACTGGAGCGGTTATCGTTTTTCGCGACGTAAGCGTGGCGCGGGCGCAGTCGGAGCTGATTGCTCATCTGGCCGAGCATGATTCTCTGACCGGTTTGCCTAATCGATTGCTCTTTTGCGACCGGGTTGGCCAGGCGATCTCTCTTGCACGGCGACACGGTGGGCGGGCCGCCGTGCTGTTCCTCGATTTGGATGGCTTCAAGCACATCAACGATTCCCTGGGACATGCGGCCGGCGACGAGTTTCTCAAGTCTGTGACAAAGCGCTTGCTGAGTTGCGTACGCACCCCAGACACGGTAAGCAGGCAGGGAGGCGATGAGTTCCTCGTGCTGCTGGAAGACGTGCAGAAACCGGAAGATGCCGCCACTACGGCCGGAAGAGTGTTGCAGGCAGTGGCGGAGGTTCATCTCGCGGACCACTGCGAGCTTCACGTCACCGCAAGCATCGGTGTGAGTGTCTACCCCGAAGACGGCTTGGATGTGGAGACGCTCATCAAGAATGCGGATACCGCAATGTATCAGGCCAAGAAGAATGGGCGTCAGAGCTATCAGTTCTTCAGGCGGGACATGAATTCACCCACCGTTGAGCACGAACCCATTGAGCAGAGCCTGCAGCGCGCCCTGGAACGAAACGAATTGACGTTGCACTACCAGCCCAAAGTCGATCTGAGGACGGGCGCCATCGCCGGGGCTGAAGCGCTGTCCCGCTGGATACATCCCACGCACGGAATGATCGCTCCGGGGAAGTTCATTCCTATCGCGGAGGAATCCGGCCTGATTCTGCCCATCGGCGCCTGGGTCTTCGGTCAGGCATGCATGCAAGCCCGAGCTTGGGCGGATGCGGGTGTGCCCCTGAAGACGATAGCCGTCAACGTCTCAGGAGCGCAGTTTCAGAGTGGGGATTTTCTGGATGGCCTGTTCGCAGCCCTTAGCATTACTGGCTTGGATCCGGGGCTTCTGGAGCTGGACCTGACCGAAAGTGTTCTGATGAACCATCCCGAGCGCACCGCATTCATCCTCAAGACCGTCAGGGATAAGGGAGTGCAGGTGTCAGTCGATAATTTCGGCACCGGCAACTCTAGCTTGAGAAGTATGCAGAAATTGCCCCTCAATGCCCTCAAGATCGACCGGTCATTCGTCCGTCAGATCACCACCGTTCCCGGTGGAACCACCACCGTCAGGGCATTCATAAACATGGGCCGGAGCCTTAACCTCAGGGTCATTGCACAGGGAGTTGAAACGGCTGAAGATCTGGAGTTTCTGTGGGCACACGATTGTGACGAAGCCCAGGGAAACTTTTTCAGTCGGCCCGTTCCGCCGGATCAGTTAATTAGGCTGCTTCGACCGAACTGAGCCTGCGCGATGTGACGGCCACAAAGAAATGGTGTCCCACGCCAAAATAACGATCCGCTGCTGAATCAAACAGAAAGGTAGCATATCCAGTTTCGCTGTCTGGATGTAAGACTGGATCGTCTATTCCGACTGTAGATGCATTTGTAGACTGTTTTGCAGCCGAAACTCGGCGAGAAACCCAAGGTTGACGCGCCTTCCCGCACTAGGGCGCCTGGGCTTATGCCAGGAGTCGGGATCGCTGGTTTGTTAGTTATTGAAAAGAATGGTCGGGGAGAGAGGATTTGAACCTCCGACCCCCTGGTCCCGAACCAGGAGACTGTCCAGTTGCGTAATCGCCTTGGAGTTGTCGCGTAGCCAAAAGCAGAATCTAGAGGGCGATGGCAGGCGGAGAGGCAGGCGAATCCTCTGCGGAGCTTCCTTTGGAAACCGGACCTCCGATCGTTGTGTCAGAGAAAAATCCGTTTCCCAGGACGGATCGCGGTAGTAGCTGAGCTTCCCTGTGGGAGGAGATTCGTAGAAATGGCGCGACAATGCGAGGATTCTCTCGATGTAAGTCAAACAAAATAAGCAATCAAGACTGCGCGGCGGGGGGAGGAGAATTCGAACTCTAAGTAGCCTTTCTCCCAAAAATGGGACTTCGAGTCACCAAGCCAGAGAAAAGCGCCGTTTCCGAGCCAGGTTTGGCAGATTTGAGCGATTCTCTGGTGGCATCCGGTCGCAGAAACTGCCCGAAAAGCGGGCAAACTCTCGATGTTAAGTTGAACAAAGTAAACAACTTAGACTGCATGGCGGAGAGGGAGGGATTCGAACCCCCGATAGCCTTACGACTATGCCTGATTTCGAGTCAGGTGCATTCAACCGGGCTCTGCCACCTCTCCGCGTTTATAACCTATTCTTTCTACTCGTCGGTCGAGTATCTTCGGGCGCCTTCGCGCTGGACAGTTCGGTGTCCGTTCTGGTGTCCCTTCTGTATCTCGAATTGACCAGTCGATCGACCGCCGCCGCCTGGTGCTCGCCCGCGAGATGAGAGTACCGCATGACCATCTCGAGTGTCCGGTGCCCAAGCAACTCGGCCACCGTGCGCAGATCCACACCCGCCATCACAAGTCTACTGGCAAACGTATGGCGGTTGCAATGCCAGGTATACTCCTGAATCTTGGCCTCTTCGAGCGCGGTCGAGAACCAGCCGCGCGATCCCTGCAAGGAGTCGCCGGTGCGCGCCGAAGGAAAGACCGGCTCCGCTCCTGGCCGGTTCTTCTCGCCCCGCATTTGTTGGAGCGCCGCGAGGGCGACCGCATTCAACGGAATGGTGCGCGGATCCCCGTTCTTGGTCCTGAGCAGATGAAGCTGCCGGCGCTCGAAATCCACCTGGTTCCAGCGCAGGCCGTACTGCTCGCCCATCCGCATCCCGGTATGAATTGAGAGCAGGAAGTGCGGCAGGAACTTCGGGAAGCGGCCTTCGATGGCGGCGCGCAGGCGTTTCTCCTCTGTGTCGGAGAGGAACCTGACCCGGCCATTGCCCTCCGTTTTGCGCCGGATGCGCGCCGCCGGGTTGCGCGCGATCTTCTCGTTGTCGATCCCGACCCGGAAGACCAGGGAGAAGGTTGCCTGCCAGCGATTCCTGCTCGCCGGAGCCCACTTGCGCGCTTTGGCCTGTTCGGCCAACCAGGCGACGATTTCGTTTTTGCGAATCGACTCGGCAGCTCGGGAGCCGAACGACTCGATCAGCTGATTGACGCGCAGGCCAAGCTCGTAGGTCTGCTTGGCGCTGTTTTCTGCCCTGCTGTAGGCAAGCGCATCCTCGCAGAGTTCGCGAAACGCGACCCCCTTGGTGCGCAGATTCTCCGGCAACTTCCGGCCTGCGAGCTTTTGCGAGTGCCGTTTGCCGAGCAGCTTTTCCGCAGCGCCGCGCGTGCCCGCAAGCTCGCGGCGCTTGCGCCCATCGAGATCCGTCCAGCGGACCCACCAGATGCCACTGCCCTTGACCCGCTCGTAGATCCCACGGCGCTGCGCCATCGCGTTCTCTCCTACCGATGAGTGTATCTCGCCGGATACTGATAAATAGAAGTCAGGTGCATTAGGATCACGGCCCTGTAGAGCCACGTTTCGCCCGAGCACAATCGGGCCATGGGCGGTTCTATCCTGGCCCCATGTATTCTCCGGGGCATGGAGCCGCAGAGGATGATTCCATGGCATCGACGCTCTTCACCAGCCATGCGATGCTGGCAGCGTACGCGGACGCCAGGTTGCCGGGATCCATTGCCGACAGGGAATTATGTCCAAAAGCTCTGCGGCCGCGGACGCCGTTGCCGCTCGCGCCGAGAAATCACGAAAAACCACACATTTTCCACAACCTCCATAGCCTCCTCAAACTACTTATTTTCTGTAGTTTGCGGGCCATGGAGGTTCTTGGCCTCTGCCGGCGTATCCTCCATCACGTCCACCATGTACATCGCGGCAAGCTGCTGAATTTGGGCGATGGTAGCCCTATCGAACGTCAGACCATTGCCGGTTTGTGATAACGGGTGAGTGCGCAGACCGAGCTTCTTCAACTTGTGGGCCACGTTTTCGGGACTCAGCCGCGTCGTTTCACCGCGAGCCTCCAGCAAACGGTTGGCCTCGGCCGCGATTTCCTTGGCGTAGGCGAGTTCCCGCCCGTCACGGCTGAGCGCCAGGATCGCTTCCAAGACGACGGCCTCGATGGTGTTAGACATTTCTGAGAGACGCTGCTGGTCCTGGGTTTTCAGGAGGGCCATCAGTTTCTGCTGGGCCTCGGGCGCGTCCACGAGGCAACGTTCAAGAACCGTTGCAATGGCCGCCGTCTCAGAAGACAAGCCGCAGAAAACACACGTCCAGTAGCGCACATAACCGCGATTCTTCTGGCGATATTGGCCCAGGTGGACGGGGATGCGCTTCATCATTTTTTGCAGCCATTTTGGAGGAGCAGGTGGCACCGCGTTTGTTGGGGTGATGTGAATCTGGATGGAATTCTCGATCTTGTGCGTTCCTGGATTCTCGCCAACGTAGATCGCCGTTGACCTGGAGTAACAGGCCCATGAACCCCCTTCCACGACCGAGAAGTTGCGATCTGTCAGGCTGCTCAATAAGGAGGCTGTACGCTTGTCGAGGTAGGGTTCCCAAATCAAGTTGGTCTTGCAGCAGCAGTGGAGCACGGCCAGGTGGCTCCGCCGGAATCCGGACAGCAGCTTCGCCTCGCGGCAGAAATCGCTGAGCGTGTGAAGAACGACCCCTGCCTCGTGGGCGGGGCCGGTGATGACCAGGCACGGAAGAACGGTCAGTTCGTCTTGAAAAAAGGTCGTGACTACTCAGAATGCGACCAACTCGGCCACATCCCCTGCCAGGTGCGTCTTCGCCAAGAGGCACCGCTTGATCCACGTGACGAGCTCGCCTGCCGTGACCACCCGAGGTGGCGCAGGCGCAGGAGGCGCCGTCTCCGGGGTAGTGTCAGTCGGGGTGAAGTCGAAGCCACAATCGCGCAGGATTTTGTCGATCATCGGCATGAACGATGGCGGCTTGGGTTGCGGTACCGACTTGGTTGCGGGGGGTAACGAGACCTGGGGAATGAAGGGCTCAAAACATCCGCCGTCATCACCCTCAGCAGTTTCTGTCACGGATCCTCCGGCGGTCAGCAGGAGGCTGTCTCCGGAGGCATTGGATGGGGCCGCGGGAACTTGGCTTTTTGCACCGGCCGCATCATTCGAAGCCGCGGTGTCGGCCGTGTCGGTCTGTGAGGGTGTTGATTCCGCATCTACAGCAGCCAATGAGTCATTGAAGGGATAACAATGCGCACTTTCGAACAGCGGGAGTGTGTTGCGCCTGTCGGCGATCGTTGTGGAGAAGGCGCAGTTTGGGCTTTTGTCAGCGCCCGCGCGGCAAACCCGGGTTTGCGAATTCAGTCTTGATACTTTAAGCAACGAAAAGAGGGATGGCGGGGACAGAGGGGCGGGGTGGTATACCACACGAGCAAATCAGTGATTTCATCCCTTGTTTAGCCCGATTCCAGCATAGAGTCGTCCCCGGTGTACCTCGTTGTAAAGGTGGCGTGATGAGCGGAAGAGGAATATGGGCGCTGAGGAAGATCGAGTGAGCGAAACCTCTGGAGACTACGTTTCAAAAAGGGTCCCATGATCCGCCCAGCAAACTCAATCATACCTACGGCTGGTTCTAGCCAATCCGGCCGATTCAAAAGGCAGGGGTTAAGGATGATTGTGAGCGTCTGTTCAGCCGTGCCGAGCTGCAGTACCGGATTGGGACTCTGACGCTGACCAATCCTGGCCAGAGGAGTCTTTTTATCAATGATTTGCCCCTATGCAGAGCCGGTGGCGGGCTCGGATGGACCCGCCGCCTGCTCTGCGCGAGGGGGTTAGCGCTGGACCCGTTGCAGCACCACCGGGATAGGGCCCGGGGGGTGGTAGAAGGGGCTGCGGGAGGGGTCCGATCCATCGGGTGCGGGTCCAATGGCCGGGCGCGGCTCCGCCGTCTTCTCCTCGGCTTTGGGCCGCTGCGGACCCGGAACCGGAGTGCGTACCAGTTCGATGTGGTCGCCCTTCAGTGTGCCGGCATACGTGGCATTGCCAACCTTGAAGC
>Ga0326727_10007574_pt1 | contig 28550 bp, 26 predicted proteins | sample MB2enrmetagenome_FD_207643 | JGI IMG/M metagenome (GOLD analysis project Ga0326727, IMG submission 207643) | Lab enriched peat soil microbial communities from McLean, Ithaca, NY, United States - MB29MY | ecosystem: Environmental > Terrestrial > Soil > Wetlands > Peat | place: USA: New York... | reverse complement strand
GTAATGCTTTCTAAAGTGGTTCGCTCTTCGACAGTTAGCTCAATCTGGGGTGCTCGACGTGACATAATCGAGCACTATAAGTCACTGGCTCTTATAAGTCAACTTATTTGTGTTACGCAACACTAGCGGCTACCTCAATGGCGCTCAATCTTCTGGTCTCTGGTAACAGTGCTGGTTGCGCACGGGATATCCCTTCTCGCTGACAGGCGACGCCGCAGGAACTCGGCATAACCCAGCACAACCAGGAATTGAAGCGAAGGGTGCCAGATCAGGTGAGTAGTGAACAGGCAGCGAACCGATATCACCCCCAAGACTCCGAGGGCTTCGACCGCGGTTCCCCTCTCAAAGGAATCGAGGGACGAACTGCGAAGCGACCGAATCAGCACCCACCAGGTTCCAAGCAAGGCGGCCAGGACGGGTATCAGGCCTAAGACGCCCACTCCAAGGACCACCTCGAGGAAGGAATTGTGGATGCTCGAGATATCCGATGCTCCCAATTTGGCCAGGACCTCAAACCTGGCCGTATAGGCGCCAAGCCCCGTTAACGGACTCCTCAGAAATTGCTGCCAGCCGAACTCCCACCAATCAACTCGTCCGCTCAAACTCTGGAAAAGCTCCGGGCTCTGTCTACGGAGGACAAACTGCCATAGGAGAGACCCAACACCGCCCACGGAAATGAGCGCCGCAGCCCCTGACAGGAGAAGCGTAGTTAGTCCCTTTCCCTTCGAGAAAAGCAGTACCAGAACTGCTCCCACCAGAAAGCCCCCAAGGGCAGATCGGGTCTGCGAAAAAAGCAGGGCCGCCAGGCCGAACGTGCAAGCCAGACCGTACCACACAGGGGAAGACTTACCGTTTGGGGGCAAGAGAAGCCCTCTGAGAGAGACAACGGCAATGATGGCGCCATACTCGCCAAGGCTGTTGGCATGGATGGCAGGGAAAACTCCGTACAATTGTAGTCCAATCGTCCCGACGTCGGATTGCCATGCCTCTTGCGGCCATAGCAGGGCGCCCAGCCAAACGGACATCAGGAGCAGGCCGTACCATGCCCAAGTGAGATTGAAGAGGTTATCGTACTCTCGCGCTGAGCAAACCGTGGCGAGTATCGCCGCCAGAAGAGCGACATCGACGAGATACTCGAGGGATTTGTACAACGTCCAAGCCGGGTAGACAGACCAAAGCGTCGACATCACCGAAATTGCGCAATAGCACGTCAAAGCGCCGACGAGTCCCCGAAAGAGGGAGCCGAGCCACGGAGGTCTCTTGAGAGCAAGGCGGATCGCCAAAACGGCGGCTGTTATACCGACAAGAGCGACCCGATAAAGCGCCGCCGCATCCAGTGGGGACTCTCTGATGTCTTGATCAGTGCGCTGCCTAAGAACGATGTCGCTGAAAAACAAGAGGAGCCAGAGCCCTTGCCACCAGGTCAAGGAGCTAACCAATGCGCTGATGCGTCCGGCAGCCTTGCCGAGCGCCGCCGGGAACACCAGAACGGCAAGAGGCGCCGACAGAATCAAGAGGGTGGCGGTGACGCTGTGCAGAGAGCCGATGGCATAGATCGCAAGGGTGCCCAAGACCATGAAAAACATTAATTGCCAAATCCATCGGATCTTCAGCATATTGCTCATTTAGGTTGCAGATTCAAGGGATTCTCTGCCGAGACCCGAGTGAATCCGCCGACCCCACCTTCTTTCACCGCCTCATATACTTTTGCCATCAGGGTACCTTTTTGGTCCCAGTCGAATTGCGAGGCAACCCTCCCGCGCCCCGCTTGACCCAGGCGAAACCTCAGAGCGGGGTCTTGCGCCAGCCGCAGCAGGGCATCCGCCAGGTCGGCAACCGCTTGTTCGGGCGATGTGGCCGGCACCTTTATCCCAGTGCCGTCTGTCACTTGAAACGCCGGTCCGCCCAAGTCCAGACAAATGACCGGGCGACCAGCCGCCATCGCTTCGAGGCTGACGCATCCGCCCGACTCGTGCAAGGCGGGGTGCAGGAGTACGTCGCATTCGGCCAGTCTCCCCAAAACGTTCTGCCGCAGAAGAGCTCCTGTGAACATAACTTTATCGGCAATCCGCAGGTCGCGGGCGAGCCTTTCCAACCTTCTCCGCTCTGGTCCATCGCCAATGATCCAGTACTCAGCGGCCGGGAATCGCCGCTCGAAACACGCAAAGGCCCGCAACCCAAGATCGAACCCCTTCAGATGCCAGAGACGTCCAACACTGACCACACGAAAAGGATTGGTCTCTCGGAACGGAAAGCTGCCAAGCCACGCGATTTCATCTCCAGTCAGGCCAACCGCCGATAACACCGAGACGTTCCGACAGCCCAGGCCGCGAATTCGCCTGGCCGTTTCGTGAGTCGTGGCAAGCCCGATGGCGGCTCGGCGAGCCGTCAGATGGCGGAGCGGGTTCAGTTCACTGAGCCAGCGGGCGAGGTCGCGCAGGGCTTCATAGACCTTTCCTCGAAGGCTAAAGGAGCGCCAGAAGATGCGGGGCGCCGATTCCCCGCCACCCACAGGCCCCCAGACGAAGGGGACTGGAAGCAGAGGCAGCAAACTCGGGATCCAGTAATTCACTAGAGTCACATGGTGCACCAAGTCGAAGCCGACCTGGCGATGCAACTTCCTGGCGCGGACGTAGACGCCAAGCTGCCATAAGAAGTAATAAAGGTGTATTCCCCGCCGTGATTTTTTCCAGAAACGCGCCCAGCGTGGCAGATCGAGATAAACCCAGTGGACATTGGGCAAAGGGCTGCACGCCAACCCTCTTTCGACCGGTTCCTGGTTGTTCGCCCGAGTAATCACCCAGACTTCATGAAACCGGGCGATCTGGCGCACCCAATTCCAGCCCACTCCAGACTCAGAGCCCTTCTCCGAGTCGCACGCATAAGCTGATAGAAGAACACGCAAATCCAGCGATACCCTTCTGGTTCTAAGTCTTCAAAGCCCCCGCGCGCCGCGATGAACCAAGAGCAAAGCAACGCCCAACCCTACCACGCTTGCCAGAATGATTGCCCATACCGCTCCCTGCAACCCGAAGGCCCGGCTGAAAGGACCTGCGGTCACAAGAGCAATTGCGCCAGAGGCACAATAAGCACAGAAGACCAAGGCGGGGGCCTGCTTGGCCCTCAAGACGATCGCGGGTCCGTATACTGCCGTCCAAAGCACGGAGGCGATGGCAACCCAAGGGATCAAGTGCGCCACCCCATCATATTTGCCCGCATAGAGGAAGTGCAAAGCCGGCGCCCTGAGCACGATGATGACAGCCCAGTAGGCAAGCGCTCCGCCCAGAAAGAGAGCGGTTATTCTCCAGCTCAGACCGTCGAGACTCGCGGCCCCATCCCGCGCGTGGGTGCGGGAAGCATAAGGCGTAATCAGCAGGGAAAGTGCCGTGCATGACTGCGCGAGGGGCAACATGAGGTTGACCAACGCCCGCAGTTCGCCCGCTGCCGCCATGCCGGAGGAGTGGCTGAGCAAGGCGTAGTGGATATTCCAAGGAATCCAGGTCACCACAGAACTTGCCAGGGCCCAGCGACCATAAATCCAGTGTTGTTGGGCAATGTGACTCAGGGTTGGCTTACCTGTTCCCAGTTTCAGGCTGGGGTGAAGCCGGCTGAGCAGAACAGCGCTGGTCGCCAGCGCCCCCAGACCCATCAGGATAAATGCCGTGAAGGGTGAAACCAGCCCGCGCCGGAATAATACCAGCAGCCCTCCCAATACGAGGACAGAATAGATTAGTGCACCCGTGGCCGCGTGTTGCGGCGCGTGCCGCACATAAAGGGCGCCTCGAACAAGCCAGAAGAGCAAGATGCAAGGCGCTGCAAAGGCCACCCCAGCCAGCGCCCACGAGAGGTTGCCAGGCCGCCCCTGCGCATGCGCCACACCGGCCGATATGCCCAGGATGATGAAAATTGCCAGCGCCAACGCACCGTGAGCCCAGAGAAGGTCGCCTAAGTACTGCCGTGGCGAATCCAGGTAGGCGGAAGAGCCAAAGACGCTCTGCGGCTCGAGAAGCAAGGATTGGTACGCGAGCGACACCAATAAGAACGTAGAGAACGCTAGAGCATAAGCCCCGTACTGCTCGGGAGGCAACCACCGCGCCAGCAGAATGCCGATCAGAAAGTTAGAGCCCGAGATAAGCGCCTGGTCCACAACTGCCAGCGACCCCTTCTTGATCCACGGTAATCCATTTAAGCGAGAGCCAAGTTCCCGCGGGTAGCTTGAGTAAGGTTCATTTTGCATAGTCGCCGTAGCCATGAGTTTCTACACCCGTGAGAGCTCTTTGCTGAGCAGACGCTGCCGATAGCGAAGGCCGGCGTGACCAAGCTGAGCCCTTTCCTCGAGGTGCCGGCACACGAAATCCAACATGTAAAGCATGAAAGATGCTCTCTCACCCGAGGATCGACCCAGCGAGAGAACGCCTTTGCCGTTTTTGTTCAACAGGCTTGCTACCTGTACATGAAAGTGGAAGAGGTCCCATGCGATCGGCGCGTCCCAGGCAGCCGATTCCCAGTCGAATGCATACAAACGCCCGTCGCCGACACGAGTATTCCAAGGGGCGAAGTCGCCGTGCGTGACGCCGCAGGGGATCATCACGCCTCGGAGTTCGCGGCTGGCGCTGAGGAGCGCGGCCTCGCCTAAGGCCCGCCACCTGGAATCGAGCAGAGGCGCCGCTTTTTGCCAGCGAGCCGCGACTTCATTCACCAGGGTCTCTGCCGGCTTCTGCACTCGATGAAGGCCGCGCAGTTTTCGCAAGAAGTCCTCGTGCAGGTCATTGAATTGGATCGGTCCGGGACGGGAAGGCCCGCCAGACTGGAAAAGGATGCAGCCGTTTTCCCCCTCGGCGGCGTGAAGCACTTTGGGGATGTGGCCACGAAGCGCCGCAAAGTTCCCCAGGCGTTCGAGCACCTCGGCTTCGTGGCGCACACGCTGCGTGGCCGCTTCGGTAAGTGGGAGCTTGATATATCCGAGGATGCCTCCATCCGGGCGCATCACCTGTATGGTCAGCTTGCGAAAACGATTTGGGGCACCCAGCGACAAGGCAAAAACCGTTTCAGATTCTCCCGTGACTTCCCGCACTAAAGCCTCGAGAGGCAGTGAGCCCCTGGAAGCGACGAGCAGTTTGTGCGGGACAAAGCCTTGGCAGCGCGCCGCCACTATGACGCTGAGCAAACCCCTCAGAACCCGCGCTGCTGTGGCATAGGGCGCATAAATCCGCAGCCCCTCCCGCGCGCAGCGGCCGTTCTCCAGCGGAAAGAGCCAGCGGGGCGAAGTGTCGGAAGGCAGGACAGCGAAACGGCGCGCGCGCGTGTACCCTTGGCGGGCAAGATCGCGTCGAAAGTGCCCGGAGGGATTCGAGGAGACCACTACGCTCGCGGGCAGGTCGCCCGCCTGCGCCTCATTTTCAGAAGGCCAAGCACTCAGCTTGCCCCATCCCACGAGCTGATGAATCGCGTTGCGGAGGAGATCATTCACGGGGGAACACCTGGCCCAAGCTTGCATCGGCCGGCCGGACAGCCTTAGGCAGCGGCACGAGCCAGGCAGAGTGGCGGCGTTCAAAACGCTGCGATAAGTGTTCGACGACGCAGCGGGAGGCTTCCGCAGCCGTCCGCTCGACTCCTTGGTCAACCTTAATCAGACGAGCCTTCCCAAGCCACGCTGCGAGCCGCCGATAGCCAGCCTGCTGGCGCCGCAGTTCCTCCAGGGCCACTTCGCGCTTGCGAGAGAGAAGGATCTCGCTTTGGGGCTCCAAGAGAACCAAGAACAAATCAGGCCGGGGAACAAGCCGAGAGAGAAGCTTGGGGAGCCACATCGGTCCGCTGTAGCGGTAGCGGAGAGGGTCGACCAACAGATCCGGAAAGTAGCGGTCGAACACGATTAGCCCTGAACGGGCCAGGAAGGGTCGAAGGGCTAAAAAGTAACCCAGCCAATAATCCAAGAAGCGTAGAAAGAGGACGGCGACCGATCCCAGCTTTCCGCGCGGAGGCTTGGCATGAGGATTGGTCACCGGCGCGCCAGTCGCCTTCTGCGGCAGAATCGCCGTGGGCCGCCAATGGAAGATCCGCTGGCGGCGGAAACAAGGCCCGCAGGTCCGGGCGAGTTGGTTCGCCAGCGTGCTCTTCCCTACCCCGTCGGGGCCCAAGAGAACGAGGAACAGCCCGGTGGGTTGGCGGCCACGACGCACCACGCGCAGGCCCTCACCGAACAGGAAGCGGACGAGTCCCAGGGGATGGCGCAGGAGGCCGGTCAGCCAGGGTTGCGCGCCGAGGGTTCCCACAAGTTCCTCGATGGCGCCGCTGGCGCAGGCCCCGACCACCTCGGCTTTCAACTTCCCCATAAAAACCTTGCCTGCTAACTTCTCGGCCTGGGCTCGGCCCAGCTCTTCAACCAGTAGCTTCAGCCGTTGCGCGTAGCGTGGAGGTACACTCCCCTTCCATGTTCGCTTCGCCAAAAGGTAAACAAATTCCGTGGCTGGCGAAGCCACCCAAAACTCTTTGCACCTCCTGCGGCCCGCTACCAGCTCCTCACCGGAGAGGGAAATCAGACCGCTACGTCGATGTTCAAAAATGGCGTCGAGTGCCGCGGATTTCAGTGTCTCCTCTTCGAACCAGGCGAAAACAAAATAATAGGCTCCGGCGAAGTAGTTCAGACATTGAACCAACTGATACCCTTTGTCTTGCAGCTCTTGGAAAACGAAGGGCAAGTTTGCACGCTCGGCAGGATGAACGGCTATGTCCAGATCGCTGGGCAACTCGTTCGGAAGCCCCTCCCAGGAATGCAAGACGCAGTAGCGAATCTGGCGTTCGTCCAGAAGACGGAAGAGGGTGCAGAGAAAGTCATTTTGGCTCAGCCGCTGCTCAGCCCGTCTCCCGATGGTGTTTACACCCTCGCTCTGTCCGGGTTCAGTCCCGGGATTATGCTGAGATAAGGTCATAGTTGTATTCTTGGTATTGCTCCACGTGAGTAGGGCCGGGGCTTGCCCCGGCCTCATCCGCCCCCGCATAAACAAGTGGACATGACGAGGCCGGGACAAGCCCCAGCCCTACAGAACCGGTCAGTGCGCCCCTACCCCTCTGAGTACGGCGGGAACAGTCTTGGCCAGAATCTTGAGGTCCAGCCCCAGTGACCAGTGATCGATGTAGTGCATGTCGAGTTCCATCCACTTTTCAAAGGGAGTGGAACTTCTGCCGTTGATTTGCCAGAGGCAGGTGATGCCCGGGCGGACACTGAAGCGGCGGCGCTGCCAGTCCTGATCGAATCCTTCGTAATCCCTGACGGGAAGGGGCCTGGGGCCGACCAGGCTCATGTCGCCTTTCAGGACATTAAAGAGCTGGGGGAGCTCATCGATGCTGGTTTTTCTCAGGATTTTCCCCGGGCGAGTGAGGCGTGGATCGTTCTTGATCTTGAATACCGGCCCGCTCGCCTCGTTGAGGTGTTCAAGCTCGGCGAGCCTCTGTTCGGCGCCCTGAACCATGGTTCGGAACTTGAAGAGGCGAAATCTCCTCTTGTTGAGGCCCACGCGTTCCTGGATGAAAAAGACGGGGCCCGACGAGGTGAGCTTGATGAGGAGAGCAGTAACAAGGAACAAAGGGGTGAGAACGATAACCGAGAATAGAGAAACCGAGAAGTCAAAGATGCGCTTGCTGAGGTGGTGCCAGGTCGCCGTGGAATGAGAACCCAGCGTAATCACCGAAACATCCTCGAATTCTTCTGCTTTAGACTGCGCCAGGCGCAAATTGAAGAAGTTGGCCAGTACCCGGACGGTGATTCCTTGTTCCTCGCAAATCGCCGCAATACGCGCCGCCTGAGAATACAGGGATTTCATGGGCAGGGCGATAACCACCTCGTCAACGACTCGTTCTCTGAGGAAAACAGGAAACCTCTCGAAATCGGAGGCCAGGGGATACCCCGACTTGCGAAACTCCCCCCATCCGCCCCACGCCCGATCGACGAAGCCGAGAACGTGGTAGCCCAGCGCCGGCGTCGCGGCGATTTTCCGCGCAAAGAGAACGGCGCGAGGATTGGTTCCCACGATAAGCATTTGGCGCAGGTTGCGGCCTCGGACCCTGAGGTGCGACTGCAAATTCCGGGCAACCAGCCTGCTGGCGACGAGCGTGGCGGTGCTCACGAACCAGAATCCCAGAGCGAACCGAGGGGTCACCATTTTCAGCCTGAAGAGGAATGCGGCCAGGCAGACGAAGCCGGATCCCAGCGTGGTGGCTTTGACGAGGTCGAAAGCTTCCTGCCAGCGCGGGGAAAGCCGCCGGGAATCGTAGAGGTGATAGAAACAAAAGACGAGGTGCCAAACGAGCAGAAAAGCAGCGAAGAGCACGAAGTTCCTAACCCTCACCCGCATGGAGAGAAAGTCAGCCAGAGAAACTGTGGCCGTATCGTGCGCCACGAGTACGGCGGCCAGTGCAAAACAGAGGGTCATGACGGTCAAGTCAAAGAGCTTGGCGGCCCTTAGAAGGATTCGGCGTCGGAGCATTGACATGGGTGGAATGGCGGTTTCCTTTTCTTTGAATCGAGGAGCAGCCTGCCTCAGGCCAGCCGCGTTTCCACAGAAAACTGAAGGGCGGGATTGATGGCCCCGTCGCGTCCTGTGGAAACGTATTCAAAGCCTGGTTGGCGAGTGGCTCCAGGGTCGTAGAGATTTCTGCCGTCCACCAGGACGGGTAGTTCCATGAGGTGGCGCAATCGGAGCAGCAGAGCATGCGCGCCTCGAGCCGCTTCGTACGCTGAACTCCAGTCGCTGACGCGGCTCCGCGCCTGAGGAAACACCTGCTCTGACATGCTTACAGCTCCGCTCTCTGAGTCACATCTCTGCGACTCCCTATTTGACTCGCTGCTACCACCACATTTGGCCGAAACGCTCGGCCCGACTTGCTGCCACTTACTAGAGCTTGCGGTACCAAGACTCCGGAATAGGGAAGGTGCGCTTATTCAACACCGTCCCCAGGACGCGAAGCCTTGCGGATTGCAGGCTATCCATAGCTTTTCGCGCCACTTCGCGATGGGTGGAATTGGCCTGGACCACCAGGACGACTCCATCCGCCAGCCTCCCCAGCAGCGCGGCATCGGCATAAAGGTTCACCGGGGGCGCGTCGATCAGCACGTAGTCGAACGCTGCCCTCAATTCAGCCAGGCGCGGCTGGAGGTGGTCTGAATTCAACACAGTGTGAGGGTCCGTGGTTGTTGAACCGCACGTCATCACCCAGAGGTTGGTTCCGTTGAGGCGCTGAGCATACTCACGGATGGGCTCGGACTCGAGAACTGCTTCCGCCAGCCCCTTCGTTTGGTCCCTGCGGAAGTACTTGTGCAGAAAGGGCGCGTGCCAGTTGGCGTCCACCATACAAACCGAGGCCCTCACTTGAGAGGCCAGAGCCTCGCTGGCGCGCAGGCAAACCCAGCTCGACCCATCGCCCTTACCGACACCGCAGAACAACACCATGCTAGGCGCATCTGAGCCTGGCCAGAGGAAGATCCGTTGAACGAGCTTGACGGCTTCGCCTTGCGCCATGGCCTCCAGATCCAGCCCAGCCCTTTTTCCGTTAGTCGGCGGCGGCAGACCCCTCGGCCACGAGAATGCATAGTCTTCCCTCTTTGCTTGCGGCGCATCCGAGCCGGGTAAACCAAGGCGATCGGCGTCGGCTTTTCTTCCTTTGGCCGGCGCCGCATGACTCCTTGGCCGCGAGAATATCTCGTGTTCCCTCTCCGCTAGCTGCAACAGTTCGAAATTGCGACTCATGTCTAATTCCTCACCGAGGTCATCGGTCCAGGACCTGCCCCACCCACGGATTCGGTTTCTGGCGAAGTCCGTGTCCGCCCGGGGAGAACGATCCGCTGCCCGGCTTCAAGATGGTTGATATCTGTGATCTGAGGGTTAAGAGCGCGAATTTCCTGGACCAGTTCCGGGTCAAAGCGCCCAAAGTAGCTGACGGTGATTCGCTCCAGCGTTTGCCGTGGCTTCACTTCAACCACCACCGTGGGGTTTGCATATGGGATGGCGCCACGCGCGGCAGGTCCTACGATCGCCTTCTGGCCGGCAGGAGCCGTGGTGGAGACAGTGGGTAGAGGTAAGGGACGACGAAGGCCGAGTGACTTGGCCAGCGGCACAACGTGGCCGGAAAAAACCCTTTCAAGCGGGGGCACGAGAAGCCTGGCACGGGTGGGGAATACGAGCAGGCTCGCCAGGACGAGTGACGCGGCCAATGCGGTGACAAGGAACGGTCGAACTCCGAGCTCGCCTCGTTTCTTCGCCTTATAGGCCCTGGGGGATTCGGCGGGAGAATCTGGAGGGTTAGCCTGTGCCGTGCTATCCCCCTCTTGGACAAAGGACTCGAGGTCCAGATCTTCCACCACTTCCTGGATGATCTCCCGATCAATTTTCTTGCGCTTCAGCGCGAAGCCCATGGAGAGGGCATTGAAGCAAAGGTGGTTGATGTTGCGTGGAATCCCTCGGCTCCGAGCGGCGATGAGGGCCCGCGCTTCGCGGGTGAATAGCGGGCCGCCGTCGTATCCTGCCACCTGGAGTCGATCCTCGATATAGCTGTCTGTTTCTGCCGGGGTGAAAGGTTCCAATCGACACACCATCGAGAGGCGCTGGCGGAACTGTAACAGAGAAGGGCGGGCCAGCTTGGCCGCCAACTGCGGCTGTCCGGCAATGATAATCTGCATGAGCTTCGAGGTTGGTGTCTCGAAATTCGACAGCAGCCGCACCGTTTCCAGTACCGAGTCCTCGAGGTTCTGGGCTTCGTCGATAACCAGCACAAAGCGCCTCTCCGCACCCTTGAGGCGGAGCAATGCGGCGTTCAATTCCTCGCGCATCTTAAGCAGATCAGCCCCGGGGCTGGTGATACCCATATCGGTCACCAAGGAGCGGAGAAATTCCTGGGAGTCGCACTGGGTCTGGAAGAGGAAGGCAGTGCAGGTGGTTTTACGCAAGCGCTCCAAAAGACGAAATAGCACCGTGGTCTTACCCATTCCGGGCGGGGCGATCAGCGCCATGAACCCCCGATCCATCTCGACCCCGTAGAACAACGAGGCGAGCGCTTCCCGGTGTGTCCGGCTAAGATAGAGATAGCGGGAATCGGGAGTCACCCCGAAGGGTTGCTCGCGCAGGTTGTAGAAATCCAGAAACATAGATGCTACTTGTTGGTGCCCGGCATCGCCGAGAGCACCGGAACATTGAGAGCCTGCTCCAATTCGTCGGGGGTTCGGATAGTAGAGTCAAGGTAGTCCGCCGCGAAAGTTGAACCGAGACCCACGAGAATGGCCAGAAGGATTCCCACCAGCAACGTCGACACCCAGGGCGCACTGGAGGGCAGAGCGGGCACCGTGGCGGCTTCGGCGATGGCCACGTTAACGATTCGCTTCTGGTCGAGGGCGTCAGAAATGCGCGACTCCTCCTGCTTGCGAAGGAAGAGCAAGTAGTTGTCTTCCGCGGACTTGGCATCTCGGATAAGATCGGCCTGAACCATTTCTTGCCCGTCCAACTGGCTGGCATCTTCGCGATAGTCGCGGACAATGCGCTCGGTGCTGGCCGCCCGCGCCTCCAGAGCGGCAAGCTCCGCCCGGGCTTTGGCCAGCTCGCCCTGGAGCCACTCGAAGGTCAGATCCTGATCGGTTGTCTCGTCGCGCAGGGGCTGGTTTTCGGCTGCCGCGATGGCAGAACGCGTCTGGGCGATCTCCGTTTCGACCTCCTGAACCGGACGGTAGCTGGGATCAAACTTTGACAGCAAGTCCGTCCGTTTCAGCTCGAGGGTCAGGAGCGTCGACTCAAGCTGCTGGAGGAGTTGAGCATTATCCGTTTTGCGTATTTGCGTGGTGCGGCGGGGGGGAGTGGAGGCGATTTGCGTCTCCAGTGCCCGAATCCGGTGCTTGGTCTCCGAGATGGACGCTTGGGTTTCCTGAAGCGCCGACTCGAAGTCGGTAAGCTTTCGCACGGTGAGATCTTTCTCGAGCTGCGCCGAGACGACTCCGTTATTGCGGCCAAAAGCCGCCAGGCGGGCCTCGGCTGAGGCCAAGCCGCTTCGATACTGGTCGGCTTCCTGTTTGAAGAAGTCGAACGCCCCGGGAGGCCGATGGACGGCCACATGCTTCTCGAGGTAGAGGTTTGCCAAGGTGACGAGGACCTGGGCTGCCAGTTGAGGATCGGTCGATTCATAGGTTACGGCGATTAGATTCGTCTTCTTCACCGGCTCTATTTGCAGTTTCTTCTCGAGGAGGCGAACGGCTTTTGAAATGCTCTCGTCCGTAGGCGGCGACGGGCTTGCATCGTTGGCACGGGCGGCGGCGGAAAGAGAAGCCCAGAGTGGATTTGGCCTGGCACGTTCGAGGCCACAAGTGAGAACCACTTTCTCGAGCAGGTCACGGCTCTTGAGTAACTCGACCTCCGAGTTCAAATCTTCTTCGGTGACGCTGGGGCTGTACTGCGGCGCAGCATTGGCCTCGGATGTTATCACCGGGTCCGTCCGCTCGCGCTTCACCAGAATTTTCATTTCCGCCTCGAATTGCTTGGGCAGGATCCACAGGGAGAGAAGGGTTCCCAGAAGGATTCCGAGGAAGGAATTGACCGCCAGGCGGCGGTGGCGAAACACCACTGCCAGGAGATCTCGCAAGGTCGGAGAAGACGGTCGGAGCCCTTCGGAGTTTCGATGGTTATGATCTTCCATGTGCGGTCTCCCTCTCATGACAATTTCAGAATTGATTGAGGTACATTCCCAATGACGGAAACGGGATCCACGGTTTGACCTTGGACACAAAGCTTTTGGGAACAAACAGCATGTCTCGAGGCCGCAGGTGCAAGTCTTCGCTCAGATTCTGCGCCTGGAGCATCTGCTTTATGTTGAGCTTCTTGACCTCCACCCAGTCGTTCGAAACTTGTCGAAAAAGTAGTACCTGAGAATGCTTGGCGTTGTCGTTAAATCCGCCCGCGATGGCCAAGGCTTCCGTAACTGTGGTATCGCCCCGCAGATCGTATTTGCCGGGTTTCCCCACCTGCCCCGATACAGTGAAATAAGGCTTGTCGAAATCCTTGAGGGCAATCGTGATCACCGGATCGCGCAGAATCTTCCCGTAGGCCGTCCGCAACGCTTGGGTCAACTCAGGAACGGTCAGCCCTTCCACATGAAGGTCGCCCACGCCGTGCAGGGTAATGTAGCCATCGGGCTGGATCGTGGGGGTTTGATTGAATTCCGGAGTGAAAGGGAAGTCCAGCTCGAGGATGTCTCCTCTGCACAACTGATAGCGCGGGTTGCGGCGTTGCAGCGCTGGCTTTGGCGCTTCCCCACTGCTCGAGGCCTGTGCGCTGTCGCCCGTCGATGCAGGGACTTCATTGGAAGCGATTGCTTTCTGGTCCTCTGGCGGCGGGGAAGCACGCCCCACCGCACTCCACAGCGCCACGCTCAGTATCAGAAATATGGCCTTGTTGCTCATCGATATTCCCCCTTCTGCGCCTTCCGGCGCTCCTACGGCCGAATAAATCGGAAATGCGAAATCGTGCTGGCGAGAGCCGGAAGAACCTCTCCATCTTTTGGGCGTTCGGACCTTACCACTCTGCCCGTACAAAAGACCTCGGCAGGCCGCACCCCGAAGATTTCATCGGGCAGCACGAAACTCATTTCGAGGTGAGTATTGGGCTGGACAAACCCTTCTCCCCGAAACAGCACCCCTGAGCGGCTGATGTTCTCGATGGTACCCTTCCACCACTTGTTATCTCCGTTTAGCCGATAACGCAAGCGCATCTGGATTGCAAAGCGCTGAGCACGGTTCTTGACACCCAAGGCAACCTCCCCTCACGAACCCCAATCTGTCTCATTCGATCCTGATGAGTCTTCTGCGGCCAAAAACCGGCCCCGGTTCTCGGCCAAACTCTCCATGACAGGATTACAGGTTTCCAAGAATTCAACAATGGAACGATGGTACTATTCGTCTAGTACCGCGAGGGGCTATCGCTATGGTTCTTTTGGGCCATTAACGAAGGAGTTAACAACTGCGGCTTTCTTCTGGAGGGGGGCTAATCGCGGCCGATCTCGACGTTGTCGGCCAGGTGATGATCGATGGCGAACAGTACCAGTTCCAAACGGTTTGAGACCCCCAGCTTGTCAAAAATATTGGTAAGGTGATGCTTGACCGTGTGCTCGCTGATGGCAAATCTCTGTGCCATATCTTTGTTGGTATAACCGCCGACGATTAAGGCAATGACTTCCAACTCGCGCTGGGTAAGACGAAACTTCCGGCTGACCGTGCCAGCCTCCGGGCGAGGCTTAAACTCGAGCAGCGCCCGCACCAGGTCCGAAACGCTTTCGTGGCAGACCCAGTATTGGCCGGCCAGCACAGAACGAATACCCTCGAAGAGCACGGCGGTAGCGGAGTGTTTCAAGATGATGCCGCGAGCGCCCAATTGAAGAGCCTCAACGATCTGGTCTTTTTCCAGGGCGGCTGTCAGAACTAACGTGCGGCTCTGAATCGCCGATGCCCTGAGCTCGCGCAGGACCGCGAGGCCGGACAACTTGGGCATTCTGATGTCCAGGAGAAGGATCTGCGGTTTGAGCTGGCGCGCCAACTCGAGGGTTTGCTCGCCGTCAGCCGCTTCACCCAGCACGCGGAAGCCCGGCTCGGCTTCCAGCAGCTTCCTCAAACCCTCTCGAAATATGGGGTGGTCATCCGCAATGAGAATGCTGATCTCTTCACAGCCCTTGTTCATAAGCCCTCGGCGGCAGCGAAATCTCCAAGCGCGCCCCGCACCCGGGAACCGATTGGATGGCGAGTTCACCGCCGATGGAGCGCACGCGTTCCCTGATGACTCGCGGGCCCATACAGGCCGCTTCGAGCTCCGCCAGCGATAGTCGGCCTGTGAATGCGAAGCCGCTGCCGTCATCCTCGACGAGTAGCTTCCACGTTTCATTTTCCCGGCCGAAGCGCACCAACACCGTGCGTGCTCCGCTGTGTTTTCGGACATTCGCCAGCGCCTCTTGCAGGATGCGGACCAGTTCCGAGCAAACCAGGGGCGACAAGGCAACCTCCTGGGAGTCGCAGACGAAGCTGGCAGAAACGGCCTGGTCGCGCCGGAACCTCTCCACAGTTTCGGCCATTGAGTTCACGAGTTGGGCGGGCTCAACTTCAAACGGCTTCAAGAACTGCATTTTCTCGCGCAGATCCAGGATCTCTTTTCGGAGAAGCTCTTGCAGGCGATTGATCTCTTTAAGGAGGCGCGAGGGGCCGGTGGAGGCCTGTCGTCGCACAGCGTCGGCCTGCATTTCCATCCCCACGAGCGACTGAATAACCCCGTCGTGAAGCTCGTGCGCTATGCGGGATCGCTCATTGGCTCGGGCCCGAGAACGCAGGCGGCTGAGATGGTACACGGAGTATATGGCGGGGGCTACTTCGCGAACTAAAGCCTCCAAAAACCGTGCATCTCGCTCGTGGAATGCTCCCCTGTCGGAGTTGTACACCAAAAGGCGGCCGAACCACTTTCCCTGATATGAGAAGGAGGCCGCCAGGAGCGAGCTGAAGTCAACAAAGAGCGTGTGCCGCTCGCCCACCACGCGCAAATCATAAAGGTCCCCGCCAAAAATGCTCTTCCGGGCACCCAACCGCCCCCCCGCCGAAGACGTGACACCTTGCGACCCGCGGTCCCGCTTTGATGAGGCCGCCACCCCAAGGCGATCGTGGGCGCGGAAACGACGCCGCTCAACGGAACGCCAAACGGCTTCCGGTAGGGTGGCAAAGTACCCTCCCCGCTCGGCCTCGGTGAGCTTCGAGAACTGCACGGCCTCTTCCCGACTCCCCCTCGGGCGTTTGGCTTCCCAAAGAAAGGCCTCATCCCCTGCCCTGGCCCGCAACACCAGCCTGACCTGGTCAGCATCAAAGTAGTCACGGACGGAATGCACGAGGCCCCCTATGGTTGCTCTTGCTCCGAACTCCGGCAGGGCATTTCCAATGAGCCGGGTAATGATGAGGGCGTTAGCGTGTCGTCGCTTGTCTTCCTCCGCCAGATAGCCGAGGACGCAGCCCGCTATAATCAGGCTCGCGCACACGGCGATCATGCCCTCAGCGGAACCGCCTCCCCGCCTCGAGCCCTGGACTCGATCCAGCCATGAGGTGAATGCCAGCGAGGGCACGAGTAAAAGAACCACGCAAGCGCCGGCCGTTAGAAGGGCTCCATTCATGCCCCAGCGCTCTGCGGCGGCCAGGAGCGCCACGAGATAAAGTATAAGGAATGGGCTGTGCGCTCCCCCAGTTGATATTGCAACCAGGGAGGCCGCGGCTACTCCCATGGCATGCACGCACAAACGCCACCCCCCACTGCAACCCCTGTGAACCCGCGTAATGATCAGATTCACTATGCTGTAGGTGAAGTAAGCGAAAAACAGCGCTCGGGTGAGGGTAACGTGAGGCCCAAGAAGCCCTGGATCGACGTAACCGGCAACCATGCACCCCGTCGCGAGCACAGCACAAACGATGGCCAGGAAACGTTCTCGCTCCGAGCCCTCGCGTCGGAACTCTGCCCACCAGTGGTTACTGGACATTGTTCAATACTCGGTTACTAGAGGCCGAGTGTCACCGCTCGGGAAAAGCTTGGAGAACTCTAATCGATTTCCGCACAGGTGCGCTGAAGCCAGTTACCTTTCGCGAATTTCAACGGCATTAAAAAACCAAAGCCGACTCGGCAATCACTCTCCGCTTCCTTATCTCCCAATGTATTATTCCCTCTAAGTTCGACTCATGTCAAGTACTATACGGGTACGTGTTGACGATATGGACACCGTAATTACCAAACCAATGCCGACTGACTCCAGCCCTTAGCTCCCCGGTTGTCGCCGGAGAGAACGCAGGGTTGGGCCTCGACGCCGTGCTGGGCTAGGGCCTGGCGGATAAGTTCGCCCACGCTGGCAGCATTGGCGCGCGCCAAAGCCAGGATGGAAGGTCCCGCGCCACTCAAGCAAACGCCGAGCAAATCCGGGTGCTTCAAAGCCAAGGCTTCGGCGAGCCCCGGCATGAGGGGAGCGCGGAAGGGTTGATGCCAGCGATCATCGAAGAAGCCCGGTTGGAAATCCGTCTTGCCGGAAAAGAACTGCGCGGCGAGGGCCGTGGCGCGCTGTAAGTTGTGAATCGCGTCCGCGCGCAAGTATTGGCTGGGCAAGACCGCTCGCGCCGCTTCCGTCGCCAGCGCGTAGTTCGGTACGACCAAAACAAGGCCTAGGTCTTCGGGGACCGGACACGAATAGGCGAGCACCCGTTCCCCTTCGTCGACCGCCACCGTGAACCCGCCGTGCCAGGCCGCCGCCACGTTGTCGGGGTGCCCTTCGCGCCGGGTTGCGAGGGTCACCAGCTCCTCATCTAAGAGCGGCCGGTCCTCGAGCCAATAGCAGGCCACCAGGGCGCCTACGATTGCCGCGGCGCTCGAACCGAGGCCCACGCCCACCGGAATCTGGTTGTGAATCTCCAGGTCAAAGCCGCGCCTTCTGCCCCAGCCTTCGAGAGTCTCCCCGATGACGCGGGCTACCAGGTTGTCGGAGTCGACGGGAATCCGCTCGGGGTTTACCCCTGTATAGTGAAAGGAAACGTTCCCATCGTTGCGCGGGCTGAGGTGCAGATCGAGGTGAAGGCTCAAGGCCAGCGCGGCGCAATCGAAAAGGCAACCCAGATTCGCGCAAGTGGCCGGCACTCGTACGGAGAATCGCTCACCCATGGTCACGTCCTGGCGATCGCCCGATTCTATGGAACTTCGCCTTCCATCAAATCTTCCAGCCTCTCACGCGGCCGGATCAACTCCGCCTCGCGGCCCTGGACGAGGACTTCGGCGGGGCGCGGGCGAGTGTTGTAATTGGAGGAGAGCACGAAGCCGTAAGCGCCCGCGTCGAGGATGGCCAGCAACTCGCCCGGCTCGACCTCCGGCATTTCCCGATCCTGGGCGAAAAAATCGCCCGTCTCGCAAAGCGGGCCCACCACATCGGCCTGAAGCCTGTCCCCAGGATGGTCGCGAACGGGAATAATCTCGTGATAGGAACCGTAAAGCGTGGGGCGCATCAAGTCATTCATTCCGGCATCCACCACGATGAAGTTCTTCTGCCGGTTTCGCTTCACGTAAAGCACGCGGGTCAGCAGGATGCCCGCGTTGCCCACCAGGGCGCGGCCCGGCTCGAGGATCAGGCGGTACTGTGTGGCGCGCAGACGCTCCACGAGCCCGTGGCCCAGCGCGTCGAAGTCGAGAGGTTGCTCATGGGCATACCGGATTCCAAATCCCCCGCCGAGGTCGAGGCATTCGACGCCGATGCCCTCAGCCCGAAGTTCCGCCGTCACGCCCAGGATTTCGTCCAAGGCCTCGAGGAAGGGCTCAACTTCGAGGATTTGTGATCCGATGTGGCAAGCGACACCGTGAATCTTCAGATGGCTGGAGCGCGCGGCACGGCGGTAAAGGTCCAGAGCTTCGTCCTTGGGAACGCCAAACTTGTGAATGATCTGGCCGGTGGAAATGTAAGGGTGAGTTCGCGCCTCGACCTCGGGGTTGACACGGATGGCGATGCGGGCGGACTGCGAAAGCGCGCGAGCCCGGGTGTCGATCAGCTCGAGTTCGCCTGCCGACTCGAGGTTGAACATCCCGATGCCGGCCGCCAGCCCGGCGTCAATCTCCTCCTCGGTCTTCCCCACCCCGGAAAACACGATGCGCTCGGCGATCGCCCCGGCACGTAACGCACGCGCCAGTTCCCCGCCCGAAACCACGTCAAAACCGGCTCCCGCCTGGCGAAGCAGGTTCAGAATCCTCAGATTGGAATTGGCTTTTACGGAATAACAGAGGAGGTTCGGCACCGGCGCCAGACCTTGCTTCAGACGCGCGAAATTGCCCAGGATGGCGGCCCGGCTGTAAACATAGGCCGGCGTCCGAAAGCGCTCGGCAAGCGACTCGACAGGAACATCTTCACACCGTAGTTGCCCGGATTCGTAGTGAAACGGTTCCATGGTTGTCAGTTGTCAGTCGTCAGTTGTCAGTTATACGGAAGAAGTCAGGAGTCAGAAGCCAGGAGTCAGAAGGTTGAAAAACCGGCTCACACTGGCCTCTGCAACCGGCCATTGGCCACAGAACGGCCACAAAAGACTCGCGCATTCTGACTCCTGACTCCTGACTCCTGACTTCTGACTCCTGACTTCACCGGACCCTGAGCAGGACAATCGTCTGGTCGTCGCGCGGTGGGCGACCTTGCTCAAACTCCCGCACTTCCTCGAAAAGAGTATCGATGATTTCCTGAGGGGAGCGATGGGAGTTCCGGCGTAGGACGTTCTCCAGGCGTCGCGGCCCGAACTCCTCGTACTTGCTGTTCGTCGCCTCGACGATGCCGTCCGAAAACATCGCGAACAAATCCCCTGGCTTCAGCTTCACCGATACCTCCTGGTACTGGGCGTGTTCAAGCAGGCCCAGGGGAATCCCCTCGGCGTGAATGGGCCGGCATTGACCCTTCCTGACCAGCAAGGGTAAAGGCATTCCCGCATTGGCGAGGCGCAGCGTCTTGGTGCGCGGATCCCAGATGGCGTAAGTGAGGGTAATGAAGTGCCCTTCGATCTTGCGCTCCAGGAGAATCAGGCTCAGCCTCCTCAATAAATCAGGCGCAGAGAGCTTTTGGGGGGCGAGGCTGCGAAGGATGCCGCTGGCCATAGCTCCGTACAAGGCCGCCGGAGCACCCTTGCCGCTCACATCACCGACCGCCAGCACCTGGCGCTCCTTCCCATAAGTGAGAAAATCGTAAAGGTCGCCGCCCAATTCCCGAGCGGGGTGGAAGCGCAGCGCCACTTCCAGGCCGGGGATGGTGGGCGCAGTCCCCGGCATGAGGTGCATCTGGATTTCCTGGGCGCGCATCAAGTCCCTTTCCAGGCGCGCCTCGCTGCGTGCCACCTGTTCGTAGAGGCGGGCGTTTTCGATGGCAATGGCAATCTGCGGAGCGAGGGTGGAGAAAATGCGAACGTGCTCTTCGCTGAAGTAGTTCAATTGCGGGCTCTCGAGGTCCACCACGCCGATGACGCGGCCACGGTAAATAAGAGGGGTCGCCATTTCCGAGCGCGTTTCAGGGTTGACCAGGACATAGCGGGGATCTTTGGAGACATCGGGAACTACCACCGTCTGACGGAGGTCGGCGGCGGCGCCTACAACTCCCTGGCCAAAATGCACCATGCCCCTCTCAGGCTGGTGCTCATCCTCTTTGAGAAAGATCACGGCATTGAAAGTCCGGGTTTGCTCGTCAGCCAACAGGATGCTGAAGCGGTGATAATCAATCAAGCGTTTGGTCAGCGTCCCGATCTTGCGCAAGAGTTCGCTCAAGACGAGGACGGAACTCATTTCCCGGCTGATCTCGTTGAGCAACTGGAGAGTCCGTGCTTGCCGCACGCTGCGGCGATAGAGCCGGGCATTCTCCAGCGCCATGGCCATACGGCTGGCGAGGAGTTCCAAAAGGTTGACGTGCGAATCGTTGAAGAAATCCACCCAAGGCGATTCCAGATCGATCACGCCAATGAGACGGTTCTTGGTAATCAGCGGGACCGCCAACTCCGACCGGATGGGGGACGCGGACTGAATATAGCTGGGGTCTTTCAGCACGTCATTAACCACGATGGAGTGGCGGGTCCGCGCCGCGCGCCCCACGATCCCCTCACCAACCTTGATGCGCAGATTCCGAACCCACTCCTCCGGATGGCCAATGTTGAAGCGAACGTTCAACTCCTGGGTTTTTTCGTTGAGCAGAAGGATGGCGAAGACCTCGTAGTCGATGGCGCGTTTGACGATCGCGGCGATGCGGGCCATCAGCTCGTCGAGGTCCAGCGTGGAGTTGATTCGCTCGCTGACCTCCACCATCAAGGTAAGGAGTTCGGTCAGCTCGAGCGGTCGAGAAGCGGGTTGGGTTGCATCAGGCATAAAGACAAAAGGCAGCAGATAGTAAAGAACTGGAAAGCCATTGTAGCATACGCTTCTTTCAGGGACATGTGCGGGCGAAGCCCGCCGTGGAGTGCGGCAGCGGAGCTGCCGCCTTAGCTTCGCAGAGCAAGCCCGCTGTTGAAAAGGGCAAAGTGAAGTGTGCCTGAAAAGGCGGTAGCTGCGCTACCGCACTCCAAGGCGCGGACCTGCGGTCCGCGCGTCTGGATGCGCGTATAATGGCTTGCGATGTTGATTCTGGCGTTTGATACCACGAGCGAAGTCGGAGGCGCGGGCATTTTTCGCGACCGTGAATGTCTGGCGAGTGTCGCGAATGACGGTCCTGCGAACCGTTACTCCGTAAGTTTGTTCTACATGGTCGACCAGGCAATGGAAGAAGCTAAGGTGAGGCATGGCGTGCCGGTACGAGGCCTGGCAGACATCGGACTGATCGCGGTCGCTACCGGGCCGGGATCCTTCACAGGAATCCGCGTGGGTCTGGCGGCAGCCCAGGGTTGGGCGAAGGCCTTCGGGTTACCAGTTCGCGGGGTCTCGGTGCTGGAAGCCCTCGTCGAAGCCGCTCAAACACGGACGGACTGGGCGGCGCCCATCCTGGATGCGCGCCGGGGAGAGTTCTTTGTGGGGCTGTTCCAGAGAGTCGCAGGGGCAACCCTCGTGGTTGCCCCGGGGCGGCCACAAGGGCCGCCCCTACAAGAAGATCGGCTATCCTACGTCCCCGCTGGTAATGGTTGGTTGCTGAGACCGGAAGAACTGGACCCCTTCCTCAGCCGCCACCTGCCCGAAGGGGTGGGGGCAACGTGCGTGGTCAGAGGGCACGATCGGGCAACTCTCGCCCTTCCTGAGAACCTTTCCGGCTCATTGCAATGGCAGGCGGTTAGGGGGACGCTGGTCGAGTCTGTGGCGCGCCTTGGTTTCCGGGACTACCGGGCAGGAAAACCGCAGGCAGCGGACGACCTTGATGCCTATTATATTCGGCGGCCCGATGCGGAGTTGAATTGGAAGGGGTAGTGATGCGGATTCGTAAAGCCTCTAACGATGATCTTGAAGCGATACTCAGCATTCAGAGCAAGACCCCCCAAGCCGCCCAATGGCCTCAGGCAGACTATTCGAACTGGGCGGGCGACCCATTGGCATTGATCCTGGTCGCCGAGCTCGACACAATGATTCCACCTCCCATTGTGGGATTCGCGGCTTTCCACCGCATAATCGACGAGGCAGAGCTCAGAAACCTGGCCGTCGACCCTGCCCATCGGCGGCAAGGCGTGGGACGGGAACTCCTTGCCGAAGGACGGAGACGGCTGTTGCAACAGGGTGTAAGGCAGATTTATCTGGAGGTACGCGCTTCAAACGAGCCGGCACTGCGGCTCTATTATTCCGCAGGGTTTGGCCTGCACTCCCGGCGAAGGGATTATTACATCAATCCGAGAGAAGATGGGTTGGTTCTGTCGCTAATTTCGGCTTGAATGGGCCTGTTAGGTGTGCTAGCCTGACTTCGGTATCAAATTACAGGAGGAGGTGACACCGCCGTGAGCACTCCTACCGAGGCCGTCCGGGAGGAATTGATGGCCAACAACTCAGAATATCGTCGCCTTCGTGAAGAGCACATCCGCTACGCTTCCCAGCTTGACCTCCTTGCCGCAAAGAATTTCCTTACAGAAGATGAAAAAGTCGAAGAAGTGCGGCTGAAGAAGCTGAAACTCCGGGTGAAGGACCAGATGGAATTGCTGGTGCGGCAAGCCCAGACAGTGCAGTAGGGTGGCAGGTCGTATGTGGTAGGTCGTATACGGGGACTTGCCCCACATGCCACATGCCTATGGGGGGAGCTGGGTTTTCCCCACATACCACATACCGCATCCCACATACGAGACATATGCGTCAGGAGGGATATTACTACGGTCTTCCGCTGATCCTCATCGCCGGCGGCCTTCTCGGGTTCTGGCTGCGGGAGCGAAGTCCTTTCCTCCTAATCTGCGCCATCTTTTTTCTGCTCCTGGCCGTCCTGGTACTCAACTTCTTTCGTGATCCTGAGCGCCCGATTCCGACCCACGCTCAAGCTATCATTTCTCCCGCCGACGGCCGCATCGTGCAGGTAGTCCGGGAGACCTACGAAGGCCGCCCAGTGTGCCGCCTCAGCATTTTCATGTCCCCTCTGGACGTGCACGTCAATCGGGCTCCCATTGCGGGCGTCCTGAAAGAGGTTTCATATCGAAAGGGCGCATTTCGGGTGGCCTCCCAGGAAGCCGCCTCGGTGGAGAACGAGCAAAACATCTTCACCCTGGAGGGAGAGCAAGGGCGGATCGTGGTCAAGCAAATTGCTGGAATACTGGCGCGGCGAATAGTATTCTGGAAGCGCCCCGGCGACTCTCTGGCGCGCGGAGAGCGCGTCGGCCTGATCAAGTTTGGGTCGCGTGTTGATGTTCTCATGGAACCGGATGTGGCATTGAGAATCAAGGTCGGGGATCACGTCCGGGCAGGGAGCAGCATCCTTGGAACCAGCCACATCAAATCTGAAATTCAATAAGAAAGACGCCATGAGGCGGGGCGTCTATATTCTGCCCAGCCTGTTCACGGTAGGCACCTTGGTCTGCGGCTATTACGCGATCCTGGAGGCGCTTCGAGGCTCTCTGGCACTGACGGCAGGGGGGGTTGAGGGACCGAGCGCGATGGCGTTCGATAATGCCGCCAAAGCGATCGGGTGGGCGATTGTATTCGACGGGCTCGACGGCCGAATTGCGCGCCTGACCAATGCTACATCCGCTTTTGGCCGGGAGTTCGATTCCTTGGCCGATGTCATTACCTTCGGCGTTGCCCCGGCCATCCTGGCCTATGCCTGGGGCATCCGCGCCATAAGCGAGATGTCCGGAACGCGGTTGATCGAGCACATAGCTCAACTAGGTTGGTGGGTGGCCTTCGCTTATGTGATATGCGGCGCGGCGCGCCTGGCGCGATTCAACATCGACAGCGTCAAACCCACGACTGACCGCCGGTACTTCGTGGGCATGCCGATCCCGGCCGCGGCGGGAACCATTGCCGCCATCGTCCACTGGGAAAAAACACCACTAGTCCAATGGGGGTATAGCTTGGCCTGGTTGGGGGTGGTAGCCCTTCTGGCGTTCCTGATGGTGAGTAGGATGCGTTATTACAGCTTTAAAACGCTGGACTTGCGCAAGCGTCGCTCTTACGTTGCCATCATCTTCCTGGGCCTTATCATCTGGGGCATTTGGGTATATTCTGAGCCCGTCCTCCTGGCCATCGCCCTCACCTACACTCTTTCCGGCATCGTGCTGCGCATCACGTCCAAGTTCCGCTCCCATCCTCCCGCGCCACAAGAGGTTCACGCAGCATGAAAACTTCGCAACAAGGATACCGGGTCGCAGTGGCGGGCGCATCCTCTCTCCTTGGCAAAGAGCTTCTGAACGTGCTGGAGGAACACCACTTTCCTGTCTCCCAACTGGTTACCTTCTCGGACGAAGTAGATGAACCCGAATTGCCCATCCTGGATTTGCGCGAAGGGCTGGAAACATCGGTTCTTGACGCCAGGGCTACCGCCCCCGAGCTTGATTTTGCCTTTATTGCGGCGCGCTCGCGTCAAACGCCTTCCTTCCTGCACCCCGCCCCAACTTCGGACCGTCGGGGGACCGCTTGTTTGGTCATTGACCTCAGCACCGCGGCGCCTGGCGAAGAGGCTGCGGAACCGCTGGTTACCCTCCCCCGGAAAGTGGTGAGCGTACCCTTCCTCGACCGCTGTTTTCCGGTTCGAGAAACAGAGGAAGGCGGCGCAACCCCGGTTTATGTTGCTGCGCGCCCCGCCACGATTGTAATCAGCAGTTTGCTGCTGCGCCTGGGGGCACGCTTCCCTTTGAAAAACGCCGTGGCCCACGTCTTCGCTTCGGTCTCCGAAATCGGGTCGCACGGCATAGATGAGCTTCAGAGGCAGACCGTAAACCTGCTCAGCTTCCAGAAGATTCCGCGCAAGGTTTTTGGCGCGCAGTTGGCCTTTAACTTGTTGTCGCGCCCGGGTGGGACGGGTGGAAGCGAGCTGCTGGCTCTGGAAAACCGCCTCCGAGAGCAGCTCAAGGAATACTTGCAGGGCAGGGTTCCGCTGCCGGCCTTGCGCCTCTTTCAGGCTCCCGTATTTCATTCGCTGGCGGTTTCCCTTTTCCTCGAGACGGCTCAGCCGGTGGCGCCGGAAAAGGCCGGCGAGGCTTTGCAAGGAGAGCGAGTCCAAATGCGGCGCCGCTCACAGGACTCGCCCAGCCAAGTCGAGGTTTCCGGCTCGGACAAAATCCTGGTGGATAGTGTAACGGCTGATCCGGACCGCCCGACCGGCCTCTGGATTTGGGCGGTCGCTGATAATCTTCGTCTCGCGGCGGTGAACGCAGTCGAGGTCGCGGAGAGTCTCCGTCCGCGCGTGTAGGGGCGGCCCTTGTGGCCGCCCTTGATGCGGCTCGAACGACTCCGTCGGCTGACGGACGGTCGCCCTGAAACTGCCACAGGCATTCTTGCCTGTGCCTAAGGGTGATGTATTGGTCCGAAAAGCACAGGCAAGAGTGCCTGTGGCACTTCACTCGCGAGTATAACCGGATGCGAGTTTTGGCAAGGAACAACCGCAGTGTGGCGCGAGCAAGTAACCCCTCACCCGTCCCGCGACGGCTGGAGAAAGCGCCGTCGCAGGACACCCTCTCCCCAAGGGAGAGGGCATTCTCCACCAGAGTGGAGACGGCATACCCTGCCAGACGGGAGAGGGCATTCACAGCTAGGCGGGAGTGGGCGAAAGGCTGCGAAGTTACTGCATTCTGCCTTCTGCTTTCTGCTTTCTGCCTTCTGCTTTCTGCTTTGTGCCTTTCCTGCGGCTATCAGGTTGCCGGACGCGGCGAGCGCTTGCCCCCCGACATCAAAACCATTGCTGTCCCCATCTTCGTCAACCAGTCCTCCACCTTTCGCATCGAGCAGAAGCTTGCCGCCGCCGTCACGCGCGAGTTCCTGGAGCGAACAAAATTCCGCATCACGCCCAACCCCGCAGGAGCCGATGCCGTCCTGCGGGGAACGGTCAAGGACGTGCGTAAAGGCGTCATCACTTTTGACCTGACTACCGGGCGCGCCTCGTCGCTCCAGATCCAGGTCACGGCCGATGTGAAGCTCGAGGACTTGCACAGCAAGAAGGTGGTTTACGCCAATCCGAACTTTGTCTTCAGGGAAGAGTATCAGGTGAGCCAGACCACCTCCGGACTCTTCGAAGAAGACCAAGCCGCGCTCGACCGCCTCTCCCGCGACGTGGCCCGCACCCTCGTCACAGAAATCCTGGAGAACTTTTAGGTTATCCACAGATTACACAGATTACACAGATGAAAAACCGCAGGGGCAAGGCGGGTAGCGCGGACCTCCGTTTTTGAGGTCCGCGGCTTTTAGGTTCTGATCACGGCGGGTGGCGTGTACACCAAGGCACGCCCTGAATCCCGAATCCTGAATCCTGAATCCTAGAATCACCAACTGTTGTACGGAGTGCCTTCGAGGGAAAGCGCGCTCGAGCCGCTGTGTACGTCGACAATCCCCAACGACGATTGCTCCGGTGAGAGCGGCGCGTCTTCCTTGTCCTCCTGCCAAGTTTGATTCGAGCCCGTGAAGGGGTCGGTTGGGAGTCTCCCCAGGTAGCCTTTCTCGACCAGTTCTTCCAGCCGCAAGGGGGCGCGGCCATTATCGAGCGTGAAGCGGTCAATCAGGGCGCGCAAGGTGTAGAGATGGTCGCGCAAAACGGCTTCACGCGCTCGCACCATGGCGGTCATGTAAATGGGAGTGGAGATGGAAGCTATGATCAAGATCAGCGTGACCACCATCATCGTCTCGAGAAGGGAGAAAGCCTCGGGACAATTGACGCTGCTCGTCTCGGGCTCGTCTATGAGAGGACGGATTGGTGCGATTTCCACAGCTACCCCCCACAGAGCGCATACATCGCGACAAAAAGCGTCGCGACGAATGCGCGACCCGCCGGACAGCTACGGGCAGACGGGCAAGGGCCTTGGATATGTGAGGTGCGCCCCCACGCTGGCCTTGCTGAGGGCGGCGGCGAGGTCGGGGGGCAAGGCGCTTGGATATGTGAGGACCCCCGGGTCTAGGGAAAGCCCCACCCTCATGCGCGGCCCCGTGCTCGGTAGCCTCACTATATAGGCCAGCGTGGCTATGTCATACAGGCTCTTGGCCTCGTTTTGCCACAACCGAAGGCTCTCGTCGGGGTGCTTCGGGCCAGCGTAGCCCATCTCCTGATTGGCCCCGCCGGTCGCGACAGCCAAGGTCACATCCGGGGTCTGCTCGATGCAAAGCGTATCAAGACAGTCCACAAGGTCCGACGCGCCCCCGAAAACGAACACGCGAACTCCCCGGCTCACCAGGATCTTTCCCACCTGAGAGACCCTTGCCCGGGACGCCCGGCGAAACCCTCCGATCAGCAGAATGGAGTCCCCGGTTTGTGGCCGTCCAAACCAGTCTGCGGCCTCGACAAGCGCATTCAGCACGGCCTGCGCCCGGCCGAGCGGGGTCTGCGAGGGCAAGAGTTGCGTGGTCCGGGCCCGGAGCTCAGATGTGGCCGCCCCAAAGGGAACAGCAATGCGCGGGCCGGGAGCGGTAAGCAGAGCAAAGGAATCCTCAGGTCGCGCATTGGAGAGAACGGCGCTGGCTGCGGTCCGTGGGGCCTCGGCCAAGCCGCCGTGAAACTCCGTCCTCCAGCGCTTGTCGAGCATCACCACCAGGGCGATCCGGCGAGGGCCTGTGTCCTCGTCCACGGACAGTACCGGCACGGGACGCTTGCCGTCCCGCGCGATGAAGGAATCCCTCGAAAGCCCGCGCAAGGGCACCCGCAGCGCCGGAGGGTAGCCGTAACCGTTAGCAGGCGGAGGCCAGGGGATAACGGTAAGCTCACGCGGGAGCTGCTCTTTCATCGCGTCCGCCACAACGGTGCAGGGTGCCACCTGCGCGTGAGCGGCGGCGACCGAAAGCAGGAGTAGGGCGCCCAGATGGGTTCGCACCTTGTTCCAATCTGTCCCTGGCGTAACGGACCAAGCGACTCGATGCATAACCAGCCCCCCTCCGGGCGGCCTCACTGCCCGAACCCCGGCAACGGAACCCACTGCTGGAACCACGCGCCCGAACCCACCCAAGGGAAAGGAACCCATTCGAGCCCGAAAGCCACCTGGTTTGGGCTCTGACTGGTAGCGGTGAAATTCACGAAATATGAGTAATTGCCCGAAGTGATGTCGCCCAGTTGTTGGAAGATACTCAGTATCTTCATGATCGTATCGAAGTTCGTCAAGTCGAGAGGGGGGCCCTGGATTAGCTTATTCAGGTCTGGGAAGTCAACAGGGTTGTTGGCCCAAGTCCAAATCTGATCGCTGAACCCCAAGCTCCCTGTGCTGGTTGACACTCTTCCACTGGAATTGATGACAGCGGACCCCGGTGGAGCGGTCCAGTACAGCCCGCTGGCCGGGTCAATGGCGTCAAATTCGTCGCTCCCGGTTGGGGACGTGTACGTGCTCCATTCGCCCTGGCCGCAGTAGCCCATTACCCCGCCCTGCACGCAAACGGGCTCCATCACGGTGTTGTCGCCATAGAAGAATGATCCGCCGTAATACTGGTCGGCGC
>Ga0326727_10007572_pt1 | contig 28551 bp, 19 predicted proteins | sample MB2enrmetagenome_FD_207643 | JGI IMG/M metagenome (GOLD analysis project Ga0326727, IMG submission 207643) | Lab enriched peat soil microbial communities from McLean, Ithaca, NY, United States - MB29MY | ecosystem: Environmental > Terrestrial > Soil > Wetlands > Peat | place: USA: New York... | reverse complement strand
GAAATTGATTGGTTTCGCATTGGCATCCACGGGCGCCATGGCGCCCTTCACGCTGCAATAGGCCGGATTCGACCCCGCAGCGCCGGTCCATACCGGAGCATTCAGCGTTACTCCGGAAACCGGCTCGCCAATGGCCGAAAGGGGGATGGTAGAGCCCAGTTTTGCTGCCGTGCAATCAGCTTCCGTTATAACCGTATTCTCGGACGGTGTCGCCGAAGTCTGGGTTTGCGCCTCGCTCAAGCCGGCCGAATAAAAAAGATAGAAAAAACTAATTGCTAGAGGAAATATCGCTGTTTTGCTGATGTTTTCATTCATCGTTGCTTCTCCGGTTTTCGATTCCCTGCTTTTCAGCCTAAGCTAGCCGACTATGGATGAGCGTTGATTCCTTCATCCTTTCATGGCAGATTTACCGCTGGTTCTTCCTTTCGACTTTCCATTCCGAAGCGGTGCATAGCCCGCAAATGTGGCCGACGAACACGGCGCCGGCTTTTCTATCGCCCTTGAGCTGCCACAGTAGCCATTGTGTCGCCGCTTCAGCGAACGTGCCGCCGTGACCGACATTCAAATTGGCTCTGAATACGAACACACCCTCGATTTCGGCGAAGTCGGTTACCGAATTCTCAAAGGCAATGTCGGACGGGCCGCCCATGAGGTAAATCACCGGCGTGTGAAGTTTCTTCAGAATATCGGGGCCCGGCAACTGCAAATCGGCCATTAATTTTCGTGCAGCCTCTCCCTCAGGGATGCCGGTTCGCATTATTCCGCTGTTCAGGACGACGACCGTCTTTACCCGCGTATCCAGAGCGGCGTCCAGCGCCTGAAGCGCGCCGCAGGATGCTCCCATCACGGCAATTGCAGCCGGATCGAGCTTCCCCCGGTAGGAACTTCCAGCTTTTTCGCTCTGCATCTTCGCCCAATCCATCGCCTCGAATAATTGACGGGTCCTGCTTCTCTTGAGCTGCGCCTGGAGCAGCGCCGCCCCCAAGTCCGGCTGCGGGACGGCATTGGATTGAGCGACGGCCTGGCGCCTTGCAGCTACCAGCTTTTCCGTTGCGGCCTCGAGTTCCTGACTGATCTCCCCGTCTGCCACGACCAGGAATCCGTATGATGCAATTTCGTATGCGTACCTGGAAGAAAAGTTGCCGACGTCGTAGCAGGCGCCATGAGCAACCGCGACAACCGGCAATTTGCCCTTTACGCTCGAGAGGTTCTCCGGCCGAAAGATCGTGTGATCAGGAAGCGATGGATCCATCTCCATCACAACCTTGTAAGGTCCGGTTGTGTCCGGAGCTTGCGCAAAGGCCGTAGCAGCGCTCAACAGGAGGGACAAAACAAGGAAAACAGAAAACCGAGTCAGCAGAAGGTTCTTCATCATAACTCCAGTAACGGTAAGGTTCAGCGGCAGGAAAAGCTCTCCTGGTTGTCCGGGTTACCGCCGTCGAAGCGAGCCACCTTCGGATACGGGCACAGCGGACGGGTCTTGCCGGGGAACGCCCTACCCGAGGCGACCACGCGGTCCGGGGCCTGTCCTTTCTCAACCCATTGCTGGATTGCCGTGAGCATGTCGAACTGGTCCGTCGACTGTCCGCCGCCGCAGTGGGTCATGCCCGGCACGAGAAACAGACGGGCCCAGGATTGCGGGCCCTCGCTGTCACGAGGCGTCAGACGCTCGTACCACTGAGTCAGGGCGCCGGTCCACATGGCTTGGTCGGATAGTCCGTGATAGACGATCATCTTGCCGCCGTGTCCCGCGAAGGTGGAATGCAGGGTGGCCACAGCGTCATTGATGGCGGCGGTTTCGGCGAGGGTGCCCAAATCACGGTCGAAATCAAAACGCAGCGGATCGAAGTCTGGATTGGGCGGCGTCATGGAGAAAAGACGCAGCGTGTCGCGGCCCAGGGACGCATTGGCAGGCGGGCTGGTCGCGGTGCCTAGGTGCATGGCCCGCCAGGCAGGCAACGCAATCCCCGTGTCATACGGGGTCGCGCCGTAAAGCGACTCGCCCCGTGAATTGCGCGCGCCTCCGAGGATATCCTTCAGCCCCTCGATCTGCTGCGCCGAGAGGCACGGCTGCGCACGGGCGCTGTCTTCCGACCCGCACTTCAGGGAGGCGGGATCGAAACGGCAGGCCTTGAAGTCATTGATCATCCCATCCTCGAGTCCGTCGAGCCCATCGCATTGTTTGAGCACGGTTGACGCGACGGCTTTCAGTTGCGCGTCCGTGAAAGCCTCGGACAACTGCGGCTTGCCGGTCGCGTCCCTGGGCGCGATCCGCGTGACCGTCTGCAAGCTCCAGATCTGGTTCATGGCAACCCGCGTCAGATTGAATGAAGCATTGCCGGCGACCACGCCATCGAACTCCAACGGCAGGCGCTGTGCCGCCAGCATCGCCTCACGCCCGCCCGTGGAGCAACCCATGAAGTAGGAATAGTCGGGTTTGCGCCCATAGTAACGACTGATGAGAGCCTTGGCCTCGCGGGTCGTCCGCTCTACCGACTGGTAGGTGAAATCCAGCTTGGCCTGCTGGTCGGCGGCAAAGCTGGCGTCCACGTTGCTGCGGCCGCGATGGCCGCCGTCGGTCGAAACCACCGAGAAACCCCGTGCCAGCGCGGACGGGAATCCTGCGACAGAACCAAATGCGGGGTTCAGCGTGCCATCCAATCCTCCGCCACCCTGAAACAGCAAACGTCCGTTCCAGGCCAGCGGCAGCCGCAATTCAATGCCGGTTCCGTAGCTCACGCCCTCAATTCCGGATGGACGCGGGTCGATGACGACGCGGAATAGGCAATGGGCGGGAACCTCGGTGGTGGCCCCTCCCGGTCCCGCGGGCTGGCGCGAAGCCGCTACCCACTGCGACGCGTCGACACGAAAAACCTGCGAGGATAGTGCGGCAAGGGACTCGCAGGCCTTGCGGGAATCCTCCTCGTCGGCTAAAGCCCGGTTCGACATAAGCAGGATGAAGGCTGCTGCACAAGCGATCCCCAATGTTGTTCTGATGGTAGTCATCGGTACCCCCTTTTCTAAACCAATCATCTATGCCCAGGGCTTTTCTGCAGCGGCCCGTTCACCTGCAATGTGACCGAAGACAATGCACTCCAGGATATTGCCGCCGCCCTGATAACCCCAGCTGTAGATGGCGCCCAGTTCCCCCGCCGAGTAAAGCCTCGGAATTGGTTTGCGGTTCGTATCCAGCACCTGGGAGTTGCTGTTGCGCCGAGGGCCGCCCTGGGTATTGGTGAAGGCAGGAACAAACTCGGCCGCATAGAACGGCGGTGTTTGGATCGGCGCCATCTTTTTGGGATCACGGCCGAATTCCGCATCATTCCCTGCGACACACGCTTTGTTCCAGGCCGTCACGGTCTTTTCGAGAGCGTCCGGATTCTTGCCTATTTTCGCAGCCAGTTCCTTTAGAGTGTCTGCCTTGACGATCCAGCCCTTTTCGATTTCGGCGCTGCTGTCGGGACTCCACTTATATTTTTCTATCTGCGTCCACCAGCAGAAGGAAAAGTCCGGAGAGTACAGCGGCCCGCTTTTTCTCATGGCTTCATCAAAAACCAGGTGCACAGGCAACGGAGTGGGCACAGGAATGTAGATGCCGTGGAACGGTATTTTGCCGTGTTTTGTGAAATAGGTTTCATTGGTAAACCTGGTGGCGTCCTTTGCAGTCCAGATCCAGCCGTTGCCCGGAGGAGAAAAGGAATAGCCGAAAGCCCAATCCTTGCCCGGAATCCTGAAATTAAAGTCAGGGCCGGCCTGGTTGTCCATGTGCCAGAGATCGGCGCCGATTGCCATCGCCATCCGAATTCCGTCGCCGGTGTTGTACGGGCTCCCTTTGGGATAGGCGTAAGGCATCCCGAGGTAATCGCGGATCATCTCCTGGTTATTTTCAAAGCCTCCCGTACAGAGAACCACCGCCTTCTTTGCCTTGACGTATACCTTTTTGTTCTCGTTTTCCGCAACGACTCCCCGGATCTCTCCGGTTTTAAAGTCTCGAATCAACTCCACTGCGGGCGTTTCATACTGGACCCTGATCTTCCTTTTCTTGAACGTGTTTTCCATAAGGAGAAGCCAGAGGCGTTGATATCCGTTCCCTTTTGTGGACCAACAGACGTTTCCAGCTCCGCCCGGAAATTCCGGATATTCGCCCGGCGTTGACATCGTCCGCATATCGGCGCCCATTTTCGTGAGCCATTCGGTCACATGGATCGAATGTTCGTGGAAAACCTTGGCCATGTCGTCCGGGATAGGGTAGCCTTGACCCATCGCTTTCTGATATTCGACGGCTTTATCGGAATCGGATGGGCACCAGTACCCCTGGCCGCTGACCCGCGTATTCCCGCCGGCGTGCGCTTCGGGCGCTTTTTCCAGTATCAGAACGTCGGCCCCCTGATCGCAGGCTGTCATCGCGGTCATGAGACCCGCAGCCCCAGTGCCGAGCACGACGACTCCGGCTTCAGAATCCCACTTTTTAACCTGGTCGAATTGAGTTGCTTCGGCATTTATCGAACCAAGCCCCGCCAGTGCGGCTGTACTCATTCCTGTTGCGGTAGTTTTAAGGAAATTTCGTCTCGATGTTTTCATGATTCCTTCCCCTTTCTAGATGGTCGCCAATGATTGATCCCCCTGCAACTTTGAATGCTCTTAATTCAGTGATGAGGAGCTTTTCATCCCGACAAATGAGCCCGCCCGGTTTTCCCGCCTCGATGGATGCACTGGGGGACGGGCCAGGATGAGTGAAACAAGGCCGATTGCCAGAATGACAATCGCCAGTTCCCATGCCGATTGATAGCTGCCGGTGCTGTCGCGGATCCATCCCGTGACCGGAGAACCAAGGCTTCCGAGAATGGTCGAAAATGGCAAAGCAAAACCAACGATTCGAGGATAGTGGGTCCTGCCGAAATAAAGCGGTATGAGATTCATTATCGCCACATAGGTACCGCCCAGGCCCAACCCAATGAGGACATTGTAGAGAAGAATTACCGGCAGTGTTTTCGCCCACAAGATAATCGCCATCCCCAAAATCAGCAAAAGCATCGCCATAATTGCCAACGGTCTGCTGGGATACCGGATTCCCAGAAAACCCATCCCCAACCGGCCGACGGCGCTAACTCCCACAAACAGGCTGTAGGCGGTAGCGGCCACGGCTGAAGAGATTTTGATATCGAGAAGAAAAGCGACCTGGTGCAGCATAAAGCCCTGTATCCCGATAAAAAAGGCCGTGGCCAAAATTGTCAGATACCAGAAGGTCGGAGTCCGGATCGCCTCTGCGGCTGTGAAATCCACAGGGGTTCCATACAGATTTTGCTTGTTTGGCGAAGAATCTTTTTTCTCAGCCTGGATCCCATCGGGTACCTGTCCCAGGTCTTCAGGTTTGTTGACAACCAGAAAGCTGGGCAGAATAACGAGAAGCACAAAGATCATGGCCGCGAGCAACAGATAAGCGTTCCGCCATCCACACCGGTTGATCATTGCCATAACGAACGAAACCATGACCAACCCGCCGAGACCGCCCGCCGTCAGAAGGATGCTTAACGCCAAAGGTCTCTTCTTTACAAACCAGTTGTTCACGATGGTGGTCATCGCCAACATGCCGCAAAGACTTCCGCCCAATCCGAAAAGAACGCCATAAGCCAGGTACAGTTGCCACAGCTGAGTATGAAAACTGGCAACGACAAAACACAGGACACACAATAGGCCACCGGCCGCCAGGGCTTTCTTGGCTCCATAGCGCGTGACGTACATTCCGGCAAAGGGACTGGCGAGCCCTTGAACGACCAATGCCAGAGAGTTCGCCCAGGATACCGAGGCCCGGGTCCAGCCGAATGCTTTACACAGGAAAGGGAGGAATATGGGAAAGGAATAAAGCAGGAGTCCCGTCAGTGCAAAATACATGGCAGCGGCAGCCGCAAGTGCCTTCCAGCCAAAAAACTTGTCGGGTCTTGCCCACGCAACGGTCATACCTCTTCTCCCAACGTTTCTTTCTCAGCCACGGAAAACACCGAAGGAAGATGGAGAACACGGAGGAGATTCAGTGGTCTCCGCGGCTGATAGGCCCTCACTCCGGCAATTCCGTTCGCCTGTGCGGAACTCTCTCGCCAAAGATCGGGGGTGCGTAAACTGCAACGGATTCTTGTGTGCTTTTGTTGTATTTGGCCGGATAGACGCCCGGCAAAGGCACATTCTGGGCAATCAATCGCTTGCGCAACGAAGAAAAATCCACACTCCTGACGCTGACGCCCTGACTTATGGAGAGAGCTGCGGCTGTGCCCGCCGCTTCCCCAAAAGCGACACAGTGCGGAATGAGGTTGAAGAAATTGTTCACCTCCTGGTCGGATGAGAATGCACGGCAGGCCACCAGCATGTTTTCAACGCCCTTCGGCAGAAGAGCCCGGTAGGGGATAAAAGTGTTCGGGTGCGCGAGCGACGCCTCGCCACGGTCCAGATCCGGGAATATTGCGATAGTATCCTCGAAGGGCTCGTGGGACTGCAGATCCTTGGAAGTGACCATGTAGTCGCCGTGAACTCTCCGGGCTCCTCGTGTACCAAGCTGCGGACCGGAAAGCACAAGGAAGCTATCCTCGAAACCGGGAATATGCTTTTTGTAGAATTCGTGAGTGAGGAGCATTTTATCCCGGCCGAGAAATTCAACACGCGTGAGCTCTTCCACATCGGTCTGGCTCGAGGTGGCGTAGCGCGGGTGCACCCAGACAATGTTTTCCTGGTTCTTCAGGTTACTTCTCATGAAAAACGGATGGCCGCCTTTCTGCATCAACTCCTGCATCCGTTCAGTCCACTTCCCGGGATACGTCTTACGGAAGTCGTCCGCCTTCATGTAGTTGACATTGTCTATCCAATAGCTAAGCGACAGGTTTGCAATTCTAAGTCCGGGGTCAATGTCCACATCGAATGTTGCTCCCGAATAGGGCAACAAATCTCCATCCCCAGTCGAATCGATCACGACTTTGGCCATGATCGCCTGGCGACCCGATTTGCTTTCGAACACAACTCCTGTTGCTTTGGCTCCGTCCATGATCGGCATGGTTCCCCAGGAATGGAGATAGGTTTTCACCTTTGCTTCCGTCACCATGTCGTTGAGTATGCACTTGGAAATTTCAGCATCGATGAGGGAGGCATAGACAACATGTCCCTCCCGGACAGTAAAAAAGGACCGGTCATTCCAGTAGGAGATTAATCTCTTGTCGGTGGAACCCCAGATCTCCTCGGGCGGATGCGTTTCCGCCTCCCGGATGGTCAATCGCTCTATCCACTCCTGATTAATGCCGCCGATCTGCATGGTTCCGCCGAAATCGGACAGACAGGGGATGATTGTGACCAGGCCTCCCGTGCCCATGCCTCCGAGATATCCGTAACGCTCAATCAAGACGGTATCCGCGCCATTGCGGGCTGCAGAAACGGCGGCGCCAATGCCGCCGGGACCGCCGCCCACTACGACTACGTCGCATTCGCGGACCACGTTGATGGTCTTGTTTGGCTCTGGAATCGTTCTAATTATGTTTGCCACTTAGCCTCCTCTATTATTGGCTGCATCCTGCCGCGGCTGAGCCCAACCACGCCTCTGTTATCTGGTGCGGCGGGCATCGCCCTCCAGGCGCCCCATCTGGCGGTCATTCGATCCAGGGATGAGCATCTCGAAGGTGGAGTCGACCGTTGCATAGTCGTAGTAGCCGAGTCGGGCGAGCGGACGGATCCGGAGGATGTCGATGCGCCCGTCAGGGAGGATATACTCATCCTTGATATGAATAAGCACCACGCGCCCGATGATGACGTCGGCAGCTCCCAGCCCGTTTCTTCCCGGAAGACGTACGGTTTGATGGTGGCGGCACTCGAATTGGATGGGCGACTCGGCAACCCGGAAGGGTTTGACACGGAGGGAAAGAGCCTTGGTCACCCCTGCAAGGTCGAACTCATCCGTCTCAGGGGGCACCTCCGCCGCGCTGCGATTGACAGCTTCCCGTAAGTCGTAGGTTGCCATGTTATAGACGAACTCGCCCGTCTCCTCGATGTTCACCACCGTGTCCTTTCGCTTACCTCGGTCGCCCTGATTCGCCGATATCATCACATAGGCCGGGTCGAAGCCCAGGTTCTGAAACTGGCTGTATGGGGCAAGGTTGTGGATACCTGCTGCGCTGACCGTAGAGATCCAGCCGATCGGCCTGGGCACGACGCATGACTTGAAAGGGCCTCTGGCAAGACCGTGGTCGTTTTTCTCGGGGTCGTAGTACATGCAGCCCTCCTCATGGCAGGTCGAAAAAAGCGCGACCAGTATATTGCGTTTATGTCTTCGCGACAAAACTCCCGCTTGGAACCCAGCGAAAACCCTGTTGGTTCGCGGCGATTATCGCTTCCTCGTCGGGATATTCTCCTCCCAAAGGCTTCGCAGAAATCGGTTCCGGTGAGCGCCGCATTTCCAAATTATTGCTGCCAGACTGCAGGATCGTCTCGGTATCCTCAAACGAACACACAAATTGCCGACTGCATAAGCAATACCCACAAACCAGGCCGCTGCCCATAGGATTCAGTGGTCAGCATTCCAGGAACGGTCGCTCTTGAATTAGTGGAGACACCACTTGTTTGAAATGCTGTCCGAAAACCAGCTCGATAGATTTCCGAAACAACGAAAAGCGCAATGTGTTTCTCTGATTCCGACAGGTTTGTTCTTTTTGCGACGGCGTGCGAGTTACTTATTAACGCGCAGGGGCAGGCTATAAAGTTGTTATTGCATTGTCAAGAAATATGTCACAGATATGTGACAGCTATTGTGTTAGAATTTTGCTTCATCAATTTGCAATGCTTCTGTTTCGGATTGAACAATTGGACCAACGAAGCCAGGTTTGTTTTTGGAAAGCTAAAGAGCCTGCTTAGGGAGATTACAACTTATGAAACGAGCGTTAATCATTGCTTCGTTCACGGCTATGTTAGCTGGTGGAATCTGTTTAGCTCAGATAGATAAGGTTTCGAAAGATTCTAAGACAGCCGTGCGGCAGGAGATGGTCCCTGCTCCGCTACGTTCCGCCTTCGCGCCAGCCGTTCCGGCGCATCCTTCACCCTATAATTTCCCGGGTGTTCAGTATCCGCGGATTGAGGCGGACTCGCGGGTCACTTTCCATTTCAACGCCCCCAACGCGCAGAAAGTGCAGGTCGCACTTGTCACTTCTGGGCAGGGTTCGCTCCAGCCCCTTCCGTTTGATATGGTCAAAGACGACGACGGCGTGTGGACCTACACGAGCGCACCGCAGAGCCCTGGGTATCACAACTACTGGATGGTCGTAGATGGCGCGGCCGTACTGGATCCGGCCACCAACGCATTCATCGGCTACGGCCATATGTGCAATGCCTTTGAAATCCCCGAGCCGGGCGTCGATTTCTATGATTTGAAGGACGTGCCGCACGGAAATGTGCTGATCAAGAATTACTTTGCCAAGACGGCCAATTCGTGGCGGCACATCTTCGTCTACACGCCGCCGGGATATGATACCAACACCTCCATCCGATACCCGGTTCTGTATCTGCAGCACGGCGGCGGCGAGGATGAGCGGGTCTGGATCGAAATGGGCCGGACTAACGTGATCCTCGATAACCTACTGGCCCAAAACAAGGTCAAGCCCATGATTGTGGTCATGGAAACCAGTGCCGTGGGTACCCCGGGCGGCGCAGGTGCCGGGGCCCCCGCTGGTGCGGGCCGTGGCGCTGGGGGCGCCGCCCGCGGAACCGGGTTTGGCGGATTCGGCGGTCCTGGAGGCGGTCCTTACGGGCAGCTGATGGTCAACGATTTGATCCCATGGATCGACAGCTACTTCCGCACGCTGGCCGACAAGGATCACCGGGCCATGGCAGGCCTTTCCATGGGCGGCATGCAGACCGCAGCCGTTACCATGGTTAACCTCGACAAATTCTCGTACATCGGCCTGTTCAGCGGCGGCGCCGCTATGGGGTTCGGTCCCGGCGGCTCCGGCAAGGTGGCGCCTGCACCGTTCGACCTCAAGACGATCTACAGCGGCGCCATGGCCGACCCTGCGGAATTCAACAAGAAGGTCAAGGCCCTCTTCATGAGTTTCGGCTCGGAACCCCCGTTGGAGAATCCCGAAGGCTTGAAGAAACACCAGGAACAGCTCATCGCCGCCGGGATCACGAACAGCTATGTATATATCTCTCCCGGCACCTCGCACGAATGGCAGACTTGGAGAAGGAGTCTGTATGTTTTTGCTCCTCTTCTGTTCAGGTAAAGCTCTCCCACCTTGGCCTGACGGAGCCCGGAACGCGGCGCATAAGGCGGATTGGGAGGCCCGGCGATAATCCCGCCTTCGCTGATCCCCCCGCCGGGTTCAATGCCAAACGTGAGAAACCTATCTTGGATAAAGATGCCGTGATGAAATAGGCAGAGGGTTCGGACGGGAAACCAAGCCCTCTCTGGTCTTCATTCCACTCCGATTTCGGAGGCTCCATGAGATTCCGATATTTGGCAGCAATTGTTCTCGCGCTGGTTTCGGCCGCGTTCGCCCTCGACGGGCAGATCGGCATTCATGACCCGTCCACCGTCATCCAATGCAATGGCAAGTATTATGCTTTCGGCACGGGCGGCGGAGGCTTGGTCTCCAACGACGGTTGGACTTGGAGCAGGGGGGCCTCGCGTCCAGGCGGCGGAGTAGCCCCCGACGTGATCCATGTCGGTGATCGCTACTACCTCTATTACGCCACGTCCACCAGACAACCCAAGGCCGACGTCCACATGATATGGAACAAGACCCTCGACCCTGGCTCCCCTGACTTCAAATGGGAAGAGGGCGGCATCGTCGCTTCATCAGATGGCGTCGAAGACTGCAATGCGATCGACCCGGCCGTTTTCCTGGACCCCACCAGCGGCAAGATGTGGCTGACCTACGGCTCGTATTTTGGCTATATCCGCCTCGTGCAGCTTGATCCCAAGACCGGCAAGCGGGTGGTCCCCATTGACAAGCCTGTGGACATCGCCATCAACTGCGAAGCCTCGGACATGATCTACCACGACGGCTGGTATTACCTCCTGGCCACGCACGGCAGTTGCTGCCGGGGCACAGACTCCGGCTACAACATCCGCGTGGGGCGGTCCAGAAAGGTGACAGGCCCCTTCGTGGATAATATGGGGATCGACATGATTAAGGGTGGCGGGAAGCTGGTCGTAGGCTCCGGCGGCCGGGTGGTCGGACCGGGACACTTCGGCCTGCTGGACTTGGGAGACGGAGTGCAGAAGTTCTCGTGTCATTATGAAGCGGACTTGGACCGGGGCGGCGCCAGCGTGCTGGATATTCGGCCGCTGCTGTGGAAGGACGGCTGGCCTGTGGCCGGCGAGAATGTCAGCGAGGGCACATATGAAATTGAATCCGTACGTACGGACACGGCGCTGGAGCTGGCAGTGCAGGGCGTGCCGGTCGGCGGAGGACCGCCCGTCGGCCGTGGTGGCATGCCGAGTGGACCCGGCGGGATCTTCGGCGGCGCAGGCGGAGTGATTCCCCCGCAGGATGCGGCGCAGGTGTCGAAGAATTGGCCGACCGGCAATATCGACCTTCGCCTATCCAACTACATGGTTCAAGCGCAGCAGAGGTGGACGATTGCACCCGTGGCCAACGCCGGCGGCTATCCCGGTTCGCCCTATTTCAAGATCACCATCGCCGGCACAGATCGGGCGCTGGCTGCGACCGATGACGCCGAATTGGTAGCCGTGCCTGCGTTCACCGGCGCGCCGGAACAACTGTGGCGCATCGAGCAGCTTACCGACGGAACTTACCGCGTCATGCCCAAGGCAGTCCCGAATTCCAAGGAATCGTTGGCGCTTTCGGCAGTCGGCAGCAGCTTTGCGACGCTAGCCAAGTTCGACTCCAGGAGCGACAAACAGCGCTGGAATCTGAAAGCGCCGTGACATCGAATCGACCATTGGAAATCTGGATTCAGAATTTTACTGACCTGTGAGGTGCTTTTCATGATGACGATCCGACGCCTTCTGCCTGCACTCGGCGTCGTGGCCAGTACGGTATTCCTGGCCATGGCCGCGGCGCAGCTCGGGGCTAGTCGTGGTCCGGCGCCCAATCTCACGCGGCCGGCTTCCGTCGAGAAGGGTCCTGATGTTGATGGCTTCATCCAACGCTGGCTCGTTCTGGAACCGATCCCGATACCGATTCGTTCCAACGCCCAGCTTAACGATAGTTTCGTCCAGGCGACCGTCAAGGCTGAATACTTCCCCGACCAGTACACCATGATCGCCCACGACGGGGACAAGGTGACGGTTAACGGCGCGGAGTTCACGTGGCATGCCGTCGACACGAGCGCATACCACGTCAATCTCTATCACTTCGCTTACGCACTGAACAAGCCGACGTTCAATATCCTGTTTTGGGCCGTCACCATCGTAAACTGCCCCAAGGAGATGCACGGCGTGCGACTGGCCGTCGGGTCTAACGCGGCCTCCATCTGGTGGCTCAATGGCAGGGAAGTCATCGACATTTACGGGGATCGCCACATGGTCATCGACGACGGCGTATCCAAGCGCCTTTCGCTCAAGAAGGGCCCAAACGTCGTGCGCTGTGCTGTCATCAACTCCCCCGGGGTGAGTGATCTCTGCGCACGCTTTCTCGACACGGAGGATAAGCCGATGAAAGGATTCACCGTGAACCTGGGGGACGTTGCCCGGTGAGTTCTTCCTTCCGACTTCGGAAAGGTTGCATGAAGCGTCCGCGCATTCGTAAAGATTCCTTCGAGGAGTTACTTATGAGAGCACCTTTCCTTTTCATTGCATTGCTCAGCACGTTTGCCGCCGCCACGATCAACTTAGCAGAGGCTCCTGGGCAGTCCAGCCGAGGATCGGCCCTCACCCTCACGCGTCCGGCGACTCCGACCAAAGCCCCCGACGAGGAGGGCTTCATTCGGCGGTGGCTGGTCCTCGAGCCGATTGGCACTAGTGGGCTCACTGACAGCCTTGTCCAGGCCTCCGTCAAGAAGGAGTACTTCCCTAACCAGTTCACGGTGATCCCGCGTGACGGCGAAAAGGTGAACGTTGAAGGCTTAGATCTCACATGGCATGCCGTCGACACGAAGCTATACAATTTCAACCTGTATCACTTCGCTTACGCGCTGGGCAAGCCGACGTCCAACGTGCTGTTCTGGGCCGTCACTGTAGTGGACTGCCCCAACGAACTGAAGGACGTACGTCTGGCGATCGGCTCCAATGCGGCATCCGTTTGGTGGGTCAACGGCAAGGAAGTCATCGGCATATACGGTGATCGCCAGACGGTCATCGATGACGGCGTGTCAAAACGTCTCACACTTAAGAAGGGACCCAATGTCGTGCGCTGCGCAGTGGTCAACGGTGGCGGAGCCACCGACTTTTGCGCGCGGTTCCTCGACAAGGATGAGGCGCCAGTGAAAAACTTCGCAGTGAACCTGGGGGAGGCTGTGAAATAGGCAGTCGGGACGCTGTTCCTGGAGGATTCACCCAAGGCACCTGCATATTGCGTTGTCGAGTCGTGAATGCAGAGTCTTTATTGGGCAGCATATCGTGCGATTTCTGGTTGGGCGAGAGGTTAAGTGGATGCTTGGATCCCTAGGGAGATCCAAGCAGATTTCGGGAAGAAATCATAAATAAGCTAAATGAGTGAAATTCGTGGCATTTTTTTCTAAAGCTGGAGGCTAAATATGAAAGGTGTCAAAAATAAAGTCAGCAGACGAAGATTCCTGAAAGCGGCGGCGATTGCAGCGCCCGCCATGGCAGCCTCAAATGTTTTGGGCTCGCAAAAGAGTTCTGTTCAAGCCCCCAAGTGGGATAAAGAGGCGGACGTCGTGGTTATCGGAACTGGCTTTGCAGGCCTATCAGCAGCCATCGCAGCCAAAGACGCTGGTGCAAAAGTCCTAATCCTGGAAAAAATGCCCCAGAAACACGAAGGAGGCAACAGCAGGGTGTCCGGAAACATGTGGTGGACGCCGACAAATCTTCCGGAAGCGCTCGTGTACATAGAAGCGCTCTGCGCAGGCCTCACGGACAATGAAAGCATCCAAGCCCTCGCCGAAGAGATGATGACAATGAACACCTGGCTTGAAACGCTAGGAGTGAAGCCTCAGCCACTGGGCATGTTTCAGCCGGAGCACCCTGAACTTCCCGGCTCGAAATGCGTACGCACATGGAGCAATGGAGGATCGGGCGAAGCCAAGCTTTGGATCCCGATCCGCGATCAGGTTGAAAAGAGAGGAATCGAAATACTTTATGAGATGCCGGCTAAGGATTTAGTTTTGTCGGCGACGCGCGAAGTTCTCGGAGTTAAGGCCGACGGTGGAGGGAAGCCACTCTCTATTAAGGCTGTTAAGGGAGTTGTCCTTGCCTGCGGCGGTTTTGAGTTCAATTTCGAGATGCAGAAGCAGTTCCTGCCAGGTTGGCCCACTTATGGTCGCGGAACTCCTGGCAATACGGGCGACGGAATAAAAATGGCTCAAAAAGCGGGCGCAGCGCTCTGGCATATGAATAATTCATTGGCCGGAGTAGGATGTTTGATTGTGCCCGAATATGATCCCGTTATGGTACCGGTCAGTTTTCCGGGAAGCTCGTACATCCTGGTCGACAAAACGGGAAAACGCTTCATGAATGAAATGAGGGAAAACCGTCACGGATTCGGCCACAAGGAAAATCTGCTTTACTTCGACGGAGTGCTAGGCGCGTTCACGCGCATTCCCTGCTTCGGAATATTCGACGAAAGCGCTCGAACCCGAGGACCAGTTGCCGGGGGGATGTCCTTTAAATTCGGCTGGTTCGGCTGGTTCGGCGGATATCAGGGGAGCAGGGATAACAGCAAAGAAATCGAGAAAGGTTGGATCATTAAAGGGGAAACTCTAGCCGAACTGGCGAACAAGCTTGAAATGAAACCTGCCGATTTGGAAGCTTCGGTAGCGAGGTGGAACGAGCAGTGCAAAAATAAAAGTGACCAGGATTTCGGAAGGCCGGGCCGAAGCCTGACCTCAATCGAAAAACCGCCTTTTTATAGTATCAAAGTTTACCCGGCTGCATTCAATACACAGGGCGGACCGAGGCGAAACGCGAAGTGCCAGGTGGTGGATCCGGACAACCAGCCGATTCCAGGGCTGTACAGCGCGGGAGAACTGGGCTCTTTCTGGGGCTGGATGTACAACGGCGGGGGAAACAATGCAGAAGCTCTATGCACCGGCCGCATCGCTGCAAGGAACTTACTGATGAAAAAACCGGTCTAGCATTTTGGAAGGCTGGCCGTGCAAATGCGTCCATGATGAAACCAAGTGAGTCCGGATATTCTGATTTGACTAAAATCCAACCAATAAGAATTGGCATATCTTTGTAAGAACTCTTGTTGCATGAGGAGGTTGCGGATGAAGAGGTCCGCTGCTCTATTTTTGTTGAGCGTTTTCAGTATTTGTTGTTCCGTGTCGTTGGCGCAGAGCCAGGCGCCAACGAGCCGCGACCGTTGGGTCTCAACTTGGGCCACGGCTCAGCAGTTGATGCCGGCGTCTTTCCCCGGAGGGCGCGGTGGTGCGCCGCCGCAGGGAGAGCCTCCGCAGATGCAACCGAGCTCTCCCCCGTCGGCTCCGTCTGCATCTCAAGGCGTAACCCCATACCAGCAACAGAGAAGCGTGCCGGCTTCGATTGAAGATCAGACAGTTCGAATGATTGCCCATACCACCCTCGGCGGCCGGGCCCTGCGAATTGAAATTTCCAATATGGCCAACGCTCAACCGCTTGAGATCGGGAGCGCTCACGTGGCTCTTCACAAAGGCGACGGAGCCATCGTGCCAGGCACAGACCGCGTATTGAAGTTCAGTGGTAATGAATCATTCGTTGTGCCTCCCGGTGCCCTATTTCTGAGCGACTCCGTGGACCTTAATTTTGCCCCATTCTCGGATTTGGCTATTTCTCTATATCTTCCCAAGAACACAGGTTCGCCTACAAACCACATGATGGCCTTGCACACTGCATGCATCTCGAATGGCAACGTGACCGGAAGCGAGGTGATGCCGGAACCAACAAAGACATACTCCTATCTCTGGCTCACGGGCATTGATGTTCTTGCGCCGGCAGACTCGTACGCTATTGTAGCTCTCGGCGATTCAATAACCGACGGATTTACCACCACTGTCGACGGGAACGCAGCATGGCCTGCATTGCTGGCGAAGCGGCTGGCCGCCAATAAGAGGACCCGAAATGCAGCGGTGCTCAATCAAGGCATTTCAGGAAACCAGGTTGTGAGGGACGGAGCCGGTGTCAGCGCCCTTGCGCGTTTTGACCGGGATGTGTTGGGGCGGCCGGGAGTGAAGTGGGTTATCCTGCTCGAGGGAATTAACGACATTAATATTCGCGGGCGCTCGACCGGCCCGGAAGCGTTAACCAGTGATGAGCTCATCGCGGGATACCGGCAGATCATTGAGCGGGCGCACTTGAATGGAATCAAGGTGGTGGGCGCGACAATCATGCCGGAGGAAGGGGTTCCCACTGCGTCAGAACGAGGCGAGGAGATCCGCCAAGCCGTTAACCGCTGGATTCGAGACAAAGGCAACTTCGATGCGGTCGTCGACTTCGACCTTACTGTTCAGGACCGTTCCCATCCGGCCCGCATCAATCCGGCGTTCGACCCGGGAGATCATATCCACCCCAACGACGCGGGCAACAAGGCTATGGCCGATGCATTCGATCTGGCGATTTTCGCCAAGCGGTAGAAAGGGCAACCAAGAAGGATTTCAAGCAAGGGAGACCAACAATGCTCAAGACAACGCTGATTGCCTCTGTGTTGACGGTTGCCGTGGCTGTGACCGTGGCGCAATCCCCGCCGCCATTGCAGGGCGGGCGTGGCGCCGGCCTAGGCGGGGGGATGCCAACTCCATACACGGCCCTTCACTCGCCTGAGGTCCACCCGGACCGCACGGTAACGTTGCGATTCCGTGCGCCCAACGCTCTGCAGGTGGAAGTGGCCGGCGAGATCATGCAAGGCAAAGCCCCGATGGCTATGACAAAGGGGGAGGACGGAGTATGGACCGCCACTCTTGGGCCGCTCCCGCCCGAGATCTGGGTCTACAATTTCCGGGTTCAAGGAGTTGACGTCGCAGACCCCTCGAACCCTGCCATCAAGCCAGTCCCGCCCGGCTTCGCAATGTCCAGTTTCGTCGAGGTGCCGGGGGACACGCCGGCTTTTTACGATTCCAGGCCCGTGCCGCACGGCGAAGTCCGGATGGTCCTTTATGAGTCGAAAACCATGGGAGTGACTCGCTGGGTCTGGATCTATACGCCTCCGAACTATGACAAGGGCGGCGCGAAATACCCAGTGCTTTATCTCCTGCATGGAAACGGCGAGGCGCAAAACGGCTGGGTCATGAACGGCCGGGCAAACATCATTCTGGATAATCTGATCGCGGACAAAAAGGCTCAGCCCATGATTGTGGTCATGCCGCAGGGGCACGCGCTGCAGGGCGCCAACGTGGGCCCGCTCGTTCGGCTTACCGGCGAGACGGATATGTTTTCGAAGCGGTTTCCACAAGACCTGCTTCAGGAGGTTATCCCGCTGGTTGAACGGAACTACCGCGTATACACGGACGCGGATCACCGCGCCATAGCGGGACTCTCGATGGGCGGTGGCCAGGCGCTTTCGATCGGACTTGCCCGCTCCGACCTGTTCCATTATGTATTGGGCTTCAGCGGAGCAGTCGGTGGCCCATTCATGAACGCCGAAACAGAATTCGGCGAGGCACTCTCGAAACCCGAGGTCCTCAACTCCAGGCTCCGCCTGCTTTGGGTTTCCTGCGGCAAGCAGGATTTTCTCTATCAGGCGAATCGCCAGTTTGTGGATATGTTGAAGGGTAAAGGCGTGAACGTTCTGTTCCGCGAAACGGAAGGCAGCCACGTCTGGTGCGTATGGCGCAACTATTTAAATGAGGCGGCGCCAATGCTATTTACAGATCTTCGCGGGAAAAAGTAGACCCATCATTACTCAGAAATAACGCCCGGGCACGGGCATTCGACAGGATTCATAGCGTTGACTCAAACATCCTGATAGTGATTGGCATGCAAATATGTAATATTCACTTGCGTCCAAGCTGAGGGCTTCCTCAGAGGCACGTGCCCAATCATATTATGAAAAAACAGGTTCAGATAATCGCATACGTCGACCGCTTTTCTGGCGGAGGGTTCGGCGAGTTCAATTGCCTATTGAAAGGACCGCTGGCCGGAGTCTTCGGCGGAGCGCATCTTTTGCCCTTTTTTACGCCCATTGACGGTGCCGACGCCGGATTTGACCCGATCGATCACACTCAGGTGGACGCGCGCTTAGGAACCTGGGAGGACGTGCGGGCTCTGAGCGGCACGGTCGAGCTCGTTGCCGACATCATCGTGAACCACGTTTCCTCGTCGTCCCCGCAATTCTTTGATTTTTCGAAGAAGGGTCTGGCATCGGAATATGCGGGCATGTTCCTAACTTTCGGCCGGGTCTTCCCGCAGGGTGCGCGCGAATCGGATCTTCTGGCCATTTACCGGCCGCGCCCCTCGCTTCCTTTCAGCCCTGTCACACTGGTCTCGGGTGAGAGGAAATTACTGTGGACTACGTTCAATCCGGAGCAGGTGGATATCGATGTCCGCCACCCTCAAGCAGAAGCCTATTTGGATTCGATCCTCCGGAAGTTTCAGGCCGCGGGCATAAAAATGATACGGCTCGACGCCATCGGGTATGCGATCAAGAAACCGGGTACCAGCTGTTTCATGATTCCGGAAACCTTCGACTTTATTGCCGAGCTGACCTCCAAGGCTCGAACACTGGGCATCGAAGTCCTGGTCGAGATTCACAGCCACTACCTGAAGCAGATCGAAGTCGCCCGCCAGGTCGATTGGGTATACGATTTCGCACTGCCGCCGTTGGTGCTGCACGCGCTCTTTCAGCGCGATCCCCGCCCACTGGCTCGATGGCTTTCCATCAGTCCGCGCAATGCGGTAACTGTCCTGGACACCCATGACGGCATCGGGGTGATCGATGTGGGCGCCGATGCGAACGGTACTCCTGGTTTGCTGTCGCCCGAAGAAATCGACAACCTCGTGGAAACCATCCATCAGCGAAGCCGGGGCCAGAGCAAACAGGCAACCGGGGCGGCTGCCAACAATCTGGATCTGTATCAAGTGAACTGCACTTTCCTGGATGCCCTTGGAGGCCGGGAAACGGATTACCTGATTGCCCGTGCCCTCCAGTTTTTCGCGCCCGGAATTCCACAGGTTTATTATGTCGGCCTTCTGGGAGGAACCAATGATATGGAACTCCTCGCCCGAACCGGAGTGGGCCGCGACATCAACCGGCACCATTACACGGCTGCGGAAATTGAAGCCGCGCTCTGCCGTCCCCTGGTGCAAAAACAGATCGAACTTATACGGCTCCGAAATACGCATCCCGCATTCGCCGGTGAATTCCAGGTAGATGTTCCGGCAGAAAACCAGATCGAGATCCATTGGATACTGCAAAAACACTGGGTAAAGCTTCACGCGGACTTATCTGTTCCGAGCGCTTCCATCACAGGTACAAGCCCAGCCGGCAAACTCCGGCCAATCATCATTCGTGCTTCGTGATGCAGCCACCGACGGCGTTCAATTCTGAAGAGGAATTCGCATGAGCATGCAAGCGGAACAAACACGCAATCTGAGAGCGATCAAGTTGCTCACGTTCCTCATGTTTACAATGTTTGCAATGACCACCGATTCAGTAGGCAAAATCATCGATGAGGTCATGAAACAATACACGTTGAACAATGTGGCCGCCGCAGCCCTCCACTATGGCCCCATGACGGCGATTGCACTGGCGGCTATTTCCCTTGGCTATTTGGCGGACAAGCTCGGCCGCAAGAAAACCATCATTCTTGGACTGGTCATCTTCGCGCTCAACTCCTATTTGTTTGCGGTCGGGAACAACTTTCTGTATTTCGTTACCCTGCTTGTCATTTCCGGCGCTGCGATCGGAATATTCAAGACAGGCGCCCTTGCGCTGATTGGCGACATTTCGGTTTCCACTTCGGGACATGCCAGGACCATGAACACACTCGAAGGATTCTTCGGCGTGGGGGCGATCATCGGCCCCGCCATTGTGGCGGCACTTCTGTCGGCAGGATACCCCTGGAAGTGGCTGTATGTGATCGCTGGAGTCATCTGCACGGTGCTGATCGTTACAGCCCTGCTGGTAAAATATCCGAAAACCGTGAGGTCCATGGACGAACCAATCGACTTCAAACGCACGATGGGCATGATGAAGAATCCCTATGCTTTGGGATTTTCGATGGGTATCTTCCTCTACGTTGCAGCCGAGTGCGCCGTGTATGTCTGGCTGCCGAAGTACCTGGAGGGCTATTCAGGTTCTTTTGCTCTTTTGACTACCTACGCGGTTTCCGTATTCTTCATCCTCCGTGCTATCGGCCGCTTTCTGGGGGCTTGGGTGCTCAAACGATTCAAATGGACATCCGTAATGGTCCTCTTCAGCCTCGCAATCTTCATTTGTTTTGCAGGCGGGACCGTTGGCGGCCTGTCATTTGCCATCTGGCTCTTCCCTCTGTCGGGGCTCTTCATGTCGATGATTTATCCGACGCTTAATTCGAAGGGCATCAGTTGCTTCCCTAAGACGGAACACGGCGCCGTTTCCGGCGTCATCCTGTTCTTCACGTGCACCGCCGCCGCTTTGGGCCCTCTTGCCATCGGGGCGGTTGGCGATGTATTTGGTCATCTCAAATATGGTTTCGTCCTTGCGACGATTTTCGCGGCCCTGCTTTTTGCCGGGCTGCTTCTCAACTGGATATATGATCCGGCTCGGGAACGCCTGGCCAAGTTGGATTCGAGCGAATACCGTGCAGCAGGAGTTTAAGACTTTGCGCTTTGGAGCGCGGCAGCTTGCTGCCGCCTTAGATTGTGGGGTGATGGCATCCATCCCAATGCCGAAGGATATAAAATAACGGCGGCGATCCAAAAAGCGCTCCCATAATCCCGATTGCGAGCGGCGACGCACCGGGTGCAGTTGTCGCTCGAACAAATGGAGTAGGAAATGAAAAAATCTCAAATCATCATTCTAGCAATTCTGATCGCCATGCTTCCGTGTGGCGCATTTGCGCAAGCCTCTGCTTCTTCTTTCCGGGTGGGTGCGGCCAAAGTCGATATCACACCCACTCAGCTGCCGAAAAACAGCGAGGGAATCCTCGACCGCATCTACGCCAGGGCGATCGTGATCGATAACGGCGCCACCAGTGCGGCCTTGGTTTCTGTGGATACGGGCATGCTTGGAGAACAGGCGTGGAGCACTGTGTCGGAGAGAATCCAGAAAGAGTTGAGCATCCCCGCCCAAAATCTGATCATGAATCCGACGCACACCCACAGCGCGTCCGGGGGAACAGCCGAGCAAATATTCTACGCCATAAAGGCAGCCAAGGAAAAGCTCCAGCCTGCTCGTATTGGCTACGGGACTGGCGTTTCCTACATAAACGTCAACCGCAACATCATCGATCCCAATACCCGGAAGTGGTGGGAGGGCGCCAACTACGATGGTCCGTCGGACAAGACCGTGGCGGTGATCAAGTTCGAAACGGCCAGTGGCGAGCCGATCGCGGTCTATTACAACTACGCCTGCCACGCGGTGGTTACAGGCAACACCGACATGCTCAGCGGCGATTATCCCGGCGCGACCTCCCGGTATATCGAGGACTCCTTTGACGACAAGATCGTGGCGCTTTTTTCCACCGGAGCGCAGGGCGACCAGAATCCCATCTACTTCCAGCAGACATTTGATTTGCGTGATATACGCATCAAGGATTACGCCAAACGTGGACAAGATATCAGCAATGCCATGCCTCCGGGAGGACAAGGCCTGAACAAGCAGGATCCCACGGTCAAAAGGCTGCTGGACCAGCAAAAGCAGATGATCATCTCCATGGGCCAATTTCTAGGCGAGGAAGTCAAGCGCGTGATGCGCGAGATGACTCGTATGTCTACCAACGGCAGAATATTCGCAGCTCAAAAAATGGTCAGCTTCCCGGGCCGCAACAGGTCGGACCAGGGGCGTGCAGGGATCGAGGCGAAATACGTGGACGGACCCGACGTCCAACTCCGTTTAAGCCTTCTGATGATCGACGACATTGCCCTTGGGGGCTGCAATGCGGAAATATTCAACCTGATCGCCCAGAGATTCAAGAGGGAGTCTCCTATAGGCAGATCCATTTTTGTGTCGATGGCGAATGGAAGCGGCAATTCCGGATATATTCCGAATGACGCCGCATTTGGCTATCAGACCTTTGAGGTTCTGTCGTCGCGCTGCAAGCCCGGCTATGCTGAGAGTGCGATCGTCAACGGCCTCCTGGACCTGATGGCCGACGCCAAGCGAATGCACTGACTTGTCGTTTCAACATTGGGCTGCCTTGGAAAAGGCCACCCCCCATCAACTGATGAACAGGCCGGACAATGTTATATCAGGCTCCGCATGACTGCCGTACGATCAGGGTTGGCTGAGCGAGAATATCGCGGGGAGGAAATGCCGGATTCTCTATGCGCTCCAGCATGACCTGCATTGCGATGGTGCCGATATCTGCACATGGCTGGTGAATCGTGGTCAGAGACGGGCGCAGCAGTTCCGCATACCGGACGTCGTCAAACCCGACGACCCTTATTTTTTGCGGCACGGGGCAACCCAGCGTGTCCAGCGTCCGCATCAAATTGGCTGCAGTCAGATCATTGGCGCAAATAACGGCTGTCGCTCCGTCGGCCACGATCCGCTGAACTGCCTTTTCGTCCGTAGGCTCAACACTATGGACCCATTGTGGATCGGGCGTAATTCCGGCGCTCAACAGAGCCTCCCGGTATCCGGCGATGCGCAGCATCACGGTCGGGGCGGAGTCCGGTCGTGCGAGGAAGTCAATCCGCCGGCATCCAAGCCTTATTAAATGGTCTGCAATAAGAAAACCGGCGCGCCGATTGTCAATGCCGACGAGGTCGAAACGGCTCCGCTGCGGGAAAGCCACGATATCCCGGTCCAACAAGATAATGGGAATCCCGGCGGCTTCCAACGCAGTGATGACGAATTGGTTGACCCGGTCCTTGTCTTCCGTCAGTTCCAAAGGGGCAAAAAAAACTCCGGCCACTGTCTGTCTGACGTAACTTCGGCAGACTTGTTCGATCAATTCCGGGTCCGCCGCGCCGCCCTTGTCACCAAAATCGCCCCAGAGAAGCGTATGGTGCTGCCTCTGAGCCAAGCGAGCCAGTTGGCCACAGATCGGTTCGAAAATCTCTGTCCCGCCGAGCCCGGGTATCAATAGCCCAAAGCGCCACGAATCCACCGGCTTCCGACTTCTGCGCACATAGGTGCCCGAACCGACTTTTCGTTCAACCAGCCCTAAATTCTGGAGGTCACGCAATGCGCGGGCAACTGTGGGGCGTGAGGTGGCAAACTCCTTAACTAATTCTAGTTCGGACGGAAGACGTTCTCCTTCTTTGAGCCTTCCCGATTCAATATCCGCCAGAACATGTTCAAAAACCTGGCGATGTTTGGTTTGCCGCGATGCCGGCTTCTCGTGCTCGCTCACCAATCCCCCTTTTTAAAAGCTGATATTACAAATTCAGCCTGAAAAATGTCAATACAACTTTTCCTCTTGCAGACAACTCATTGAAATTGATGCTCTTCAGGAACCAAATGGTCTGCAAACTAATGTTGTGAGATGGTGTGGGTCTTCTTCATATTCAGCGAAGGCCGGATAGGTTTTTCAATCTGTTAACAAATCCAGAAAAATGATTGATTCTTTAGGTTGACATTATGCTCACAGTTGTTGCAAAAATGATCTGACATTATTATGGCGATCTGATTGTCTTTTATCGATGATGGTTAATCGCCAGCGTGTCAGTTTTGATCAACCAGCTTAAATAAGCAGTGCCATGAATATATCAGCCCATTTCGCTCCCATGGATTTCGCCTAGACTGCGAGGGGCAGTTCGGAGAGATTTCAAGGTTCCGGCCGACCAGCTCCGGACGCTTTCTGGGAATGAGCACTGTGTAAGGCGGCAATAATAATGGATTCTCTAAATTTCGTAGGAATTGGAGAAGTTCTCTTCGATGTCTTCGAGAACAGAACTGAGACCTTGGGGGGAGCCCCTCTGAACTTTGCCGTCCATGCGCATCAACTGGCCAGTCATCTCGGCGTCGGCCATGGAATTATCGTAAGTTGTATCAACTCTGATCAAAGGGGATACAAAATCCTTGACTCCCTTCACCGCCTGGGGATTTCGACCCGCTATATCGGTAAGGCTTCCGGCCATCCGACCGGTTTAGTATCAGTCTTCATGCGCAATGGGGAACCTGGCTATCAAATAGAGGCTGGAGCAGCGTGGGACTACATGACCGATAGGCCTGCACTCAAAGAATTGGCCGGTCAGTGTCATGCCGTATGCTTTGGCAGTTTGGCACAGCGATCCCCTGTATCCCGCAATACGATCCGAAGTTTTCTGCAGAATGCTCCAAAAGCAACCCGCCTCTACGACGTCAACCTGAGGCGAAATACGCTGACCGGTGAGGCAGGATATTCCCCGGAAATTGTTGCTTATAGCTGCCAGGCGGCCACGATCATCAAGGCAAACCAGTCCGAATTGTTCGCGATTTTGGATCTGCTTGGGATCGATTGCCCGGCCGACCGCACCCTCAACGGGATCCGGCGCAGGATGGAATTGCTCCTCGCACACTTTCCCGCTCAAGCAATCGTTGTCACTCGAGGGGCGGGGGGAACCATTGTCCTAAGCCGTAACGGGGAATTTGATCTGAGCGCGCCCGTTACAACTGGTGGAACGCCTCATCCCGTGGGTGCCGGAGACGCTTGCTCGGCAGGAATCCTATTTGGGGTTACTCTTGGCTGGGATATTCATACGACGATGGAACTGGCAAACCGAATGGGAGCTGATGTCGCGGCCCATCCATCGGCCACTCCACCACTATCCGCTAGGACGCTGAATTTTGCCCATGCGCGAGTGCATGACTCACCGAGGTGATATACATGAACCTCAAAATTACGCGTCGAAAATTCATCACCTCTGCGAGTGCTCTTCCGCTTGTCTCTCATGCCCTGAAAGCCGCTGATGCGAGACCGATCACAAAAGCTGGCGCCAATCCTCAGCGGCTTGTGCTTTGGTATGAAAAGCCAGCGAGTCAGTGGATTGAAGCTTTGCCGATTGGCAACGGGCGATTGGGCGCGATGGTTTTCGGCGGCGCGGCCACTGAGCGGCTGCAACTTAACGAAGACACTCTGTATGCCGGCGCCCCCTACGATCCAAACAATCATGAAGCGTTGCAGGCTTTGCCCGAAGCACGACGGCTGATCTTCGATGGCAGATACAATGAAGCAAACGATTTGATTGGGGCTAAAATGATGGCCCATCCGATCAAGCAGATGCCTTACGAACTCGTCGGCGACCTCAAGCTGGAGTTTCCCGGCCACAGCGAAGTTCGGGATTACCGGCGCGAACTCAATTTGGAAACCGCCATTGCCAAGGTCTCTTACAACTTTGGCGGCGTCAATTTCACTCGCGAGGTCTTTGCCAGTCCGGTGGATCAAGTGATTGTAGTGCGTCTCACTGGCGATCATCGGAATCAAATTCATTTTGTTGCAAGCTTGGCGACACCACAGAAAGCCGATATCACGACAGCTGTTCCCGACACGCTTGTCATGCGCGGCGAGAACGGAGAAGCATCCGGTATTAAAGGCGCATTGAGATTTCAGGCCCGCGTACGAGTGCTGGCACACGGGGGCAAGACCGCAATCGAGAAGGAAAGACTCGTAGTCACAAATGCAGACTCTGCTACGATTCTGATTGCCGCCGCGACAAGCTACAAAAGCTATAAAGATACAAGCGGTGATCCAGAGTCCCTTGCGAAAGCATATCTAATCGGAGCCTCCAAAAAACCATTTGAGAAGTTGCGCGCTGATCACATCCAAGGACACCGGCGGCTATTCAATCGCGTGACGATCGATCTCGGAATCACTGAGGCGGCGGGGTTGCCGACTGATCAGCGCCCTGCGAAGTTTCTTGAAGGCGCCGATCCGCATCTCGCTGCACTCTATTTCCAGTACGGCCGCTATCTGTTGATTTCGTCATCGCGCGCCGGAACGCAGCCCGCGAATCTCCAGGGGCTATGGAATGACTCCATGACGCCTCCCTGGGAGTCGAAGTACACGGTCAATATTAATACCGAGATGAACTACTGGCCCGCAGAGACGACCAATCTCTCCGAGTGCCATGAACCATTATTGCGCATGGTGACGGAATTGGTCGAGAATGGAAGCCGGACCGCAGAGGTGCAGTACGGCGCGCGCGGATGGGTCTGTCATCACAATACGGATCTGTGGCGACAGACGGCGCCGATCGATGGTCCGTTGTGGGGCTTTTGGCCGACCGGCGGGGCGTGGCTCTGCACGCACCTGTGGAATCATTATGAGTTCACCGGCGACAGGGAGTTTCTCTCGCGCGTATATCCGGTGATGAAGGGCGCTGCGCAATTCTTCATCGATACCCTCGTCGAGGAGCCAAAACACAAGTGGCTGGTTACCTGCCCCTCGATTTCGCCTGAGAACCGACACCCGGGCGGAGTGGCCGTTTGCGCAGGGCCGACCATGGACATGCAGATCCTTCGCGACTTATTCCTCCAATGTGGCAAGGCAGCACGAGAGTTGGGATTAGACCAGGAGTTTAGCGCAAAGCTTGCCGATATCCGCGCGCGTCTGGCACCGATGCAAATCGGCAAGGCCGGCCAGTTGCAGGAGTGGCTTGACGATTGGGACCTTGAAGCGCCTGAACGTCAACACCGTCACGTGTCGCATCTCTACGGATTGTTTCCGAGCAATCAGATCACTTTGCGCGACACGCCGGATCTTGTCGCCGCCGCAAAGAAGACCCTCGAACTTCGTGGGGACGTCGGTACCGGTTGGAGTTTGGCCTGGAAGATCAATTTGTGGGCGAGATTACTTGATGGCGATCATGCTTACCTGCTTTTGCAGAAGGCGCTGTCGCCAGTTTATTTCAATGATTCAAGATATCGCGGCGGCGGCGGTGTTTACCCCAACCTGTTCGATGCTCATCCTCCATTCCAGATCGACGGTAACTTTGGCGCGATTTCCGGAGTTGCAGAGATGCTTCTGCAATCGCACACCGGCGAAATTCACCTCCTCCCGGCTGTGCCGAAAGCCTGGCCCAGCGGCCGTGTCAAAGGACTGAAAGCGCGCGGCGGCTTCGAAGTTGATATCGTCTGGACAGAAGGAAAGCTCGTCACGGCGATCATTCGAAGCTTGACCGGAATCAATTGCAAGGTGCGTTATAGCGAGCAAGTGATCGCATTGTGCCTCAAGCCGGGCGCGGCGGTGAGACTGAACGAGAGCCTGAAAACCGAACAACAGGACATGCACTAATAAAGCAGGATTTATGAGAACCATCATCATGTTGTTGCTCCTCGGCTGCCAATTGGGCTTTGGACAGGTACCGGACGAATGCAAACCTTCAACACTGAATATCCCGAGCGCACAGTACCCTTGCGTTTATCCCGATCATCGCGCGACATTCCGCGTGGTGGCGCCCGACGCCCAAAAAGTGCAGGTCCGGATTGGGCAGAGCTTTGATATGGTCAAGGGAACTAATGGGGCGTGGACCGTAACCACCACGCCGCTGGTCGTGGGGTTCCACTATTACTCACTGGTTATCGATGGTGCGACGGTGGCTGATCCGGCGACCCGGACATTTTTCGGCTCCGGCTGGGATAACAGCGGGATCGAGATTCCCGAAGCGTCAGGTGCAGATTACTATCTCCCCCAAAATGTCCCCCACGGCCAGGTAAGCCAGCGGTGGTACAACTCCAAGGTCACGGGCAAGTGGCGGCGCTGCTACGTCTACACGCCGCCGGACTATGGCACCGGGAAGGCGCGCTATCCCGTTCTGTATCTGCTGCACGGCTGGGGAGAGAACGAACAGGGCTGGCACACGCAGGGACATGCCGATTTCATCATGGATAATTTGATTGCCGCGAAGAAAGCCAAGCCGATGATCCTCGTGATGGACAATCTCAACGCCGTTCGGCCGGACGAGGATGGGTCCATATTTGCGGCCAGGGGGCTCGTTTCCCAGGCAAAACTGGCCGCTCCACCAGCTGAAGGAGGCCGAGGAGCCGCTCCTGCAGGACGGGGCGGCGGTTTGGCCAGTTTCACGGGTGCGACATTTACCGAGATGATGCTCTTCGATCTGATCCCAATGGTTGAGACGACGTACCGGGTGCTTCCCGGGCGGGAGAATCGCGCAATGGCAGGGCTATCGATGGGGGGGATGCAGACCTTCCTGACGACCCTGGCGAACCTGGACAAATTCGCCTACATCGGCGGATTCAGCGGCAGTACCGGAGGATTCGGGGGTAAATTCGATCCGAAGACTTCCAACAACGGCGTGTTCGCCGACGCGGCCGCGTTTAATAAGAAGGTCAAGGTCCTCTTTCTGGGAATCGGTTCCGTGGAAGGCCCCGCCACAAAGAACTT
>Ga0326727_10007571_pt1 | contig 28551 bp, 27 predicted proteins | sample MB2enrmetagenome_FD_207643 | JGI IMG/M metagenome (GOLD analysis project Ga0326727, IMG submission 207643) | Lab enriched peat soil microbial communities from McLean, Ithaca, NY, United States - MB29MY | ecosystem: Environmental > Terrestrial > Soil > Wetlands > Peat | place: USA: New York... | reverse complement strand
ACAATGTCTTGATCAGCGGCCCCACCGGTGTCGGTAAATCATTTATCGCCTGCGCCCTGGGGAATGCCGCTGCGAGGTCCGGTTATACTGTGCTTTATGTAAGGGCTCCCCGGCTGTTTGAAACACTACAGCAATCTCATGGAGACGGCTCTCACCTCAAAGCATTAGCCAGACTAAGCCGTCTGCAGCTTTTAATTATCGATGACTTTCTGCTTACGCCGCTAATCGACACTGAACGGAGAGATTTACTGGAGGTGATAGAAGACCGCTACCAGGCCGGAGCCACTATCATTGCCAGCCAGTGTCCCATAAAAGACTGGCATCCCAACATCGGCGACCCCACCATGGCCGATGCCATTTGCGACCGGCTGCTGCACAACGCTTATAAAATCGATATGAGGGGTGATTCCATGCGTACCAAAAGACCGGTTATGAAGACCGACAAGAAGGAGGTAATTGAAAGAGAGAATAAACTGAGCTAAACTTATATCTTAGTCCAGTGCCGCTCATTAAATGGGGTGGCCGATTTCCCCGGACAGCCGGCCGTTTTCATACCGAACAAGTGGCCGATTTCCCCGAAATACGCAATTTGTATTCTTACTTACTCATTTTGTTCATTGTGGCGTTGTTCAAGTGAGCCATCTTGTACTACAGGTTTTTCTACTATTGGTCTTCTGTATGCCCCTATAAGCATAATCGAAGAACCGCTCGGTGGTACCGGCTACTCGTTTTTCTGAAGAGCCATTCGTTTCATATCTTCGCAGAACACTGTCACCAGTGGCTGTCTTTTAAGCAATTCGCTTCCGGAGATGCCCATCATGTTGGCTGCCTCGTCAATTATTATCTCGGTAGCTTCATCGGGATTTTCTGATATAAGGAATTCAATGTTGAGTAGAATCGGGGCAAGGTTTGGTTCAGCGCAATTCTCGGACGACTGGACATCTGCTCGGATCAAGTCCGCTAGTGATTTTTGTCCGATTGTTTCCGCCCGACTCGCAACTTCCAATAACACTGTTGTCCATTTTGATCCATGTCTGGTGTTGGCAATCGCAAGACATATATTACGGATGAGCAGGCAGCGCCAAATGTTGTCATCATCCGCCGTAAATAATTCATAAATTTCGATAGTTTTTGCCCTGCGGTTGCAATATGAATTTCCGAGATAACCACCCGATAGCTGATCTTTAATCTCGACTCGCCAGCGCCCGGCAGGATCCCAATCCGGGAAATAGGTTCTAACCTCCTGATAAATTGAATTTACATTCGACATTTCACTTCCTCTTTTTATTTTTAATGGCTATTTAACTGCGCATTTAAAGAACTAACCAATTTCTTTTTCATGGATTTGAATAATGATGATACTCGGGTGATATCCTGTTGCTAGATATACATATCCTTATACTAGTATTACCTTATAAAAAGGTGGGACGGCGGTACGGACTTTTCTATATGCCCGTGAATCTGTTACACCGATTTCCGTAGCTAACGAAAACATCTCTTCCCCGTTATGCAAACTTACCCAACTTGTCAACAACACTTGCGAATCTACATGGCCCTGAGGGGCTCGAAGTGCCCACAGAAGTCGACTAATCATGTTTTCTTCTGCCGGTGTTTTCCAGCGGCGCTTCGATGCATTCTGATGCTGTTTGCTTGGCTACGTAATTCAGTTCGTTTGCCCGCAAACCGATCCAGCGCATGCCGCCGTGATACTCTTTAAGAAGTTCATTACGGAAACTGCCCAAATCATCAAGTGACGCAAGGGACTGACAGGCAAACACCATGATGACATTATTACTGTAGCCAGCGTCCTTTGCATGACTGAGTAATTTGTCATGGTTATCTTCATCCCAAGTCCATAATTGGTAGTCACCCTTTGCAGAATTCGACCAATCGGTACATGGGAGATAATCACCGTTTTTAGCGATCCGCCTCATCCAGAAGTTCATACTCTCAGAGTCAGCGATCCGCGATAGATTGTCGTTGGCCTCTGACAAAGAAGTGCGGACAATCTGGTAAGTTGAATTAGTTTCCATCAACTGCTGAACATCGTAAGCAATCATCCGACTTAAGTCTTTCATCAAGGGCATTGCAATCCCCAGAGTTGCATAACGGTCAGTTATCATCTTGAGGGCGTTCTGGAACACCAACGGTCCGCTACGCATGTGTATCCGCCAACGTAGTAAATCATCATTAGTAATGACTTTCTCGTTGGCATTATAAAGAGGTGTATGGTGAATGGTAGGGCACGGGGGTACGTAGCAGCCACTTCTGGGGTTGTCAGGGCTTACCGGTTCAGGTGCAGGCATCTGATCTAACGGCCAGCCACCAGCTCCTAATGCATCCCACGGCACCCAGTCCGCTACCATCTCCGCGAGTTTCGGGACGCCCTCTGATCCGGGATCGTCCATTGCTTCTGATGGACGTAAATTCAGTTTCTCTCCGGTTTTTATCATTCTATCTGACCTCCTTTTGTGTTATCTCAATCTCACTGCCATCAGGCCGGGCAATCACACGATGTCTGCTATAACTCCGGCGGGTTGCAGTATTGGTCCGTGCAGACGTTACTTCCACCTCCATCACCCACCTCGATTTGAGTCCCCATTTTTATTTTCCGTTTATTCTTGCACCAGCATTACACTCGACTTTATCAGCTTTACCATCACTGAGGTCATGTTGTCATCTGGTGACATCTACAAGTCAGCAGCTGCTGCAGTACCATTCCGAGACACTCATTCAGACTCCAGTTCATCATCCAGCCCTTCAAATTTAAGTGCCAACGTTGCCAATCTGCTGGTGAGCCATACTCTGGTCGCTCGTTCACGTTCACGCAACTCATCCAGTATTTGTCCCGACTCTTGAAAATATTCCGGTGATATGGCGATTAGACGGAGATGCATACTAGCCAGCGCCCGGTCGCAAAATGTCTCGTCATTTGCCCAGCACGCATCCGCTTCAAGTTGCTGGCGGCGTTCCTCCTCCCGTCTCACATGTTCTTTTATTTCCTTCTCGTTTTCACAGTACGGACAGCGATTTTCTTTCCGCACTTTTGCACCACGCTCTGTCGCGGCTGTTATCGACCACACGTCGGCGCTTGGTACCATCCTATGATGCAATACGCTCTGCACTGTCCCACAATGTTTACAGATTTCGGTACCCATTAAATCATTCTTCACCGCTACCCATCTCATTAGTTGCTACTCCTTACTATGGCGGTTCCGCTACCGCAGTTTGCACGAAATCATCTATATAACCATGCCCGGTAGATTCGTAATCAGTTTTTACTTTCAGGATACGTATAGAATACGGATGGGTCAAACTTTACATATTGCATTATTTAGATACATATATTGATTGTATGGATGGTATGGATAGTATTTTAAAATTTTTTATAAAAGTATCCACATGGGAGGTGTGGAGAAAAACTCTATAAAAAGTTTTGTGGTCGAAACCCATCAATGCAGTCCATATCGTGAAAATTGGTTTTGTTTTCGCATGGATGGGACCCAAAACCATCCATGTTAATCTTGAGTGTTGCATAAACGTTATCCGGTCGAATGGCTCTGTGTACTTGTTGTGTATCATCATCCTGTCACCTCCACTACTTTCTTTTCTCTATGTTGCTGCCTCAGCCGACACCCTTACCTATATCTTTTTCGGCCTACCTAGCGGGTCTACTTTGTCACCGGGACTACGCGACAGCCCTATTCGACTGAAACCGCACCAGCAGGTTGCTTGTTTGCCAGTCTTAGGATTGACCAGATCTCTCTTCACAGCCCTTGGAAACATCTTCTTTGCTCTATCGGCAAGTTGGTTGGTGGCTAATGGATACACATTCTTAGCATGGCAGAACGCCGTGTAGTCATTGAACAAGTCTTCTGAGAAGTATGTTCCGTCGAGATCGGACTCAACAGATGCTTCCAAGAATAATTTGGCGCTATCCTGATTCATTTCCCATTCAGCTTTTACATCTGCCATCGTCATGGAAGTAGAGAACCGGCGGTTAGTCCTGTAGCGTTCCAGACCTTGCAAGAATAAATTCAGCACCCCCGACAACTCTTCTGGAGTACAGATCTTGTCGATAAGATCTGGGTCGCGTACAAAGATCCCCGGTTCGGACGAGAATTCGCCTAATGGATCAAGTGAGAAGTCATGTAAAAACTTCAGCACGATTACGCGACCGAAAAATGCATCAAGATTATCGACTGGTGGCAATTTTGGTGTACCGTTCATTGACATTATTAGCTTCGTGTAGAGCATCGCATTGAATCCCACACTGTACATAGGTCTGAGACGAGTCGGGACGCCGCCGGTAAGTTCTTTCAGTGGGCCAGTATCTATAATAGGCAGACTCCCCATGTCATCTTTGATATTTGCCATCTTCCCGTACAACTCACTCGTAGCAAACTTATCATCATTAAAGTCATGCGGGTCAACGTGACTTATGTTTTCGTCACCAATTACCAGGGAGAGTATTTTTTCAAATCGGCTCTTACCAAACTTAGTAGGGGATATAAGTGCAAAGAAATTATCGATTTGATAGCGCCAGAGGCACACGCCCCCAATCTCGGTCAGCAAGTCCACGCCTTCCGCAGCGGTTCGCTTTGGGTCAGGGTATCCTTCTGGCACATGATCGACATCCATGATGTCGAACATGAATTTCAATGTGAGGGGGCATTTAGCACGCTTGTTGAACTCCACAGGTAACTGGTGGGTAAAGTATGGAGATTCGGGGGATTGATCAAGCGGGATATACTTACCTGTATTTTTATCGATTAAAAGATTCTTATTCTTGCATGCAATGAACTCGGGAGGATCGACCTCATCGATATCTATTCGTCTGGATGCCCGGACGTGTAGCAGAACCTGTTGCCATGAATAAGTATTGAGGTCATCACTGAAATATTGTTTGAAGTCATCCAGCAGCACGTCTTTGCCGCCCTGGACATAAATACCCCCACTATAATAACGCAGATCCCCTGGCTTGTCGCTGCCCGGGATTGTAATGCATAGATAATTGCGTTTCTTGGCCAGCACCGCAGCGATGCTTAAGTACTTTTTCTCCCCGGTTACATCATAGAAGTCATCAGCGACCTTCGGCATTGCCGCCATCAGGTTATCCCAGTATTTTCCGCTGCCATTAGGATTACGCTGGAAAGTGGTTGCACTATTAACTGGCATAATTGCCTGATGTAGTTCCAATTCATTGAATCCGGCTTTCAGGGTGGTTGCACTCATCAGGAGCTTTCTGCTTGTGGCCTCTGTTCGCTCGATCGTCTTTCCATTTACACGTATCAGAGAAAAAATCTGTATTGCTGTCTTAGAAGGGATGTTGTCGATATTGGGTATAGTATCATTGGTAGTCAATGCCATTACCTCCAAAAGTACACATATTGTATGCGATCTAGTCTGACTGCCACCGCCGTTACTTATCCAATGATTTCCATATCGGATAGCACCAGTACTCCTTGGCTCTTGATAGATTTACCGACAAGGTCCGGGTCAACACACCTAATGCCACATCACTTTACTGGTGCCAGGCGGCCTTTACCGGGTAGTTTACGCGTTTGAAATAATCATGTTTTCCATAGATAATGCATTTTGTGGTCTGGCGCTTATCGCTGAGTTGGCCGGTAACACCCCAAAGTTTTGGATTCAATTCAATATCTGCGTTAAGATCCTGGCCGCAACGGCTGCACCCTCCGTTGCCCAACTGGCGTGCCAGTTCCGGGTAATGATTGTGTGACTATTTCCGGCCGCATCTATCCAACGGTTAGCATTCACAAATATTGCTTTGTTTTCCTGGGCAGTTAGTTGCATTTTAATTTTCCTTGCCAGCAGACACAAGACCAACGACTTGTACCGGTATCTCATCTTTGCCCATCATGGCCTCAATCTTGCGCCGGGGGATTAGATACCGGTCGCCAACTTTCACACTCGGAATCTGCCCTGTCCGTATTCCCTCATAGATCGCATTTTTACCGAGTCGCAGAATCGGACGCAACTCAAGCGGTTTCAAGAAATCTGGCTTACATTCCATGACTACCCCTCCGGCGGAAACAACTGTTTTTCAGTGCAAGCCAGAATCTTGGTTAGCGCGAGCCTCGCTTTCGGCCAGACTGATCTTTTTCCCAATTCAAAGTCCGATAGAGCAGAGCCAGGTACGGAAATGAGGCGCGCAAGTTGTGTCTGACTTAAACCGAGTTGCTGTCGACGTTCCTTTATTTTATTTATGAACATCGTCACCCCTCCTCTTGACAACGGAAATATAAACATATAACATATAAGTTAAGACTCCGATGTTAATTATAGAATACTGCTATCTAATGTTTATCTACTTTGAGTGTACCATATATCTTTTTTATATGTCAATAGTCTCAGTTATAAATCTGTGGTTATTCTGCGTAATTCGCAGAAACGATTCCAAATTTCTGGTTTAAGAATAACTAAGAATAAGGAGAGAAAATGGCAAGACCGACGAAAATCACCAAGGAAGTTTCCCGAGAGATTGCGAAGATAAAACAGTCACATCCTAAATGGGAACCGGGCGAAATACGGGGATTACTGAGGCCTTTCCTTATAACCGAGCTCAAGAAAGAACGTCCCGACTTGACAGATGAGGAGATAAAGAAAAACGTCGAGGAGAAACGTTTGCCCGGTACAAGTTCTATTCAAAAAGAGATAACTAAACTGGAAAGGATAATGCCTGCTCCCGATCCGACATGGTCCTTGGGTGACCTTGTTCAACACCCATTGCCAGCAGACGCCATTCCAATCGTATTGAAAATTTCCACGGAACGGAAAGCGTCACAAGGCAGCATGTTACCGTTAACAACCCGACAGGCTAGGTGGATCGGTCGGCTTTACACCGTCGTCAAGCCTCCATTATTTAAATTCGATAACGATATCTGGTATTGGGCTGTCCTATATGCGCAGGAAGAATGGCTTTCTGAAATTGCGAAGGAGCCATTTGATACAATGATTCTGGACTCAATTCTAGTTTCTGATCCTACTTCCGCAAGACTAAAAATGCGAAAACTTTGGCTTGCTGAGATCGCGGAAAAATACGATGCCGACCCTGACGAGTTGGAAGGGCTGAACTTGTCCCGCGAAGGTACTGAGGAAGCCGCAAAGTCTGGACGATATCCAGATGTGAATGGGAAGTTAAAGATGCGGATACATGTACAAATGGAGGCAAAAAATGAAAGGAAGCATAAAAAAAAGAAATCATAGTTACAGCGTCATTATCGAGTTGGATCCTGACCCGGTAACCGGGAAGCGCCGGCAGAAGTGGTACACGGCTCATAGCAGTAAAGAAGCTGATAAACTCAGAAACGACTTACTGAGCCAGAGAGATAAGGGTATCTATGTTGAACCCCGGAAATTGACTGTTGCCGATTACCTCAACAGTTGGCTGACTGATTATGTCCAACCAAATCTCGCACCAATGACTTTTCAAATAAGAGTGCAACAGGTCAACCGCCATATAATCCCGTCCTTAGGTAGAATCCCACTTACAAGTTTAAAACCTGATCATTTACAAAAATTCTACACAGAGAAGTTATCAGGCGGTCGTCTTGACCGGAAAGGCGCACTCAGCACCCGTACGGTCCATGACCTCCATGGAATCCTACATGCGGCCCTTAAAACAGCCGTTAAACGTGGTCTGGTGATCCGAAATGTTGCCGATGCCACCGACCCTCCAAGATTCTCTCATTCCGAAATGCATACATTGACTAAAGATGATCTTAAAACTGTGCTCGAAGCTGCCAAGAGTAATCCGTACTTTGCTTTATTCTATACGCTATCATCTACAGGTTTGCGGCGCTCAGAGGCCTTAGCGCTTAGGGTTTCTGATGTTAATCTGAATAAGGCAACGATTTCCGTAACTCGTAGTATGCATCGTTTGAGAACTGGGGAAGTAGTTTTCCGGCCACCTAAGACTAAAACAAGTGTGCGTGACGTAAAACTGCCACAATCAGCCTGTTTGATATTGAGTCAGCACAAGGATAATGAAGAAGCTCTAAGAGGTATCCTAAAGGACGATGACTTGATATTCGCTCACATTGACGGTTCGCCCTTACTGCCGGACTCAGTGAGTCATAGCTGGATGAAATTAGTAAGGCGTTGCGGATTACCTGGCATCCGGCTACATGATCTACGGCACACTCATGCTAGCCTGATGTTCGATCAAGGAACCGATGCAAAAATCATCAGCAAAAGGCTTGGGCATAGTTCTGTAAAAGTCACTTTGGATATCTATACCCACCCAGCCGACGAAGTTCAAGCCGCTGCAGCTGCTCGGTTTGATGAAATCCTCGTTCCACGCTCAGAAAGCAAGGCAACTTGAAGCGTCCGTTAGCAAACGGTTAGCAAACCATAAAATAGCCATTACATTCTTGAAGATGTAATGGCTATTTTAGCTTCAAAAGATGGTGGGCGGTATACGGCTCGAACGTACGACCTTTGCGATGTCAACGCAATGCTCTAACCAACTGAGCTAACCGCCCTTAGAGAACGCAATATCAATGCTACCAGATGACGCTGTTTCAGTCAAGAATTCTTCTTTTTTCAAATCAGCCGTAACATTCTCACTTTAACAACTGTAATATGTGCCTACAAATAATGTATGATTAAAAAAGGAAACTCATTAAGGAAAAAAATTAATGAACGAAATCATCAGCGTAGAGCACGTGAACAAAGAACTGGGCAAACGTCAAATTCTGAAAGACGTCACCCTGGCCGTCCAGCGCGGCGATATTTTCGGCTACCTCGGGCCGAACGGCGCCGGAAAAACAACCACCATCCGCATCATGCTGGGGTTGATGACCGCAAATTCCGGCAAAGTAACTTTGCTCGGGCAGGACGTCCAGATTGACAAAGTCCGCCAGAAAATCGGGTTTGTGCTGGAAGCGGACGGACTGTATGATAATCTAACCGCCTACGATAACCTGCTGTTTTACGCCAAACTTTACGATATCCCCAAACCGGCGCAAAAAGTGGATAAAATCCTGAAGCAAGTGGGGCTGGCCGACCGGTCAAAAGATAAAGTTTCAACTTATTCCAAGGGCATGCGGCAGCGGCTGGCGCTCGCCCGCGCCATCGCCCCCGACCCCGAAGTGCTGATTCTGGACGAACCGACCGCAGGCGTCGACCCGACCGGTCAAATTGAAATCCGCCAGTTAATGCTGGACATGATAAATAAAGAGGGCAAGACCATCCTGCTGAGTTCGCATAACCTGGACGAAGTGCAGCGCATCTGCAACCGTATCGCGCTCATCCATCAGGGACAAATCCGGCTTTACGGCGGGCTGGAGCAGTTTAAGCGCGACATGGGACAGGGCGGACTGGTTATCGAGACTGCGCAGACTGTACCGGCCGACATTTTAGCGGAATTGCAAAAAATACCGGAGGTCAGTGTCCGCGAACAAAAAGACGGCGTGCTCATCCTGAATGTCGGGAAAAATACCGAAGCCTCGGAGATTATCACCCTCTTTGCCATGAAGGGTGTGAAAATCGAACAGGTGAAAAAGCAGGAAGCATCCCTGGAAGATATGTACACCGCGATTGTTAAAGAATCGGAGCACAAATAAAATGAATAAAATCTGGATAATTTCCCGCAAAGATATCAGTGAAGCCTTCCGCAGCCGCAGCACCTACATTTTTCTGATTGTCATGGTTTTCCTGACTATCAGCTATATTTCCGTGTACAACGATAATATCAATTCATTGAAAAATAATGCGCTTTCAATTAATAACTACAGCCGCGCTTATCTCAGCACGCTGGCTTATATTTTGCCGTTGATGTTTTCCAACTTTATCTGTTCTATTTTTGCCAACTATGCGGTCATCGTGGATAAAGCCAAACGCAACATCGAATCACTGATGGCTACGCCGGTCAGCGTTAAGCAAATCTGGATGGGAAAGTCTTTAGCCGTCACACTGCCCAGCATCGGCATCGGGATCGGCATGGCGATTATCAGCTATCTGGTTTTAGACATCGGTTTTGTGATGCCGAAAACAGGCAGTTTTATTTTCCCCAGCATCGTATCAATTCTCTCCGCGGTGATAATCGTCCCGGTGCTGCTATTCGTGATTGTTGCCATCGTCACCTACATTCAACTCATCATCACCAATCCCCGAATCGGCAATTTTGTGTTTTCCGGGGTTTTTATCATATTGCTAATCGGCGGCGAAGCCCTGCTAGGCCTGGGCTTGTCCACCAACTATTTAGCGTTAATCTATCTGATCATGATTTTAGTTTGCGCCGGCATTGTTTATCTCCTTTCGTTCTCACTGACCAAAGAACGGGTGCTGCTGTCCAGTAAAGTATAGCTGGAAGAAAATTTGCCCATTGATAAACCATCGCGGCAGGGCATATAATCATTTCGGTTTAATCAACGCTGATTTTGATTTAAAGCCAAAGTCAATATCTAAAGAGGTGAAAAAATGAAAGCAGTAGTTATTCACGGCAAAGGTGATTTCCGGTATGAGGATGTTCCGGACCCGAAAGCGGGTGAAGAAGAAGTCATTGTAAAAATCGGGCGGTGCGGCATCTGCGCCGCCGACCCCAAGATTTATCACGGCAATGCCTATTTTGCACAGACCGTATACGACCATGCCCCGATTGTCGCCGGGCATGAATACGTCGGGGAAGTGGTGGAACTGGGCAAAGGCGCCAAGGAAAAATACGGTCTCAAAGTCGGCGACCATGCCATCATGGAAATCCTCATCCCCTGCATGAAATGCTATTTCTGCAAGCGCGGCCGCTACAATCTGTGCGAAGTACATACCATCACCGGCATTTCCGGCCCGAACGGCGGCTGGGCGGACTACATGAAGTTCCCGAAGGGAGCGATTGTCTGGAAAGTGCCGAACGAAATCCCCTGGGAAGCGGCAGTCACCATCGAACCTTTGGCCTGCGGGATACACGGCGTGGAACGCGCCAATATCCAGTTCGGCGAAACGGCGGTATTAACCGGGTGCGGCCCCATCGGTTTATTAATGCTGCAGGCGGCGAAATTAAAAAATCCGATGCAATTGATCGCCGTAGACACCGACGAGCACCGGTTGGCCATTGCCAAAGAAACCGGCGCCGATTTAGTGATTAATCCGGCGAAAGAAGACGTCGTCGCCAAGGTTAAATCACTTACCGGCGGCATTGGCTGCGACGTGGTGCTGGAAGCCAGCGGCAGTCCGAAAGCGGTAGTGCAGGCAGTGGACATGCTGCGGCGCGGCGGCAGATTGATGGAATTCGGGGTATTCGCTGAAAAGACAAGCCTGGACTGGAGCATCATCAGCGATATCAAAGAACTCGAAATTTACGGCGGCCATCTGGGATTTGACACTTATCCGCAGGCGATTAAATACCTGCGCGAGGGTCTGGTAAAGCCGCAGAAAGTGGTTACACATAACTTCCCGCTGAAGGACTGGAAGAAAGCCATCGATACTGCGGAAAATCATCTGGAGAACTCGATAAAAGTCACGATGACGCCCTGATACGAAATGGTGACCGGGTCGCGAAATATTATATTTATCCGTTAAATTCTTATTTGGTTGAAAGAATAAGTTAGAATTTATGCCAAACCATTCATATTATTACCCAATGCCCCTCACCTTAATCCTCTCCCTAAAAGGGCGAGGGAGAAACACGAGAAGGAGTGCTAACGCACTCCTTCTTCTAGAGTTTGCACTTAGTCCCAACCTAATTTCATTCTCACAAATTAGTAATTAACCAAAAACAACCCGAATCTGTTTATATTAAAAAGTCAATATTGGTATAATACAATCAGGATAACGATTACAAAAGGGGAGTATAAATGGGCGGTTGGGTCGGCAAGATAGCACGTGTGAATTTAACTACCGGTAAAATTACCGTTCAGGATTTACCGAAAGCAATGGCGGTTTCCTACCTGGGTGGGCGCGGTTTTGGCGCCCGCATCCTTTATGATGAGGTCGGGCCATCGGTGGAACCTTTCAGTCCGGAGAACCTGATTATTCTGGCCACCGGCCCGCTCAACGGTTCTAAAGCTCCCAGCAGCAGCCGCTTCAGCGTGACCACCAAATCGCCGCTGACGGGTACGATATTCGATTCCAACTGTGGCGGTAAAACCGGCATCAGGATTAAAGATGCCGGTTACGACGTGCTGATTATCGAAGGCAAAGCGGAAAAACCGGTCTGGTTGATGGTCGATGAAAGCGGAATCAAAATCAACGATGCCGCCAGTCTCTGGGGCCGGGATGTTGATTACACCAACGATACATTAATGGGACAGGTAGCTAATCCCCAATCGGCGAGCGTGGCCTGTATCGGGCCGGCCGGAGAAAACCTGGTACGGTTTGCCGCGGTAATGAGCGACAAATCGCGGGCTGTCGGACGGGGCGGCGTGGGCGCAGTGATGGGTTCAAAAAACCTCAAGGCCATCGTCGCCAGCGGCAATTCGAACCAGAGCGCGGTTGACCCGGAAACTCTCGATTTTATCGTTTATGAAGCCAGAAAAGTGCTCAAACAGAGTCCGATTACTTCCATCGGTTTCCCGACCTACGGCACATCGTCACTGGTGCGGGTGATGGACATGATGGGCGCGTTCCCTTCTTATAATTTTTCCGAATCTTCCTTCGGCTACGTCAATGACGTCTCCGGCGAAACGTTAAGGGAAAAGATTTTCATCAAGCAGAAAGCCTGCTGGGGCTGTCCTATCGGCTGTAAGCGCGTGACTAAAACGAAAAACGGCGAAGGCGAAGGGCCGGAATATGAATCACTCTGGGCTTTAGGTCCGGAATGCGGCATCCACGATATCGAAGCGATTGCCGAAGCCAATTACCTTTGCAACCGTCTAGGCATGGATACGATGTCGGCCGGCGTCACCATCGGCTGTGCGATGGAGATGGCACAGCGCGGGATTGTTGATTCCGGCGTAAAATTCGGCGATATTCAGTCGCTGATGGGGATGCTGGAAAATATTGCCTACCGGCGCGGTTTCGGCGACGCCCTGGCCGAAGGCTCCCGCCGCTTTTCCACAAAATACAACGTGCCGGAATTTGCGATGCAGGTCAAAGGCATGGAATTACCGGCCTATGAACCGCGCGCCATGGGGGTGCAGGGACTTTCTTTCGCCACCTCAAACCGCGGCGGCTGCCATTTGCGGGGCAATATGCTGGGGCCGGAACTGCTCGGCGTGCCGAAAATTGTAGACCATTCCGGGGCTTCCGGCACCGTCGGCCTGCTGATTTACCATCAGCACCTTTCCGCCGCGTTTGATTCACTCGGAGTCTGTAAATTTGCCGGTTTTGCGGTCAGTGACGAAATGCTGGCCAGAATGATGACGGCGATTACCGGCATCGAATTCGTGCCGCATGACCTGCATGCCGCCGGCGAACGCATCTGGAACCTGGAGCGGCTGTATAACATCCGGGAAGGCTTCACCAGCAAGGACGATACGCTGCCGAAAAGATTTACGGACGAGCCGTTAAAAAGCGGCGCGGCTAAAGGTCGTGTTGTGAACCTCGTACCCCAGATGGAAGAATACTACCGCTACCGCGGCTGGAGTGATAGCGGCGTCCCCCGGAAAGAGAAACTGAAACTGCTGGGATTGGAGGCATAAAATGTTAGAAGAGTTTCAGCGCATCGGAAGGGATTTATTTCTGAGCGGGTTAGTGAGTTCTCACGGCGGCAATATGAGCGTACGCATGGGCGACCGTGTCCTGATTACCCACCGCGGCTCCCCGCTGGGTCAAATTACCGCCGAAGATATCGTCGAAACCGGCCTTTACGATAACGACAGCGGCATCATGCTGGCGTCATCGGAAACCCCGGTACACCGCACGATTTACCTGAAAACCGCCGGGCTGGCCATCGTGCACGCCCATCCCAAAGTTGCCGTGGCGCTTTCGTTGTTTGAAGACGAAATTATCCCCATCGATAATGAAGGTTCTTACCTGCTGCACAAAGTGCCGGTTATTTCTTCGGAAATTGCTTCGGGCTCCGCTATGGCCGGGATTGTCGCAGAATCGCTGCAAAAATACAAGATCACGATGGTCCGCGGGCACGGCTGTTTCGCCATCGGCCAGGTCCTCGAAGAAGCATGGCAGTGGGTATCCTGTCTGGAAGAATCGGCGATGGTGATTTATTACGCCCGCACCCTGGGCGGCCAGACCAAAGAATTCCGTAAAAACGCCGACCAGTATAAGAAGTGGTAATCAATAAATAACGGGTTATAAGTTACCGTTACGGGTTATAAATTTTTAGATAGGCAGTGACGCCTGTCACAATTAACCGACGCCTGTTTTACCAAAAGGAGAATAACGATGAAAGCTACCGCTGCCGGGCTGAAAAAGCTGGAAACTACTTACAAAGGCTATCTCGAAGGGGAAATAATCGACCGGTTTTTCGATGAATTCGGCATCCGGTTTGCCGCCGGGCTCTGGGCAGCCGGCAGTTTCAACGACCGTTTTGTGGGCAGCGGCTACAACCCGGGGCTGGACGACAGTCTGACGGCAAAAATGGACCGTGTCACGCAGGCCGGCATCAAAGGCTGTGAATTTCACGACTCCCAATTCGTCAGCACCGGCCTCGTCGTCGATAAAAAGAAAATCTCGGAAATCAAGGCCGCGCTGAAAAAATACAAATTAACTCCCACCAACATGAATACCGACCTTTTTTCCGACGCCAAATGGAAACTGGGCGGGATTACCAACGCCAATAAATCCATCCGGGAAGAAGCCCTGGCTTTCGCGTTAATCGGCTGCGACGTGGCCAAAGAGCTCGGCTGCACGACCGTGGCATTATGGCCCGGTTCCGACGGCTGGGACTATAACTTCGAAGTCAATTACGGCCAACTGCTGGACAGATTTATTGACGGCTGCATCGTAATTAATAACAAGGCGAAATCTTTGGGTCTCAGGTTCGGCATCGAAGCCAAGCTGCACGAGCCGCGGGAAGGCAACATGGTGACCCCCACTTCCCACATGACAGTACTGGTGGCGAAACTGGTTAATGAAGCCTGCGGCGGCAAGAACATGGGCATCGCCGTTGATTACGGCCACGAACAGATGTATGCCGTCGAACCGGCCTCGATGCTTTATGCCGCGAAAAAAGCCGGCGTGGATGTAGTCAATTTCCACCTGAACGATTCGAAAACCCATTCCAACGACGAAGACCGTATTGCCGGCACGGGTGACATCTGGCGGTTCTGCGATTTCTGTTACGCTACGATTGATACCGGTTACCAGGGCTGGTTCGGCGAAGACCAGTTTACCTACCGCACAGACCCCGTAAAATCGATGGCGCAGTCACGTGAATTCTTTGCCAATATCATGAAACGGGCGCTGATGATTTACGCCCACAAGGCGGAACTGGAAAAAGCGCGCTCAACCGGCGACGCGATTGAGACAATCAATGTGGTGAAAAAATATATTCTCGGGCAATAGCGAAAATATTTATTCTTTTTATGTGAGAGGATAATTGGTTATTCTTAGTCAAGATTTCCCCTCTCTCTGGCTCTCTCTACATTCGCTACGCTCAGTACTATAGCCACAAGGGGAGAGAGGACTGACTTTTTAAAAACTGATCGTTCCGAAACCTTTAGGAGCGCCGTACATGGGAAAATATCTGGCCTTTGACCTGGGGGCGGAAAGCGGCCGCGCGATGCTCGGCACGCTGGATGACAACAAGATATTGCAGCTACAGCAGCTGCACCGCTTCCCCAACGGCATGATAAATGTCCGCGGCGTGCTCCACTGGGACGTCATCGGCATGTACCGCGAGATGCTGACCGGCATTACCGCCGCAGTCGCGCAAAAAACGGGAAAAATCGACAGCATCGGTTTTGACACCTGGGGCGTCGATTTCGGCCTTTTCGACGGTAACGGATTTTTAATCGGCGACCCCATTGCTTACCGCGACAGCCGCCGCCTGCCCGCCCGGGATAAATTCCTGACCAAAATGACCCGGGAAAAACTCTACGAACTGACTTCCATCCAACTTCAATATTTTAATACGATTTTCGAGCTTTACGCGATGGCGCTGGAGAAAAACCCGCAGCTGGAAATCGCCAAAGACTTGTTATTCGTGCCGGATATTTTCAACTATTTCTTTACCGGCAAGAAAGCCACCGAATTTTCTTTTGCCACCACTACTCAGCTTTATAATATCAGGACCGATGCCTGGGAAAAGAAAATTTTCACGCAAATCGGCGTACCTGTTGATATCATGCAAAAAGTTGTCCGGCACGGCGCGGTCATCGGCATGGTAGAGCCAGAAATCCGCAAGGAAACCGGCATTAACGAAACGCCGGTAGTGGCCGTCGGCAGCCATGACACCGCTTCCGCGGTCGCGGCCTGCCCCCTTAACTCAGAGACGGCGGCCTATATCAGTTCCGGCACCTGGTCGCTGATGGGCATCGAAACCAAAAAACCGATTATCAGCGAAAAAGCGTTTAAATACAATTTCACCAACGAAGGCGGGATTTGCGATACTTACCGCGTACTCAAGAATATCTCCGGCCTGTGGCTGCTGCAGGAATACAAACGGGAAGAAGCCAAAATCCAGGATTATTCGTACGCCGAGCTCAGTGAAATGGGGCGGAACGCAGCCTCAACCGGCGCCGTTATTGACCCGGACGCGCCGGATTTTATCAAACCCGAATCAATGTCCCGGGCAATCGCCGATTTTTGCCGGGCCCACGGTCAGCCGGTGCCGCAGAGTGTCGGGGAATATGTGCGGTTAATCCTGGAAAGCCTGGCATTGGATTATCGTTACGTGCAGCATCAGATAGAGGAAATCAGCGGCCGGAGAATATCGCAAATCAACATCATCGGCGGCGGTTGCCAGAACACGGTGCTCTGCCAGTTTGCGGCGGATGCCACCGGGCTGCCCGTTTTTGCCGGCCCGGTCGAAGCTACCGCCATCGGCAATATTCTGGTCCAGGCCATGGCGCTGGGCACAATCAAATCGCATCCCGAATTGCGCGACATCGTCAAACAATCCTTCCCGCTGGTCGCCTACGAACCGCACCGCACGGGAAACTGGGACGAACGCTACGCCCGTTTTCTGCAGATTAAAGGTTAATGAAAATCAACCAGGTATCAGGCAGATAATAAAAGAGGGAGTGCTTTCGCACTCCCTCTTTTACTTTCTAAATTCAGTGTTGAACTTTTAAACTTATTTTTGTTCGATGTCGAAATCTACTTTGAATTCGGCGGAAAGCTCCTGCAGCGACTGCATCACGATTTCATCCAGCGGGATGCCGTTCTTCTTGCGGTCCTGCACCAGCGCCCATTCGAGTTCGCCGGGGATAGTGATATTTTTCACGCCCTTGGCTTTCGGCAGGTTGTGGTAGGTTTCAATCAGCCGGTCCATACCCTTTTTAAATTCTTCGGGCGGGGTAAAACCGGATATTTTCATGGCCGCGCAGAAATGGGTGCAGGTGCTGGCGGTGGACGGCGACTGGAAAAGTTCCGGCAGGCAAACCGAGGCCGCCAGAGTGCTGCTCAGGATGTCAATCATCAGGTTTAAGCCAAAACCCTTGTAGACGCCGAGTTCTTTAGTACCTCCCAGCATCACCATCGCGCCTTTCTTTTTCTCGTCATCTTTGGGGTCGGTGATGGGGTTGCCGTCCGGGTCAACCGTCCAGCCGAGCGGCAGCATGTCGCCGGTGCGTAGCGCAATTTCAACTTTGCCCCAGGCGGCCATCGTCGAAGACATATCCAGGCAGAACGGAAATTCTTTATTCGAAGGCGCGGCAAAACTCATGGCGTTCATACCGGCCACCCGTCCCGAAGCGCCGGGCACCACCGCATTAAGTCCGCCGGTGGTGCACGAAAAACCGATCATATCTTCCGGCAGCGCCAGCAAAGAATAGGCAGAACAGGCGCCGTAGTGGGTTGTGTTGCGGCAGGTAACCGCCCCGATGCCGTACACTTTGGCCCGGGCGATTGCTTCCTGCATTGCCTTATGCCCGACGACGAACCCCAGACCGCGGTCGCCGTCGATGACGGCGGTAGCCGGCGCGCCGCTGTACATTTTGATATCCGGTTTGGCTTTGACGAATCCGGTTTTTAAACGTTTGACATATAAGCCGTTCAGATGGGCTACACCGTGCGAGGCGATACCGCGCAGGTCGGTGTTCACCATCAGACGCGACGCGATAAAAGCATCGTCGTGGGGCATGCCTGTTTTTTCCAGCACTTTGGTGGAAAAAGCCACCAGTTTCATTTCGTTAACTTTGGTATATTTTACAGCCATTTGATAACTCCTGAATTTCAGTTTTCCTGATATTGAATAAACAAAATTTATTCTACACCTTGTAATGTTTAGCGACAAGCGCCGTTAAAAACAACTCAGCCCGCAAGTAGTCCTGCGGGCTGAGCATTATTTACGTAAATCCTCTATTTAGGAACTTTGCCTGTTATTCCAGGTTCAAGCCGGGGACGACATTAATCAGTTCGTCAACTGTCCATTGTCCGAGCTTGCGCACAAAAACCTTCGGTTTTAACGGGCGCTCGATGATGGCGAAATCGCCGCCGGCAGCATAAACGAACTGACCGGTAACATTTTTACCTTCATCCGTCGCAAAGAAGACAATCATCGGCGCGATGTCACCCGGGTTCAAACTCGTGGTAGCCGGAATACCGGGGCGGCCGCGCGGATTCGTGCCCTGGAAAAGCTGAGTGGTGGCCTGCGGGAAGATACAATTGACGCGGATACCTTCGGCCTTTAGTTCATAGGCAAGGGCGGCGGTGAAACCCATCACACCGGCTTTGGCAGTACTGTAACTGGTACCTCTGGGGTCGAATGCCGGGAAAGCCACCAGCGAGGAGAAGGTAGTGATGCTGCCGCCGCTTTTCTGTTTAATCATTTGTCTGGCCGCAGCGCGGCTGCAGGCAAAATGCCCACCGAGGTGCACGGCCATCAACGCGTCCCACTGTTCCTGAGTGGTTTCCACGGTGGCGGCCGGCAGGAAATTACCGGCGCAGTTGACCAGCACGTCTACCCTGCCGAAATTATTGACTGCGGTATCAATAATTTTTTGCCCGCTGACAATTGTCGTCACGCTATCGTAACTGGCGACCGCCTTACCGCCCATCTTTTTGACTTCTGCCACAACGATATCGGCCGCTTTTGTACCGTCGGGTTTAACGCCGGCGTCACTGACGACCACGGCCGCCCCTTCGGCGTGCATTGCTAAAACGACACCCCGCCCGATGCCGCCGCCGCCGCCCGTGACAACCGCGACTTTACCATTTAATCTTTGACCCATTCTGTTGTTCCTCCATTTTTACTTTTTATTTTCAAAAACGAGTTGACTCAATGCATATCCGGAAGAAATATCAATATCAAAATGGCTGTTGAAATTAAAGCAATCGAATCTGTTTCTCGAATTATGTCATCTTGAAAATGACCGGACAGACAGTAGCTGAATTATAGTAAAAGAGATAATGAATGTCAAGAATCTGCAAGCAGAAGCTGCGAGCGTTCATGACATCAATGTGTTTCCGCACAGCTGGAGCAGATTCAGACTTTTACTGCTTCCTGCGTTTGCAGCGCAACATTGCCGAACCGCGCCCGGAATGTCTCCAGGATAATCGCTTCGGATTTCTCCATCCCTAAAATGCCGGTATCAAGCGATAAATGATACTGCCGGGCATCCAGCCAATCCAGTCCGGTCACCATCTTGAGATAACGTGCCCGCTCTTTATCTACCGAGTTCATTAATTTCAGCGCCTGTTCCGGTGAAACATGATAAACCTCTTCGACACGGTGCTGGCGGAATTTGATATCGGCATGTAAAAAGATATTGAGACATCTGGGATGGTCCCGCAGGACATAATGACCGGCGCGCCCGACAACGACCGCGGAACATTGATTGGCAATCTTTTTAATAACATCCGACTCGACATTATAGAAATCGGTATCGTTCAGGATATTCAACGCAGGCGGAGCATAAGACCAGGAAGTGGAATAAGCAAATGATTGCAGCACGGATTGCCAGTTGGAGGTTACTTTTTCGTCGCGGACGGCGAGATGTTCGACCGGAATTTTCAGTTCTTCCGCGGCCTGGTGCACAATTTCGTGGTCCAGATATAAAAATTTCAGGCCTTGTGCCAGCCGTTGACCTAAGTAGGCTCCACCGCTCCCCAGTTGCCGACTGATGGTAATAACGCATGGCGAGGTCTTAGTCATTTCTTCTCCTCCTTTTGCCAGAAGAGCGCCGGTAAATCAAATAATCTCGGGTTTTATTTACCATTCACCTTCTTCCGCTGCCCTACTTTTTTACGCTTAAATTAATCCCTTCCTCAATCTGTACTGACTCCACTTTGATTATACATCATGAGCGTAAAAAACCAGTTTGTCAAGAGGAAAATGACGGCCTTAAAAAATATTTTCAGATTGCGATATGACATGATAAAATTGCGGCCCGGTGGAGGGGACAACCCGCAAAATCGTATTTTATCACCGCATCCGATGTGATATATTGTACATAATCATACTTCCGGGTTAGGAGCCGCGAATGGGGACCGAGGCCGAAATATATGTGCCCGGGAAACGTATTACCCGCGAGACATATCTGATTCATTTGTCCCGCTATGCTTTTGCGGCGCAATTCATTCATCCCGGTACAGATATCCTGGATATTGCCACCGGCTCGGGATATGGGGCCAGTTATCTTGCCGGCAAAGGCGCCCGCGATGTCGTCGGGGCGGACCTGGACGATGAAATAATCCGCATCGCGAATACCGGTTACCGGAAGCCAAACTTGACTTTCATGCTTTCCAAAGAGGAGGAACTGCCTTTTTCCGACGAATCATTCGATATCGTCTGTTCGATGGGAACAATCGACCATTTACGGAATCCGGAAAAATTTCTCTCAGATTCCCGGCGTATCCTGCGGAACGGCGGGTATTTCCTTTGCTCGGTCCTGAACCGGGAACTAATAACCCCGCCGCCTTTTAAACGTATCATTGGACCCCTGCCATAAAATCGAATATTCGCCCGCAGAGTTGACCGGTTTGGTCAGCCAATATTTCGATAATGTGCAGCTGTATTATCAGGAATACGGCGGGATACGCTGGATAAAAATGAGGCGCGCCGCATATTATATAATGTACCGCAAACTGCATCTGCCGGATGCCTCCACTATATTGATGCAGAGGTTATTGCGGCTGACCGGTAACCGTGATTTAAAGTATATAACCTACGCCGAAGAAACTATCGACAAAGATTTTGCGGTCAAAAACAAGTGGATTGCGCCATCAGTCGATAAGGTTGACTCCAGGATTTTCAATTTTATTGTCGTGGCGCGAAAGGAGCGTGCCAATTAGGTACACGGCTAATTGCTGAAATTGACATTCTGTCTGTCATATGGTATCTTACGTTTTACAGAGTAAAGTATGAAAACAACTGTGGTCGTCGTTACAATTTAAAGCCGGCAAGTGGGCTCGTCTCAAACCGAATCGAGGCCGTCCACCAGGACGGCTTTTTTGTTGATACGAGTGAAAAACTGCACAGGGAGATTAATATGACCGATACGCCTTTGATTGAACAGGAAATGCCCAAAGCCTACGACCCCAAAACGGTCGAGGATAAATGGTACAAATTCTGGCTGGAAAAGGATTATTTTAAGCCTGTCATCAACCCCAAAAAGAAGCCTTTCACGATCATCATGCCACCGCCTAACGTCACCGGGGATTTGCACATGGGGCACGCGCTGGTTGCCGCCCTGGAAGACACCATGATTCGCTGGCACCGTATGCAAGGCGACCCCACCCTCTGGCTGCCGGGCGTTGACCACGCCAGCATCGCCGCACAAGTAGTAGTGGAAAGAATCCTGGCCAAAGAAGGGACTACCCGTTACAAAATCGGGCGGGAGAAGTTCCTGGAACGGATGTGGGAATGGACAAATCAATGCCGTTCGAACATCGGCATGCAGCACCGCCGTCTGGGCACTTCCTGCGATTGGTCTCGGGAGAAATTCACTCTTGACCCCGGGCCATCTCTGGCAGTCCGTACCACTTTCGTCAATCTCTACAATAAAGGTTTAATTTACCGCGGGGAGCGCATTATCAACTGGTGCCCGCGCTGCTCTACCACCCTTTCCGACCTCGAAGTGGACCACAAGGATTTAAACGGACATCTCTGGCACCTGAAATATCCGCTGGCCGACGGCGGCGGCTTTCTGATTGTGGCCACCACCCGTCCGGAAACAATGCTCGGCGATACCGCCGTGGCGGTCAATCCCGAAGATGAACGCTACACGAGTCTTATCGGCAAAGAAATCATGCTGCCGATAATGAACCGGCGCATCCCCATCGTGGGCGATGCCGTCGTGGATAAGACCTTCGGCACCGGCGCGGTGAAGGTGACGCCGTCACACGACCCGGTGGACTTTGATATTGCCCAGCGGCAGAAACTGCCGCTCATCAACCTGCTGAACAAGGATGCCACGATGAACGAAAATGCCGGCCCGTGCAAAGGCATGGACCGGTTCGCCTGCCGCAAGTGGGTGGTGGAAGAGATGGAGCGGCTGGGATTACTGATTAAAATCGAGGATTACAGCCACGCCGTCGGGCACTGCCAGCGCTGCGCGACCCTGATTGAACCGATGGCCAGCACGCAGTGGTTTGTCAGGATGGAACCCCTCGCCAGGCCGGCGATTGAAGTGGTGAAGAACGGTAAAATTCAGATTATTCCCGACCATTTCACCAAGGTCTATCTGAACTGGATGGAAAATATCCGCGACTGGTGTGTATCCCGCCAGTTGTGGTGGGGTCAGCGTATCCCGGCCTATTACTGCCGTGATTGCGGTGAGACGATTGTAGCCGTGGATGCGCCGCAGGCCTGTCCTAAATGCGGCTCTGCCCGGATTGAACAGGACACCGATGTGCTGGACACCTGGTTTTCCTCCGGGTTGTGGCCGCATTCCACGCTGGGCTGGCCTGAAGATACCGCCGACCTGCGCTATTTCTATCCCACCACCGTGATGGAAACCGGTTACGATATTTTATTCTTCTGGGTCTCCCGCATGATTATGATGGGCATCGAAAATACCGGCGAAATCCCCTTTAAATATGTTTACCTGCACGGCCTCATCCGCGATGAAAAAGGCGATAAAATGAGTAAGACGAAAGGGAATGTCATCGACCCGCTGAAAGTCATCGACCAGATCGGCGCGGACGCACTGCGTTTTGCGGTGATGAACGGCAACGGGCCGGGTAACGATAGTAAAATGTCGCCCATCAAGTTGGAATCCGCCAGAAATTTCGCCAACAAACTGTGGAACGCCACCCGCTTTGTTATCAAAAGCATCCCGGATGAGAAAATCAACCTGAAAATCAATAAAGAATCCCTGACGGTTGAAGACCGCTGGATTTTGAGCCGGCTCTGCCGCACCGAAGCCGCCGTTCACCAGTTGATGACCGATTTCCAGTTCGGCGAGGCGTTAAGCACGATTTACGATTTCCTGTGGAACGAATACTGCGATTGGTATATCGAATTGGCGAAAGTCCGCCTCAATCCGGAAAACAAAGACGCCGTCTCGCCGCTGCCGGTGTTGATTCACGTACTGGAAACCGCTTTGCGGCTGCTGCATCCGTTTATGCCCTTTGTCACCGAAGAACTCTGGCAAAATCTAAAGAGCCGCCTGCCGGCCAAATGGCAGAAGGCAGAGTCTATTATGATTGCGAAATACCCGAAGGCGGATAAGAATGCCGTCGATGCCGATGCGGAAGATATTATCGAGGCGGTAATTGATATCACCCGCGCCATCCGCAATATCCGCGCCGAAAATAAAGTCGAATCTACAAAGTGGATTGCCGCGGAGATTTACAGCGGCAAGATGACGGCGGCGATTAATCCCTATGCGGCTGCCATCCAATCGCTGGCCAAGGTCAAACCGCTGGAATTCAAAACAGGCCGGTTAACCGAAGCCCAAAAAGAAAAATTTGCGGTGGCGGTACTGAAAGAAGCGGATGTCGTCGTGCCGCTCGCCAGTATGATTGACCTGGCCGTGGAAAGGGAAAAAATCCTGAAAGAAATCGCCCAGATTGACGCTGATGTCGCCCGGCTGGAAGCCCGCTTGAAAGACGAGGCTTTCCTGAGCAAAGCGCCCGCCCCGGTGGTGGCCAAAGAAAAGGAACGGCTAGTCGAAAGGAAAGAACGCGCCGCCCGATTAAGGCAGCAAGTAGGATAAAATAACCAAGATTCAAGAATAAGAATATTCGAGTTCTGAATCTGGTGAAACAGGCGTCCCTGCCTGTTCGTAATTATCGGCAATAATATTGTCTTTACTTCCCATCTGGACAAGTGTGGAAAGTTACATTTTGGTTAAGTTTAGTGAGGACCCGAGTGTGGTCCTGCGGCTTGATTGCCTGCAACAGCAACGCTTTGAGCGTAATTTATGCTCTGCCAGCCTCGTGTTGACAACATTTTTTCACGGTGCTAGTATCTAGTTGAAGATAGGTGAAAGCCATCTTACAGCAAGCTAACAACAGAATACATCTTGAATGGTCGCTTGGATCGGAAACGACTGAGACGGCAAACATAAAAAGGTATTTAATGCCCTCTCTGTCTATGTCTGAGAGGGCATTTATCTTTTGGAAAGGTGTAATGAAATGTTAAAGATCGGTTTCATCGGGGCAGGCACCGTCGGCAGCGCGCTCGCTGCCGGACTCGCGGAAAACGGCTATTGTATAGCAGCTGTCTCCAGTCGTACCGTTGCTTCGGCCGAAAAATTAGCCAGAACCATCCCCGGCTGTCAGGCCGTCAGTACCAACCAGCAGGTCGCCGACGCTGCCGATATCGTCTTCATCACAACCCCGGATGTCGTAATCCCGCAAATTGCCTCCGCAGTGCAGTGGCATCAGGGACAGAGCGTTGTGCATTGCAGCGGCGCCGATTCTACCGCAGTCCTGGAACCCGCCCGGCAAATGGGCGCGCAAACCGGCGTTTTTCACCCCTTGCAGTCTTTCGCCGGCGTCAAACAGGCAAACGCAAATCTTCCCGGCTCAACTATCGCCATCGAAGCCACAGAACCGCTTTTAACCACCCTCAAAGAAATGGCGGAAAAACTGAACTGCCGCTGGATTGAACTGAAAGCCGAAGATAAAGTCGTTTATCATGCCGCCGCAGTCATCGCCAGCAACTACCTGGTCACGCTGGTCAAGCTGGCGGATGATTTATGGGAGACATTCGGCATCCCCCGGGAGCAGGCAACTCAGGCCTTATTACCGCTTCTGAAGGGCACCCTCAACAACATCGAAACAGCCGGCATTCCCCAGGCGCTGACCGGGCCAATTGCCCGCGGCGATATTGAAACCGTGAAAAAACACATTGCGGCGCTGCAGAAAGAAGCCCCGGATGCACTCTCCGCTTACTGCGAACTCGGTTTGCAAACCATCCCCATCGCCCAGGCCAAAGGTAAAATTGACGAAGAAAAAGCCGCCGGGCTGCGCGCCGTCCTGAAAGCCGGCGCTAAAAAGAAAACAACCGATAATCACTTCGAGAAAATAACCAGAAGTTAACAAAAACCTGAAAAGGTTCCGGAGGAAGAACATGAGAGTAATGCTAAAAAGTAAAATCCACCGCGCTACCGTCACCGACGCCAACCTCAATTATGAAGGCAGCATTACCATCGACCGCAACCTGATGAAAGCGGCCGACATCCTGCCTTACGAGCAGGTGCACGTGGTTGACGTGAACAACGGCAGCAGGCTCGTGACCTACGCGATAGAAGGCGAAAGCGGTGAGATTTGCCTCAACGGCGCCGCGGCCCGCCTCGTCAATAAGGGGGATATCGTTATCATCCTCTCCTACACCAACGTTCTGGAAAGCGAACTGAAGGATTTCCATCCGACACTAGTTTATGTTGACTCTAAAAATCAGGTTACCGCTAAGAAAAGCGCCATCGAAAGAATCCTTACCTAAAGGAGGCTCGATATGGCAACACCAGTCAAACGCGTTACCATCAATGACATCCGCGAGATGAAGCAAAACGGCGAAAAACTGGCCATGCTCACCGCCTACGATTATCCCACCGCCAAAATCGTCGACAGCTGCAACATCCCCATCATTCTAATCGGCGACAGCTTGGGCAATGTGGTCCTGGGTTACGACAGCACCATCCCCGTCACCATGGATGACATGGTTCATCATTGCAAAGCGGTCGTCCGCGGCGCGGAACACGCCATGATTGTCGGCGATATGCCTTTTATGAGCTACCATATCTCCCTGGAAGACGCGATGCGAAATGCCGGCCGCTTAATACAGGAAGCCGGGGTACAGGCCGTTAAACTGGAAGGCGGCGTCACCGTCGCCGATAAAGTGAAGCGCATGGTTGATTGCGGCATCCCGGTGATGGGGCACATCGGCATGACGCCCCAATCCGTTAATCAGTTCGGCGGGAACCTGGTGCAGGGTAAAACAGTGGCAGTGGCGCAGCGCCTCGTGGAAGATGCCAAAGCGCTGGAACAGGCCGGGGCTTTTTCCGTGGTGCTGGAATGCATCCCGAAACGTCTGGCCGCTTTGATTACACAAAACCTCAGCATTCCCACCATCGGTATCGGCGCCGGTCCGGACTGCGACGGACAGGTGCTGGTAATAAACAATTTACTCGGTTTGACCGATTTCAATCCGAAGCTCGCCAAGCAATACGTCAACCTCAAGGACATCATGTCCCAGGCAATTTCAGCTTACCGGGACGAAGTCAAAAGCGGACAGTTCCCTACCAAAGAAAACAGCTTCATCATTGATAACGCCGTCCTGGAACAGGTAAAAAACAAACTGTCTTAAGCTAAAATACCACTGGGGTGCATCCGTTTCATGCGGATGCACCCCAAAATGATAGTCCTCTCGCCCTTGAGCCCGCAGGCGAAATACTTTTGCTTTTAGAGCAAAATATACAGGAGAGAGCTAGAGAGAGGGGCAGGCTATACTCTTGTTAACATCATAGTAAATTAAAAAAGAGAAAAACAATGATTGTTATCGAAACCATCCCGGATATGTCCTATCTCCGCAATAACCTTAAAGAGCCGGTGGGTTTTGTTCCCACCATGGGCTACCTTCATGAAGGTCATATGTCGCTGGTCAGAAGAGCCCGCTCGGAAAATAAAACCGTCGCGGTTAGCATTTATGTCAATCCCACACAGTTCGGCCCGAAAGAAGACCTTTCCAAATACCCCCGCGACCTGCCGCGCGACCTGGCAATGCTGGAAAAGGAAGGCACGGACGTTGTTTTCTTCCCATCCGATAAAGAAATGTACCCAACCGGTTATGACACCTGGGTTACCGTCGAAAACCTTACCAAACCGCTGGAAGGCGATTCCCGTCCCACTCATTTTCGCGGTGTGACTACGATTGTCACGAAATTATTCAATATTGTCCGGCCGACCAATGCCTACTTCGGACAAAAAGACGCCCAGCAGGCGCTGGTGATTAAAAAAATGGCCGCCGAACTGAACATGAACCTGAAAGTAATTGTCTGTCCCACCATCCGCGAATCCGACGGGCTGGCGATGAGCAGCCGTAATGTCTATTTGACATCGGAACAACGCAAAGCCGCGCCGGTACTTAATAAATCGCTCCAACTGGCCAAAGAACTTTTCACCGGCGGTGAAAGAGATGCGGCGGTCATTCTCAAACAGATGACGGCGCTGATTCAACAAGAGCCGCTGGCGAATATTGACTATATCAGCATCTCGGATACGGCAACACTGGCCGAACTGAAAACAATCAGTAAATCCGCCCTGGTCTCGATGGCCGTCAGGTTCGGCAATACCCGGCTGATTGATAATATCATACTGGGGCAATGACGAATAAATTCCAAAAATCAAGTGCCAAATAAAATCTAAATATTAAATCACAATTATGCGTAAAACAGCTAAATCTGAATTAGAGCAAATCCCCGGCGTGGGGAAGAGTATTGCACAAGATTTGCGGAACATCGGGATTCATTCCATCGCCGACCTGAAAGGCAAGAATCCGGAAACACTTTACGCGCAATCCAATCAATTTGCGGGTACGACTCAGGACAGGTGTCTGCTTTACGTTTTTCGCGGCGCGGTTTATTTCGCCGAACATGAAAATCCGGAACCTGCCAAACTGAAGTGGTGGTACTGGAAAGACCAGAAACAGGATTAAAGACTCTTTCGTGTTTGCTTTCCCACTGCTCCCTTACCGATTTAAACGTGTTATACTTTTCTTGCAAAGTCACGATTTCTCTGGTAAGATAAAACCACTCACATTCGCTTAATTTAATTGGGAGAGTAATTACATGGAACAGGCACCCCCATCCGCCCCGGAACCGGTACAACCGACGGGCTGCTGCCCGCCCTTCGACCCGGCGCCGTGGGATGAAAAAGAACTCGTTTGGAACAACAAACTGTTTGTTCACGACCATATCCTGAGTTTTTTGCACATGCCGCTGACTTTGAACGGCAAAGTCAGAAAGAACGGAAAGTTAATTATTAAAGCCGGCGCCGATATCCCCGAATACCTGATGTTAATTGACGAGAATTCGAAATGGGGCGCGGATATTTATATCGAAGTGTCGAAAGCGGTGC
>Ga0326727_10007570_pt1 | contig 28552 bp, 24 predicted proteins | sample MB2enrmetagenome_FD_207643 | JGI IMG/M metagenome (GOLD analysis project Ga0326727, IMG submission 207643) | Lab enriched peat soil microbial communities from McLean, Ithaca, NY, United States - MB29MY | ecosystem: Environmental > Terrestrial > Soil > Wetlands > Peat | place: USA: New York... | reverse complement strand
GTCCACGCGGCAGAGCAAACAAGATGATGAGGACGACGAGGGCCAGAGTCGGGACGATGAAGATACTGCATTCGGGGCCGGTCGTTCCCCCGCTGAAAATTGGTCTGCCTACGGGGTGTGTGGCAAGCAGACGGTGCTGTACCCTCTCCCCGCTGTCGGCGGCACCGAATAGAAAGGACTGAGTCCAGTCCCAGGCCATGTGGAAGCCGATGACCCACCAGAGAGAGCCGGTGCGCCATAGGCTGAGGCAGGCAACCATGCCAAACAGCCCGAGGGAGACGAACGCCATGGGAGGCTCCCCCGGCATCATGCTTAGAAACGCGAAGAGGAGCGAGGTGATCGCGGCTGCTATCCAGAAGCCTAGTGCTGCACTGTGGCTTGTCTTCAATGCCCGCTGGCAGAAGCCGGAGAGGCCGCGAGTGAGGGTGTACTGGAGGTAGCCGCGGAAGAAATACTCATAGGACAGGCCGCACGTGAGGAAGCCGAATAGCCAGATTGTCCCGTAACGCAGAATGTCGCCGCCAAGGAGCAACCGGCCGTCGAAGACCAGCAGGCCGCTGCTCCAAAGCGTCAGGGCCAGGAGCAGGTAGCAGACAAGCCCCCAGCCCAAACCTGTGAGGAAGAGCCAAAGTTTGCGCCCGCCGCCCAGTCCGTAGGTAGAGATAGGGCGCCGTTCGATCTTCGACATGACCCAGGTGGCGAATAGGGCCGCCAGAAAAGCTGCGCAGCATTCCAAGTACGCCTTGGCGGCAGGCACGCCCGCGGTATTGCTGAATCTGCTCTCCACGTACAGATGGAAGCTGTGGTTGATGATGTCGAAAGCGAATGAAAGGGCGAGGAACAGGATGAGGAATATTGGCAGGCTCCATCGAGCGCGCAGGCCGTCCTTGCCGATGAAGATCTCGCGGAGAAGTGAAGGCAGCTCGGGAGGCGTTGGTTCTGTGGGTGTCAGCGTTCGGCGTTGATTCACTGGGCTACCTCGATTCAAGCAGGAATCACTGCAGGGTCTATTGGTCAAAATCCCGGTGATCCGGAATTTCGTTTTTGAACTCGAAAACGGCATCATTGTACGCCTTCCCTCGCTAGATGCTGACCTTCGTTAATCCACTGCTTTGCGGTCGTCCTGCGCTTGTTGCAGAGTCGCACGACGGCCTGGCATCTCCAGCTTGGTCACGATAATTCCCGAGTGGTCGCCTAACCGGCAGTGTCGTTAGCAAGTAGAAATGTCCGCTTTTCGTGACAAATGAAATGGGGGATGTCTCAGTTGTAGTTGAAAGTTGAACGGCGGTTCAGCCCGGTTCTGCGAGAATCGGGTTGCCAAATCCTTCTAAAAGGAGAACCGCCGTGAAGAAAAGCTACCACACCATCCGTAAGCAGGGGAAAGTCAACGAGCAGGAGTTGACTGAGTTTCTGTTCAAGAATGGGCAGTTTGTTTTGCCCATGGTGGATCTGATTGAGCAGTGCCAGTTGGCCTGCGAGGAGTTGATCGACGTCACGGGACGAGCCGCGATCCAGGCGGTTTTGCAGTTGTCGGCGGCGCAGGCAGCGGGCGGCGAGCCGCAGCAGGGCAAGCGGCACGGGGGCGACGTGGTTTTTTACGGCCGCCAACCGGGCCAGGTATTTCTGAGCGACCGCAAGCTCGGTGTGGAGCGGCCACGCTTGCGCAGCAAGGGGGCGAAGAGCCAGGAAGTCGAAGTTCCGGCTTACGCGGCCATGCAGAACCGCGGGGCGATGGGCGCGCGCATGCTGGACGTCCTGCTGCATGGGGTTTCCACGCGCAACTACAAGGAAGTCATTCCGGCCATGGCAGAGACGGCGGGCGTGTCGCGCTCGGCGGTGAGCCGGCAGATCGTCGAGGCTTCCGAGGCTGAGGTGGAAGCGCTGCTCTCGCGGCGCTTCGATGATGTGAAGCTACTCATCATCTACATCGACGGGCTCGTCTTCGGCGAATACACGATGATGGGCGTGGTGGGCGTGGACACCCAGGGGCACAAGCATGTGCTGGGCATCCGCGAGGGCGCTACGGAGAACGCCGCGGTGGTCACCGCGCTGCTAGAAGACGTCGTGGCGCGGGGCATCGATCCCAAGCGCAAGATGCTGTTCGTCATCGATGGCTCCAAAGCGCTGCGCACCGCAATCCATGCCGTCTTCGGCGCCGATCAGCCAGTGCAACGCTGCCGCGCTCACAAACTGCGCAACGTGCTCGGCTATCTGCCCAAGGACGATCAGGCGCAAGTGAAAAGCATACTGCGCGCGGCTTGGAAGCTGCCGGCCAAGGAAGGCATGGCGCGGATCAAAAAACTGGCTCAATGGCTGGACGAAAAGTATCCTTCCGCCGCCGCCAGTTTGCTGGAAGGACTGGAGGAGTGCTTCACCATCAACCGGCTGGACCTTCCGCCCTCGCTGCACCGCTGCCTGGCGACCACCAACATCATCGAGAGCCCCCACGCCGGAGTGCGCATCCAGACCCGCCGCGTTACTCACTGGCAGAACGGGAAAATGGTCCTGCGCTGGATGGCTTCGGCCTTCATCCGAACAGAAAGCAGGTTCAACAAGATCATGGGCTACCGCAATCTCTGGGCCTTGGAAGCAATCCTCAACCCGTCTGCGACCGCCAGCCAGAAGGCGGCGTAGTAACATCAACCCATCCGCCGTTCAGGGACTTTCAACTGGCAGCGGGACATGCTCATGAAATGTCCGGTTTCATAAATTCAGCCAGTAGCCGCCGAGGCGGTGGTAAAGTGCGAATCCTGCGTATTTTGCGGGATTTGCAAGTTGAAAGGGAAAGTCTGTGTTTTGACTTTTCCTTCAACGTCTTTTCCTCGGCCGGATTCAGGCTTGGGCGTGCTCTCGGGCCTCAAAGGTTTCGGGGCAGAGCAGAAAAGTTCTAAAATCGTCCTCTAGCGCCGACCATTAAATCCCGCAATATCAGTTAATTAGCGTATTCGCCATTTCTGGCCAATCCGGAACTTGGGTCCATTTGGGTCCAATAAGCTTTTCGACGTCCTCCACAGCCTTGCGCGCGTTCTCCGGAACCGACCCGATGTAAACCTCTCGCGTCACTTCCGGTGAGGCGTGCCCGAGGAGCGCTTGCACGGTTCCTAAAGGAGCACCCGCGGAATCAAGCAACGTGGCATGTGCGTGAGCAATTTGCGCTGTTAGCATAAGCCGAGAACTCCATGTAAGCCGGCAGCCGCGGAGAAGGAACTCCGGGTGCAGCGAGCCTCAGTTGCTTAATACCGGGACGGGAGACTCCTCCTTGCGAATGGTTGACGGAGGAGCAGCGGTGCCCGCTCTCGCTTACAACTTTTCAATTCTGATTAGCTTTGCATCACCGATAGGAAGTGCGAGTTGCAACGAATCAGAAACTCGCGCCTGCCGCGCCAAGCTGCCGTGCCGAACGAGAAAGTCGCCTTTGGGCAACCCCTTGATCTCAAACTTGACTTCTTTGACTACTCCTGTTGAGTCGCCCAGGCTGAGTTCCAGCAGCCTGCCGGCATCGCTCAACACCACCCACTCAACCTCTCCTTGAGTCACATCCAGATCGATCTTGTTGGGCTCGAAACGCAGCCGCTTTCTCAGGCCGTCCTGGGGATAAACACGGACTTGCTCGCCCGAAGTTTCAACCCGGCAACCGAAGCCAATCAGGCCAAAGGAATCATCTTGGATGACATACGATTTCACGGCTTTGAGAAAACCAAACTGCGCGATCCCGCCATCGAGTGTCCTTGGGGGCGTGAAGTCGAATACACCCGGCGTGGAAATAAAATGCGCAAAGCACATGCCATCGGTAAGCAGGTCGACCTCCACGCTCATCACGCCTGCAAATCCCTTGATCAACGTGTCTAAGTCTCCGGTATCCTCAAAGCCGCGCAGCAGTGCCCAGCCATTGGTCGATTCCGTGTACCAGCAGGTCAAATCGCCTTTGTTGTCATTGCCGTATTGAAACCAGACGGGCTGGTTCCCACCTCGGAGCGCTCGGATAATTTGCAGCGTTTTGAGGTTCTTCTCAGTATTCCCAAAGTAGCGCGTGAAAAAGTACACCTGCTCCTGGGCGGTGGTGTCCGCAGGGTACTCTGAAGCGTAAGGATAGGGGTCTTGAAGAAAGACTTCGTTGCATTTCCTGATCTCCTCCAACAGTTTGCTGCGTTCCACTTGCAAGCCTTCTCCACCCAGGTCCTCCATAATATTCAGGCTGTTCGAGCCGCACATCACTCCTACATGTCCCCACGGGTCCGTCTGAAACATTCGCACGCTGGTGTAGTACGCCATCTTCAGGTACTCCTGAGGGCTTTTGCGTGTCAGCAGCCCATAGCGCTTCCCGATTTGGTAGAGGGCGTGATATATGTTCGCGACGTGTGCGTAGTTATATGCACGATAGCTGTCTTTGCTTCGTTCCTCGGTCCAATGGCTCCATGGGCTCGACGGATACCTCAGCTTCCAGTAGAGTGAGGCACGGACGGCGTAGGTCTCGGGATCCTGAATGTACTTGAAGAGGCAATCGGCGACGTAAGTCTCCAGGGCCGCCACTTCTTTCGGGGAGGGATAGTAGGCGTTTTTTTCCGCCAGGAACAACGGTTCCGCAAAACCGAATTCGGCGTCGCTTCCGCCCACCTCTGATACCTCATCAGCGTCGAGGTACGTGCTGCCAATCCGATGGTCAAAGGGCAGGAACATGTGGTTCCTGTGATAGGGGTCGTCAGGATTTTCATGGAATTCCCGTTCCACAATAAACCGCCCACGGGCCTTGAGCAGTTGCGCGATGTCCTCGATGCAGTAGAAGTGTATGTTCGTCCAACGGCCGTCATAGTGAAATCTCAGGCTCTTTTGGCCGCGGCCTTTGAAGGACAACGTGAGCAGGGTCTTGTCGCCGGCACAATTCCTTTCTTTCAGCGTGATGTTGTCCGACAGAAACTCGATCCTGTCTATGTCGGATTTCGACTGCAGCTCGACGTAGGCATCTGTATTTTCCTGGACCACCATGGCGGGCAGAACCCGAATGCCGAGGTTGCCGGCTTTGTAGATCTCATCCCGGATCGCGTCGTAACTCTTCACAAACGAGAAGCGCAATTGGCATGACCATATCTCGCCCGGCTGCAATACAAGAGAAGTGTGGCCGTTGATCCAGGGATTCTTGTACCAATTGCGCACATTCGATGTAGCCCATGAGTGCACTGCGAGGATATTGGGCCCGTCCCACCAGTAGGCATGTTCGCCGAATGAACTTTGGTCGCGATAGACACACTCGAATGCTGCGTTCCGTGTGGACTGCAGAAGCAGAAATGGCGCATCGCCCAGAGGGCGTTCAATCAGCATGTAGGAGCTGTGGCCGCCCACAAAGCTGTGAGCAATGACTTTCTTTTCGTGGTACAGCTTCTGGATTCGCGGATATTGCTCGCGATAGACCGAGAAATAATCGGCGGGTATTCTCAGCGGGTGCTCCGTGTCGTCCGCTGGAAAAGGCTGCCCTGTTTTCGGATCCACGTAATATTCGCCCTGGTCATCGTTCACCATCAACGGGAATCCGAGTTCACCGATCTCCAGGATGCGGCCCGTGGTGTTGCGGAGTTCAATATCCCACAACAGCGAATCGTCCTCCCCGCGGCGAAACTTCATGCCAAGACTGAAGCTTTGAATCCCGTTCTCATCCTTCGAGACGCCCTCGTAGCTCACTGAGAAAGTTCCCGCGTCGAAACTCACCCGCCGAATGTCGCCGGACCTGCCGGTCAGTTCCTGCCTCCAGCTTCCCTCCAGAATGAACTCTGCGCGCGGCGACCAATTGCGATGAGCCGGATGAGTGTCTGTGACGTTCCAAACCGACGTCACCAGGTCTCCGGTCCATCGGGAATTCGTGGGATCGACTCCTGGCGTATTGTGTTCGTTCCCGATGAAGTTCGTACCGAAGCGGTCGCCCTTCTGTGTGATCGAGAAGATCGACCCATACCTGCGATCGAAAGTAACGATCATATCGCCGGCGATCAGTTCGATCAGGTCATCCGGTTCCGGGCCGGCAGCGGCACGCGCACGGAGTTGAGGCGGGACACTCTTCGGCTGTCCGGTCTCAGCTTCCTGGGGCAACCCATCCGCAACGGGTTGCGCCCTTCCTGAAACAGCCGCCAGGAGAGTCGTTGCCCCCGCGATGCCGGCATTCTGAAGGAGATCCCGGCGAGTGATTGGTTTAATCATACTTGCCCTTCAATCAGGATTGACTTGGCTTTCTGGTGCGCTTTCTGAGCATCGGACTCATCTGTGCGCCTCAAAGGCACGCCTGCAGGATCCGATCTTCCAAATTCGACGGAAGGCAGCATAGCATGTTCCTTCATCAAACGTAGAATTGTGAATCCTCAAGTTAAGGCAGGAAGAAAGAAGGTCGATCAATTTCGCCCATAAAGGCATTACAAGCGTGTTAGTATTCATGACTTGGCCGGGTCAATGCACGACCAGGGCATCCACAGCCACCGGCCCGGGACCCCTATTGATCATGGCGATGGAGTGTTTACCGGGAGTCAGATCAGTCACTTCACAAACCCTCCGTTGGGCCTGGCGCGCGCCCGTCGTTGACAGGTCCGCTGTGGCGCGGGTCTGGCCGTCGATTTGGACCTCGATCTCTCCGGCTCCTGCTTCTTTTGGGGCAATGACCGACACGCTGCTGCCGGTGAAGGAACAACTCCAAACATCACCGGGCGCGTCGCTAGTGGTCAGGTCGTTGTTGTAGTCGCCGGTTCCCAGGTTGCAGCGGCGAAGCCATCCGTGAGACACCACGTCGAGATCGTCATCGTTGATCCACCCCTTGTCGTGGGTAATACGCAGGACACGGCATGCCGATGCCAGCGGTTGGCTGCTGATTCCCGGCAGCGGTTGCGCGGGTGCGCCGGGAGTGACAGTCAGTCCCTGGTCATCTTGAACAAATGTCAGCGGAATGTCGGAACTGAGCAATTCCACTTTTAAGACCCTGCCCAGAGTCGCTCCGCCGGCGCGGAGAGCTTTGAGAGTGACCGGGCCGCCGTTCCAATCCAGGAGCGTGGCATAGACATTGCCTTTGTTGCGTGTGTAACAAACGCCGCTCTCGCCATAGACCTCGAACGGACGGGAACTGTAGACCGCTTCGCCGTTCACCTTCAACCACGCGCCGACGTCTTTGGCCATGCGAACCACTTCGGGGTCAAGATCGCCGCGACCGTGCTGGGTGAGGTTGAGCAGCATGGTTCCATTGCGGCAAACGTTCTGCATCATCGAATGGATGACGCTCTGGGCATCCATGTATTTTTGTCCGGTTCTGTAGTGCCAATCCGAGATACTGGTTTCAGTCTGGAACGGATAGGCCATGATCTCCGGTTCGATGACTGCTTCTGTGCTCTTGACCAGGGAACGGTCAACGTCGGGAAGCAGTTCAGGGTGGTCTTGGAAGCTGTTGTAACGTCCACCCACGCCTTTAAGATTCACGACCGCTTCCATCTTCTCATGATTCCATTGCAGGGACTTGTTATAGAAATTCGCAACCAGCGGCGGAGCGAGAAAACCCAATCCCATATGCACGCCCAAATCCACTTGTGAATCGCCCGCGTGCTCGTCGAAGTAGATCACGTCGGGGTGGTACTTGGTGATGGCGTCATCCACCCGCCACATAAATTGGTTGGCGAACGGCGAATGTAATGGGTCCTGCGCATTGTGGGCCGGGCCATAAAGATTCACCGGGTCGATGCCCTCCCACCATTCTCCCTTTCCATCTCGAACCGTTTGAAGGGCATCGTAGGGCACCCCTTTCATCGGCCCCGTCTTGTCGCTGCTGTAACGCACGGGCATAAACTGGCCCCAGGTACGGGCGGGAGTGTCATGAAAACCGATGCCGAAACGCATCCCGTGCTTTCGCGCCACCTTCTCCCATGTTCCGACGATGTCCACCTTGGGGCCGACATGTACCGAATTCCACGGCTGGTATTTTGAGTCGAAGCAGTCGAAGTTATCGTGATGACAGCCCATTGCCATGAAGTAACGGGCGCCCATCTCGACATAGAGATTCATCAGCTCCTCGGGGTTCCACCGGTCGATCACCCAGTTGTGGCAGATGTCCTTGTAACCATATTCAGACGGATGGCCGAAGTTCTTGAGGTGGGACTCATATTGCGGTGTGCCCTCTACATACATTCCGCGTGCATACCAATCGCCCTGCTCAGGCATGGATTGCGGGTCCCAGTGCGACCATGCGCCGAACTTTGCATCGCGCCACCACTCCGGAGCGGTATAGGCCCGGCCGAGGGCTTTCCAGTCGGCGGAATAAGGACCGGCCGCAACTGGCAACGGTGGCAGATTCCAGATGTCCGGCGGCAAACCCAGCTCAGCGCCAACAATGATCCGATCGATATTCACCCCGACGTCGTTGGGCGCCAGACTGATGGTCACCATGGCATTGGTAGGTATCGCTAGATCCACGATGGCGTTGAGATAGGAACTGGTGAGTGCTCCCGAAGAATGAACATTCACCTTGCCAGCCGGCTCTTCATTGACCGCGACACTGATCGTGCCAACCGACATCGACGCGTAGCAAATCGCCAATTTGCTGCTCGCCCGGATGCCGGTAAATGCGACACCCTGGCCGGGTCGGGTCAAACTGACGAGATAACCCGCGGAAGCTTCGTGATCGGCTATCTTCGTCGCCCCGCCTATGAGTTTGGCGGCCTCGACCTCAATCGTTTGAGGTCCGATTGCCTTCGCCATCCGCGACAATGCAATCGTAGATATCCCACTGGTGAGGAATACTCTGCGGTTCATCGATTCAATCCTCCACTATCTTGAAGGGCATCTTTCCAACGATCGAACTGATGTGCCCGGCCAATCCTAAACCAAGCGCGTTGAGACGCAACTTGTGTCTGAAGGGTCGACCTGATTTTCGGAGACCTAGCCCGACTTCAAATGTAGAGGAAATCGTAGCGGTCAAAGCGCTCTAGAACAACACAGAGTAAAATTTTTCAGCAGCGCGGTCGCAATACATTCAATCGAAAGCAGTTATTTTCACTCAATCTCAACAAACTTCAACAAGTCGTCAAAACTGGTTCGGGACCGCACGCAATCTAATCAATCTCCGAACAGCAGTCTTTGGCCCTAATCGCTTGGCGATCTCTACTCGCAATAACAAGCCAGTTCACCGAGCAAACATCCGTTGGATCGACCAGAATGGTTTGATCCTGAGTTCCCAGCGGCGACCATTGATCACGCACAAGATCTGAGGATTCGCGTCCCGAATGAGGATTGCGGGTATTCGCGACGAAACCTGCGATCGAGGCGTCAAACTCAGATTCAACCCATTTCACCGTGAGATCGCCAGCCCGCAGAGGTTGAACACTTTTCGGACTACAGAAACTTGAGGAGTAACTTTCCACAAGCCGACTTAGGGAGCAATCGGCGTCGTTGAGTTCGTTGGCGATATGCAATTCACCACATTTGCGAAGCCAGTTGAACTGGGACTTCGTAACGCGACAAAGTCTGAACGGGCCCGCTTAAACAGACTGAGAACCGGTGACGCAGACCCCTCCCGTCTCTGCGGATTCCGGGTTCGAGAAGTATCGACGTTGGAAGTATAGAGCTAGATTCACAAGCGCGATCATCACAGGCACTTCAACAAGAGGGCCGATTACTGCTGCGAACGCAGCTCCGGAGTTGATGCCGAACACCGAGACTGCAACAGCAATTGCCAGCTCGAAGTTGTTCGAGGCGGCAGTAAACGAGAGCGTAGTCGTCTTCGAATAATCGGCGCCGAGTTTGCGGCCCATGTAAAACGACACCAAGAACATCAGCACGAAGTAGATTAGTAACGGTAGGGCGATCCTGAGAACGTCCAGAGGCAGACGCACGATGTAATTCCCCTTGAGAGAGAACATCACCACGATGGTGAAGAGCAGCGCGACCAGCGTCATCGGTGCGACCCGTGGAACGAAGTTGCGGTCGTACCATTCGAGCCCCTTTGCTCGAACCAGCGCTGTGCGAGTCAGGAACCCGGCGAGGAACGGGATGCCCAGATAGATGAAAACGCTCTTTGCGATCTCGCCGATGGAGATGTTCACCACAGCTCCGCGCAGGCCGAACCAGCCAGGCAGAACCGTGATGAACACCCAACAATAGACCGAGTAGAAGAAGACCTGGAACAACGAGTTGAATGCGACCAACCCGGCTGCATATTGCGTGTCGCCCTTCGCCAGCTCGTTCCACACGATCACCATGGCGATGCAGCGTGCGAGCCCAATCATGATGAGTCCGGCCATGTACTCCGGATATCCACGAAGGAACACAATCGCGAGTACGAACATCAGAACCGGCCCGATCAGCCAGTTCTGTGCGAGCGACAGGCCGAGCACACGCTTATTGCGGAAGACCTCGTGCAGCTCTTCATATCGTACCCGCGTGAACGGAGGGTACATCATCAGGATCAGTCCTGCAGCGATTGGGATTGAAGTTGTGCCAACGCTGAAGCGGTTGAGGAACGGCACGACTCCGGGAGCAAGCCAGCCGAGGGCCACACCGACCACCATGGCAGCGAAGATCCATCCCGTTAGGTAGCGGTCCAGGAAAGACAACCGGCTCTCTTTCACTGTTGCCTCCTACGAGCGGCCTATCTGGTCGATTTCGTGCTTGATGGCCATGTCCTCAAGCGTCGCGAGGGGCAGCGAGAGAAACAGCCCGATCCTGCGGTCGAGCACCGCAAAGGCGTCACGGAACGCGCGGGCGATCTCCTCTGGAGTTCCCTTGACCGCAGCCGGATCGGGGATACCCCAGTGCGCGGTCATCGGCTGGCCCGGCCAATAGGGACACTGTTCCTGCGCAGCGTTGTCGCATACCGTGAACACGAAGTCGAGCTTCGGTGCTCCCGGCGCGGAGAACTCGTCCCAAGATTTGCTGCGTAGGTTCGCAATTGGGAGACCAGCAGCTTCGATCTGCTGCAGCGCCTCAGGCCGCACCTTTCCCGTAGGGTGGCTTCCTGCGCTGTAGGCCGTGAACCTGCCCTTGCCTTTGTGGTTCAAGATCACTTCGGCCAGGATTGAACGCGCAGAGTTGCCAGTGCAGAGGAACAGGACGTTGTAGTGTTCCGTCATCTTCCTATTCCTTTGCTCCTGCCAGAGCAGGCGTGCAGCAACCAGGCTGGCAGCAGGTGCTTTTGGGCTTGTTGGCTCGTACGAAGGCACTGAAGAACTTCTCATTCACCTGAGGCGCGATTGCATCGACATCGACACCGGCCTCGGTGAGGAACTGGCGGGCATCCGCGACGTTATGGACGCGCGTTGGTTCGACCGTAGCATCCTCGAATCCGGCATCATTCAGTTTCGCGAGGTACTCGTTTTCTTCGAGAGCGCCGGCGATGCAGCCGACCCAGAGCAGCATGCTCTTGCGAACTTCATCCGGCACACTGCCGCGAACCACGACATCGGAGACAGCGAACCGCCCGCCCGGCTTCAGCACGCGGAAGGCTTCGCGAAGAACCCGATCTTTGTCGGCGGAGAGATTGATGACGCAGTTCGAGATGATGACATCGACGGAGTTGTCGGGCAGGGGGATGCTCTCGATTTCACCTTTCAGGAACTCGACATTCGTAACACCCGCCTGCTTCTGGTTTTCGCGTGCAAGAGCCAGCATCTCGTCGGTCATGTCTAGACCATAGGCTTTGCCGGTTGGACCCACGCGTTGCGCCGAGAGCAGCACGTCGATGCCGCCACCGGAGCCGAGATCGAGAACGACTTCTCCAAGCCGAAGATCGATCAAAGCCGTGGGATTGCCGCACCCGAGAGAAGCCCTGACCGCCTTCTCTGGAACGATCCCCTTTTCGTCGGCGCTGTAGAGGTTTGTCGTAATCGGATCGCAGCAACGAAGGCCTGGGTCACAACACGCCTGCACACCGCCGGACTGCGCCACAGCTCGGGCTACGCTTCCGTACTTCTCCTTGACCTGTTCCTGAACGCTGGTCATCGATTCCATACTTGCGTCTCCTTACATACGTTAAAGCGAATGTATTATCCTCTAGACATATTTGTCAAGGCGTATATCATAAGGACGTGGAACGTCCCCCGAAAATCTACGACCCGGCCCTGTTGTTCGCCGCGTTTGCGGACCGCACTCGCCTCAGGCTCTTGAACCTGATGAACGGCAAGGAAGTGTGCGTCTGCTATTTCGTGGAGATCCTCGGGCAGAGCCAACCCAAGATTTCACGTCATCTCGCCTACTTGCGGCGTGCCGGCATCGTTGCTGCCCGGCGCGAAGGGAAGTGGATGCACTATAGAATCGTTGTGCCGAAGCACGCCGGCGCTGCACGCATCCTGAGCGAAACGCTTTCCGTCCTCAGTGAAGACAAGGCAATGCAGGCAGACCTCACGAGATTGAATAAGGCGTGCTGTGCCCCGCAGAAGCTATCCGCACTGGAGGGAGCCCCACTCCCCATTTCTGTCGAAGCCGTGAGTTCCTGCACCTGTTGAACTGACGAAAAAAGTCCAATCCTCTCATTGAGAGTCAGTTACGCGCAATTCTCAGAATTACTCCCCTTAAACGCCCATTGCGCCGGCCATCCTCAATCCCAGATTGATCGATGAAGGGCGCATTCAGGCGCATTTGGATGAGGAAGTGCGGATAACGGTCTAGGAGACCTTGAATGCACTGCTGGTCACCGAGGCCGAGTTGGGGGAGGGTGGGCGGCCATTCGACCGGAACGTCCGAGGGCATCTCGAGATCGAGCGTGAAGCGTCCTTCTGGAGGTGTCGCCAGGCGGTGTGTCTCCACAAGCTCAATGGTTTGCGGAAACAACGAGTGCAGCTCAATGATTTGACGATCGCCGGTCGTTCGGAAACGCACGCCGCTGAGCGCGATCGGCGTATACTGGCGCGAAGCTGGGATGGCAGAAGGTGAGTCCCGGCGCAAAGGAGCTCGCTCGTGAAAGTCAGTTCAAAATGCATCGTGATTTTGTGTCTTGCGGCAGCCCTCGTCACTCCGGCGTTTGCGCAAAGCAGCGGGGCAGATATCTACAAAGCGAAGTGCCTCATGTGCCATGGCCCGGACGGTATGGCGAACAATCCGGCAGGTAAGGCGCTGAAGGCCGTGTCGTTCAAGGATCCCACGGTGATCAAAGCTTCGGACGCCGAACTTTTTGCCGCCGTGAAGAATGGCAAAGGCAAGATGCCCGCGGAGAACGGCAAGCTGACCGACGCTCAGATCAAGGCTGCAATCCAGTACGTGCGCACCTTGGAGAAGTAAGAAGGGAGCGAAAACAAGCAATCAACAACGCGTATGGCGAAGAGATTCTGCCGCTGCGCCCGAAGAGCACCCCACTCGGTTTGATGGACGGACGCGTCCTGCTTCGCGTCCGCAGTGGCATCGTTTGCCCAGCTTGTAGTGCGTGACCGCGTACGGCCCTCCTTTCAAAAAACCCGATTCGCCTCATTTGATTCGCGGATTTGTGGTCCATATCACAAGACCAGAAGTCAGAACGCCACTCTTGCACTGCCAGTTGTGATCTTTATCACAGACCGGCATCTCGAACGATCTCTAATGTTTCGGCACGGCTTACAAACAGGGTGTTTCAGCAATGAATCGCTCTGGAGGCGTGCAGGCGAACTTGTCGTGGGAGGTCGCGGCTCGTGGTTTCTGGTTTGACGACGCATTCAGAGTTTTCGTGCAGGCATGCGGTAGGGGACGTCGGCCATGTGCGCTGACTACATTGCCCAGCCCCGGACCACGCGGCGCCACGCGATCGAAATCTTCCTGGGCGGCGGCGTGCTTGCCTCTTTGGCCTCATTTCTCTATCCCGTGCTGCGCTTCCTTGTGCCGCCGCCGGTGGTCGATCTGGGCGGCGACGAGGTGGTGGCCGCCAAGGTGGGCGATCTGAAGCCGAATTCCGGAGAGATTTTCCGATTCGGCAGCCGACCCGGCCTGCTGATTCTGGAGAGTGACGGCACCTATCGCGCACTCTCGGCCACATGTACCCACCTGGGCTGCACGGTGCAGTACCGCTCCGATCTGCGGCAGATCTGGTGCCCCTGCCACAACGGAATCTACGATCTCAGCGGCCGCAATATTTCCGGTCCTCCGCCGAGACCGCTGGATGCGTTCGATGTTCACCTGCGCGGCGATCAGGTTGTCGTCAGCCGGAAGCGGGAGGCGTAGCCATGTTCGCTGCGCTCTATCGCTGGTTGGATGAGCGGCTGCATCTGGATGGGCTCATCGCGCCGCTGCGTCACAAGACGGTTCCCACGCATCGACTGTCGTACTGGTACTTTTTCGGCGGCATCACGCTGTTTCTCTTCATCGTCCAGGTACTCACCGGGATCCTGCTGCTCCTGTATTACCGCCCCAGCGCCAACGAAGCGTTCGAGAGTGTGCAGTACATTGTGACGCGAGTGCAGTTTGGCTGGCTGATTCGTTCCATCCACTCGTGGTCGGCCAACCTGATGATCTTCACTGCCTTCGTGCACATGTTCAGCGTGTTGTTTCTGAAGGCTTATCGCAAGCCCAGAGAGATGACATGGGTCAGCGGCGTGCTGCTGCTCTTTCTGGTGATGGGATTCGGCTTCAGCGGCTACCTGCTGCCCTGGAACAAACTGGCCTTCTTCGCCACCACGGTCGGCACGCAAATGGCCGGGCAGGTTCCCGTCATCGGCCAGCCTATGATGGTTTTTCTTCGCGGCGGCCCGCAGGTGACCGGAGCCACGCTGACCCGATTCTTTGGATTCCATGTCGCCGTGCTGCCCGGGTTGGTGGTGGTGCTGCTTGCGATCCATCTCTTTCTGGTGCAGCGCCAGGGCATGAGCGTGCCACCCAAGGTTGAAGCCGCGTGGACCGCGAATCCCTCATTGCGCCGGGAGATGAGGTTCTTTCCCAATTTTTTGCTGCGCGAATTGATGGCCTGGTACGTGGCTATCGGCACGCTGGGCGCGCTGGCTGCGCTGTTCCCGTGGAACCTCGGCGTCAAGGCGGAGCCTTTTGCGTCGGCCCCGGCGGGAATCAAGCCTGAGTGGTACTTCCTCTTCATGTACCAGACACTCAAGCTCATTCCCTCGAAGGTTTGGATTGTCGATGGGGAGGTTCTGGGCATACTCGGTTGCAGCCTGGCCGGCCTGTTCTGGCTGCTGCTTCCCTTCTTTGAGAGCGATAAGCCCGCACGCACCCGCACTTGGATCACCGGCCTCGGCGTCTTTGCTCTTGTTTACGTGATCGTGATGAGTGTCTATGGCTATGTTGCGCAATAAGGTCTGCGGGTTCGCCGCTCCCCGCTCCGCCGTTCTGGCCGGGTTCCTCGGGCTTGCGGCATGTCTGGGATACGGGCAGGCTGTGAACTCGTGCCTGGATTGTCACTCCACGATGCCGGCGCCCCTGGGAGTCACATCGGACAAGTTTAGCCAGGACATTCACGCGCAGAAGGGCCTCACCTGCACCAGTTGCCATGGCGGCGACGCCTCAAGCTACGATCCCACCGTGGCCATGGGCAGCAAGGCGGGCTTCAAGGGCAAGATCGATCGCAGGCAGATACCGGACTTGTGCGGATCATGCCACTCGAATCCCAACCTCATGCGCCAATACGACCCCAGCCTGCGCACTGACCAGTTGGCTGAATACCACACCAGTGTGCACGGCAAGCGCCTAGTCGCCGGCGACACCAAGGTGGCCGTCTGCATCGACTGCCACAGCGTCCACGATATCCGTCCGCCGAGCGATCCCCGTTCCACCGTGAATCCCGTCAACGTGGCCACAACCTGCTCACGCTGCCACGCCGACGCGAATTACATGAAGCAGTACGGGATTCCCACCGACCAGTTTGCCAGGTACAACACCAGCGTCCACCACGACGCATTGGCGGTGCGCGGCGATTTGAGCGCGCCGACCTGCACCACCTGTCATGGAAACCATGGCGCGGTGCCGCCCGGCGTCGACAAGGTGCAGAACGTCTGCGCCAACTGCCATGTCTTTCAGGCTCAGATGTACGCGAAGAGCACGCACAGCAAGGTCTTTCAGGAGAAGGGCCTTCCCGGCTGCGTCGTCTGCCACACCAATCACGGCATCCATATGCCTTCCGATGCCATGCTCAGCACCGGCCCCGGCGGCGTTTGCATGCGCTGCCACGCCCCCGGCGACCATTGCGATCGCGCCCGCGCCTCGATCCTCGCCAACCTCACGCAGTTGGATGCCACCATCAAGCAGGCCGACGATGCTCTGCGTCTTGCCGAGTCTTCCGGCATGGAAGTAAGTGAGGCTCGCCTAAGCCAGGATCAGGCGCGCGATGCCCTCACCAAAGCCCGCGTCACCATCCACAGCTTTCAGGCTGCTCTCGTCGATCAGGACATCCAGGTCGGCATGAAGATCGCCGCAGCGAACCTGAAAGCCGGCAAGGATGCGATGATCGAGCGCAACCATCGCCGCATCGGGCTCGGGCTCTGTCTCATCGCCATCGCCATCATGCTAGTTGGGCTTTGGCTGTACATCAGGAAGTTAGAAAGCTAAAGCATTTCTCCTTCAGATGTGTCTCGAGGCCTCGCCTCTCAAGTTGCGATTTTCTCAAGAAATCGCAGGAACGGAGAAGCGATGACTCTCCTTTGAAGCGAGCGGAAGCGTGATAGTAATCCGCGCCCCGCCGCTTTCTCGATTCGATGCTTCAACGGTTCCACTGTGGGCGCGCGCGACAGCGTCGACGAATGCCAAACCAAGCCCGTGTCCGTTCGAATCCCGTCCCTTCACGCGGCGCTCGAATAGATGGAGGAGTACCTCGGGATCGAATCCCGGGCCATCGTCTTCCAGAATCATCGATGCTACATCCTCTTCGCCCCGCAATTCAATGGTGAGGGAGCAGGCTGCCGGCAGGTGATTCAGTTCGTTGTCAAGGAGATTGGCAACCATGCGATGAAGAAGCGCGGCATCGGCGTAAATTTCCACCGAGCCGCTGCTCTGCAGGCTGACCTGTAATCCCTTCTCCGACATGGAAGGTTCGTAGAGGTCAATCATGACTCGGAGCAGCTCGTTTAGATCGATGGCGCTGCGTGTGAGCCTGAGTGCATCGGCTTTGGCCTCGGCAACGTCCAGCGACTTGTTGAGAAAATCGGTAAGCCGATCCAGTTCGTCAATGGCAGAAACGATTTGTTCGGTCTGCTCCGCGCCCGCGGCCGTCGACAACGACATTTCGAGCTTTCCGCGAATGGCCGTCAGGGGGCTGCGCAAATCATGGGCCAGCGAGTCCGTGATGGTATGCAATTGGTGCATAGAACTCTCGATCCGATCGAGCATGCGATTGAGAGTCAGGGCCAGGTGGCTGACTTCGTCGTTGCGTTTGGTGGTCGGCACTCTAGCGGTGAGATCGGAATGGCCGATTCTCGAGGCGGCTTCAGTAATCTCGCGAACATGGCTCAACATGCGCCGGGTGGTGAGGAACACAATGCCAAACCCAAGCAGAACAATCAACAGCCACAACAGAAAGAAGCGCAGTCGCAGGCTTTTGAGCACCCGCAGTTCGTCCCGTTCCGACAAGCCGAGATAAATGTGGCTGCCATCTTCGGCGCGAAGAAACGCCACGCGAAAGGGCACTGGGAATCCGGGAATGTGCACGTCGGTCGGACGGTCAGGAGAAATCTCAGTTGCCCGGATCGCTTTCAAATGGTCCTGGCCGTTACCCGCGCCAACCCATAACTTGAGAGAGCCGTCGACACCCGATTGAAGAAAGAACACCGAATCGTTGGATTCAGTTTCCGAGGCTTCCTTGTTGGGTACCTCTCTGGCCGCCAGTTCCGCCACCTCTCCCACCACGCGGCCATAAAGCGCGTCTTTCGGTGTCCGCTCAGCAACGTCGCCGAGCACCTCCACCTCGCCCGACAGCCACGCATCGCTGCGGCGTTGAATGTCGCCGGCAACAAAGCTTTGTAGAAAGACGAAGACCACCATAGTGCCGCAGGCAAAGGCAAGCGTCGCCCATAGCGAAATGCGCCACGCGGCGCTACGCATGGGCGTCCTACCGGTCCTTGAGGACATAGCCCACACCTCGCATGGTCCGAATCAGCGGCTGCTGTCCGGCACCGTCTACCTTGCCGCGCAGCCGGTAAATGTGCACGTCGACCACGTTGGTGTCCGGCTGGATGCGCATGCCCCACACCTTATCCAAAATCATCGAACGCGTCACCACACGTCCCGCATTCCTGCACAAATACTCCAAAAGCACGAATTCCTGCTGTGTCAGTTGCAGGATTTGTCCGCCGCGCGAAGCCTCCCGCCGCAACAGATCCAATTCAAGATCCAGCACGCGGAGCCGCGTTGCCTCGCTCGCCGCCGGGCTGTTGCGCTTGAGCAAATTGCGCAGGCGCGCCAGCAACTCGGCTAACGCGAATGGCTTGGTCAAGTAGTCGTCCCCGCCCTGCTCAAGCCCCCGCACACGATCGTCGACAGAACGGCGTGCAGACAAGATCAATACAGGAGCCCTTACGCCCAGTTGGCGCAAACGAAGGATCAGGCTGATTCCATCCTGATCGGGCAGTCCGAGATCGACGATAAGTATGTCAAAGGGGCTCTCGGCTGCGAGCCGCTCGGCGGTTTTGCCATCAGACGCAACTTCCACTTGGTAACCCGATTCTTCGAGTGAACGGCGCAGGAAACTTTGTATATCGATTTCGTCTTCAACGAGCAGAAGGCGCATGAGGGGATATTAGTTCATTTGCAGTGGCATTTTCGAGGCCTTCCGCGAGTTTTGCTCTTACCGTTCCACGAATCAGCCGCAGGCTAGCCCAAGATGAACACATTGTCATCTTGACGTTCAGTGCTAGTCATCTCTCACGCCTATGCTCAAGACTTGAGCCCAGACCATACTCGCCGCAAAGAGCGGGCCATGCTTCCCACCTTATTGGCCAGGCATCCAGGTTTTAACGCTCCGTGAAGATGAACGAAACGTCATGGAAACGAGCCGGATTCTGCGCTTTCCAAAGTACTTCGCGACTCGTCTCACCGGTACATTGAAACCGGCAGGACCGTAGTTGTCGCGCGGCCCGTTTCTCCATTGCAAACAAAGCATTCTATCCGGATAGATTGAGGGATCAACGTGCAGCCTGCGGACGTTAAGGACCACCTGGACACAAGTTTTCTAGGCGAAGCTTTTAGTTCCTCATTGCCCGTGCCGGCGTATCTCGACCCAAACTTTGAAGATGCGCTTCGTCATGTGCTTGAAAACCCTGGGAGCCTAGTCCGTCCCAGGTTGGTTTTTCAGATGGCGGCAGCGTACGGACTGGATCCCGCCCACGCCCAGGAACTCGCCGTTGCACTCGAGTACTTCCACACCGCTTCGCTCCTCTTCGACGACTTGCCGTGCATGGACAACGCATTGGAAAGGCGCGGCGCTCCCTGTACTCATCTCGTCTACGGCGAGGAAGGCGCCATCCTTACCGCGCTTGCTTTGATCAATCGCGCGTACGCGCTTACTTGGCGCGCGGTTGGTGGCTGCTCGCAGGTCAGACAATTCCAGGCCCTGGCGTTCATCGAGCATTGTCTTGGCGTGGGAGGCTTGCTTAACGGGCAAAGCTTCGACCTGCATTACGCAAGCTTGCCCCGCACGCTGGAAACAACCGAGCGCATCGCGCGGGGCAAGACCGTCTCGCTGATTCGGCTGACTCTGGTGTTGCCCGCGATGCTGGGCAGTGCTTCGGCCCGCGATCTTCAGCAGATCGAGCGCATTTCCTTGTTCTGGGGCCTTGGCTATCAAATTGTGGACGATCTCAAGGACGTGCTGCAAAGCGGAGCGCAATCGGGAAAGACCTCAGCGCGCGATGTCCTGCTTGGCCGACCGAACATCGCCGCGGTCATCGGCATACGCGGCGCGGTTCGGCGCCTCACGCGATTCATCGATCTGGGAGACAGAGCGCTGCGGAGCCTCGTGATTTTACGGCCAGAATTCGACTTTCTCGAGAGGCTGCGCGGTGAACTTCAACATGAGCTTGCCAAAGTTACGCGGGACTCATGCGATCTGGCGGAGAGAGGCAGGCCGTGATCTTTCTCAAATTGATTTTGACCAACTTGCGCCGCCATCGCATCCGCTCGTTGATCAGCGTGGCGGGAATCACCTTCAGCGTAGCAGCAATGCTTACGGTCGTCACAATCCTGCAGGGAGCGATCGGCATGTTCTCCAGAATTCTCTCGAACGACAGCGAGATCATCGTTTTCGAGCGCGATGTCTCTGACCTTTTCTTCAGTAATGTTCCTGCAGACGCAGCTGCACAGATCTCCAGTTGGTCGCTGGTTGCGCATGCCAATCCGGTGCTCTTCGGAATCGTCTCCAGTGAGGGGCACCCGATCATCACTTGCTTCGGAGTCACATCCACTGACGCGCGCATTCAGAAGGCCGAATGGCTCCAGGGCGATCGCAGCAGTTTCGCACAGCATGCCGATGGCGTGGTGCTTGGTACGCGAGCGGCCAAATTCCTTTCCGCCCGTCTCAACAGCCAGGTTCAGATTGGCCATTCTACCTTTCATGTCATCGGCATCCTGAAAACAGCGAACGGCTTTGAAGACGGCGGAGTCTTCATGCCGCTCGGCTCCGCGCAAGCCTTCTTTCACAAAGAAGGAACTTCCTCCGTGATTACGGTCAAGCTGCGCAACAAGGACGATGCCGCCATCTTCAAGGAAATGGTGAGAACGAAGTTTCCAAGCCTGATCGCGCTGGAAGACGCGGAATTCACGCGCTCCTACTCGCAATTCAGAATTCTCAAGGCCACCGCCTGGGCGGTAGGCGGTTGCGGTCTGCTGCTCGGCGGGCTCGGAGTGGCCAACACCATGATCATGTCAGTCTTCACGCGGATTCGTGAGATCGCCATTCTCCGCGTCAACGGGTTTTCTCATGCGCAGATAGGAAGTGTTATCTTCGGCGAGTCCGCGGTCGTCTCAGTTCTTGGCGCGATCGCGGGACTGTCGTTTGGAACCTGCTTCCTCGACGCGCTGAAGCTGATCCCCGCTCTTGATGGATACGTCGATACAAACCTTCATCCACTTCTTGTGCTGCTTGTGCTCCTGCTGGCCCTGCTGACGGGCGTTGCCGGCGCCCTTTACCCGGCAGTCTACGCCGTGCGTGTCCGCGCGGTGGAGGCGCTTCGATTCGAATGAGAGTCACTCTGGAATTCGATGGAGCACCGGGCATCGCACTGCGCGCAGTCGATCTGTGGAAGAGCTACGACGAAGGCACGGTCTCGGTTCTGAAGGGTGTGGACATTGGGTGTTTCGAGGGTCGTTCCGTGGCTCTCTGCGGACCATCCGGCTGCGGCAAAAGCACGCTTCTGCATCTTTTTGCCGGGTTGGATTTCCCCGACCGCGGCAAGATTTGGGTCAACGGTGTCGAGATCAACCCGCGCTCAAATCTGCTGCAGCTTTTGCGGCACGAAGTTGGTTTTGTCTTTCAGCTCCACAACCTCATTCCCGATTTGACTCTCGCGGAAAACTGCCTTATCCCCACGGTCGCCGCCGGCATCGACCGCCGCACCGCAAAGGCGCGTCTTCAGGAGCTCGCGGAGCGCACTGGGCTCACGCACCGTCTCGACCACCGCATTCAAAAACTCTCCGGCGGAGAGCGCCAGCGCACGGCGCTCTGCCGCGCACTGATGAACAGGCCGAAGATTCTGCTGGCCGATGAGCCGACGGGCTCGCTCGACGAACAAGCCAGCGGCGCGGTCTTCGACCTTTTGCTCGATCTTGTGGCCGCTGAGGGCGTAACGCTTCTTATGGCCACGCACGATCGCAGTCTTGCCATGCGCTGCGACCGCCTGGTGGAAATGCACGATGGAAAGATCCATGAATACGCGCACGCTTGATGAGATCGAGGCGCCGCGCCTAACCACGCGGGCCGTCGCCAACGCCGCCTGGCACAGCCTCTTCTGGCTTGTCTGTGCAAACGCCGTTGGAGTGCTCAATGCGATTCTGCTGCTCCTCCCCGCCCCGAACAGGCAATTAGGAGAGTGGACCTACGGCCGCTGGATCATGGTGCACATGAATCTGGAACTCTACGGCTGGACCAGCCTCCCCTTGGTCGGATTTCTTTTCAGGGTCTACGGCGCAGATCGAGGCCCTGCCGCGAACTGGTGCCGGCCGGTGCTTTGGGTGTGGTCTGCCTCACTCGGCGTGGGCGTGTTCTCCTGGCTCTCAGGACATTCCAGTGGCAAGCTCTTTCTCGACTGGAACGGATACGCGCGCACGCTGTTTCCGTGTGCGCTTCTGGCGCTTTGGCTGCTCTTGGTTATTGCCCTGATTGCGAACTGGAGCCATTCCGAGAATGCAAACCTGATTGCCTGGGTGGCAAAGCTTGCTGGTCTCGTCATTCTGCTGGCTGGCCCATTTGTCATCTACGTCGCCTCTGGTCCGAACACCTATCCTCCAGTAAATCCCGATACGGGCGGCCCGACAGGCGCTAGCCAGTTGGAGTCCTCCCTCGCCATTGTGGCTGTCTTGCTGATGCTTCCTTTCGGACTGGCTCCGCGCAAACCAGAAAAATCCAGGACCATCGTCATTGCCTGGATCGCGTTGACCGCGGAATCCATTCTCTGCGCCGCGTTAGGCCGCGCCAACGTCAGCCATCATCAGGCCGCGCAGTTCCTCAGTCTGGGCAGCCTTCTCGTCTGGTTGCCGCTCACGCCCGCTTACTATGCGGCCTTCGCGTGGCACGTAAACACTCGTCGCTGGCGATTGGCTTTTCTCTGGTGGTGGGGCGCCTTAGTGGTCACCGGATGGGTCATCTTTCTTCCCGGGGTCCTCGACCACTTTAAGTTCACTGACGGTCTCGTCGGACACTCTTTCGTGGCCATGGCAGGCTTCTCATCGAGCTTGATCATCTTCGTCATGGTGCAACTTTTGGGCGACGATAGATGGATCTTCAATCGCGTGCGTTCGTTCCTCCTGTGGAACTCGAGCGTCATCGCCTATGTCGTGCTGATGACCGTGGCAGGCTGGCGTGAAGGATTCGACCCGGCCTTCACCATCGTTCCCGGTATTCTGCGCAACGTTCTCTACACTCTTCGCCTCATTACTGGCTTCCTGATGCTCCTTGCGTCACTGGATTGGCTTGTCGATACGTCAGCTCTTCTTCGAAAGCCCGTCCCCGTTTCCATTGAAGTTCCACAGGAGGAGACAGTATGAGCCGTTTCAGCATTTTGGGTTATCAGTTGCTGACTGGGATCTCCGATTCCTCAACCGGCGCAATGCTCATGATTTCACCAGCATTCGCGCTGCGGTTGATGCGCTTAAGCACGCCATCTGACGCGCTGACCTACGTTTCGTTCATCGGCGCATTTGTCCTTTCCGTCGGTCTTGCCTGCCTCTACGGCGCGCTTCTCGCTTACCACAAAGGCAGCCGGACAAAGCTTGAAATTGTTTGGCTGCTCACAGCCTTCACACGCGCCGGGGTCGCCATCTTTGTAATGGAGCAGGTGCTGGTGAACGCGCTCGAAGCCGGGTGGTCGATGGTCGCCATCTTTGATGGTATGTGTGTATTCATCCAGGCGATTGGACTGCGCAAAGGTTGGTTGACCAGTGCCGCCCGCTAAGATTCGCAGTTCCGGTTGGCAAGGCGCAAGCCTTGTCGCGATCACGTATGTCTACTTTCTCATCTTCGCCCAGTTCGCATTCCTGAAGCGGCTGTCGAGCCTCGGCGTGGCGGACGTGCACTTGAAGTCCGTGATGGCGGCCATGGCCGCGGGCGGCATCCTGACGAGCCTGCTCGCGCCGCGGCTCAACTTTTGGCCTTCGGCGAGCCTGCGGCTCCGCACAGGGCTTATTACCTGTGGCCTTGCGGCATTTCTGGCGCTGCTTCCGCTCGGGTTTCCCGCGGCCGCGGTTTTGGCCCTTCTCATCGGCGCGGGGCTCGGTCTGCTTACTGTCACTCTGGTCACGCATCTGCGCCGATTCGCAGGCGATCGCAACCCGCTCTTCGCAGTCGGTGTGGGCACGGGCGCGGGCTATCTTGCCTGCAACATTCCACGCTTCTTCACCGCCTCCGCGGAATTGCAGGCGCTATCGGCGGGCAGTGTGTGCCTCGTAGGCATCGGCATTACTTTTCTTGTCGCCCCTGTGCGGATCGAGGCGCGCGAGATCTCACCGCAATCGCCGATCTCGTTTTATCGCGTACTCGCAGGTTTTACCGCGCTGGTCTGGCTGGACTCGGCCGCCTTCTTCATCATCCAAAACACTCCGTCGTTGAAGGCCGGAACCTGGCAGGGATCCCTTCATCTGTGGGCAAACGGCTTACTGCATCTTGTTGCGGCACTCGCCAGCGCATGGCTCCTGCGGCGCAGAGGTCTTTCGCCAGTGCTCACCGGCTCCTTTCTCGCGCTCGGCGCGGCGTGTCTGCTCCTGCTCGATCCCGGCCGCGCACAGCTCGCGTCTATCTTCTATCCCGTTGGCGTCTCGCTCTATTCCGTGGCGCTAGTCGCGTATCCATCGTTGATCGCTCCGGCTGCTTCCGTTGAGGAGCGAGGCCGGATGGCCGGGAGGATCTACGCGGTTGCTGGCTGGACAGGCTCAGCGATGGGAATCGGCATGGGCCAGAATCTTGGCCATGTTCCACCCGTCTTCGTCGCCGCTGCCGGCTCGGCTGTTTTGCTGCCGCAACTCCTCTCAGGCCTTCGCCAGCACGCCCGTGAGCTCGCGCTCACGGCCTCGGTGCTTCTTTTAGCTTTCTTCGCCGATCGGCTGCTGCGCCCGGTCGATGCGTCACCACAATTTACGCAAGTCGAGCGCGGACGGCAGGTCTACATCTCCGAAGGCTGCATTCACTGCCATTCACAATATGTCCGACCCAAATCTTCCGACGTTCTGATGTGGGGACCGGTCGAACCGGTCGAAGAGGTGCGCGCCGAACAGCCGCCGCTCATTGGCAATCGTCGCCAGGGACCCGACCTGACGAATGTTGGAGCGCGCCGCTCGGCCCTCTGGCTCAAAGCTCATTTCTACAATCCGGCCCGGGTCAGCGGATCGTCCGTCATGCCCTCGTATGGTTTTCTCTTCCGCGATGAGCGGGGCGACGATCTTGTCGCTTACCTCGAAAGCCTGCACACAGAAGGCACCGCCCGGCACATCGAAGAGGAAGAACAATGGCAACCCTCTCCCGCCGCGGTCGCGCAGGCCAATTTGGCCGACGGCAGACGCATTTATCAGCGCGACTGCGCCACTTGCCACGCTGCAGACGGCCCGACGCGACGCGCCTGGCAGTCGAGCTTCAGACAGCTTCCCTCCAATCTCGCAGTAGGGCCCTACCTTTATCTGCCGCCTTCAAATTCCCAACAGCAGCGCATGATGCATCTTGCGCAGATCGCCAAATTTGGCATTCCTGGAACCGATATGCCGGGGCATGAATATCTTTCCGATGACGACATTGCCTCCATCAGTCTTTGGCTGTCGCAGGTCATCGCGCAACCAGGTCAACAACCTGATAACTCATTCCATTCAGGAGAAGAACCATGAAGCCGCACGCACCAGCGCTTCTTTTCGCCATTCCGCTCGCATTGGTTTCTGGCGCTTTCGCACAGCATCAAACCTTTAGGGTCAATCCGGACTCAAGCCAGGTGACTTTCACTTTGGGCGGCAACACGCACCACGTCCAGGGAACATTCCATGTGCAGAGCGGGTCGATCGATTTCGACTCACGCGCGCAAAAGATCTCCGGCCTGTTGGTTGTCGACGCTGCCAGCGGCAACAGCAGCGAACCGAGTCGTGACAAAAAGATGAATACAGACGTCCTGGACACCGCGCACTTTGCCGAAGTGACGTTTGCGCCCAGCAGCTATCAGGGCGCCATCGCGCCGTCTGGCGACTCCACGATTCAGGTCTCCGGTGTCTTCACGCTGCACGGCACGCCACATGACCTCACACTCCCCATGCAGATTCATATCGATGGGACGAACCTGACCGCGAAAGGCCACTTCATGGTTCCCTACGTGAAGTGGGGACTCAAAGACCCCAGCATCTTTGTCCTCAAGGTCGCCAAGGAAGTTGACATTGATCTGGATTTGCGCGGGCGCTTGACTCCCGGCAGTTAGCAAGGTAGCCGTTACTCTTCCATTAGCGGCAGGTTCCCCGGGCAGCGATTCTGAGACCCGGGATTCTGCGGCGGGCAAGCACATCAGAAGAAATTCCCTAGTCCGTGCTCCGGAAATCTAGTGCTGCGCGGCATCGCCAGGCTTGCCGTCGCGGAAGAGTAGATGGTGAACATCTGGCCAGAATTCCTTAGCCATGAAGGAGGCCGCATCGATCCCGATGTCAAGGCCCCATTCTGTGCCTGTGTTGGCAAAACTGCGTTCGCGCGAAGGATAGTAAAGGCTCGACAAGCCCGCCGAGGCGCCAGCGCCGACAACCTCGCTTACGTTGAAGACTTCATTTCCAGAGTCGGATCGGGTGATGACGGCGCGGCTCAAGGCATAGCCGCTCCGCTTGAGAAATCCTCCTCTGCCCAAGGTGTAGTACCGCGTGTCTTCATGCGTCATAACCGGCACGACGAATTCCACCATATAGTTCTCGCTTGTCTGGTCGACGGCCGCATGCCAGAAATAGCGGGCATATCCCGCCGCGCCCTGATGGAACTCGGGAGTTGCGTCCGTCGCCATCGAGTAACCAGCGAGGATTGCTGGAATGAATACCGAGGAATAATCGAAAGAGTCGTCGGTTGCAGTAAGAAATTTCTCCTTCACTGACTGGGCAGGAAGCCTCTCGTCGGTGCTCACAGCACGAAAGTTCGGAATGATGCCGAGGATACGCTTGGTTTGAGACTCTCGCAGATCTCCGGATGAGTTCTGTGGAGTCGGCGCGTCTGGCATATCGCCCGGTGCGGAATGTGGCCCCTTGGCTGCGCCGCTATCCTGAGAGCCCGGCGACTGGGCGTTGGCGGATGCTACGGCAGATGCGCGGCTGGGTTGTGCCGGCATCTTCAATTGCGCCGCATCGGGCTCCATTAGCGACAATATTCAACTCCGAATGGTGTGATCACGATTTCGCGCGGGCCACTTTGAACCTCGATCGTTTTCAATACAGTGTTGAATGTGGGGCTCGTCGGCTTCGTATCGATGACCGAGACGCTGCCGGCATCGCCAAAGTTGAAGTTGACGACATAGACCCGATTGCCGTCCCGAGTTACCGCTACCCCGGCCGGGTATGTGCCGACCGGGATGGTCTGCACGACCTTGTCAGTATCCGTGTCGATGACCGAGACGCTGTTGGAACCCGAGTTCGTGACATAGGCGAGGTGCCTGTGCGGCGAAAAGGCAATCAATAATGGAGTGGTTCCCACCTTGATCGTGTCGATGACCTTGTTGGTGATTGTGTCGATCACTGAGACGGTGTTCTCATTCTGATTTGCCATATAGGCAAAGTGCCCGTAGGGGGCGAATGCCACTCCACCGGGTTTGCTGCTGCCCAAGGGGATCGTATCCACTACCTTGTTCGTATCTGTATTGATGACTGAGACACTATTGGAACCCTGATTGGTCACATACACCTTTTCTCCATTGCGGCTAACGGCCACTTCCACTGGATCGGTGCCAACCGGGATGATTGCAATCAAGCGGTTGTAGGTGGGGCTCGACGGATTGGTATCGATGACCGAAACGTCGTTGGTGCTTTCATTCGCCACGTACGCGCGTGTACCGTCGTCCGGCGTGATTGCAATCCCAAGCGGAGCAGTGCCGCCAGTCTGGGTGTTGATGGGAGTGACCGTGTCGAATAGGGAGCTCGAAGGATCTGTATTGATCACCGAGAGTATGTTTGAGCCGAGACGCGTGAAATATGCCCGTGTACCGTCTGGAGTAATCGCGATATCCGACGGTTGATTCTCCACGTTGGTGGTGCCGAGGGTCGCGATCACTGTGTTAACCCCCGTATCGACGACCGAGATCGTGTTGGAGTATTGATTGGTTACGTAGGCTATGGGACAGCTGCATTGCCCAAATGCCGGGGCAGCGGCTACCAACGCGCCGACCGTGACGCCGGCAAGAACGAGCCATCGGCGACGCGAGACGGGACTTGTGCTGAAAAGCGACCTGATGATGTGGCGCATACATCTTCTCCTTTACGTGTTTCCGTGCGAGTTTTGCCAACAGATGACCCGCCGATGTAGGTCGGCAAGCGACCCAGCGGGCTCTCCACGTTCGGGACTGTTGTAGGAATGGCGGGTGGGGAGCCAACAACGCTTGGTGGTTCTCAGATCCGTCGACGACCGCGAAATCCGCGAGCAGAAGCGCCGTACTTCTCCGGGAAGAACTCTCCTTCCCCTTTCCGGCTTCGGCGACGGTAAAAACTATACCTGAAATCTCCTTTTTCGGCATCGATTCGCTCCGATTGTACCGCTCCTAAGAACCTTGCAAATCCAACATTGCATTTGCGGTCGAAAAGCGTCGGCGAATCTGGGCTGTGGCGTGCCCGAAGAGTCGCCATCGGGTCTGAGCACAACCACCTTGCTCCACCAGCCGAAAGCATCAGATGGGGCGCCCCAACAGGGACAGGAGGAACGCGCTTCGAGAGACAATGGAGCGGCTGGTACCTGTGGCAGCTACAGCCCGCGGCCGACATTGGTGCTCGCAAGAAGCCCGTCCGA
>Ga0326727_10007568_pt1 | contig 28558 bp, 23 predicted proteins | sample MB2enrmetagenome_FD_207643 | JGI IMG/M metagenome (GOLD analysis project Ga0326727, IMG submission 207643) | Lab enriched peat soil microbial communities from McLean, Ithaca, NY, United States - MB29MY | ecosystem: Environmental > Terrestrial > Soil > Wetlands > Peat | place: USA: New York... | reverse complement strand
CATGAACAAGCCGACGATAACGTGGGTTGCGTGCAGGCCGACCAGCGAATAAAAGGTAGTGCCGAAGAGGTTGGTGCAGATGGTGAGGTGATCGACGGTGATGAGGTGGTACCACTCCAGCGCGGTGCCGCCGATGAAGATGCCGCCCAGCAATACCGTCGCGGCCAGCCACAGCGAGCACAGGCTCTGCTTGCCTTTGTGCAGCGCGGAGACGGCGAGGTGGACGGTGGCACTGGAGGAGAGCAGGCAGATGCTGGTGAAGATGGGCAGTTCGAGCACGTCGCGCGGCGCGGGGCCGGTTAGGCTCTTGCCCAGGTAGTAGAGGTAGGCCACGACGAAGATGATGAAGATGGCCGACTCGGCGACGATGAGGCAGGCCATCCCCACGATGCCGCGCGAGGGCAGCTCCCAGGTGGGGGTCGCGTTCTGCGGGATGACGGCGGCTTGGCTCAACGGTGCTTCCTCTCTATTCGTAGCGGCTGTCGGGGTCGTCGGGATGCTTTAGGTCCCACAGCGGACGGCGGCTGTCGACGGTGGGAATCACGGCGAAGTTATAACTTGGCGGCGGCGAGGAGGTGGACCACTCCAACGTCCACGCATCCCACGGGTCGGGGCCGGCGATGGGGCCCTTGAAGTACGACCACACCATGTTGTAGACGAAGAGCAAAGTGCCAATGGTCTGGAAGATGGCGCCGCTGGAGATGATCATGTTCCAGATCATCCAGCCGCGGTCGGCCTCGTAGGTGTAGATGCGGCGCGGCATGCCCAGCAGGCCGGGGACGTGCATGAAGTCGAAGGTCAGGTGGAAGCCGATGAGGAAGATCCAGAAATGCCACTTGCCCAGCTTCTCGTTCAACATGCGGCCGGTGATCTTGGGGTACCAGTAGTAGAAGGCGGCGAACAGGATGAACAGGATCGCGCCCACCAGCACGTAGTGGAAGTGGGCGACCACGAAGTAGGAGTTGCCGAGCTGCCAATCGAAGGGCGCGACCGAGAGCATGATGCCGGTGAGGCCGGCGATGAGGAACTGAAACAGGAAGCCGAGAGCGAACATCATCGACGCGGTGAAGTGGATCTTGCCGCCCCATAGCGTGGCCAGCCAGTTGAAGATTTTGATTCCGGTGGGCACCGAGATGATCATGGTGGCGAGGGTGAAAAATGTGTTGGCGCCGGCAATCATGCCGACCGTGAACATGTGGTGCGCCCACACGCTGAGGCTGATGAAGCCGATGCCGACCGAGGCGGCGACCATCGCCGGATAGCCGAAGATGGCCTTGCGCGAGAAGACCGGGATGATCTCGTTGGCGAAGGCGAACGACGGCAGAATGAGCACGTAAACCTCGGGATGGCCGAAGATCCAGAAGAAGTGCATCCACAGCACCGCGGAGCCGCCGGCCTGGGTATCGAAGAAATGGGAGCCAACGTAGCGGTCCAGCATCAGCATGATCTGCGCGGCGGTGAGCGGGCTGATGGTGACGAAGACCAGGCATGACATCACCAAATAGAGCCAGACCAGCAGCGGCATCCGGTTCAGCTTCATGCCGGGGCAGCGCATGCATAGGGTGGTGGCCACGATGTTCAGCGCGGTGCCGATGCTGCCGATCCCGCTGAGCAGGATGGCGAGGGTCCAGTAGTCGGTACTGTGGCCGGGCGAGAAGACGCGCGCGGTGAGCGGTGCATAGGCGAACCAGCCAACGTCGGGTGCGCCGCCCGCGCCGTACAGGCCGCTGCCTCCAAGATAGCTGAAGTAGAGCAACAGGCCGCCCAGGCTGGCGATCCAGAAGCTGAAGGCGTTCAGCCGCGGGAAGGCCATGTCGCGCGCGCCGATCATCAGCGGGATCAGATAATTGCCGAAGCCGAACAGGATGGGCATGCCCACGAAGAAGACCATGGTGGTGCCGTGCATGGTGAAGAGCTGATTGAAGACCTGCGGCGACACGAAGTGGTTGTTGGGCACGGCAAGCTGGACGCGTATCAGCAGCGCTTCAAAGCCGGCGATGACCAGGAAGATCAGCGCGTAGCCGATGTACATCAGGCCGATCTTCTTGTGGTCGACGGTGGTTACCCAGTCGTGCAGCACCTCCAGCACCAGCCGCCGCGGTGCGGTCTGGGTGAGGCTTGCGGTCGCGGGAGCCTGGGTCGCCATGGTGTCCTTCCGTACTCTACTTCAGTGTCGTCAGATATGCGGTGACCGCGTCGAGATCGTGCTGGTTGAGGTGCATGGGAGGCATCAGGCACCCAGGTTTGAAGTTGGCCGGGTTGTCGACGAATGCGCGCAGATTGGCCGCCGTGTTGGGGACGGCCCCTGAGGCGATGGTATCGCGGCTGGCGAGGTGGGTCAGGTCGGGGCCGAAGGTCCCCGTGGCCACGGTCCCAGCCACGGTATGGCAACTGATGCAGGCGTTGTGCTGAAAGACGGCGCGGCCCTCGGCGACGCTGGGGTCTTCGACCGCCGGCTGCTTCTGGTGCGCGACCCAGGCGGCGAATTGGGCGGGCGTATCGGCGTAGACGCGCAGCAGCATCAGCGCATGCTGGGTGCCGCAGTACTGTGCGCATTGCCCGAGGTAGAGTCCGGGCGCCTCGGGGTCCATCCACATGGTGTTAATGCGGTTGGGAATTACATCGGTCTTGCCTGCCAGGCGCGGCACCCAAAAGCTGTGGTCGGTGTCGGCGGAGGTCATGGTGAGATAGGTCGGCGTGGGGTGTTTGGGATCGCTGACCGGGATGTGCAGCTCATTGGCGGTGACGATGCCCAGCTTGGGATAGTGGTACTCCCACCAGAACTGGTGGCCTATGACGGTGACGTCGAGCGCGTCGGCGGGCTTGGTCGCGTTCTGGGTTAGAAGGATGATGCGCGCGGTGGCCAGGAACAGCATGACCACGATCAGGATGGGAATCACCGTCCAGGAGAGCTCGATCTGAGTGCTGCCGTAGATCTGCGGAGGCTCCTGCGCGGCGTTGGCGTCGCCGGGCCGATGGCGGAAGCGCACGGCCGCGTAGAGCAACAATCCTCCGACCACCAGGAAGATGGCAGCCGTAATGCCGAGCACAAGCAACGACAGGTGGAAGATGGAGTGCGCAGGCGTTCCCGCCGGAGCGAAGAGAGTGGTCGGGTTTGAGTTCACCTGAACGGCGAGACCGAGCCAGACTGGACGGGTCAACATAAGACTCCGGAAGATCGCCTGATGAAGCAAGGGAATTGAGTCATGCTTGACTTGAGTTGAAGAAAAACTATCGTTCCACATTCAGATGCAACAAGCAATCGAAGGGGGTGTGCATTCTTGTGCGCGGATTTCACTTTTACTTCAGACGATCATATCCGTCCGGCGCAAGAGGAAGGTGAATTTAGGTTGTGGAGGAGGCTGCGACGCTCAGGATCGACGGCTGCCGGTGCGACCAGATCGCGGCGAGCTGCACGACTGCATACGCCGCCAGGATCGTCATTAGCGGATCGATGTTGAGGCGATAGCGGAACTCCGCATGAGTGATGTAGTAGGGAAGCGGAAACAGCAGCAGGGGCAGGGCGATCAAGACCGCGAAGTGGAGCATGCGCTTACGGTATAGGAGCAGAAGGCCGATCGCTCCGAGCAGGGTCGTGGTTACAGCGTGGAGGACAAAGATGGGGGAGCCGCCCGCGCTTCCAGTCCCCATCCAGAAGCGGAAGCACCTGCGAACGCTGAGGTTGAGGAAGGTGCCTGGGTGCGCGCTAATGTACGCCCAGGCCTGTTGCGACTTGTCGCGGGTATAGGCCAGCTCTCCCATGGCGACATAGCTGGCCAGCTCCTGATGGTTGTAATAGGGGAAGAGCGACTCATCGAGGTAGCCGGTGGCGCCGGGCCGGTTGCCCATCCATAGCTCAAACCCGACCGTGCTGCGCATGGGAATGAAAGCGTGAAAGTGGTAGGCGTTGCGGATGGGCCACGGGGAAAACACAAGGACCAGCGCCAGCAGGCCCAACAGCGGGGCCCTGCGCGAGACCTGCCGGGTCTGCCACGCCAGCCACCCCATCATCGCCAGCAGAGACGGAAGCAGCGCCGGATTGACCAGCGCGATCAGAGCGGAGCACGACCCCATCAGCATCCAGGTCGCGATGGTGGGTTTGCGGCGGGCGCGCAACGCAAACGCGATCGTACCGGCGATGGCGCATGCGGAGATGCTGGTCTCCCAGAAGATGGTGGGGATCCAGAGCAACGGCAGCGAGATCGCCCAGAAGGAACCTGCGAGTACTGCGGTGCGGAAGCCGAGGGTCACCCTGGCGACCTCCATCATCCACCAGATGGTGAGCACGCTGATCCCCGTCTGCAGCACCATGATGGCGATCGCAGAGGCGAAGGAGTAGCTGCCGAAGACCAGGAACACGGCGGCGATCAGGGTCGGGTATCCGGGCGCGATAAACGCAGTCGGCCCGGTGAATCCTCCGAAGGGAGAGCTGTAGCCCTGGCCATGCAGCAGCGAGTTGGCCAGCAAGCCCATCTCGATGCCGCGGGAGTAGAGCCAGTTATGCGGATTGGCAACGATGACGAGGGCGAGGACGATGAGGCGCGCGAACAACGCCACCGCGAGGACAATCCATGTGGAACGCCGTTCCTGAGGCGAAAGTGGGGACGAGCAGGACCCGTTTTGCAGGCGCGAAATCGGGATTTCAGCCATTTTATGCGACTACGCCGAACCTGGGCCCCGACCGGGGTGTGGTGGCCATGGGCCGGACTGTGCCGGGGCAATTGCTTCTCGACGTACGGTAACACAGCCCGTGGGCGGGGCGGCATTGGGGCGTATCGGAAGGGTAATACCGGGCTTGTGAGACGGGCTTTTGAAGTTGCGATAAGTAGCTGTTTTGCAAGGAGATACGCGTCATTTTTTCCGAACTTAAGTGGTACCCAATGACACTTCTTGGGGATTTCTAATGTTCCGGGCCAACTCTAATCTCGGTACATCCCGAGGAACTCGCAGACCGGAGTGCCGCGGAAAACAATGAACGAGGAGAAACAACAGATGAAGAACATGAAGCAGCTTCTCAGCAACCTGATCAAGGAAGATTCCGGTCAGGACCTGATTGAGTATGCACTGGTCGCGGCTCTGGTAGGTCTCGGCGCCGTTGCAGCGATGAGGGGCCTCTCGGGCACTATCGGGAACTCCTTCAACACCGTCGGCAACAACCTCACCAATGCTGTCTAGCTTGGACAAAAGCTTATGTGAGCGTTAGACGTCAGCGCTCACATAAGCTGCCTCCCCAACCCTGGTCTACAGTAGCTTGTCGCAAAAAGATAGCGAGTGATATACGGCTCGCGTCTTGGATTGAACTTGAAACGCCCAAGGAGTCAGGAGAACGGATGAAGAACGTGATCGATCTCCTGGGCGACCTAGCGACGCAAGACTTTGGCCAGGACCCGTTGCAGCACGCATTCGTCCTGGATTTTATGGGCCTCGGCGCCGTGGTCGCATCGAAGAATCTCATGATTTCCGCCAGAACCGATTTCAACAACGCCGGAAACGTGTTGGCTCCCAGCGTCTGACCCGGATGCAAGTCGCGCGAAGTTTGGATTACTTACTACGGTTCATCGCGAACCTGCACGAGTTGTAAATGGGCTGGGAAAACTGAGTCATTGAGTGATTGCAAGCGTAGCCAAGGCTCCTGTAAGCCGGCCTATAAAAGCTCTGGCAATTAGACGATATATACCCCGGGTTTACTACAGGAACGATCAATGACCATTGTCCAACCAGATTTGACGTATCCTGCGACCGCAACCGCCTGTGCATTGGCCGGCTCCATCTTCGATGTCAAGAGCCGCCGTATCCCCAACTTCATTACCTTCCCCGCCTTCCTGATCGGTCTCTGCCTGCACCTGGTGCTGGGAGGGTGGAGAGGCTTGCTGAGTTCGCTGGCGGCGGGAGTCATCTGCGGGCTGGTTTTTCTGGTGTTCTATCTCGCGGGCGGCATGGGCGCCGGGGACGTCAAACTGATCATGGCGGTGGGATGTATTGCCGGCTTATCGCATATCGCGTACCTCTTGGTTCTGACCGCCATCTCCGGCGGAGTGATGGCGGTCTTGCTGGCCCTGTCACGGGGAAGGTTGCAACAGACCATCATGAATGTGGGCGCGATTGCCTCGCACCACACCCACCAGGGGCTGCAACCCCACCCCGATCTGAATCTCACCAACACTCACGCGCTGCGACTGCCGTATGCCCTGGCGATCGCAGGCGGGAGCCTACTCACGTTCTACTTTCAGGTTCAATAGAGGTGCAGGATGATAACCCGTCGACTCACCTCAGCCTTCATCATCGCCCTGGTTGTCTCCGGCATATTTACCTTCTGGCTGAGTCAAAGGTTCACCAAGCAAGCCAAGCCGGCGCCGCCGCCGCCCAAGAGCCAGTACGTTGCGGCCGCCGCCAACATGGAGGCCGGCCAGGCGATCCGCGCGGACAATCTGCGCCTGGTGGATTGGCCGGCATCGATGCCGCTGACCGGCGCATTCAGCAACCCCCAGCCCCTGGTCGGGCGCATCGTGCTTTATCCGCTGGCCGCGGGTGAGCCGATCCTGGAGCGGCAGTTGTCTTCGCCCGGCTCGGGCAATGGAATTACGGTCAAGATCCCGGACGGCATGAGGGCCATCTCGCTGCGCTCCGACGAGATTGTGGGGGTAGCCGGCTTCCTGTTGCCAGGCACCCATGTGGATGTGCTGGTGACGTTGCATCCAGCCAATTCGCCCGACCCGGTCACCTTCACGGTGCTGCAGGATGTCGTCGTGTTGGCGACTGGGCAGAAGACCGAGCCCGATCCGGAAGGCAAGCCGACCGCTGCAACGGTGGTCACGCTTCTGGTGAAGCCGGAAGATGCCGAGCGGGTCGACCTGGCGAGCACCCAGGGCACAGTCCATTTTGTGTTGAGGAACGGAGTTGACCGGGAGGAGTTCAAGGGCGCACCGGTGGTGCTCTCGCAACTGTCGGGGATGCCGGCGTCTGCACCGGACAAGATCGTGCAAAAGCGGCTGCAGCTCGTGGTTGCCAAACCTTATTCGGTCGAGACAATCCTGGGTACGACGCCGAGGACGGACAATTTCCAGTGAGATCACAAGGCTCCAATCCGGGAAGCAAGCCGCTCGCCGGCGCAGGCATGGCAATCGCCATGCTGATGGCAGTGTTGTTGCCCGTATGCGTGGCGCAGGTGGTGACGGTTCCCGCTCCGGCGGTTGCGCCACCGGTTGCTCCGACGCCTGCGGCCCCACAGATGCCGCCGGCCGCTCCGCCGCCCGCCGCCGCCGCGCCTCAGCCTCCGACGATTGCGGGCAGCATGAGCAGCGTGGTGGCGGAGGGCAAGGCGCTGCATGTGATCGTGGGCCACTCGCTGTTCTTGGATACCAAGACCCGTCTGCGCCGGGTTTATGTGGCGGACCCCTCGATTCTCAACTCGGTGACTCTGAGTCCCACTCAGATTGTGGTCACCGCGCTGGCGCCGGGCGTAAGTTCGCTCACCTTGCTGGACGAGTCCGGTCAGGCACAGCCGTATGTCATCTCCGCGGACGTGGATGTTGAAGGGCTTCGCGTGGCCATGTCACAGGCGATGCGCAGCAATGCGGTCAGCGTCGATGGCAATGGCGGCCACGTAGTGTTAAGCGGGATTGTAGGCAGCGATGCAATGGCGGATACGGCGGTCAAGCTGGCTGGACTCTACTCCAAGGAAGTTGCAAACGCGCTCACTGTCATCCCCACCCATCCCAAGCAGGTCCGGCTGCAGGTGCGGATCCTTGAGGTCGACCGCAGCAAGGCGTTACAGCTTGGCATCAACCTGTTCAATCCTGGCGGCAATACCAGCTTTCTCGCGGGGACGACCACGTCGCAGTATCCGTCGACGATGACGTATGCAACGTCGGCGGCCGGAAACATTGGCGCCGGCGGTCAGGTAACCACCAGCAATCCGCTGAACTTCATGCTGTACAGCGCCAAGCTGAACCTGGGTGCGACCATTCAGGATCTGGAGAGCAAGCAGGTGTTGCAAATCCTTGCTGAACCCACGATCACGACGGTCAGCGGCGATACGGCGAATTTCCTCTCCGGCGGCGAGTTCCCCTTCCCGGTGATCCAGCCCGGTGCGGCTGGTGCGGGGCCGATCGTCACCATCATGTTCCGGCCTTACGGCGTCAAGGTGGACTTCACCCCCGTCGTGAATGAGGATGGAACCATCCGTCTGAAAGTCGCTCCCGAAGTGAGTGCGTTGGACTACACCAACACGGTGACGATCAGCGGATTTACCATTCCGGCCATATCGACGCGCAGGGCGTCGACCGAAGTGGAACTGCGCAGCGACCAGAGCTTTGCCATATCCGGGCTGCTGGACCAGCGGACGACGGACATCCTGAGTAAGAATCCAGGCGCGGCCAGCATTCCTATCCTGGGATATCTGTTCAAGTCGAAGAATGTGAACCACTCGACGACGGAGTTGGTGGTAGTGGTTACGCCCACTGTGGTCGATCCACTGTCGGACACCAGTGTGCCTGCTCAGCCGGACCTTCCCATTCCTCCGCTCAGTCCAGCCAGTTACGACAAGTCCCTGGGCAATGGCAGAAATCCTCATCCGGCGGTCCCGCCCATCAATCCTGACCGTCCTCCTTTTGGCGGCAGCCAGATTCCACCGGAGCTTCCACCCGCTGCTCCTTCGCTGGCGCCTGCAAACGGCGCGGCCCAGGAGGTTGCCCCGCCGCAGGCTGCTCCGACCGCTCCGGACACGTCGCCGTCGCCGGTGTTGGCCACCTCGGTGGCTGCGACGGACAGCTATGTCCCCCCGGGCCTGCCCGTCACCGCGCCAACCCAGTTCATCGCGCCGACTCCGCTCCCCGCGCCGACGCAGATTCAGGTTCCCGCAGCCCAGGCAACGCCAGAGCCCGCAATGGCAGCAGCTCCACTGATGGCTGCCGCGCATGAGGCCCCACCGATCCAGCCCTCCGCTGGTTCCGGAGCGACTCTGAATTCCAACCAGCCTGTCCCAGAGACAGGGGATGCGCCGGCGCGCGCGATGGTCGAGATCATGACGCTCTCGCACGAAGCAGACGCGGATGCGATGGTTGCCGCTCTGCGGCGTCACGGTTACAGCGTCGCCGTCAATCGCGATCCGCATGACTCATTGCTGCACCTGGATGTAGGACCCTTCGCCAGCAAGGCCGATGCCGAGACCATGCGTCAGCGGCTGCTTGGCGATGGATATGACGCAACGATTAAGTGAGGTTGGCAAGAACGGTCTTCTGTTTTCCGCGCTTCGAAACGACTGCCAGAGCCAAGAGGAAATAGACAGTGAATTCAGTTCCATACAACGCGGGAATTCCCAACATCGCACTGATCACGGTCAGCATCGATCCCAAGCTCGCCGACGAGATCGCCGACTGCGCGTCGAGGATGCTGTGGGCGGTGCATCGCACCGATTGCGAGAACTATATCTCGGCCACCAAACGCCCTCCGTTTCCCCAGGCGGTCAAATCGTCGCATGCCTGTGTCGCGGTGATCGATTTCGACAAGGACATCGATCAGGCGATCGAGGCTGCGGCCTATATTCAGGAGCTATTTGCGGGCAGGGCCGCGCTGGTGGCGCGTTCCGCAAGCCAGGACCACGAGGTGCTGCTGCGCGCGATGCGCTGCGGTTGCAACGATTTTATCGGCCGGGACTTCGACGAACAGGAGTTCACCGATACGCTGACCCGGCTGAACCAGCAGTGGACCACTAAGGCGGTCCGCAATGCATCGCGCGGCTCGGTGCTTACCTTCTTCGGCGCCAAGGGCGGGGTCGGCACCACCACTCTGGCCGTGCATATTGCGATGTATCTGGTGCAATGCCATCACAAGAAGACGCTGCTGATCGACAACCATCCGCAGTTGGGCCACGCCTGCATCTATCTCGGCCTGGACGGAAGCCGCTACCACTTTCACGAGCTTGTCCGCAATCTGAGCCGGCTGGACAGCGAGCTCTTGCGCGGCTACATCGCGACCCACGCCAGCGGCCTGGAGGTGCTGTCTTCGCCCGACGTCTGTGGCGGCAGGAAGGCGACCGATCCCGAGTCGATGTCCCAGACGCTGGACTTCCTGCGCGGCGAGTACGACTACGTGATTGTCGATTGTCCGACCGCGCTGGATGAGACCACGCTTGCGGTGGTCGAGGCCTCCAACCAGGTTTACCTGGTGGCCACGCCTGAGATCGGGTCGATTCGCGACCTATCCAGATATGTCGACAGCCTGTCGCAGAACGACCAAAACACCGAGAAGGTGAAGGTAGTCATCAACCGGTTCTCGGCCCAGCACGCGGTGAGCCTGGAGCAGATCGAAAAAGCGATTCGCCTCCCGGTTGCCATGAAGCTTCCCAATAGTTACGCCGAGGTGGTGCGTTCGGGAATTCTGGGCGAGCCGATCAGCCACAAGCACAAGTCGGAGTTCACCGGACAGTTACTGAAGTGGGTGAGCGACTTGGCGGGTCCCATCACGGCTGTGGAGGAAGGTACCTCCGCGAAGAAGGGCAAGTTCTCTCTTTGGAAATAAACCTTAACCAACGCTTGATCGAGAATCCAGGTATTTGTTGCCATGTCCGATATTAATGCCAACCTGACCAATTCAGCCCGGCCCAATGGGCGTCCCATGAAAACCGTGGGCGATTCCGTCCAGCAGCATATCAAGACGGCGGTCCATAAGGAGCTGATCAAGCGCGTCGATCTCGACAAACTGGGAGAGATGCAGGAGACGCGCGGCGCGCAGCAGCAATTCTTTACCGTCATCCAGCAGATCATCAACGAGCAGGGCGTTCCGCTCAGCTCCGTGGAGCGTGACCGGCTGGCGCAGGAGGTGGTGGACGAGGTCTTCGGTTTGGGGCCGCTGGAGCCACTGCTGAAGGACGACACCATCAGCGACATCCTGGTGAACACCTTTAACTCCATCTATATCGAGCGCCGCGGCGTTCTGGAGAGGACGACGCTGACCTTTCAGGACAACCGGCACCTGCTGCACATCATCGACAAGATCGTCTCCGGGGTCGGACGCCGCGTGGATGAGTCCTCGCCGATGGTAGATGCGCGTCTTCCCGACGGCTCCCGCGTCAACGTGATTATTCCGCCGCTGGCGGTCGACGGCCCCATTCTATCCATCCGGCGCTTTGGCAAATCGCCACTGGGTGCTGAGGACCTGCTGCGCAACCAGGCGCTGACTCCACCCATGCTGGAGTTTCTTCGCGGCTGCGTCAAGGCCAGGCTGAACATCGTTGTCTCGGGCGGTACCGGCTCCGGTAAGACCACCCTGCTGAATGTTCTCTCCGGCTTTATCTCCGACCGCGAACGCATCATCACCATTGAAGATTCCGCCGAACTGCAGATGAAACAGGAGCACGTGGTTCGGCTGGAGACCAGGCCGCCCAACGTCGAGGGGCGCGGCGCGATTAAGCAACGCGAATTGGTAATCAACGCGCTGCGTATGCGTCCTGACCGCGTAGTCCTCGGCGAGGTCCGCGGCGAGGAATGCCTGGACATGCTGCAGGCGATGAACACAGGCCATGACGGATCGATCACGACCATCCACGCCAACACCCCGCGCGACGCCCTCGCCCGCCTGGAGACGATGGCCATGATGGGTGAAGTGCGGCTGGCGGAGAAGGCGGTGCGGGCGCAGATCGCCTCCGCCGTCCACGTGATTATTCAGGCCTCGCGCATGAGCGACGGAACCCGGCGCATCACCCACATCACGGAACTGACCGGCGCGTTCTCCGACGTCATCAGCATGCAGGACATCTTCCTGTTTGAGAAGAAGGGCATCGGTCCCAATGGAAAGGTGAGGGGAAGGTTTTCATCCACGGGAATCGTTCCTAAGTGCGCGGACAAGTTGCTGGCAGCCGGCATCCCGATACCGATCGGCCTGGCTGATCATTGCGTGGATATCTAGAGTTGTTTTCGCACTGCTGGAAGGAGGGCCAATGCTTCTATTTGTCGCTTTTGCTGCAATCCTGACAATTACTTTCGGAACCGTGGTCCTGCTTACCGGCACACCGCAGAGCCAAAAAGCAATTGAAAAGCGGATTGACGGGATCCTGACCACCGGGCCTCATGCAAGTTTGGAACAGCCCCAGGTGCAGCAGTTGCTCAAGGTGGAACCGGCCAGCAGCTTCGGATGGCTGAACGGGCTGCTCGAGAGGTACAAGATCTCGCAGATGCTGGAGTCCAGGATCCTCCAGGCCAACAGCAAGACCACACCCGCCAAGCTGGTGATCTCCACCATCTTTCTGGCCATTGCCGGATTTGCAGGCGTGTCGTTCTTCGTGCATGTTGCCGTGCTTCAGATTCTCGGGGCCTGCATCTTCGCCTATGTCCCTTTTGGTTTGCTCTCGTTCAAACGGGGCCGCAGAATTGCGGCATTCAATGCGGCGCTTCCCGACGGCATCGACATGATGGGCCGCGCACTGCGGGCGGGACACTCGATGACGGCATCCATCAACATTGTGGCTGAGCAGGCCGCGGAGCCGGTGCGCTCGGAGTTCGGTGAAGTATTCAAGCAGCAGAACTTCGGCCTGCCTCTACGCGACGCCATGACCCAGATGCTGGACCGCGTGCCATCCCAGGACCTGCGGGTGCTGGTGACCGGCATTCTGGTGCAGAAGGAGACGGGCGGAAACCTGGCCGAGATTCTCGACCGCACCGCGGCCACCATTCGCGAACGGCTGAAGGTCCAGGGCGAGATCAGAACGCATACCGCACAAGGCCGGCTGACGGGATGGATCCTGTGCGCGCTTCCACTGGTGATGCTGGTCATCATCAATATCGTGCAGCCGGGCTACTCCAAGGCGCTTACCGACAATCCCATCGGCCAGAAGCTCGCCTACGTGGGGGGCGGGCTGCTGGTGGTCGGCGGCCTGGCCATCCGCCAGATCATCAACGGAATCGAGGTGTAGAGGCCATGCCGATCATCCTTTGCGCGGTGCTGGCGTTGATTATCTTCTGCGTGGTTGCGCTGTTGCTGACTCCCAACCTGTTTCGGCCTTCGCCCGAGGCGCAGCGCATCCTCGATGTGGTCAAGAGCACCCGTCCCGACCAGAGAACGATCGGCGGCAAAGAGCAGATGCGCGAACGGCTGCTGAACGTCGCGACGGAGCTGCGCATCCGCCTGGGACTGGCCGAAAACCCGCGTCTCAAGGCGCGGCTGGCCGCAGCCGGCCTGCATGCAAGGGCCAGCGTCGACATCTTCTTCGCCTGCCAGTTTCTGGTGCCGCTGGGGGCAGCCGTCATGGGGAGCCTGATCGGCTCCAACACTCTGTTCTGGGTCCTCACCTTCGGCGTGGTGGGCTATCTCGCGCCCGATATGTGGCTGAACTGGAAGACCGGGCGTCGAAGGAACCGCATCCGTCGCAGTATTCCCGACGCGCTCGACCTGATGGTGATCTGCGTGGATGCTGGGCTGGGGCTGGACCAGGCCCTGCTGCGCGTCGGCGAGGAACTGGGCGTCAGCCATCCAGACATCCAGGCGGAGTTTCTCCAGGTCAATCGCGAGCAGCGCGCTGGACGGCCAAGGCTGGAGGCCTGGCAGAACCTGGCTGATCGCACCCAGATCGAGGAGTTCACCGCATTTGTCAGCATGTTGACCCAGACCGACCGGTTTGGCACGCCGATCATCCGCGCGTTGAGCCGGTTCTCCGAAGACATTCGCATGAAGCGAAGGCAACGGGCCGAGGAGGCCGCGGCCAAGACCAAGATCAAGATCATTTTTCCGCTGGTGTTGTGCATCTTCCCATGCATCTTCATCGTGCTGCTGGCGCCGGCGGTGTTGAGCATCATGAGCGGCTTCCAGGGACTGAATGGTCCCTAACCTAAAGGGGCGACGCTGCGCGGATTACCCAGAGTTTCGCGGTGTCAGGATCGGTCCTGCATATCGCGGGAGACGCCCAGGGCCGATAGGCTAATCCACACGGATTTTGGCGGGCGTAGACAGATGAGTAAACACCACTTTGGTGGAATTGTAGGACTTCGAGGACGTGGGCGATTCTAATAAGGTCTCTACGAAGGCAGGAAGCAGCGGTCTGAACCTTGATTTTGCTGTTCCCCTTGAAATCCTAAGTCCAACGGAAAGGAGGATAGTTATGATTGGCGTTCAAATTGTAGCTGGAGTTCTGGCAGTTTGCGTACTGGGAATCATCGTCTACCGCAGGAAGCAGAAGGCTGTTTAGTTCGGCGGCTGACGGGTGCTTATGCTGAAAGTAACCAATACAACCCGGGGTAACACCGTGGGCGAGAAGATCGAGCTGGCCGACACATCCCTGAAGCGGATGGTTGGCCTGCTCGGCAGGCGCGGTCTGGACGCCGGAGCAGGGCTGTGGATCAGGCCTTCTTCCGGCGTCCATACTGTTGGCATGGCCTTCGACATCGATGTGGTAGGCCTGGACCGCGACTTGAAGGTCATCAAGCTATGGCGCTGCCTGGTGCCGTTCCGGCTGACTTCCGTAAACTTGAAGCTGAGAAGCGTGCTGGAACTGCCCAGCGGAGCCATCGCGCAATCAGAGATACAACTAGGCGATCAACTGCAAATAACCCCAGCGTGATGGCAGCGCGCCGAGCGCTGAATCCCTCTTAGTCGCCGGACAAATTCCTACCCATTTCTGCATATAGTTGCAGCGCGGGCGTGCATGAATATGCAAACTTGTACCATGGTCAGATAGGAACTCAATAGAGCCGGCCGCGCGAGTTATCGCAGCTCTCTGACAAAGGTACGAACCCAATGTTACCCGCCGAATTGATCGCTCTGGAAGACCGTTATGGCGCACATAACTACGATCCATTGGATGTGGTTGTAGAGCGCGCCTCGGGTGCCTGGCTGTACGACACTGAAGGGCGCCGCTACCTTGATTTCCTTGCCGCCTACTCCGCTGTCAATCAGGGGCACTGCCACCCGGCAATCTTCCAGGCGATGTGCCGCCAGGCGGAGAAGGTGACGCTGACTTCGCGAGCCTTCCGCAACGACCAGCTCCCGCTGCTCTACCGCGATCTGCACGAGTTGACCGGCTACGAGATGGCCTTGCCCATGAACTCCGGCGCCGAAGCGGTGGAGACGGCGCTGAAGGCTGCGCGCAAATGGGGCGCGGTGGTCAAGGGCATTCCCGCGGACCAGGCGGAGATCGTCGTAGCCGCCAACAATTTTCATGGGCGCACCATCGCCATCGTCGGCTTCTCGTCGGAGGAGCAGTACCGCAGCGGCTTTGGGCCGTTTCCCGCGGGCTTCCGCTTGGTGCCCTTCGGCGACATCGAGGCGCTGCGCCGCGCCATCACGCCCCGGACCTGCGCGTTCCTGGTCGAACCGATCCAAGGCGAGGCCGGCATCATCGTTCCGCCCGACGGCTATCTGAGCGAGGCCGCCGGGATCTGCCGCGAACACAATGTGCTGTTGATGGTGGATGAGATCCAGTCCGGCCTGGGTCGCACCGGCAAGCTCTTCGCCTACATGCACGAGGGCATAATGCCCGACGTGGTCATCGCGGGCAAGGCGCTCTCCGGTGGCTTTTATCCTGTCTCCGCGGTGCTCAGCTCGCGCGAAATCCTCGGCGTCTTCGGCCCGGGAGACCACGGCAGCACCTTCGGCGGCAATCCGCTGGCCTGCGCCATCGCCCGCGCGGCGCTGCGCGTGATTGTGGACGAGGACCTGCCGGCGCGCTCGGCTGAGCTGGGCGCGTATGCGCTCGAGTATCTGAAGAACCTGAGCAGCCCGCACATCGTGGAAGTGCGCGGCAAGGGATTGTGGATCGGCATTGAGCTGAACCGTCCAGCGCGGCCCTTCTGCGAAGAGCTGAAGCAGCGCGGCTTGCTCTGCAAGGAGACCCACGCGTCGGTCATCCGGCTGGCGCCGCCGCTGGTGATCGACAAGGCTGACCTGGAGTGGGGACTCGGCGAAATTCGCGTGGTGCTCGAAGGCAAGCGCCCTTCCGCGGCTAGGCCGGTCGCGGCAGTCGCCGAAGCAGCTCTCCTGAGTCGTGCCTGAACAGGCTGACCTCGTGCCGGGCGGCTCTACGCGCGGACCCGCTTGCCTCCTGCAATCCCAGACTGTTCCGTAGACCACCGATTACGGTCAACGTGGGGTCGCGCCGCGGGCTGAGCGAGACCCGGCGGTGCAGCATCCTCAAGCGAAAAAATCTACGTCGTAACCCAGCGCACAAGAGGTTTGGGTATACTCGCAGCCTCGGCCCCACTTCTTGAACCCCACACAAAAAAGAGGAAATCATGACGACTGCTGAAACCGCCGTAACGCCCGAACGCATCATGCAGTTCACCTGGGGCTATGTTCCCACGCTGGTGCTGGAGGCGGCCATCCGCCACCACGTATTCGATGTGCTCGACGCGGGCCCGAAGTCCCTGGCCGAGGTGCAGAAGGAGACCGGCGCATCCACGCGCGGCCTGAGCGCGATCATGAATGTGCTGGTCGGTCTCAACTTCCTGGCTAAGGACGAGCATGGCGTCTTCTCGCTGACGCCGGAGAGCTCCGCGTTCCTGGTCAGCACCAAGCCCGGCTACCAGGGCGGGCTGCTGAAGCATTCGAGCGAACAGCTGATCCCGAAATGGCTGGCGATCAACGAAATTGTCGCGACCGGCAAGCCCAAGGAGGCGGTCAACCAGGAGAAGGCGGGCGGCGAGTTCTTCCACGAGTTCGTCAACGATATTCTGCCGCTCAGCTACCCTGCCGCGCGTGCGCTGGCCGGTGGCCTGGAGCTCCACGCCGCCAGTGGGCCGGTGCGGGTGCTGGACCTTGCAGCGGGCTCGGGAGTGTGGGGTATCGCGCTGGCGCAGGCCTCGCCGCAGGTACACGTCACCGCGGTTGACTGGCCAGAGGTCATCCCGGTGACGCAGAAGACAGTGGCTCGATTCGGGGTGTCCGACCGCTTCACCTTCGTGGAGGGGGATCTGCTGGAGGCCGACTTCGGCGCCGGCCACAACGTCGCCACGCTGGGCCACATTCTGCACAGCGAAGGGCCGACCCGCAGCCGCGCGCTGCTGAAGAAGACCTTCGCCGCGCTCGCCCCCGGTGGGACGATTGCCATCGCGGAGTTTCTCGTCAACCCCGATCGCACCGGGCCGATCGGCGGCCTCTTCTTCGCCGTCAACATGCTGGTCAACACCGACGAGGGCGACACCTACAGCTTTGAGGAGATCAGCGGCTGGCTGGCGGAGGCAGGGTTTACGAATGCGCGCACCTTCGACGCGCCCGGGCCGTCGCCATTGGTGCTGGCGACGAAGCCCTAGACTGGGGGATGCGTTCTATTCGAGGGGAACTAGACTAGCGGCTGAGATGACCGAAATGTGGTGGCGCCCTGACTAACCGCAGGTCCTTCGACTTCGCTGCGCTTCGCTCAGGATGACAATTCAGGAGGAGCATTTCAAGCGACGAGACTTAGTGCGAGGTCCAGGTCTTGTCGGCGGAGTTGCACAGCCGCTCCAGGGTGCAGTCGGCGCAGCGCGGCTTGCGCGCCAGGCAGATCTGGCGGCCGTGGTAGATCATCTGGTGCGAGAACTCGATCCACTTGGCCTGCGGGATCTCGCGCATCAGGTCCTGCTCCACCTTCTCCGGCGCAGTCTGCTTGGTCAGCTCCAGTCGCCGCGAGAGCCGCAGCACGTGGGTGTCGACGACGACACCGACGGCGATGCCGAACCACGATCCCAGCACCACGTTGGCGGTCTTGCGCGCGACGCCGGGGATGCGCAGTAGCTCGTCCATGGTCTTCGGGACCTGGCCGCCAAAGTCAGCCTCGACCATCTGCGCGGCCCCCTTGATCGACTTCGCCTTGTTGCGATAGAAGCCGGTGGTGCGGATCAGCTCTTCAAGCTCGGGCAGGGAAGCGGCGGCCATCGCCTTGGGCGTGGGGAAGGCCTTGAACAGCGCCGGCGTGACCAGGTTGACGCGCACGTCGGTGCATTGGGCGGAGAGAATGGTGGCGACCAGCAGCTCCCATGCGCTCTTGTGGTTCAGCGCGCAGACGGCGTGGGGGTAGGTCTGCGCGAGAGTGTCGAGGATGGCGGCGACGCGCTGCCTTTCGGAGAGCTTCGTAGAAGGAGTTTTTTTCACTGTATTCGACTCTTGCTTTCCGCATTCTATAGGTGTTAAGCGACTCCTTTTCCACACGGCGTCGGCGGATGATAATGAATCATTACTAGTTTGGGCTATAACGTGGATCATTCGCCGACTCATTTCTCGCTGTATCCAATTGATAGGGTCGCTTGGGGTAAACAACGTGGCGGCCCGGACGATGAGGATTTCCACCCCTCTCTTTTCCCCTTCCGCATTACAGATGAGGTTTTCATTGAGGACGTGTCAGAGCAATTTCGGGATGGTGAGTTTGACGTCCACAAGCCAGCCCTCGGTGTGCATGCTGTCAGGCAACTTGAACAAATCAGGTATGCGATTATCCATCGGTTTAGGGGGGAAGAAATTGACCCCGCGACGGGCCGTTTATGTCACCCGATCGGCTATTCCAAGGCACTTGTGGAGCAGACAGCGGCTTGTCTGCGGCTGATCCGCCCAACAACGCAATTTGCTCATTCTTGCGAGGGTAGGATCGCAGAGGATGGCAAGCTCTATATTGTCCCCTTCTATTCACCAATCGGGTTGGTGTTGATGCCTCGTAATCAGAGACTTTTCACTGTACGACCCAGTGACGCTTGTGCTCTGCGCTCCTATCTGCCGCTCTTCCGAAAGGCTATGGCCGGGGACTACTGGAAGTTCCGTATGGCGGCCCAAATGCACGAAGCCGGGTATTTTCAGAATCATGAATGGAAGGCCAAGTACTTCCTGTGGACTGCTGCGCTTGAGTCTCTATTCACCTCTCAGGGAAAGAGCATGGGCGCTCCAGTGGCGAAGGAACGCATCAAGTTCCTCTTAGAGCCGAACACCCTCATATATCCGCCAGGGGAACTCGTCTCGTCTGTGCTTCCGCAGAATATGACGGTTGCAGACGTGGTCGATGAGGTGTACTGTCTTCGGAATAATATCGCGCACGGTGATAAGTTGCCCAGCTACTACTTCGAAATGGCAGGTCGTGATGATTTTGAGCGCCCGTTTGCACTTTCCCGTTGGGATACGCTTATTGAGGCGATTAGTTTCCTTGTCCGGTACAGCCTTCTCGCTATCCTGCGTAAAGATTTGATTGAACACTTTCGAGATGGTGACACGTCTGAGGCTTACTTTTCCGCTAACGGCCTCACGCAGGGCGAAGTCCGAAAGCACCTGAGAACACTCAAGTGCCCTTCGTGATTCGGTTGCGCATTCCGCTTACTTCCCATCCCTAATCCCTGTGGTGATTTCGATAGCTTTTTCGCGGCTGTACTTGTGGTCTCTCACATAGGCTTCGACACGAGCATTAAAGGCGATAACTGAGCCGCGCCTGATTTCGCGGTTCTCCCTAAAATCTTGTGTTCCCGCCCATGCTATGAGTGCCAAGAATGCTAATGCACAGGCGAGATAGAAGCAGCCGGCCTTGCCCAGGTGTTCGACACAAAAGGTTGCTGCCGTCACTATCAGAGCAATGATGTCGTCGCCAAATAGATACAAAAGTAGACAGATAGCTGCGGTTGAGACGTATTTCTTTGCGACTGCCGCTCTATGACGCTGTGGAGCACATAGGAGTATCACGATCAAAACAAGCAGCGCGATGATCGCGAAAATCTCGAAGTCGTGCATATCGAACCCTCTTCATCGGCGGTTCTCTAATCGTGAATCCTCACGCCGAAAGGGTCAACAAAAAAAATGGCCTCGCACAGAGGCCGTTGAGGATGCGCTCTTCGGTGTATCAGCGGTGAGCTTTCATCCCAGGCGATCGAGCATCTCCGCGGGCGGCACGCGCACGCAGCTGAAGATGGGCCAATCCTTGAGCGTGTAGATGCTGATCTCGGTCTCTCGCAGTTGCTGGACCAGATCGAGGAAGTCCTCGGGGAAGTTGGTCTCGAAGGCGACGACGAACTCCTGGTCGTCGAGTCCGAAGGAGTAGGTGGTGTTGAGCTTGACCCGCGGATAGAGCAGGCCGATGCGGATGTGCTCGTCCATCAGCCGCTTGCGCTCGCCCATGGAGAGCAGATACCAGGGGCGCGTCTTCCAGAAGGGGTAGATGAAGATGTACTTCTGCCCCCCCGGGCGGATGGCGCCGCGGCCTTCGCCCTCGCTCTCGTCGGGCCGGTCGATCTGGTACTGCGAGCGCTTGGTCATGGCCAGGAAGTTGTGCGGCGAGTCGAGATAGCCGCCCAGTGGCGTGCGCAGCAGCTCACTGCGCATCTGGTTCAACTCGTCCACGCCGTAGCCGATGGACCAGACGCACATATCCACATCGCCGCGCGTGCCGATGGTGGAGTAGGTGAGCGACAGAAACTCGCCGGGCTTGTTCCAGCGGTCGAGGACGGCTACGAACGCGGCCTTGTGCGCGGCTTTTTCGCTGGCGGGGAGGCGACGCCACTCGGGCATGACCTTGTAGAAGCTGAAGCAGACGATCTGGCGCTTGACGGGCGGCTTGGCGGGGTCGTGGGGCGCGGCGGCGTAGCTGGCGGCGGGACGGCCCGGTGCTGCGGGCGCTTCGACGGCCGAAGCTTCGGCAGTTGATGACGCGGCCACTTGAGTCTCCGCGATTGGAGCGTGGAGGGTCGCCGCCGCGCCGAACTTGGGAGTAAGGAAAGTCGAGACTGGTTCGGGAACTTGACGCTTGGGTGCGATGAACTCTGCCATAGCTCGATTGTCTCCCGAACCCGCAATGCTGGCAAAGGCCAGCTAGCGGAGGAAGTCGAAGGTGCCGTCGCTCTGCGATAGCATCCCGTGCAAGCGCTGGGTGTGGACGACCTGGTTGTCCGGATACCACAGCGGGATGGACGGCAACTCGTCCGCCAGGATCTTCTGCACCTCGATATATTCGGCCCGCCGCGCGGCCTGCTGGCCTGGCCCGTTCTCTGCCGCGGCCCGTGCCAACAGCGCATCGACGCGCGGATTCACATAGTGGCCCCGGTTCGCTCCTTTAGGCGGAAAGCTGGCCGACGAGTACATGTAACGAAAGATGTCCGGATCGTCGTTCGACCCCACCCACTTCAGAACATACATCTGGAACGCGCCTGCGGTGACATCCGCATAGAACGTGCCAAACTCCGCCGACCGGATGGTCAGCGCGATCCCGGCCGCGCGCATTTGCTGCTGCAGCACCGCGGCCAGCAGCCGCGTGGTCTCGTCGGTGCTGATCTTCAGCGTCAGGTGTACACGCACGCCATCGCTGCCTGCCGGGTAGCCTGCGGCCTGCAGTAGTGCCGCCGCCCGAGCTGAGTCGTGCGGATATTGGGCCAGCTCCGCATCGCTCGCTGCCGCCCAGTGCCCCGGTGGAAGCAGCGTACCGGCCAGCCGAGCGTGCCCGCGCCACAGCGCCGCAACGATGGCCGGTCGGTCGATGGCCAGCGCAATCGCCTGGCGCACCCGCTGGTCGCGCAACGCGGCATCCTGCACGTTGAAGTTCAGGTACCAGACGTTCGACCCCGGCCCGCTGGTGGTCTCCACTGCTGGCGCATCGCGCAGCGCGTAGACCATGTCCGGCGTCAGCACATTGCTGGCCGCGTCCGCCGAGCCCTTCTGCAGCTCCAGCGCGCTGGTAATTGTGTCCGGTACCACATTGAACTGGAGCCGCTGAATCTTACTTCGCGTTGACGGACCTGCGTCGCTCCAGCACCCCGCGAAGCGCTCCAGTACCACCTCTTTGTCCTGCACCTGGCTGATGAAGCGGTAGGGCCCCGAGCCCACCGGAAGCAGCCCGAAGTCGCTGCCCGCGCCGCGCGGGACGACCCCAAAGAGGCCATCGCTCATGTTGAAGAGCAGGCCCGCATCGGGCCGCTTCATATGGATCACCACGGTCAGCCGGTCGCGCACCTCGGCGTGGTCCACATTCTGGAACGCCCCGCTCTTCGGTGAGATCAGCCCCGCTAGCTTCGGGTCGATCAGGCTCTCGATCGTCCACACCACGTCGGCGGCCTCCAGCGGACGTCCATCCTGGAAGCGCACCCCATCGCGCAGATGAATGACCCAGGTCAGCGCGTCGGGCTGCTCCCAACTGGTCGCCAGCCAGGGGACGAGGTTGTAGTGCTCATCCTTCTTGACCAGCGCATCGAAGATCAGCCCGCCCACTCGCTCCGACTGTGCATCCGTCCCCTGACGCGGATCGAGGTTATTGGGGCTGCTCTCCAGAATGACGACGATGGTGCCTGGGTCGCGCGGCGCGGCGTGGCAGCTGACCAGCGCAGAGCAGGCCAGAAGTGCGGAAGTGGCAGCGATGCGGGCGGCCCATCCTCGCGCTCTCATCCGAACGAGACCTTCCCCAGCACCACAGGCCTACTGGCCCCGGTTGCTGTAGGAACATTTCCCGGTAGGCCGTGCCACGTCAGCCACGCCAGCAGCGCGAAGGCGACCGCCTCCTTCGCCTGCGCCGGGATGCCAATCTTGTCCGTTGCGATGACCCCTGCTCCACGCGCCTGGAAGGAGGTACGCAGCAATCCCATCAGCGACGGGTTGCGAGCGCCGCCGCCGCCCACGACGACTTCGGTGGGTCCGCTCCCCAGCAGCCCTTTGCAGAAGCGCAGGTAGGCTTCGACGATGGTGGTCGCGGTCAGTTGCGTGGCCGTCGCGACCGCATCCTCGGCGCTGCCGCCGACCGCCGCGCACATCTCCCTCAAGTGCTGGGCGAAGCCTGCCCCAAACTGCTCGCGCCCGCAGGACTTCGGAGGCTGCTGCACGAAGTAACGTTCCGCCGCCAGCGTTTCGACCACCGAGTCGATGCTCTGACCCCTGGCAGCGACCTTTCCGCCCTTATCAAAGGCCCGTCCAAAGAGCCGCTCCATGCAATGGTCGATCACCATATTCGCCGGCCCGCTATCGAATGCGATCACGTCCTTCAATCCGGCCCCCGCCGGGATCACGGTCATATTCGCAATCCCGCCCAGGTTCAGCAGAATGCGGTTCTTGGTGGCCGAGCGAAAAAGGCAGTAGTCCAGCATCGGCACCAGCGGCGCGCCCTGTCCGCCCGCCGCCAGGTCCGCCGGACGAAAGTCGCTCATCACCGGGCAGCGCAGCCGCTCGGCGATTGCGGTCGCCTCGCCGGTCTGCCAGGTCGAGCGCACCCGCCCGCCGAGGAAGCGGACTGCGGTCGCCTCGTGGTGCACCGTCTGCCCGTGGCAGCCGACCAGCCCCACCGCTACGCCGAACTTCGCCGCTGCCTTTGCCACGCAATCCGCGTAGATCTCTCCCAATCGCCAGTTCAGCCGGCTCATCTCCGCAGCCGGTAGGGCATCACCTTCCATCACGCGCAGCACGGCCGCCCGCACCGCCTTGGGGTAGCGCGTCGCCAGATGCCCGATCAACTTCACCCGGGGAGTGTCGCCCGCTTCCAGCCCCGGCGCGATCCGGCACAGCGCCACGTCGACCCCGTCGGCCGACGTCCCGCTCATCACTCCTGCGACGAGCAGAGCCTTTGGTTTGCGGTGGGTCAGGCTCATGACGATGCCCCCAGTTCGCGCTGCAGTTCGGCCAGCAGGGTCAGTGCCTCGCGCGGCGTCAGGCCATCCACATCGACTGCGGCGATCCGGTCGACGATCCGCTGCGAAAGCGGGGTAAACATGGTCATCTGTAGCGGCGCTGACGTCCGTTCGTCTGCCGCAGCCAGCACCTGCTGCGTCTCTGCCCGCTCGTGCAGCTTCAGCACCTCGCGCGCCCGGGCGATCACCCGCGCCGGCAGTCCGGCCAGCCGGGCGACTTCAATGCCGTAGCTTTTGCTTGCCGCGCCAGCCTCCACCGTGTGCAGAAAGACGATTCCCCCAGCCCCCTCCTTGACGGTCACACGCAGGTTCTTCAGCCGCGTCAAACGATCGGCCAACAGGGTCAGCTCATGGTAGTGAGTTGCAAACAGGGTCCTCGCGCCGATCAGTTCATGTAAATATTCAACGCTTGCCCATGCCAGCGAAAGACCGTCATATGTGGCAGTTCCACGCCCCATCTCATCCAATAGAACAAGGCTGCGGGACGTCGCCGTATTCAGAATTGCCGCAGTCTCCGTCATCTCGACCATGAAGGTCGAGCGCCCGCGGGCCACGTTATCGCTCGCCCCGACGCGGGTGTAGATCCGGTCTACCAGCCCCAGGCGCATCCGTTCGGCGGGCACAAAGCAACCGGCCTGGGCCATCACCACCAGCAGAGCGGCCTGGCGCAGATAGGTGCTTTTGCCACCCATATTCGGCCCGGTAATGAGGGCAATCGACGGTCCGGCCGGGTTGTCACCCTCGCCAAACCACGCCTCGAGCGAGATCGAATTGGGCACAAACCGTCCCGCGCCCGACTCCTCCATCCGGCGCTCGACCACCGGATGCCGCGCCGCTACAAACTCCAGTACGCCGGATTCGTCGATCTGCGGCCGGACCCAACCGCGTAGGGCCGCGAGATGCGCGAAGCAGGCGAGCATGTCGATCTGCGCCACCCGGCGCGCGGTCTCCCGCATGCGGCCCGCCGCGTCCAGCAGCTTCCGGCGTAGCTCGGCGAAGATGCGCCGCTCGATCTCGCCGGAGCGCTCCTGCGCGGTCAGAATCCTGGTCTCATACTCCTTCAACTCCGGTGTGGTGAACCGTTCGGCGTTCACCAGCGTCTGCTTTCGCTCGTAGTCGGCTGGAACCGATCTACTATTAGCCTTAGTAACTTCCAGGTAATACCCAAAGACAGAGTTGAATCTAACTTTGAGGCTGCCAATCCCGGTACGCTGGCGCTCCCGCTCTTCGATCGCAGCGAGCGCTTGCCGGCCCGAGCGGCCCAGTTCGCGCAGCTCATCCAGCTCGGCGTCCACTCCAGCGCGAATGACTCCACCGTCGGCCAAGCTGACGGGCGGCTCCTCCACGATGGTGGAGACGATGAGCTGGTACAGGTCCTCCATGGCGTCGAAGCCGGCTGTGGAAATCGCTGCGTTTTCTGTGGATAAATCCGTGGAAACGTCCACATTTGCAGCAGTTAATCCTGCGGAAATCGCGGCGGAATTTCTTGTGGAAATCTCTGTGGAGAAGTGGCCGCACAACTCCTTCCAGCGCCGCGCCTTGAAGCGCTGACCCGCCTCGCGCACCCCCGGCAGGCAGGCGAGCGTTGCCGCGAAGGCGACCACCTCGCGCGGCCCAGCCGAATCGAGCGCCATCCGCCCCAGCAGGCGCTCCAGATCGAGCAGGCCATTCATGGCGCGGCGCAGTCCCTCGCGGCGGGGCAGGTCGGCGGCGGCCTCGGCGACCGCGTCGAGCCGGGCCTCAATCTCGTGGAGATCGTACGCGGGGCGCAGCAGCGTACTGCGCAGAAGGCGTTTGCCCATGGGCGTGCAGCTGGCGTCCAGAGTATGGAAGAGCGTGGTTTGGGCCGATTCGCCGGAGAAGAGAGGCTCCACCAGTTCCAGGTTGCGCACGCTGACGGCATCCAGCACCAGGCAATCGGAGCGACCGTAAAAGCGGATGGTGTCAATATGTTCCAGCCCACCCTGCATAGTCTTCTGTAGGTAATGGATGATCGCTCCGGCGGCCTCCGCAGCGGTCTCATGCCCGGCCAGGCCCAACCCGTCCAGCGAATGCACACCGAAGTGCCGTTGCAGCAGGGGCAGGGCGTAGCCGGCGGTAAACACCCAATCGTCCAGCAGCGTCTTCGTCCGCACTCCATCGAACGCGGCGTCCGACGTTTCGTCTTCCGCGGGTGAGGATGGGCGCAAATGGCTGGCTGGCTGATCCTTCTCGATTGCTTCACGCAGGGTGGGTTGCCGCTGCCCGCGTATCTGGGCAATCCCTTCCTCCGCGACCAGGACCTCGACTGGTCGCAGCCGTCCCAGCTCGTCCGTGAGTTGCGCCCAGGCAGTTATACCGGTGAACTCCGTCGCCCGGAACTCGCCTGTGGATAAGTCCACCAGCGCCAGCCCCACGCCGGACGGTGCGCCGTTCCCCGTAGCTTTGCCCTTCGCAACCGCGACGCTGGCCAGCCAGTTGCTTTGCTCGGCGCCCAGCCCGTTGTCGACCACCGTCCCCGGCGTCAGCACTCGCGTCACTTCGCGGCGCACGATCTTCTTGGTCAGTTTGGGATCTTCCATTTGCTCGCACAGGGCGATCCGGTAGCCCTTGCGCAGCAGACGCTGGATGTACGGCTCCGCCGCGTGGTAGGGCACCCCGCACATGGGCTGTTTCTTCTCGCGGTCGCGCGCGGTCAGAGTCAGTTGCAACTCGCGTGAGGCGATGATCGCGTCCTCGTAGAACAGCTCGTAGAAGTCGCCGATGCGGCAGAACATCAGGCAGTCGGGGTGCGCCTGTTTGGCCGCGAAGTACTGCCGCATCACCGGCGTCTGCTCTGCCGCCGCCCTCGCCTCGTCCACCTTCGTCGCATCACTCACGGAAGGCCCAGAATACCGCACTCAGGCCTGCCGGCGTTGCGACCTCGTTCGCCGCCGTCCGTTCCGCAACGACCATGAATCTGGTTCGCCTGACCTAACGTGCAGTGATGATCGTCACATACGAATTGCCCATGGCGGCCTGACTCTATAGCAGATGCCCGTCATGCGGAGACAGCCTTCGGCCGATTGGGCGCCAGATATACTGCAAAGTGGCCCTCTGTTCGCAAACTCGATGACCCTGCTCTGGCTCCGATTCGCGGTCCTACTGTATGGCGTTGCCGCCCTGGCGGTGCTGCCTGCGGCGCTGTACGACCGCCCGCGCTGGCGCCTGCTCGCGGTGCCCGCCACGGTGGCCGGGTCGCTCTTTCACTTTGTCTCGCTGGCCGAGACGCTGAACGCCGCCCACCATCGCCTGCCGGTGGAGGCCCACGAAGTCCAATCGCTGCTCGCGCTTATCCTTGCGCTGTCGTTTCTGCTGGTCTATGCGTGGTACCGCAGCGTCTCCATCGGGGTCTTCGTTCTGCCCATCGCATTTATCCTTGCGATGCTCGCCGCCATCCGTCCGGGCGAGGAGACGTTCTCCGCGCCCATCCGCACCGGCTGGATCTTCCTGCACATTGTGCTGCTGCTGGCTGCCTATGCCGCGCTGGTGGTGTCGCTGCTGGCGTCGCTGCTCTATCTGATTCAGGAGCGACGGCTTAAATCGAAGGCAGGCAGCCATCGCTGGCTTCCGCCGCTGGACACGCCGCTGGAGACGATCGACCAGATCGCCCTGAAGTCGCTGCTCTTCGGGCTGCCATGCATGACCGCGGGCCTGCTGATCGGCTCGGTCATTGCGCAGGCGGACTACGGCGCGAAGTACTTCAGCGACCCGAAGATCCTGCTGACCTTCGTACTCTGGCTGGCTTATATTGCCATGATCTTTATCCGCCGCGCCTCCGGGCTGCGCGGCCGCCGCGCCGTCTACCTCTCCAGCTTCGTCGTCCTGGTCGTGCTGTTTGTCTGGGCGGCCAACCAGTTCTCCGCGGTGCACAGGTTCCCCACGCCATGAGCCAAGCCCAGCGACTGACGATCGTGAAGCCGGCCTCGGAGGCTGCGCAGGTCTGCACCCGCGAGGGCTCGCTGGTGCTGGTCGGCGTGAACCATACCACCGCGCCGCTGGAGGTGCGCGAGCGCCTGGCGATTGCGGCGGCGCGGCTGCCGGATGCGATCCGCAGCCTGGCCCATCAGCCCGGCATCCGCGAAGCGCTGATCCTCTCCACCTGCAATCGCGTCGAGTTCATCACCATCCAGGACCACAGTGCGCAGCACATCCACGAGTCCGCGCCTTCAACCCTGCTGCGCTTCCTGCACGAGTACTTCGCCATACCCGCAGCCACGGTTGAGCCGCATCTCTATGAGTTCCGCGAGCGCGAGGCCGTCCGCCATCTCTTCCGCGTCGCGTCGTCGCTGGACTCGATGGTGGTTGGCGAGCCGCAGATCCTGGGCCAGGTCAAGGAGTCGTATACCGTGGCGCGCGGGGTGGGGGCTGTCTCCACCACGCTTGAGCCGCTGCTGCAGCGTGCCTTCTCGGTGGCCAAGCGCGTCCGGTCGGAGACCCAGATTGGCAGCTCGTCGGTGTCGATCGCCTCGGTTGCGGTGGACCTGGCACGCAAGATCTTCGGCAGCCTGCAGGGCAAGACGGTGCTGCTGGTGGGCGCGGGCAAGATGTCCGAGCTGGCTGCGCGACACCTGATCCAGCAAGGCGCTACTTCGATCCTGGTGGCCAACCGCACCCAGGAGAAGGCCGCGCTGATCGCAGGGCAGATCGAGAACCAGATCTCCATACAGATCGCCAGCGACCCCGCCGCCATTGGCTGCACGACGGAGGTTGTTCCCTTCGAGCAGCTCCAGGCCCAGGCCGGCCGCGCCGACATCGTCATCACCTCGACCGGGGCCGAGGGGCACATCTTCACCCGCGCCCACGGCCAGCAATTCCTCTCGCAGCGCCGCAACCGCCCCATGTTCTTCATCGACATTGCGGTGCCGCGCGACGTGGACCCGAAGATGAACCAGGTGGAGGGCTGCTTCGTCTACGACATCGACGACCTGCAGCAGGTGGCCGCCGCGCACCTCGCCGACCGCAGCCGCGAGTCGGCCGCCGCCGAAGACATCGTTCGCTCCGAGGTG
>Ga0326727_10007566_pt1 | contig 28562 bp, 23 predicted proteins | sample MB2enrmetagenome_FD_207643 | JGI IMG/M metagenome (GOLD analysis project Ga0326727, IMG submission 207643) | Lab enriched peat soil microbial communities from McLean, Ithaca, NY, United States - MB29MY | ecosystem: Environmental > Terrestrial > Soil > Wetlands > Peat | place: USA: New York... | reverse complement strand
GAGGTCGTATTGTGCGGAGGTACTTCCTTGCTCAGCGGCTTTGCGGAGCAATTTCGCGGCCTGAGCGTGGTCTTGCGCTAGGCCTTTGCCATTGCGGCAACATACGCTGAGCATGTATTGCGCTTCGGGATGCCCCTGTCCCGCTGCGTGCTGATAGAGGGCTGCTGCCTTTTCTTCGTTCTTCTGGACTCCATCGCCGAAATAATAGCTCTGCGCCAGCCAATACGACAATTCCGCATTCATCGGGTCAAGTTCATGCCCCTTTTCGAAGCATCGGAACGCCTCTTGGTCCATCTCTTTGTACTTCTCTAAAAGAACTTCACTCCGTTCATTCTCCTGCTCAACTTGTGCTAATGTTTCCGGCATGAAATAGTGTGCCACATGGGCGCTCTCCTGATCTTCGGGCGTCATGCCCAGGTTCTTGGCTGCCTCGTCGGGTTGAACTCCAGCCAGTATCTGTTTGATGTATTCAATAGTCGTTTGAAGCTCAGGACGCAGGCCTTCCGGCCTGGGCAAGTTGGCGTAAGGATTGATTGGACGTTGCCCTTGGGAATCGGCCGACTGGGCATTTTGCAGTTCGAGACCTTTGCGGAGCAATTGCTCTGCCTCCTCTTGCAGGATGGCGAACTCCTTCCGCTTCTCAGCTAGCTCCCGCTCCTGTGGCGGAATGTGCCGGACGATTTCGGAATTCATACTCGCCGATTTTGAATAGGGCTGCGGAACTCTTTCGACATTCTCGTGAGGCGGTTCGGAACTGGATTGTGCTTCGTTATCGCCCTGCTTGATTGCCTTGCGATACCACATTGCTAATAAGATAGGGGCGACCAAGGCCCATAGCGCGAAGACCTCAAGTCGCAGCCGGTCCCAATCAACACTTATCGATGCTCGAGGAGAGGAGGGTGACGGCGGTGACCAAATCCAGCTGTAGCCTAATGCTCGCAGAGAATGCAAACGGTATGGGATGTCGATGGTCTCATTCCACGGGGGAAAAAGCAGCAGGGCCGCCGTCAGTGCCCCCGCAATACCCGCGATAACCGGGATCAGGTGGGTAAGACGCCGCTTGGTCGTGGGCTTCCGCTCTTCGATGTTGCGGAGCCTTCGCGCTCCCTGCCAGTCTTTGAATCCCGAGAGCAGGCGCACGGGGTGCAAAAGATACCATGTGAACATAGGCATGAACCTGTGGACAATCTTATATGATGGGCGTCAATGGCTGATTGAAAGAAGCCGATGGAGAGCAGCGAGGGCGCAATGAATAGAAGGGGTCAGCTCATGAAACTGAAAAACCGTACGCCAAAAGAGTGGTTCCAATTCCCAACCTTTTCACTAGAGACCCAAGCCAATATCCAAGTTCTTCTCCTGCTGCGGCGCTATCTTCCGCTGCGGCGTGATGGCCTGCTCCTGCTTCTGTTCTGGCTTCATCTCCGGCGCATGGGCGCTGCTGTGCGATACATCGTGCCCCAGCGCCGCGCGAGACGGCGACGTAGGCCATGCGGTTGTTGAGCAGGTCTTTGGCTCCCAGCTCGGTATCGACGTGAATCAGCACACGGTCGGCGGTCTGCCCCTGGCTAGGATGAGTCGTGTCCATGCAATTGCCCTGCCGAAACCTGTGATCGCCGCCGCTAAGCCCTTGCCGGCCTTTTTTTCTCCCTGCTTCTCCCACGGTTAGACTTGTAGCAGTTCATTCGCTTCCCTTACTTCCATGCAATGAATCCACCATTTCCGCTTGGTGCTTCTTTCGAGCGAACTTCTTTGGGCACAACCGGTTGGAGTATGGTCTTCCAAAAGACTATACATATACTGTAAGATATATCCGAACAAGGAAATCACATGCCCACTGCGAAGAAAGCCACTGCCCGAGCGAAGCGCAGAGTTGTTGCGCCCGTGGAGACGCGCACTCAAATCCGGCTCACGGTGGATTCAAAATTCACCAAGAGCCATTTCAGCCAGCTTTTTGCTGTGCTCAAAATCCGCAGAAAGAACGCGCTCGCCGAGCACATCATCATGAATTTCAAAACCAAGGCAGCTCAGGCGCAGATTGTGGCGTTCTATAACGGCCAGTGGCTGGACATTCCGTTTCAGACCATTGACACATCGTTCGTCTTCCCGCTGACCCACGATATTGCCGACGAATTGGAGCGAGTTGGCGGGGAAGTTCTCGGCGGCGTGAACAAATCCAAGACGTTTCGCGTGATGGTGGCCTACTTTGCAGCCGTCCACAAACTCAAGATGCCAACCCGCCCCACATCCGTGTAGTTGCGGTCAGTACATATTGATGGCGGCGACCGCGTCGACGCGATGATCGCGGAAGGCCCGCTGCCGACGGCAATGGCACATCGCTCGTGCTCTTCGTGGGCGCTGACGGGTGGCTTCTTCAGCAACGGGCTATCTGCCGCCTCTTTCCTGCTGCCGTTGGCGCGGGTTGGCCAGACGTTGTAGAAGGCGCAGAGCGTGTTGCATCTCCGCGTCGGTGAATTGGACGGAGATGCCTTGTTGCGCCGCAACCTTCGTGACCATCCGCTTCCACTCCACGGTGCCGGTACACGCGATGCGCGATCCGTATTTCTGGACGGCCATCTCCAATCCAAAGAGAACGGCGGCTTTATCCTGGTTGAGCACGGTGACGATACGTCCGCGGTCGATGACGGAAACTTGCCCGTTGAGTGCGTAGGAAACGTCGCCGGTCTTGCGGTCAATTTGCCAGATGCGTGTCGCGGCAATCTGATTGGCGAGCGCCTGCTGCTCCTGTTGGGCTGCAAGCCGCCGTTGCGCGAGGTCGGCCCAGTCGGTGCTAGCGTCAGGATCGGGGGGTGGGCCGATGTGCATCGCGTTCACTTCCAGCCTTGCATCGAGCCGCCGCTGATTGCGTTGATCTGCATATCGCCATCCTCGAAGCTGTGCGGCTGCCCGCGTATCTCCCTCGGCGGCCTTGTCTGCTACCCATGAGCGGAGATTCTTCGGAAATGCTTCTTGCCGTCGCTGTTGAATGTTCAGCTTCAAACCGCGAACTTCGAGAACCGATTGCGTCGCCGCCTGGGAGAGCAGGACCTTCTTGTCCGGCCATGACAGAGCGGACGCACGAATCTCCCTTTTTTGCAGCCGCAATACTTCACGAAGGTATTGGGTGCAGTCCCTGCCATCTGTAGTGAAGGCCTTGCACACTTCCCGTTGCCGATTACGATACTGGTTATATTCATCCATCAGAGCGGAACGTTCAGCCCGTCGTTGCGATTTACGTTCTTCTCTCTGTGCGGCATTACGTTCGCTATGTTGTGCCAGATGTGGTGTGGAATGTTGAATGGATGTTGAGGCTGGTGTCCACGGACCAAGAGCGGTTTCCGTCGCCTGCCGATTGACCCTCCCTGCGAAGTTGTTGCGGAATACGTCGGATGCTTTCACGCGAATGTTGTGATCAACAGCAAGGATCGTATATCCGCCCGATTCCCCCTTCTCAATGCGAAGATGATACTTTGCTAGAAATGTGTGAAGGGCTTCCCATCGGACATTCTGGCGGGTTAGCAGCGTTCGTACATGCGGAGCAACTTCACGGCACACATAGGTTTGCAAGGATTCTTCATCGTGATAATGTTCAAACTGTGCTGCCGCACCTGTCGGCAGTTGTTGAGCAGTACGAAGCGCATTACGTTCCGAATAGGATGCGCGTACTACCTGTTTTGATTGCTCATCCCATCGCGTTGGACCTGCCGTGTGCGTCCAGCCATATTTCGCTTCAAGAACGCGCATCGCAGCATCAAGCGTCAACCAGTTGCGGTAGGGTGTATGCGCCTTGAATGTCTCTGGATGAACCTTGTTCACCATGATGTGAATGTGGAAGTGCTTCTTGTCATCGTGCGCTACAACCAGATATTGATGGTCCCGGTATCCAAGTGCGTTCAACGTGTGCAACGCGCAATCCATCCATTGCGGTCGAGTCGGACGTTCTCCCGGTGGCCATGCCAGTTCATAATGACAAAGAGCATCCTTGCAGCGTGGGTTCAAAAATGCAATCCCCTCCATTTGAACCGCCACCGTGTCCAGGCCTGCAAGGTTGTCCGACAATACCACGTCTCCTCGCGAAAGCGGTTCCCCTGTATCGGCATCGCGTTCCGTAGTTAGGTACTTGCATAGTCGCCTGAAACTGCTTGCGTGTTGCCGAGATGGTTGCACCTTAGCGATCATGTTCACTCCGCTGTGTTCCTGTTGAAGGTGGCAAGTGCCGTGTGCAACTCCGATAGCACCGAGTTGAGTTCACTGCGCAGTCCTTCCTCGTATGGCAAGCCTTTTATCTCCATCAGCAGATGCTTTTGCAATCCGAAGAGCTTGCTGAGTTCGGCGGCAACTTCGCGGCTTACTTGGGAACGTATTGGCCGATTAAGAGCGCATTTACGAATGAACTCGCTGACCGTCAGGCCAGCGAGATGAGCTTGTTGGCGAATGGTTTCCTTCTCTTGGGACAAGAGTTTAATGAGGAACCCCCGGCGATGTTCTGTCTGCTTTGGCCTTGCCATTTCTGTGCTCCTGGTGCTCCTGTGGGGTCTCGGGGCGAAGCCCTGAGCAAGGTGCGCAGGCCCAAACCCGAGTAGCGAAGCGGATTGGGTTGGGGCCGGTGGATATGCCAAAACGACCGCAGGGAGTTTCGGTATATACAGCGCCTACCTCGCCTTCACGATTACCCGCTTTTTCATCCCCTTCAACATCTTATTATACAACTGATATATAGACGGTCATTATGGTATAGTAGTGGCATATGGAGAATGAGGCACGTCGTAGAGCGCAGGTACTCTCGTCGCACAATATCGACGAGTTTCGTGCGTTTTTGAAGGAAGAAGCTAACGAACCTGCACCGCAACCTGCTTTGTACAGGATGGGCGGGATTGTACGGGCGGTATTCCCTCAACTGTGTTTACTGAGGAAACGGGGATACTCGCTCAAAATGTTGGTCCATCTTTTTGAGGAGAACGGCCTGAGAATCACCGCAACTGCATTGTCGGGCTACATGAAGAAACTGAATGGGGAAGCGGAAGGTGCGTCGGCAATTGAAGTTCATAAACGGAGAACAAAACCTTCGCCACCCCGTTCGTAAGCTTGCAAACACTTGGCAATGAAACCGGATGTACCGCTGTAAGAGGGGGACAGAATGATTCTCCTGCTGCGCAACGAACTGCAAACGTTTTTGGGAAGAAAAAGCTCTGAGGTTGGTTCATACAAAAGGACATAACCGTGCAGTGCATCCTGGAGAAAAGCCGACAAAGAGCGCGAGGGAATCAAAGTTGTCTGAATTGGTTTACAGCCAAATTCGACGGATGCTTAATGGGTGCGCGAAGTGAGGACGGTCGTAATTCAAGCGCAACTCGACAAATGAGGAGAAGGGAATGCCGAGAAAGATTCTGAGACTGCCGATTGTATTGGACCGCACTGGCCTTTCACGCAGCACGGTCTATCAGCGCGTAACGGAAGGAAGATTCCCGAGGCCAGTGTCGCTTGGGGCTAGGGCTGTCGGCTGGATTGAAGCAGAGGTCGAGGAGTGGATTGCCTGCCAGATAGAGGTGAGCCGGGAACTCTGCGTCCAGAAAGCTGGCGTGAATCGTTCTTCGCCGAGGTGACTCTGGAACATGATTCCACCTCGGCACCCATCTGAGATTGGATTGCAGGGCATGAGTTGACTGACTGGCTACGCCGCAGTTCCACGGAAGGGCAGCACCTTGCCGCCGCGCTGTGTCCGTTCTAGAAAGTCTGCCCAGTCCTGCATCATCTTGGCCCGTGGCTCCAGATAGAGAGCATGGTTGTATGCCGCGCTCACCGCATTCCGGGGAGCGTGAGCAAGCTGCAACTCGATATGGTCATGCGCGTAGCCTTGCTCGTGCAGGATGGTGGACGCCAGACCACGGAAGCCGTGGCCGGTCATGCGCCCTTTATAGCCCATTCGCTTTAGTGCTGCCAGAATGGTGTTGTTACTCATCGGATGGGCCGGGTTGAGGTCGCCGGGGAAAAGCCATTCGTCGCTTCCAGTGAAATCGCGCAACATCTCCAGCACTTCCAGAGCCTGCCTTGCCAGCGGCACAATATGCGGCGTCCGCATCTTCATCCGCTCGGCGGGTATGTCCCAGCGGGCATTCTCCAGGTCAAATTCCCCCCACTTGGCTTCGATCAATTCGGTGGTGCGCACAAAAGTCATGGACATCAGCTTCATTGCCAACCGTGTGACCTGCTTTCCCTGATAGACCTCGATGCGTCTGAGCAAGGTTGGCAGCTCTTTGGCATCAATGCGGGCATAGTTGATTTTCGGCGAGGATTTTAGAACGTCGCTGGGGCGAATCTCGGTGGCCGGGTTGCGTTTGGCATATCCGTGTGCGATACCGTAGCGAAAAACCTGCCCCACTGTCTCCAGAGCACGTTTGGCAATATCCCGCGCGCCGCGATCCTGAATCGCGTTGGCCATTGCGACCACCTCCGGCGCCTCGATCTCCGCAATGGGACGCGCTCCCAAGCAGGGCAGAATATCGGACGCCATGCGCCGCCGGACCGTGTCCACATGGCGGGAGCTTTTCCCCTCCTGCCAATGCTCCAGCCATTGTGTGGTTATGCTCTGGAAGGAGTTCTCAACCGCGATTTTCTCAGCCGTCTTCTCGGCCTTCCGCTGCGCCATCGGGTCAACACCGGTCGCCAGCAGCTTACGGGCCTCGGCGTGGCGTTCTCTGGACTGTGCCAGCGAAACGTCTGGATACTTGCCCAGGGACATGAGCTTTTCCTTGCCCTCAAACCTGTATGCCCAACGCCATAGTTTTCCTCCCGATGGCGTAATCCAGAGGTAAAGTCCTCCGCTGTCGTTCAAGCTGTAGGCCTTTTCCTTCGCCTTGGCTTTTTTGATTTCAGTGTCGGTCAGCGCCATTTCGTCCGAAACCTCCGATTCAGGAAAATACCCCCGCCTTAAAATAAAAATACCCCCATAAGTACCCCCTGTCAAACGCGGCTGCACTTGGACGCATTTGGACGCAGAAAGACGTAAAGTCTAGCATTTGCTAGGCTTTACGTCTTTTCATTGGATGTCTTGGGATGTTCTCGGGAGGGTTCCTGGCGGAGAGAGGGGGATTCGAACCCCCGATAGAGCTTTTGACCCTATAACGGTTTAGCAAACCGCCGCCTTCAGCCGCTCGGCCATCTCTCCAGCTCTCAAACGGATTATACCGGAAGCCGGCTTCCGGTGCGCGGAGCCTTGACGGGTGGGCAGTGCCAGGCGATTATCCCCGGCCCATTCTTTCCTTTGAGCAGGGGAGCCACACTTGTTAGATTCACACCTATGCCTCTTGCTTTTCATCCTGCCCGGAGGAAGATGCGTTTTCTTCCCTTGGTTGCCGCCACCTACTTCATGGTGTCGGGCGGCCCGTATGGCATTGAGGACATCCTGGGCGGCGCGGGATTTCTGAAGGCCATCGCGATCCTGCTGGCGTTGCCGATTCTGTGGTGCCTGCCGACGGCGCTGATGATCGGCGAGCTGGCCAGCGCCATCCCCGCCGAGGGCGGCTTTTACATTTGGGTGCGGCGCGGGCTGGGGCCCTTCTGGGGATATCAGGAGGGCTGGCTCTCGCTCTCGGCCAGCGTCTTCGACATGGCCCTCTATCCGGCAATCTTCGTGCTTTACCTGGGCAAGTTCAGCCCCGCGCTCACCGCGGGCTGGCGCGGGTACGCCTGGTCGCTGGCCGTGGTGGTGCTTTGTTGCGCATGGAATCTGCGCGGGGCGCCGGCCGTGGGCGAGGACTCGGTGGGGTTGTCCGTGTTGCTGCTGGCTCCCTTCGCGGTTTTTGTTGCTCTCGGATTCTGGCGCTGGTTCACGCTGCACCCGCAGGCGCAGTGGGGTGTTTCCGCGGCTGGGCCGACTGCGGGGTTCTGGGCGGGCCCTGGTTTCTCGACGGCGGTCCTGGTGGCCATGTGGAACTACATGGGCTGGGACAACGCCTCGACCGTGGCCCAGGAGGTAGAGAATCCGCAGCGCAACTATCCCCGCGCCATGATCTTTTCCATCATCCTGGTGGCCGTTACTTACATTCTGCCGCTGGCGGCGATGGCGCTGGCCGGGCTCTCCGCGGAGAGCTTCTCGACCGGCGATTGGGCGGACGCGGCCCGGACGATCGGTGGACCCGGGGTTGTCGGCATGGGGCTGGGGCTGGCCGTTGTTGCCGGCGGCGCCATCTCGGGCGTGGGCATGTTCAACGCGCTGGTGATGAGTTACTCGCGCCTGCCGGTGGCCATGGCTGCGGACCACATGCTGCCGCGAGCACTGACACGGCGCAACAGCCGCGGGGCGCCCTGGGTGAGCGTGCTTCTGTGCGGGCTGGCCTGGGCGCTGGCGCTCATGCTGCCCTTCGAGCGGCTCATCTCCATCGATCTGATTCTCTATGGATCGAGTTTGCTGCTGGAGTTTGCGGCCCTGTTTGTCCTGCGCTTTCGCGAGCCCGATCTGGCGCGTCCCTTCAAGGTCGGCAACCTGGCCGTCGCCGGCCTGCTGGGGACGGGACCAGCGGCCCTGATCGGCTATGCGCTCTGGGCCGCGCGCACCCAGAGGATATTTGGAACGACGTCGGCGCTGTTGTTCTCGGTCGCGGTGGGCCTTCTGGGACCGGTGCTCTACTGGGTTACGAAATATGCGCAGCAAAGACCTTGAGTTTTTTTCCAAAAAGTGTGCAAAATTGAACAGATTCTCCCCGGTCTTCGGTTCGACTCTATGGGAAAATGCTGTGGGGACTGCCCGTCGATCGTTGAGCCGTGGATGCTCGGTTGAATGAGCGGTTTCCGGCACCTGGAGGCCCTGATCGCTGGCGATGAATTCCCGTTCGTCGCCGAAACTCAACCTTTTGTTTGACGGCGATGCGGCCGCGTCCCACCTGTAGTCTTCCGCGCCGGACCGCATCAGGAAGGAGGCCCTTCGATGGTTGAACTGGAAAAACCGCCCTTCGACGTTGCGGCCTTTCTGGCCAGCGCCGGGTTGGGGCGAAGAATCGTCCAAGTGGCGCCGAGACAGGCCTTCTTTTCGCAGGGCGATCCGGCGGACTCGGTTTTCTACCTTCAGAAAGGGCGCGCAAGAGTCACAGTCGTTTCCTCGTCCGGGAAGGAGGCGACCATCACGCTTCTGGCCGACGGCGACTTTGTTGGAGAAGAGGCGCTGGCGACCGTGGCGGTGACGCGTTTGTCCACGGCCACTGCCATCACCGCATGCACCGCGCTCAAGATCGGGCGCAACGAGATGATCCGCGTGATGCATGAGGAACATGCTTTCTCCGACCTGTTCCTGAAGTTTCTGCTGGCGCGGAGCATGCGCATCCAGGCCGATCTTGTCGATCAGCTCTTCAACTCCAGCGAGAAGCGGCTGGCGCGGATTCTGCTCCTTATGGCGGAGTTCGGCAAGCCCGGTGAGGAGGAGCAGTACATTCCCAAGATATCGCAGGAAACGCTGGCGGAGATGGTCGGCACCACCCGGTCGCGGGTAAGCTTCTTCATGAATCGCTTCCGCAAGCTCGGTTTCATCGATTACAACGGCCGCATCCGGGTTTTCAAATCTCTGCTCAACGTGATTCTGTACGATCAGCTCCCGGCCGACAACGCCGATCCGCCGGTTATCATCGGCATTTGATGGATGCGACCGGGGGCCGTGCTCTATAGCGAAACGAGAGTGGCTGTTTCCCGAAACCGCAACCCTCAAGCCGACGCGACCACCAAGAAGCGGCGACCCGGCGCTGAACTCGCCAAAGCATACCCACTCTGGATTCGCCCTAGCGGAGCCGCGCGCGCTCCCGCTGGAGTTCACGATAGAGTTCGCTCTTGGACCTGCCCAAGTGGCGCGCCAGGCGCTTGAGGGCTTCCTTCTCGTCGATTGGGGCTTCGGGGCCGGACTCGGCCTGAAGGCGCGCGATGCGATCGGCGATCTTCTCGGGAGTGGCGTTTGCTGGCTGGACGCCGGCCTGGGAGCGGGTTGGCGGCAGAGCCTCGATCAGCAGAGTGATCTCGCCGCGGATGCGGTCGCGAGCGGAGAGTTCCCGGCGCGCCTCTGCCACTGTGCAGCGCAGGAACTCCTCGTGGAGTTTGGTCAGTTCACGGGCCACGGCCACGCGCAGATTCGATCCCCAAACGCCCTCCAGATCGGCCAGAGTCCCAAGAATCCGGTGCGGAGCCTCGTAGAAGATCAAAGTGCGCGCGGCCTTGAGGCTTGCGGCCTCGGCGGCCAGTTCTTCCAGGCGGCTGCGGCGAGCGCCCGCCGCGGCAGGCAAGAAACCCAGAAACAAGAATTCCGCAGTGGGCAGTCCCGAGGCAACCAGGGCGCTGAGCGCCGCATTGGCGCCGGGAATGGGAATCACGGCAACGCCGGCGGCAATGGCCTCCGCGGTCAGCCAGGCGCCCGGGTCGCTGATGCCGGGAATGCCGGCGTCGGAGACGATAGCGATGCGCCCGCCCGCCCGGAGCGCTTCAAGAAGCTCGGCCGCGCGGCTGCGCTCGTTGTGCTCATGGCAGCTCACCGTGGGGGTCGATATCTGGAAGTGGTTGAGCAGCTTTTGCGTCTGGCGCGTGTCTTCGCAGGCAATGCGGTCAACGCGCTTAAGCACGTCGAGAGCGCGCAGGGTAATGTCGCCCAGATTGCCAATGGGAGTGGCCACCAAGTAGAGGCCGGGAGCGAGGGGCGTTTCCGGTTCGCCGTCCATCGGCATTCTCACTCTCCGCTTCCGGCCCGCACCCTAGTACCGCGACCATTTGCTTTTGTGGTTTCCCAGGTCTCAAGAGCGAGACCTGGGAAACCCAAGGTGATGAATGAGATTACGAAAATCACGTGGTCTCAGTGTTAGCCGGCATCCTCGCGGGCTTCCTCCCGCTCGATGCGGCGCTGCTCGGCCAGCAACGACATGGATGTCATCAGGTTCTGCACACTGACAATGCCCACGATGCGCCCGCTGTCGGTGATGGGGATCAGCGCCAGGCCGCGGCCGGCAGTGAGGCGCCGGATGGTGGTTCCCAGCGTGTCTTCAGGACGGGCGACCTGGAAGGCCCTCGACATGACCGCCTGCACGTAGCCGTTGCCGTCGTTGCGCAGGGCGTCCAGAATGCGCTGGCGGCTGACGATGCCGACCAGTTCGGGACCGCGGACAACGGGGAAGTCCTCCTGGAGGGAATGGACGCAGCGCGCGAGCGCGTCGGCCAGTGTGTCGGAGGGCGAGAGCGTGGCGAAATCGGTAAGCATGACCTCGCGCATCTTCACGGTATCGACCACCGACTGGAGAAGGCCGCCCTGATCCTCGACCTGCGCGCTGACCATGATGAAAAAGCCGGCGATGATGAGCCAGTAACTGTGCAGCAGCATGCCGGCCACCATGGCCGTGAGCGCCAGCACCTGGCCCAGACCGGCGGCAGTGCGACCGGTATGCGCCAAGCCAAGCCTGTGTGCAAAGCTGCCCCGCAGCAGCCGCCCGCAATCCAGCGGATAAGCGGGCAGCAGGTGCACAAGGCCCAGGCCGGCCTGCATCCAGACCATGCTGCGCAGCAGGCAGGCGGAGGTAATGAAGGGCTGGTCCAGGAGGCGCATATCGCCGCTTGTGCCCAGGAACGTAGCCGCCAGCGCCAGCGCGGTGGCCCCATTGGCCAGCGGACCGGCCAGCGCGATGGCAAATTGTGCGCCGCCCTGGTTGGCATTCTCCTGGCTTTCCGGACTGGCGTAAGCATAGAGCCCGCCGATGGGCAGCAGCAGGATGGCGCGCAGGCGAAGATCGAGCCAGGCGGCCACCAGCAGGCGCGCCGTCTCGCGCACCAGCACTGCCGCCACCAGCGTCAGGAACAGGCCCAAACCGCGGAAGATCGAATAGGCGCCGCCGTCGGAAGCGCTCAACCCCAGGCACACAATTGCCAGCAAAGGGAAAAAGACATGGACGCGCACTTCAACGCCCATCCAGCGGCCCAGGGGGATTGACCAGCCTCGCATACACCGATTGTAGTGGGTCGCGGCCCGGTTGCGCTTCCTTTATGCTGGTTTCGGATGCGCATCATCGCCGGACAGTTTCGTTCCCGCACGGTTCAGGCCCCAACTGGCCTCGGAACCCGGCCCACCAGCGACCGGCTGCGGGAGACGCTCTTCAACGTGCTGGCGCCGCGCATCGAGGGCGCGGCCTTTCTGGATCTGTACGCCGGCTCGGGAGCGGTGGGGATTGAGGCGCTGAGCCGTGGAGCGGCGAGCGTGACCTTTGTCGAGCGGGCTCCGGCGGCGCTTGCAGTATTACGCGCGAATCTGGCCCGGCTGGGGGTGAGCGAGCGATTCCGGATTCACTCCGGCAGTGTGGGAGCCTGGCTGCGGAGAGGTGAAACCGGGCTTGGACCAGGGCCGAAGCTGGGCTTGAAACAAGATTCAAAGCTGGGCCGAAAGCCGGGTTTGTCCGGGGCCTTCGACCTGGTTTTTCTCGATCCGCCCTACGACGCAACCGAAGAGTATGCGGCTGCGCTGGGGCTGCTGGGAGGCGCCGCCGGCGGGCTGCTCAGCGCCGGCGCCCTGGTCATCGCCGAGCATCGCGGCAAAGGCGGCGGTAAAGTGCGGCTGGAGGGAGGATATGGCGAACTCGAACGCACGCGGCTGCTGGAACAGGGCGATGCGGCGTTGAGCTTTTATGCCCGCGGCGCAATGGCAACTCCGGAATGAGTGGCAGCCTGAACCTGCTCAAGCTGCGCCGCTACCGCCCTTCATGGCCCGGCCGCTTTCCTCAATCCAAGAACCAGTTCCACTGCGCTTGCGTCAGCGGGACGACCGAGAGCCGCCCCATCTTCACCAGCGGCGACTCGGCAAACAACGCCTCCGCCTTGATGGCGGCCAGGGTCTTCGGCCGCTTGAGCCGCTTACCCGCCCTCACGCGCACGATCGGAACCTTGGGATCGGTTGCGTCCACGCTCACCACCTCACCCGTGCCCACGGCGGCGCGCTCCTCGCCGGTGTGGTAGAAGATCCATTTCGTTCCCGCCTTCATCTCGCGCAGGTGTTTCACGGCTGTGGGGTTGGTCACGTTGTCCCAGACAGTCTCCTGGTCGCGCAGGAAATCGTCGAAGGAATAAACATCGGGCTCGGTCTTGAAGAGGAAGTAGGCCATGCGCTCTCCATGGTAAGCGAGGGAACCTGGAATTGGAAGCCGGGACTGCGATGCGGCGAGCGAGGCAATCCTCGCCGGTTTCCCGCCTCCAGGCATTTGCCCCGCACCCCCTTGCTATCGTACTGCGATCTGGCAGTTGGAGAGTTCGTCTCATGCCCGCTGATCCTGCTTTGCCCATCGTTGCCGCCGCGGGCAGGCGCGCCGGGGATTCGCTCAGGGCGGGCCTTCGACAGGCTCCGGGGGAATGGCGGTTGTGGATTCCCAAGTCCCAAGGACGGGATTTGGGGAACCCGCCAAGTGGAATCCTTTAGGACTTCGCTTTCTTCGAAGGTTTCGACTTGCCAGAGCTGTTGAGGGCGACCGCCTGGCGAACGACCGCCTTGAAGGCGGACTCGTCAACCTCTTCTCCTTCGCGGATGTCGATCGCGCGCCGCGTGTTTCCGTCGAGACTGGAGTTGAAGAGGCGGGCCGGATCGTTCAGAGACGCGCCCTTGGCGAAGGTTAGCTTGACGACATTCCTGTAGGATTCGCCGGTGCAGAGGATGCCGTGGTGCGACCAAACCGGAGTGCCCCTCCACTTCCACTCCTCGACGACCTCCGGGTCTGCTTCCTGGATGAGCTTGCGCATTCTGGCGAGGGTTTCCCCGCGCCAGTCCCCGAGTTCGGCGATTCTGTTCGAGATAAGCTCCGATGCCGGCTGGCCCTGGGTCGCGCCCAACTTATTCATGTTCTCCTCCTAAGAAGTTCCATATTTCGCTTACAGGATGGTTGTCAAGGGCGGGTGAACCACGTCCCAATCCTCCACCGGAATCGGTGGCGGCCCAGCGGCGGACGGGAACAGGGGCGACTAGGCCCGAATTAGGCCGCTTCATTGTGTTTTCGGAGCCAATCCGGGCGCGGTTTGTTTAGCGGATTCGGGTCGAAGGGCGCGGTGTCCCGTACCCGGCTACAATGAATTCTGTGAAGCCGTGCTACAAGACGAAAAACGGGGCAATTTTGCTCGGGGATTCGCTCGAGTATATGTCCGGGCTGCGCCCGGAGTCCCTGGACCTGATCGTGACCAGCCCTCCATTCGGACTGGTCCGGAAGAAGGATTACGGCAACGTTGAGAGCCATGAATACGTGGACTGGTTTAAGCAATTCGGCGTGGAGTTCAAGCGCCTCTTAAAGCCGACCGGCTCCTTGGTAATCGATATTGGCGGGGCGTGGATTCCAGGACAGCGGACTCGCTGATGGTATCTTTTGCTGGACACCTGCCGCGCTCACCCGAGATATTTAGATCGTGAGGTGTTGAGCGGATGGGATGCGACTGCGAACGAAAGGGCGTTGTACGTTCGGGAATTAAGGGGATTCTCGTTGGCCCAGCGGACAATCAGGGAGCGCTCGTGATTGAGCGGTGCGACGCTTGCGAGCGATTCCATTGCGATGAGGCTGCCGCGATCTACTACTCGACGAAGCGGGGCGGGGCTCTCCGCTACGGCTCAGGAGCGAAGAGGATTCTATGGACGCCTCGCTAAGCGCCTCTGCCTCTCAGGTAAGCCTTTTGAGTGGGCCATGGGACGCCCAGTTTGCAGACCTGTTGGGGACAGCGGAAGAGTTTCTACTTCTGGCATCGCCCTTCATTACACGGCGGATTACAACCTGGGCGGGGAATTGCTTATCGAAGAATTCTTTCAGCCCGCAGTTGCGGATCGTGTGCCTGACCAATCTTAAGATCGAAAGCGTTTTGTCTGGCTCGCTCGAACTGGAAGGAATCACCGAGTTGGGCCGAGCGTTCTCGGGTCTCTCCGTAATTCACATGCCGTCTCTCCATGCGAAGGTATTCATTGCGGACGACAAGCGCGCGATTATCACGTCTGGAAATCTAACCGACGGCGGGCTACGGAAAAACTGCGAGTATGGCGTCTCCATTCGTGCGCCCAAGCTGGTACGAGAGGTACGCCGTGATTTCGAGGGATATGCGTATCTTGGGGCGCCGCTCTCAATCCAGGAAATCGAAAACCTCGCGGGGGACCTTGAGGGGCTTCGGGCGACCTACCAAGCTCAGAACCGTCGACTGGTGAGCGGAGTCCGGACGAAGTTCAGGAATAGGCTCAGGAGTGCCGAAGATCGCGTGCTGCAATTCCGGGCGCGCTCAAACACGAATCAAAGCATCTACCGTAAGACAATCCTCTACCTTCTCTCAAGGTCGGCGCTCAAGACATCGGAGCTTCATCCGCTCGTCCAGCAGATTCACCCCGATCTCTGCGATGACTCCGTCGACCGCATAATTGATGGGGTAAATTTCGGGAAAAAATGGAAGCACCATGTCCGTAGTGCCCAGCAAGCTCTGAAGCGCGAGGGACTAGTTCTCTTCGATGGCGAGCGGTGGCGTCTGGCGAATGCCTGATTCGTTATCACGGTTTCGATTTGGCGCGACACCGGACATTTACCACGGGCTCGCCATCTGTCCAAACTGACAGGACGGAAGTCGCTCGCGCGGAAACGGACGGCTTGAGCTTCCACCGGAAGGGCAACGACGAGATTGCGGTGGGGATTCGCCCCGACATGTTCATGGCGTACTGCATGAACGCCACGCTACTTCATCGCTATGGGCGAGAGGCCAACGTTCTCAGGTTGTTAAACCAGATTTCCCACCTTCAACAACCCGCGGCAGGCGAGATCGAAGTTCTTTCTACGCCGCGCAAGCGCGTCGTTCAGGAAGTGAGTCGCCTTACCCGCCTCGCCAGTTTCCGTCAGCAGGTTCTTTTCGCGTACGGCAACCGCTGCGCTGTAACGCGTGTTCAGCTTCGTTTGGTGGACGCGGCGCACATTCTCCCAGTCGGGGCAACCGGAAGCGCGGACCACGTGAGGAACGGGATCGCGCTCTCCCCGACCTATCATCGGGCGTTTGACGCTGGGTTGATATTCCTCGACGAAGATGACAACATGCGGCTCAATGAGGGCCAACTCCATTTGTTGCAGCAAATGAACCTTGCCGGCGGCGCCGACACCTTTCGCGCGCCGCTCGCGCGACAGATCTTCCTGCCCCCTGATCCGAACCAGCGTCCTTCGCAAGACTTTATCCGTCGCGCCAACCGATTCAGGCAGATTATGGCCTGATTTTGCCTCATCGGGTGAGTGGTCCACGCCCCGGTCTCTCGGACAAGGGAAAAGTTGGCGCAGGTCCCATCCGCCACGGCGGACGGGACCCGTGGCACCCAGTTCTTTCTGCGAAGCCGGACTGACGGTGCCGCCCTATCTTGGCGCGTCGATGCGGACGAGGAGCACGTCGTGGCTTTCAAGCTCGATGGGCTGCTTGTCAGTGAGGGTGATGGGCTTGCCGGTCCAGAGGTCTTTGCCGCTCTGCTGGCCGTGCAGGCCGAGCTTGACAAGGTTGAGGTGGAAGGGGTGGGTGGAGTAGCGGTCGCTGCCGGCGTTGAGGACGCAGATGGCGATGGCTCCGCCCTGGAGCTGGCGGGTCCAGACCTCGACCTCGCCGTCGGAGTAGGCGCGGACGCCCTGGCGGCCCAGCGGGTCCTGGTCGATGGCGATGACGTCGCGGTTGAGGAGGATGCTCTTGACGTTGGGCGTCATGGCGGTGAGGTCGTTGCCGGCCAGCAGGGGCGCGGCGAGCATGGCCCAGAGCGTGAAGTGGGCGCGGTTCTCGGCCAGGTTGAGGCGGCCGTTGCCCACTTCGAGCATGTCCGGATCGTTCCAGTGGCCGGGTCCGGCGTAGCTCTCTAGGCCGGCCTGCTGGCTGACGATGGCGTAGATGCGGTCCCACTCGGGCGTGATGTCGCCGGTGGTGCGCCAGAGGTTGCCGCCGAGGGAGGGCGCCCACTCCCAGACCGCATCCCAGCCGTATTGGCAGAGGGAGAGGACGATGGGGCGGCCGGTGGCCTTGAGGGCCTTGCTCATCTTGTCGTAGGCCGCGATCATGATGCGCATCTGCTCGGCGTGGTCGTTGGGGGCCTGCTTCTCGAGCACCGCGCCGATGAAGCTGCACAGATCGTACTTGAGGTAGTCGATGCCCCAGGCGGCGTACATTTGCGCGTCCTGCTCCTCGTGGCCGAGCGAGCCCTCGTAGCCGCCGCAGGTTCTGGGGCCGGGCGAGGAGTAGATGCCGATCTTGAGGCCCTTGGAGTGGACGTAATCGGCCAGCGCCTTCATGTCGGGGAATTTGGCGTTGGGGTGGAGGACGCCGGTCGCGTCGCGCTCGCCCTCCCAGGTGTCGTCGATGTTGACGTAGATGTAGCCGGCGTCTTTCATGCCGGTGGCGACGAGCTGGTCGGCGGCGGCGCGAACGCCCTTGTCGTCCACCTTGGCGGCGAAGTAGTTCCAACTGTTCCAGCCCATGGGCGGGGTTTGGGCCACCTGCGCTGGGGCCTGCGGCGCGGCTGGGGCTTGGGATACGGCCGTGAAGGATGCGAGGGCGAGGGCGGCGAGGGAGAGCGAAGCGAAGATGCGCATGATTGATCCTCTTGGAAACGATTTCTGGAGAATTCTATGCCGGTGAGGCGGGAGTCGGCAATCCGCGGGCGGCGGAGAGAGCTTCAGGGGCGCCGGGCGCAGGCGACGCGGGGGATGGATTGGAGGTCGGGGAGGAACTCGATCTGGCGAAAGCCGGAGGCAGCGAGCAGCGCGGCGACGGCCTGCGATTGGCCGCAGCCGATTTCGAGCAGCAGAAAGCCGCCGGGAACGAGCGCGGCGAAGGCTTGCGGGATGAGGCGTCGGCAGACTTCCAGACCGTCGTCTCCGGCGAAGAGGGCGAGGGCCGGTTCGTAATCGCGGACCTCGACGGCGAGGGTGGCGCGATCGGCCAGCGGGACGTAGGGCGGATTGGAGACGACGATCTCGAATCGCTCTTGGGCGACGGGGTCGAGGAGGTCGCCCTGAAGGAAGCGGATCTGGCTGGAAACGCCGTTGCGCTTGGCATTTTGGCGCGCGATGGCCAGGGCCTGGGCCGAGAGGTCGATGGCGGTGATCTGCGTGTGAGGCAGGTGGTGAGCGAGGGCGACGGCGATGCAGCCGGAGCCCGTGCCGACGTCGGCGATGCGTGGCGCTGGAAAGAGGGCGGCAAGCTCGAGGGCTTTCTCGACCAGTTGCTCGGTTTCGGGGCGCGGAATCAGCACATCGGGCGTGACGCGGAAGGGCAGGCCGTAGAACTCCGTCTCGCCAACGATGTATTGGATGGGTTCGCCGGCGACTCTGCGGGCTACAAACTCGCTAAATCGCTTCTCGGTTCCTGGAAGCAGAGCATGGTTCCAATTTGCAATGAGCCAGGCTCGATTGTGCTGTGGACTGTGCTGTTGCACCATGTGCACAAGCAGCGTTTCCGCGTCAAAGCGCGCGCGTTCCGGATGGAGGCCCAGTGCGAGCCTTTCCTGGGCCCGCAGTATGAGTTCGCAGATAGTTAGTTGTTCAGGCGGCGTGTGTCGCATCGGCTTTCAGTTGCTCGGCCTGGTAGTGGGTGATAAGGGCATCTACGATGGGCTGCAGGCGGCCTTCCATCACCAGGTCGAGCTGGTGGAGGGTGAGGCCGATGCGGTGGTCGGTGAGGCGGTTCTGCGGGAAGTTGTAGGTGCGGATCTTCTCGCTGCGATCGCCGGTGCCCACCTGCTGCTTGCGCTCCCTGGCCAGCTCGGCATTCTGGCGCTCCATCTCTATTTCGTAGAGGCGGGAGCGGAGCACGCGCATGCCCTTCTCGCGGTTCTTGATCTGCGACTTCTCGTCCTGGCAACTGACTACGGTGTTGGTGGGGATGTGAGTGATGCGGACGGCGGAGTAGGTGGTGTTGACCGACTGGCCGCCGGGGCCGGAGGAGCAGAAAGTATCGATGCGCAGGTCTTTGGCCTCGATCTTCACGTCCACCTCCTCGGCCTCGGGGAGCACGGCGACGGTGACGGCGGAGGTGTGGACGCGGCCCTGGGCTTCAGTGGCGGGAACGCGCTGCACACGATGCACGCCGCTCTCGAATTTCATCTGCGAGTAGACGCGCTGGCCCTCGACGATGGCGATCACTTCCTTGTAGCCGCCGACGCCGGATTCGGAGAGCGAGAGCAGCTCGATCTTCCAGCGGTGCTGCTCGGCGAAGCGCTGGTACATGCGGAAGATCTCGGCGGCAAAGAGCGAGGCCTCGTCGCCACCGGTGCCGGCGCGAATTTCGAGAATGATGTTCTTTTCGTCGTTGGGATCCTTGGGCAGCAGCAACGCCTTGATCTCTTCCTCCAGAACTGTCTCGCGGGGCGCCAGGACGGCGATCTCTTCCTCGGCCATGGCGCGCAGGCCGGGGTCGGGGTCGGCAAGCAGCGCGCGGGTTTCGGCCAGCGCCTGGCGGATCTTTTTCAGCTCGCGGAACTTCATAACCGGAGCCTCGAGTTCGCTGAGGGCGCGGCCGGCCTTCTGATATCGTTCGCGGTCGGCGGCGGTCTCGGGCAAAGCCAGTTGGGCGGAGAGCTCGTCGTAGCGCTGCTCCATCTGTTGCAAACGGTCGATCATGGCCCCTCCGGGGTTCAGGGTTTTGGATTAAAGAAGTGGAATGGAGATGGGCGCGGAACGGGTATCGGCGGCGGGCGCCGCTAGAGGAGGGCCGGGATGGGCTGGTGGAGCGTCATGCCGCTTCTATTCTAGCGCGAAAGGAGGGCGGAATACGAATGGCCGGTTCTCCAAGCCCCTAATGAGGGAGCTGGAAAAACCGGTCATCAAGCTGTAACTCGAGCTTCCCATCAAGCGCCAACCGCGTCAGGCGCGGCGGCGGGCAAGTGAAGCGCGAAGGAGGGGCAGAACGAGGAGACCAAGGCCGAGGAGCGAGAGCGTCTCGGGCTCGGGGATCACGCTCAGGCCTTCGCCAACCGTTATGGCGTAATAGTTCTCGTAGTCCGGCGTGATGAAGGAGATGCTGGAATAGGTGCCGGGGAACAAGAGGATTCCGCTGGCTTCCTCGCCGCTGGCTATGTAACAGTCGCCGGCGGCGTCGGTGAGGCCGTCGCAGGCGGAGCCGGAAGCGTCGCTGGTTTGAAGGGCTTCCCCGCCTGGGTACTGGGCGTCCGGCCCGCCGGCTACCAGTATGAACGGCTCGCTGAAGATGAACTCGGCGCTCGTGTCGCTAGTCACGTTGCCGAGGCTCCATATGGCGATCAGGGGGTTCGTGACCGAGGTCGAGGCGCCTGTAGCTGAAAAGAACTCGACCTCCTCGGGCTGGGCGAGGTTCACGGAGCCGCCAATGAGCGGGGCTGAGTCGCCGCTGGTGGGCGGCGCGGTGAGACCGGGGGTTGCCGTGTAGTTCCAGGTTGTGCAGGTCCCTGCCCCGGATGTGCAAGTGACAATGCCGGTAAAGCTGTTGCTGCTGGCGTCGGTCGGGCCGTTCCAGGTGGCGCTCAGGGTGAGGTCACTATTCTCGCCGGGGTACAGCGCACCCTGCGAGGGCCCATACTGGCTGCTGAGCCCGATTCCTGGCGTAACGATAACCGGCCCACTGTTCGATCCTGGGATATCGCCCCAGAGCTGGACAGAGACGCCATTCAACGTGCCGTTCGCATTGGCCCAGGGGCCCGAGGCGGCGTAGGTCCAGTTGGTCCAAATTGTGCCGGCGTGAGCGGGGACGGATGCGGCCAGCGCAAAAGCGCCGACTGCCACCGCCGGTATAAAACTCCTGAGCACATGATGCAGTTTCACTCTAGTGCCCTCCTTGGGAACCGAGCTCGACGAGTTTGCGGCCTCGACATTTTAATGCAATTCGGCTGCCAATCGAGACTTGCTCATTTGCGCCGTTTTCGCCGGGTTTGGGGGTGGACTGGCGTGGCACTGAGCAAGATCTTGCGCACGAAGTGGAAAAAAATTTCCACTTTCTGCGCCCGATACCGAATCGCCCGAAGATGCTTGTCCCTTGGACGGCCGGGAATGGCTGCCGCGATTTCAAGAATACTATGCCGATCTCAAATCCGTTCGGGGGCTGCACGCGCCAATGCTCGCGCGGGCTTGAATTTCGCGGTCTGGGGATGTGTCCGATCCAGCCGAGAGCGAATGGCGAATGGCGGTTGGGCGGCGTTGCAGGATGAAGGCGGCGGCAGCCAGCTTTCGGTTTTCAGCGGGTTATACAGGGTTTGATGCATTTCTCCTCAGTTTTCCACAGGCGGCGTTGCGCCCCCGCCGGCGGCCGCGAACCAAATCAGGCACTCGTTATCCACGTGTTTTTTTGTTGCGCAGGCAGTTGCGGTGTGCTTATCCACGCTTGCTCTTGGCATAATCGCAGCAACAGCGGTTCCTCTGTAACTGTTCCGCAAGCTGGGGGCAGGGTCTGAGTTGGGGATTCGCGCGGAGGGATCGGGCTCAAAGCACGAGCTCAGAGCGAAACCAAAGTTGGCGTGCCCTGGTGAGTTCAGTGCCGGGTCGCCGCTCCCTGTTGGTCGCGTCGACTTGAGGGTAGCGGCTTCGGGGTGCAGTCACTCTGGTTTCGCTATAGGCCCCGAGGCCGAGCCGCAACCCCTGTGGGAGCACTCAAGAGTGACCAGTTATAGCCGACAGGACGTGTTGCGCATCTTGCAGATCGGCTGCCGCCAGTTGCAGGGGTGGGAGCGCGCGGGTCTGATTGCGCAACAGGCGAGCTACACCTTTCAGGATCTCGGGCAGTTGAGGACGCTGCGCGTCTTGCGCGAGGAAGAGGTCTCAGCGGCCTCGATACGGCACTCGATCCTGGCCATGAAAGCCGTGGCGGGCATGGCCAATCCGCTGCTGGAGGCCTGCGTGGTGCGCACCGGAGCGCGGCTGGCCTTCCGCCATCACGGCGCCATGGTGGACCCCATCCGGCGGCAGTTGCTCTTCGACTTCGAGCGCCTGGGCCGGATGGACCGGCCCTCGGCAGGCTCGGAGCCGTTTCCGCTGCGCCGTTTCGGCGGCGCCGACCCGCAGGGCCTGCAAGACCGCTTTCTGGCCGCGGTGCAGGCCGAAGAGGCGGGCGACAAGCAGGGCGCCATTGCTCTTTACGAGGAGATTCTGGAGCTCGATCCGAAGTACGCCGCAGCTTATATCAACCTGGGAACCATCCACTTCCACCTGCGCCGATACGACCTGGCCGAGCAGCTCTATCGCCGCGCCACCGAAGCCGACCCCGAGTATGTGCTGGCCTACTTCGATCTGGGCAACGTGCTGGACGAGCTGGAGCGGCCGGATGAGTCCATCGCCGCCTACCGCCGGGCGATTGCGCTTGCGCCCCGCTACGCCGACGTCCATTACAACCTGGCGCTGGCCTATGAGCGGCGCGGGCAGTGCCGCCAGGCTCTCCGCCATTGGCGGTGCTATCTGAGGCTGGACAATCGAGGCCCCTGGGCCGACCACGCCCGCGGCGAGATTCGCAAGCTGCTGAGCATGGAAAAGCTGGCCATCGCCTGGCGCGCAACCAGCTATATTCCTCCGCGCAAGGGAACGGCGGCGCTGGCGCTGGTGTAAGCCCCGGCGCGGTTGTGAGGAGCCGTCCGGAAACCCGGCTTTCGGCGCGGGATGCGGGCTGGCAGGCCGGAGTTTTCGAGCACGGCTGAACCCTATGGATTGCCTGCGATTCGGAGATGATTCCTGTTCCGAGATGGAAGGGCGTTTGACGCTTCTGGTCCTCCAACCCCAGGGGCCAGGTTTTCACGCGACCAATCGCCGGCAGAGCTGAGCGGCGTCACCTGCCATCCGCCCACGGTTTCCCCATAACTCCTATGGAGATGCCGGAATACGTGTGCTAGATTTGGGGCATGAATCCTGCATCGGAAACGCGAACAGCCTGGTTGCAGCACCTGTTGTCGACGGAGCCCGCAGACCGCGAGAGGGCGCAAACCGCGGTGCGGGAGATCTACCTGGAGGCTGGGCTGGACGCCCCAAAACACTTTTTGTGGTTCGATTCTCCGCAAGCCATGCGTCCCGCGCTGATTCCGCTGCTTGCTGCGTATGAATCGATTTACATGAACGCATGGGCGAGGGGGGTAAAGCTCAAGATCCAGCCCCCGGCCGCGGGTATTCGCGACCAAATCTGCGCGATGCTGGCGGCGCCGAACTGGGAAGCGGTGGCAGCCGCTATCGGCAAGCCGATTGGACACACGCCGGGCGCTCACAATCACCTCAACCTGGAGATTTCGAAGCGGGTATCCACCTTGCGGCGTGAACTGTATTCGGCCATGTCACCACGCCCGCGGTTCGACGACAGCGATGAGTTGTATCGGGCCGAGAGGTGGTATTGGTGTTGGAACGGAGGAGTATTGGGCAGCGCTCTCGGAGGTGCCCAAATCATGGCCTGGGCGTTCTGCAATTTGTACAGCGTCTCCGACATGGCGCAGGATGAGTTCAAGGCCGGCAAGGAGGCTCCGCCAGCGATCCTCGAGGCGGCATGGGCGGTGGCGAAGTCGGCAGGCATCTGGTGGGCATTCGATCATGCCGCCATCCTGACCGAGCGGCCGGCAGAGATCCACACCAACGAGAAGATGCTTCTCCATCGCGCGGGTGGTCCGGCCATTGTCTACCGCGATGGCGTCAAGGTGTTCGCCTGGGAAGGCCGCTACATGCTCGAGTCCTGGATCATGCAGCCGGAGACCATTAGCCCCAGCGAGTTGCGGCGCGCCGGCCAAGGGGTGGGATTCACGGAGTTCACTCCCAGCTTTCTCGCCTATGTGCAGGAGCGGCTGGGGACAACGGAGGCCAAGCCGAAGAAGAAGGTCAAGGCCAGCAGCATTCTGAAGGCGGAGCTCCCCGCGAATGCGGAAGCGCGGCTGGCGCGGCTGCGGGAGCATTCAGGGGGAGCGTTGCCGTTCTACGAGCGGTACCTGGCGGGAGAGCGGCAGGCGGTCTGGGCCGAGCTGATTGCTCTGGGAGAATCGGTACGCGAGCATCCGTATGCTGCGGATGCATTGGCGGTGGCATACGAAACGATGCAGCGTGTCGAGGCCAACCTGCGCACCGTCATCGCACGATTGAAGCGGATCGGCTACCAGTTCCAAACTGAAAGCATGCCGGATGGGAGCGAGAGGCCCGTTCACCTGCCGCCCAAGCCTGGCGCGCAGAAACTGATGCGACGGATGGAGAAAGCAGCGGGCGGTCCGGTGCCGCTCTCCTTGCAGGCATTCTACGAAGTGGTAGGGGCGGTGGACCTGAACGGCCGTCACCCCTCCTTGTCGCCGCGGCCATGTGAGGTCTGCCCTGATCCGCTGGTCGTTGAGCCGCTGGAAGTAGTTGTGCGCGTCCTCAGGGAAGAGCTTGAAGACGGCCGGATTCTGATAGCGCCGGACGAAGTCTCCAAGATGGGCGATGCCGGAGGCGACGGGTACGCAATCGAAGTTCCGGATTTGCGGGTGGACGGAAAACTGTTGAACACACCCTACGGCGACAATCTGTTCTTTGTGGATTACCTGCGCCTCTGTTTCCGCTGGGGTGGGTTTCCCGGATGGAAACATGCCGTTGGCGATGCCCCGCCGGAGATTGAGGGGCTGAGTCAGGGCCTGGTAGAGTTCTGAGCCTCCCAGGCCGAGCCGGCCCAGCGATGGCGGATTGTGGGGGAATGCAGTCCTGGAGAACACGGAGGCTGCCTGGTCTCGCAAGGCCGGGCTGCGCGGGTTCTTCTTCGGTCCGCCGCTTACAGCTTCTGGGTCCTGTGGACGGCGCGGACGCCTCCCACGCGGCGCAGGCCGAGGACCATGCGGTTCAAGTGGTGCAGGTCCTCGGCTTCGACGACAAAGTCGATGATGGCGTCGCCGTTTTCGTCCTTGCGGATTTCGACGGCGCGGATATTGGTGTTCTCGTCGGAGATGACCGCGGTCAGCTCCTTCAACATGCCGGTGCGGTCGTCGCAGGAGACGGTGATCTTGACCGGGTAGCGCTGATCGCTGGCGGCCGACTGGTCGCCGGCGCGCGCCCACTCGACGTTGATGCGGCGGTCGCTCTCGTAGAGCAGGTTCTGCACGTTGGGGCAACTGCGCGCATGGACGGCCACGCCCTTGCCGCGGGTGACGTAGCCGATGATCTCTTCGCCGCGAATGGGGTTGCAACAGCGGGCGCGATAGACGAGCAGGTCGTTCTGGCCCTCGACCTGGAGCGAGTCCGATCCCGAGAGGTGCAGCTTGCGCACGGCGTCGGACATTGCCGGCTCACCGCCGGGGCCGGGCTTGGGCTCCGAGCCGGATTCGGCATCGCTCTGGGTTGCGATGCCCGGAGCCAGCTTCTTGAGCACCTGGTGGGCGGAGTGCTTGCCCTGGCCAAGCGTGGCCAGCAGGTCGGCGGCGGTGGCCACGCCATACTCGTTGGCAATGCGGCCCAGGTCCTGGTCGGCGATCTGGCTGAGCGGCACCTTGAACCTTCTCGCCTCGCGCTCCAGCAGCTTGCGCCCGATCTCGACCGCGCGGCGGCGCTGGTCCTCGTTGAGCCAGTGCTTGATCTTGTTGCGGGCGCGCGGGCTCTTGACGAAGGTCAGCCAGTCGCGGCTCGGCTTGTGATCCTTCTGGGTGACTATCTCGACGATGTCGCCGGTGCGCAGCTTGGTGCGCAGCGGGACCATGCGGCCGTTCACCTTGGCGCCCACGCAGGTGTGGCCCACCTCGGTATGGATGAGGTAAGCGAAATCGACGGGCGTGCCATCGGCCGGAACCACCACCACCTTGCCCTTGGGGGTGAAGGTATAGACCTCGTCGGGATAGAGGTCCATCTTCAGGCTGGAGAGGAACTCGTTGGGGTCGGTCATCTCCTTTTGCCACTCGACGAGTTGGCGAATCCAGTTGAGCCGCTCCTCGTCGCGAGCGTTTACCGTGGCTCCGCCGGCCTTGTACTTCCAGTGGGCGGCGATCCCTTCCTCGGCGATGCGGTGCATCTCCTCGGTGCGGATTTGCACCTCGAACTGGTGGCCGCCGAAGCCCATCACCGTGGTGTGCAGCGACTGGTAGCGGTTGGCGCGGGGGATGGCGATGAAGTCCTTGATGCGCCCCGGCACCGGCCGCCACAGGGTGTGAATCAGGCCGAAGACGGCGTAGCAGGAGGCCACGTCCTGGGTGATGACGCGGATGGCCAGCAGGTCATAGACCTGATCGAAGGAGACCTTGGTTCGCTCCAGCTTCTGGAAGATGGAGTAGATGCGCTTGATGCGCCACTCGACGCGCGCCTGGATGCCGTTCTCGCGCAACTGCTCGACCAGCGTGTCTTCAACGCCGCGCAGGAACTGCTCGCCCTCGACGCGCCGCGCCTCGACGGCCGCAGTCACCTTTTCGTAGCTGACCGGATCGGTGTAGCGAAAGGCCAGGTCTTCAAGTTCGCCGCGCACCTTGCCCATGCCCAGCCGGTGGGCCAGGGGCGCGTAAATCTCCTGCGTCTCGCGGGCGATGGCCTCCTGGCGGTCGGGATCGAGGTGCTGGAGGGTGCGCATATTGTGCAGCCGGTCGGCCAGCTTGATGAGCACCACGCGCACGTCCGTGACCATGGCCAGCAGCATCTTGCGCACGTTTTCCGCCTGGCGGTCGACGCGGTTGGCAAACTGGATCTTGTCGATCTTGGTGACGCCTTCGACGATGTGGGCCACCTGCTCGCCGAAGCCGGCCTCGATCTCCTCGCTGGTGGCGGGCGTGTCCTCCACGGCGTCGTGCAGCAGGCCGGCGGCGATGGCCGTCGAATCCAGCTTCATCTCCGCCAGCACCTCGGCCACCTTGAGCGGGTGAATGACGTATGGCTCGCCGGAGGCCCGCATCTGGCCCTCGTGATGGCGGACGCAGAACTCCCATGCCTTGCGGATGAGGGAGACGTCTTCACTGGGCCGGTTGGCGTGGACCTGCTTGAGCAGCGCGGCAAAACGCTCATCGATGGAGCGCTGGGATGGCGGCGCCGCCAGACTGCGCACCACAGCCTGCGGATCCCCCGGAGGAGACGAGGGTGCGCTGGGAACCTCTGCCGGTATGGCTTGCCGGGCAGTCGCCATGCTTCATTATAGGCCGGCTGCGTTTGGCGCGCGTGAATGGCGCTCCTTCGGCAGGATTTCCAGCCGCATCGAAGAGCATGGACTTATCTCGGCCAGCCGCGCCGGTAAAATGGCGGCAAGGGGTTCGGTAGCGGGCAGGGTGAGTAAGATGGGGTTAGGATGAAAAGGACCGTATCGGACCGCCCGGCTCCTGGAACTGCCGTTTCAGGAGTTATCGCCCCCGGAGCCAAGATCAGCCGCCGCGCCGCCGACCGGCTGCGTGCAGGGCATCTGTGGGTCTACGCCTCCGACATTGAGTCCATCGAGGTGCCCGAAACCGGCGAGCCTCCCGCGCTGCTGCCGGTGGCAGACAGCCGGGGAATCCTGCTGGGCACGGCACTTTACAGCCCCACTTCGCAGATAGCGCTGCGGCTGATCTCGCGAGAGGCCGTCGATGAGGTCCAGTGGCTGGAGTTGCTGGCGGCCCGGCTGCGCGCGGCGATTGCCCGGCGCAAGCCTTTTCTGGACGATCAGTCCGACTCCTGCCGGTTGTGTTTCAGCGAGGCCGATGAGTTGCCCGGCCTGGTGGCGGACAAGTACGGCGAGCTGGTGATTCTTCAACTGCTCGCTAAAGGACTGGACTCGGCCGCGGTGCGCGCGGCCTGCGTGCGCGTGCTGCGCGAGGAGTTGACGCCGGCGGCGATTCTGGAGCGGCCCGACCCTCGCGTGCGCGAGTTGGAGGGTCTGGCCGCGCCCGATCTCACGCCACTCTGGGCAGCCGATCCCGCCAGCCCCGTAACCAGCGCGCAGTTCCGCCTCAACGGCCTGGTCTTTCACTACGACGCCAATGCCGGGCAGAAGACCGGCGCCTTCCTCGATCAGCGGGCCAACTACGCCGCCGCGGAGCGATGGGCGCAAAGGCTCGGCGCTACAGGCCGGGCGCTGGACGTTTGCTGCTACCAGGGCGGATTTGCGCTGCATCTGGCCCGCGTCTGCCGCCAGGTTACGGGCATCGACGCCTCCCGCGCCTCGCTGGAGGTGGCAGAGCGGAATCTGGAGGCCAATCGCGCCCTGCTCACCGCGCAGGTGGACTGGGTGGAGGGCGACGCATTTCCGATTCTGCGCGACTGGTCGGACGCCGGCGAGAGTTTCGATGCCATCGTTCTCGACCCGCCTGCCTTCGCCAAGACGCGGCGGGCCGTCGAGGGAGCGCTGCGCGGCTACAAGGAGCTGAACCTGCGCGCCCTCAAGATGACGCGCCCCGGCGGCCTGCTGGTGACCTGTTCCTGCTCCCATCACGTGAGCTGGGCTGACCTGGAGGCGGCAGTAGCCTCGGCCGCCGCAGATGCCTCCCGGCGTGTGCGCCTGCTGGAACGCCGCGGCGCCGCTGCCGATCATCCGGTAGTGCTGAACCTGCCGGAGACCGAATACCTGAAGTGCCTGGTGCTGGAGGTCGAGTAGGTTTTGCGCGCTATGCAGGTTCCAAAAATGGACGAATTGGATGCGAGATCCCCACAAGCATACCTTGGCTCATCTCTCGCGCCATAGTTCAGGAAGTGATCCATTTTCAATGG